>Ga0116164_10003561_pt1 | contig 10608 bp, 15 predicted proteins | sample AD_UKC109_MetaG_FD_89888 | JGI IMG/M metagenome (GOLD analysis project Ga0116164, IMG submission 89888) | Active sludge microbial communities of municipal wastewater-treating anaerobic digesters from Hong Kong - AD_UKC109_MetaG | ecosystem: Engineered > Bioreactor > Anaerobic > Digestate... | reverse complement strand
AATTACTGAAACGAGGTGATCATGAATAGAAAACTGATAGGCACTGCCGCTTTGCTGGTCGCGCTACCGTTCTGTGCACAGGCCGATGCCGTAGCGGAACTGGAGACACGATATCAGGACCAAGGTGCCGGCACGTTCAGCGCGGCGGCAGGAGAAGCGCTGTGGCACAAGCCCTACATCGATGCCGAAACCGGAGGAGAGCGTAGCTGCACCACGTGTCATGGCACCGACCAGGCGAAGCCGGGCCGACATCAGCGCACGGGCAAGGTCATTGAGTCGATGGCGCCTTCGGTGAATCCACAGCGACTCACTGACGTGGCAAAGATCGAGAAGTGGTTTGTCCGCAACTGCAAGTGGACCCTCGGCCGGGAGTGCAGCGCCCAGGAAAAAGGCGATGTGCTGGCCTTTCTCAAGAGCCTGTAAAAAGCGATGCAATGGAAACAGAGGTGAGATATGAACTACAGAACGATACCAGCCCCCCTTTTGATGATCTCGTCCGCGATACTTTTGAGCAGTAGCATTGCGCTTGGCGCTGATGGCGAACAGGGCATTTTCAACCGCCTGTTCGGACCCGGCGAGGCACCGGGGGTAGCCCCGGTTGACAACCCCCTCTACCTGCAGGAGTGCGGCAGCTGTCACTTCGCGTATCAACCTGGGCTGCTGCCGGCGCGCTCCTGGAATAATCTCATGGGCGGACTCGAGAACCACTTCGGAGAGAATGCGGAGCTTCCGGCCGGCGACGCCAAGGCGCTCACCGATTATCTCGTGAGAAACGCGGCTGACCATGCGAATTTCAAACGTTCGAGGAAGATCATGAATGCCTTGCCCCCTGGTGACACGCCGCTGCGCGTCAGTGACACACCCTATTTCATCGATAAACATGGCCAGTTGTCGCGTGAGATGGTGCAGGACAATCCGGAGGTTGTCTCGATAAGCCGATGCGGGGCTTGTCATACCACGGCGGACAAAGGATCTTTCAGCGAATCGGCAGTCCGTATTCCCGGATTCGGTCGCTGGGAAGACAAGGATCGATAACAGGCGGCAGGGGCAAAGACAGAGCGACTGGTGGTTGCCTTCGCCACCGATTGCTCAGCACCATCGTTCAACCCTCTGAAAGGGACTCACCATGAACATCGTACAATGCACCCGGTACCGGGTTTGGGACCTGTCGGTCAGGTGGACATGTGATCCTTTGCCGACGTCGCCTCATAAAAATTGACTACAGGGCCCGTTAACCGGATCCTGCTGGCCGATGAGCCCGGCCGGCGGTTTGCGGCCTGGCGCGGTGATCTGTTGGATCCGACCGCCACAGCACCCGCCCTTCACCTACAAGGGCGCTGCTGTGGCGATCGCCGCCCTGTTCAGAACCGTATATGCATCGAGTGGTTGAGCGTATTCGACGATCCTCGCCAGTTGTCGATGTGGTAGCGCGTGAACGGCAGCTCGGTAAGCTCGAAAAACCGCTGCCAACCGATGCGCTCGACCCATTCACCCAGCCGTTCCCAGTCCCTGGCGTCCTGCTGATAGCAGCGCAGGATCTTCTTCACGGTCTTGGCCACCTCCGGCCAGCGTGGCGGGTTGTTCGGCAGACCGCTGGCCACCAGCTTCTGGAAACTCGGCTTTGTGCGGGCGTTGGAGTTCTTGCCCCCGACCCAAATCGCGAGTTTCGAATGTTCTGGATCGTTGATCTGCATCGGCGGACAGGGTGGATAGCAGGCGCCGCAGCAGACGCACTTGCGCTCGTCCACCTCCAGTGACGGCTTGCCATTGACCACCGCCGGGCGGATCGCCGCCACTGGACAGCGTGCGACCACCGAGGGCCGCTCACAGATGTTGGCCACCAGATCATGATTGATCTTGGGCGGCTTGGTATGTTGGATGTTGATCGAGATATCCGCCTGGCCACCGCAGTTGATCTGACAGCACGAGGTGGAAAGGCGCACGCGGTTCGGCATCCGTTCATTGACGAACTCATCGTAGAGCTCGTCCATCAATGACTTGGCAACACCAGAGGCGTCGGTGCCAGGAATATCGCAATGCAAGAAGCCCTGCGTGTGCGCAATCATCGAGACCGAGTTGCCGGTCCCGCCGATCGGGAAACCGCCCGTTGACAACGCCTCTATCAGCGGGCCGACCTTCGCCTCTTCACTGACCATGAACTCGATGTTGCTGCGTACGGTAAAGCGCACGTGGCCCTCGGCAAAGGTATCGGCGATCCGGCACAGCTCGCGGATGGTCCCGGTATCCATCTGCCGCTGGGTGCCGGCCCGCACGGTCCAGATTTCGTCCCCACCCGCTGAGACATGGTGAAGGACGCCGGGGCGCGGGCGTTCGTGCCATTTCCATTGGCCGTAGTTCTTTCGCATCAGCGGATGCATGTAAGGGAACGGGTCCGGTACCCCGCTCTCGATCGCTTCACGCATGTTGGTTGCCATGTTCTGCTCCTGGTTCGAATCGTTGACCTGTGCTCGCCAAGCCGAATATCGGCGGCCCGCGCCTAAGCGGTAGCCGCCTTGTCGGGCTGCCGCTGAAACCACTTATCGGCCTCATCGTCCCAACCGTCCATGCGAATGTAGGAATTGCTGCGCGGCTGCGCGATCATCGCCGGGTCCACGTCGCGCTCGATCCCTTCGAGGAAGTTCGCGAATCCGATGCGCTCGATCATTTCGCCGCAGCGTTCGTGCTCCAGCCCGTTCTCGGCCCAGAAGTCGATGATGGTCTCCGCGAGTTCGATCAATTCGTCATAGTCCTCTTCCTTCTCCAGTTTCATGAACGGCACGATCACGGTCCCGAACAGGTCGCCGATCTTCAGCGTGCGCTTGCCACCCACCAGTACGCTCACACCGCGATCCTGGCCCGGTGACAGCGCTTTTGTCATGACATTGATGCAGTGCATGCAGTGCACGCAATTGCGGTTGTCGATCTCCAGACTGTCATCTTCGCGCAGGCTGATACAGTTCGTCGGGCAGCGGGTGACGACGTTGTCCATGACATACTGCCTGCCCTTTGATCGCACGAACTCCCGCACCTCGTCCTGATCGACCTGGATGTCATCGCGCCAGGTACCGATAACTGCCATATCCGCGCGCTGGATCGAGTTCACGCAATCGTTGGGACAACCTGAAAACTTGAACTTGAACTTGTAGGGCAACGCCGGGCGATGCAGATCGTCGACGAAGGAGTTCATCACCTTGCGGTGCGCTATGGCCTCGCTGAAACAGGAGTGCTCACAACGCGCGGCACCGACACAGGACATCGACGTGCGTACCGATGGCCCGGCACCACCCATGTCAAAGCCGAGTTCGTTGATCTCGTCGAAGGCCTTTTGGACGTTTTCACTGGTGCAGCCCTGGAACATCATGTCACCGCTCTGCCCGTGCAGTGCCAGCAATCCCGAACCGTGCCTGTCCCAGATATCGCACAGCGCCCGCAGGATGTTGGTGTCATAGTGCATCCCGGGTGGCGGCATGATGCGCAGGGTATGGAACTCCGCCGAGGCGGGAAACTTTTCCGCGACCTCCGAGAAGCGTGGTATCACCCCACCTCCGTAGCCATAGACGGATACGGTGCCACCCTTCCAGTAGCCCTTTCGGTTCTCGTAGGAATGCTCGAGCTGGCCAAGCAGGTCGACCATCATCGGATTCTTCTCCGCCAGGCGCTTGAACCCGGTCACGAAGCTCGGCCAGGGGCCGCCCTCGAGTTGATCCAGCATCGGTGTCGGGTGCATCTTCGTCATCGTCGCAATCTCCATTCCTGGCGACCCCACAGGCGCGCTGCGCCGCGGGCCGCGGATACTGCGTGGGATCTGAAACGCGCCGAACAGGTGCGGATCGATGATCCCTCAGGTGCCGGGGTTCCTGTCCGACAGGACGTGCTATCGATCACCCGACCGGACCTGGCATACGCCGGGTGCGGTCTCGCCCTTTTGTCTCGAACGGTCCAACCCCGACCGTTGCGGATCAGTGTATGGCCGGACAGATATATTTGAATAACGATATTTTTCGCAGGTCTATATCGCCAATTTGAATATCAAGACACTCACACAACAGATGAGGAATGCCGGGCGGCGGGATTCGTTCCTGAACGGAACGTTAACAACGCCTTCAGACCTCGTTCAGAGGGCTTGCGGCAGACTGTGCCCACGGTGGCCGGATTGGCCACCGCCACAACCCAACTGGAGAGAACGACCATGAAGACCGCACACACTGCACTCGCTATCGCCCTGGCTGCTGCGACCCTGGGAGGGGTTTCGGTCGCCGGTTCCATGAAAGACACCGGTTTCAAAGGAGCAGCGCCGACCGACCAATGGCTGACCATCCCGGCAATCTACGAAAAGGTGGCCGCCGCCGGTTACACCGCCATCACCGAGATCGAACGCGAGGACAACAGCTACGACGTCGAAGCGACCAGCCCGGGCGGCGAACGCGTCGACCTCCGTGTCGATCCGGTGACGGGCGAGGTGATCAACTCGCGCACCGACGACTAGAGGACCGTCCCCTTCCGTATCGGGCGTGGCGTCTGCTGCATCGGCCCATGCCCGTGGTCTTCGGCAATGAGAACGACTCGTCGAACGGGGAGGACGCCCAGCAGGATGGCCCCGGGGCCGAGAAGCGCAGCTGAAGCTGGATGCGGATAACGGCGATCTGCTGGCTGCCGGGTTCGGAGATCACGGAGACAGGAACTAAGAGGACCATGAGGACTCAGACTCCGACCAAGACCGCCAAGGCGCGCATCAGGAAGCAGCTCAAGAACGTCACAGTTAACCGATGGCTTGCGCTCGGGTAACGTACGGGCTGATGTTTCCCGTGCGCCGCCCGGCCCAATCATCAGAACAAAGAGATGGAATCATCATGTACCAACAAACAGCCAACATCGGTATCGTCGACAAGCTCGACATCGGGCTGATGACCATCATGCTCCTCGTCGCCGGCTTCTTCGCCAGTCTCCTGGCGCTGGCACTCGGCGGATCGGTGGCACTGTTCGTCGTGGGCAAAGCCTGGTGGTTGAAGCGTCGCCACGACAAAACCGTCATCGAGGGCGAATACCGGGTAATTCGGAAATAGCCACCTCGCCTTAACCCTACCAAACCGAATTGGGGGTCCGCCTTGTTACGGTGGATCGACAACCGCATCCCGGTTTGACGACTGCTTGAATCGGAGATCCAAACCGATGGAAAAATCTGAACAATCAACCGAAATTCCACTCAGCTGGGAGCGCATTCTCCACATGCTGGTTTTGGGCGCAGCGTACACGATCGCAGAAACCATATTGATCGCGTTGATCATTGGACAGATCTTATTTCGCGTGGTGAGCAAAGAGGCCAACGAGCCGATTCGCCGCTTGAGCAAACAGCTGTCGGGATACCTGTACGAAATCATGTTGTATCTGTCGTTCAACAGCGACCAAAAGCCTTTTCCCTATCGATCCTGGGCCGATCCGTACGTAGACCGGAAAATCCGCAACCTCTAGCCCAACCGTCGATTTCGTACTATTCGGTGCGCTCGGCAACCTCGCCTGACGGCTTGGGGTGTCGATCCTGTACAACCTGTTCATCGATCGGTGGCTGCCAACGAGATCTCGGCTGGTCGGTGTCGACCGGAATATTGCGCAAACGACGGTTCTCGTCCGGCTCGCGAGCACAGAACCGAACTACCCTTCGGGCGCTGGATCAGGCGCAATGTTGCTCCCTTTGACACAGAGTGATCGACCGCCATCGGCATCGAACTCCATCGCAACGAGCACGCGATTATCCCGCACCAGCCATGATCTCATGGATCCACAAACCATCATCCCGCTCCGGCTCCACCCCGAGAGTCTGGACGTGGGGGATCTGTTCTACCTTCGCGTTGATCGTTTGCCGCGGCAGTATTTCACCTGATTCCAGCGCCTCGCGGACAAGATCGTGATCGCCGCTGGCCAGCGATCGCGGCGACAACGGCAGCAACAGAGATGCCGCCATCAACATGACAGTAAATCGCGTGCTTAGCCACATCAGCGTAGCCTCCGACACGTAATTCCCAACGATGCCACGCCGATAGCACCAACGATCGACGTGATGACTTCCCATTCCTGAACGGAAGATTAACAACACCTTCAGGGCTCGTTCAGAGGGGTCGCGGCAGACTGTGTCCACGGTGGTCGCATTGACCACCACCACAACCCAACTGGAGAGAACCACCATGAAGACCTCACACTCCGTATTCGCTATCGCCCTGGCCGCCGCGACCCTGGGCGGGGTTTCGATCGCCGGATCCATGAAGGGTGCCGATTTCAAAGGCGCCGTGCCGGTTGACCAGTGGCTGACGATCCCCGCGATCTACGAAAAGGTAGCCGCCGCCGGTTACACCGCCATCACCGAGATCGAACGCGAGGACAATGGCTACGACGTCGAGGCGACCAGCCCGAACGGCGAACACATCGACCTCCGTGTCCATCCGGTCACGGGCGAGGTGATCAACTCGCGCACCGACGACTAGAGGACCGTCCCCGCTCTTCTCCCGACGGAGAATGGCGGGGCGCTCCGGATGTCATCCGACCATCCACTGATAATCGATGAGCCCTGACATGAAGATGCTACTCACCGGCTTTCTCACCATCATCGCGGTCGCCTGGGGCTGGGAGGTACTCTCGCCAGACCATGTCTCCGCCGGATCATTGCCATGGGCAGTCCGCCAGGAGGCACTCTTCCTGACCGGCCTGTGGTCCGTTTCCCTGATGTCGCTCGCCATGATACTGGCGACCCGGCCTGGCTGGCTGGAGAGGCCGTTGGGCGGCATGGACCGTGTTTACCGGCTGCACAAATGGAGCGGTATCCTGGCCGTCGGCTTCGCGGCCCTGCACTGGCTGGTCGAAATGTCCGACGACCTGCTCAAGGCAACGGTCGGACGCGCCGGCCGCATCCGAAAGGACGACTTCTCGGCGTTTGCCGAACCGGTACGCGATCTTGGCGAGGATCTGGGCGAATGGGCCATCTACGTGCTCCTAGGGCTGCTGGTCCTGACCCTGTGGAAGCGATTTCCTTATCGGACGTGGCGGCCGTTGCATCGAGCCATGCCTGTGCTCTATCTGTTGCTCGCATTCCACGCAGTGGTGCTCGCACCAGCGGGTTACTGGGACAAACCAGTCGGACTGCTGATGGCCATGTTGCTGGTCGGTGGCACCGTGGCCGCCGTGTTGTCACTCACCGGGCGCATCGGACGTGGAAGACAGGTCAATGGCCGCGTGCTCTCGGTAGACGATACGAATCACGACATCGTCGAGGTGCGCTGCCGTCTAGACGAGGAATGGCAGGGCCATCGCCCGGGGCAGTTTGCCTTCGTGACCTTCGACAACAACGAGGGCGCACACCCCTTCACCATCGCCAGCGCCGATCGGGGCGACCGGACCGTCACGTTCGCCATCAAGGCGCTCGGTGACTACACCCGGCGGCTCTCCGGGCGCCTGGCCGCCGGCGGGCCGGTCCGCGTCGAAGGGCCCTACGGCCGTTTCGAGTTGAGCCGCGCCGACCCGAGCGCCCGGCAGATCTGGATCGCCGGCGGCATCGGGATCACACCGTTCCTCGCCTGGCTGGAATCTCTACAGGGCGAATCGGCCACAAAGGTCAACGCCGATCTGCATTACTACGTGCGTGATCGGACTACTGACCCGTTCGTACAACGACTGCAGCTGCTGGCCGCGGCACTGCCCGGGCTGCAACTGCACTTTCATGACCAAAAGAGTTCGCCGGTGACGGCCGAGAAGCTGGCTGCAAATTCCGGCGCACCGAAACCGGCAGAGGTATGGTTCTGCGGCCCGCGGGGTCTTGGCGAAGCCCTGCGTGACGGTCTCAAGCAGGCCTGGAACGGCAGGCTACGTTTCCACCAGGAGGCCTTCGAGCTCCGCTGAGCAACACGTTGCTCAGTGCGCTCGATGATGTTGCGGGCAGGATGTTCAGGTGATGGGCGGCTGATCCGGCAACGTCGGCCCTTCATCCTCCCGGGGTTTCGGCACCCGGTCCCGCTCCTCCATCCGCAGCGGCAGGACCGTTTCCCGCCATTCGTGATCAAGGGTCTCGGGGTTCGCAACGTCGGTCTCGCCCGACGCCCGCGATCCGAATGGCAGCAACCAGATCAGCGACAATGCGACCGCCAGCAGAACACTTTGCAGCACGCCCGGCGTGGTGGCCACCAACACCAGGAACTCCCGGTAGCTCATACGACATAGCAGACGCAGGTCCGCCCTATCGAACCGGTAGACTGCGGAAACCAGGATCATGGCAGCAAGGACCGTCGTAGGCACATAGTGCGAGCGTTTTCCACTTCGTGTTGTTTCTTGTCGGCCAAAAAAAAATCAAAAAGTGGTCGCTCGGCGAGCTTTCCCGGTCTTTGGCCAGTAAGCAACCCATTGCATCCGCTGCCTGATCGAAACTCCACCGGCAGCTCTGGCCAATAACTAGACCGACGGTCAACATAGCCGAGCTGCCGGTTCCTGATCCGTATCCTGCCATTCGCGCCCTCTAACTCTTTCGAGACCGCTACGGCCTCTTCTCGCCGTCGACGGAGCTGAACTCCGATTGGTGGAGAAGCTCGCGGATCAGCGCGCGCAGCATCAGGCGAGGCCCAGGTGGTGGCTGAGCACCCGGGTGACGAAGCGCTCGCCGCCAGTCTCTGTCGCGACCAGGCCACGGATACGCTGCCGCGTGGTCTCCGCGGAGCCCAGACGCTCCGCGGCCATACCAGCTTCGAACGCAAACGGGGGATTCTGTTTGGCAAAATCACGGGCGGCGTGTGCCTGCGTCTGCGGAGCGCACGGCGAGCGCTGCACCAGCGCGATCGCCTCGTCGAACAACCCGGTCTGTTTGGCGGCAGCGAACCACTTGCCCTCCTCGCCGGGCGTCGACGCCACCAGGTCGTCGAGTATCTGGGCCGGCGGGATCTGGGGGGACTTTCTCGCGACCACGCGATACCAAGCGACATAGGTACCGGGGTGGTTGGCGAGCAGGCCGTAACGCCGGCAGGCCTCGTCGACCAGCCCGGACGACAGTAGGATCGCATCGCGGGTCTGCGCCATGGCACGCGGATTGTCATACACACCCTGCTCCGCCTCGGCATAGCGGATCGCCTCGGACTTCCGCCCGAGTGCGGCCGACGCCTGGACCCCGAACTCGGCGGTAGTGCCAGAGGTCGTTGGGTGCCATCGCGAGGAGCTCGAGCAGCTAATCGGCCCATTGCGAGGCGAACGCTTGCGATACGCAAAGGTCGCCCCAATGGCCACCGATCCGTTCGAGATACGGGATATCGTCGTCCTGACAGGCTGGCCACAGGCGCTTCAGCCAACCCTGCCGCGTGGCCTCGTCAGCCGGCGCGGCACCGATGACAACCACCAGGTCGGCGATCACCTTGTTCATGAAAATACCGATGGCGCCCGACGAGCTGTCGACCTGTTCGATAGCCGGTGACAGCCTTTCCAGGAACAACACCGCGCCTTCGGCGGCCAATACCTTGTCTTTACGGGCGACCCGCTTGATCTCGGTCACGGCCTCACGGATGCGCTGGATCGCCGGCTGCGATTTCCAGCCAAAGGCGTGGCGGCGGAAACGAGAGCGAAACGCCCATGGATGTGACGGGGTCTTACTCATGGTCGACGATCTGCCTTCGGCATGCCGTGTCCGATCGTCGCAGAACCTCCGCCAGGGCGCCCTTGAAACTCAAATGCTCGCTCTTTGATCAATCTGCCGTCAGCGTTGGTCGGTTGATCATGTGCGGCGCGTTCAACGAAGTTCTTCGCTGGCTCGCCAGTTCATCATGGCCCCGCGCCCAGGTCATTCTCGCGCCGGATCGAAGAGAGAGGTGGTTTTTGTTCGCTTAGCTCCCCTCCCCTATCTATTCCACTGAGCCCACCGCTTCCCGCTTCGTTGGCAGTAAACCCTTCGTCAAGCCCGGCCAGATCACTGCCGAAATCCAAGCTCACCTCCATTGAGGCCGTCACCGCGGCGATCATGGTATTGCGAGGCTGAACCGGTTCGCCCAGGTACCGTAGTACGCGGTAGACATAGCCGTTCACAAATCCCTTCCAATAGGACCCCGTATTGTAGGCCGAAAGGGTCGCCATCATCTGCTTGCGCGGCGTATCGAATTCCTCGGCGTGGCGACCAGCGCCCGCCGCGAATTCGTTGTAAACCGTCGTGCCCATGTTGAGGTTTGTGCACACATCGAACGCCTCCTCAAACGACACACCAAGCCGCGCAACATTCGCCGAATTCACCTGCATCAGCCCCACGTCGAACGAGTACCCTTCTGCGCGCAGCTGGGTCGCTTGTGCGATCGCCTCATCAAGCGAGCGGGCCGGCACCAGCAACGGCTGCGCCTGGCCGTCCCTGACGTTCACATTGACCGCCCACGGATTCCCGCTGCTTTCGGCCTGGATGATGGCCTCAACGATCGGCGCTTGCACGCCATTGCCGCATTGATCGATGGGGAGGTCCATCAGTAGTCAATGCCGTAAGCATCGCCGCGGCCGTACTCGAACGCTTCACGCAGTTCCAGGTGGTTCGAAAAAGCCGCCGGCATCGGGGCATGAGGATCGGTCCCTAACTCACGCGCCGCGTCCAGCGCGGCCTGGCGGGTCGTT
>Ga0116164_10003559_pt1 | contig 10612 bp, 8 predicted proteins | sample AD_UKC109_MetaG_FD_89888 | JGI IMG/M metagenome (GOLD analysis project Ga0116164, IMG submission 89888) | Active sludge microbial communities of municipal wastewater-treating anaerobic digesters from Hong Kong - AD_UKC109_MetaG | ecosystem: Engineered > Bioreactor > Anaerobic > Digestate... | reverse complement strand
GTAAGAACCCATCCCACCATAGCCAATTATGACAAAATTAATTGCTGACATTGTCTTTACTCCTTTTACGCCCACCACATATCTGTTGGTTGGTCATTAATCATAATTGTTCGTAAATTCGTAATTGCGCGGTTTAAGCCTTCATCAATTGACATGATTGGATCTTCATGTTCGATACTTAAAACATAGTCATAACCTTGAATTCGTAAAGCAGAAATAATGTCTGACCAGACTTTCAAGTCATGTCCACAACCAACGGAACGGAAAGTCCACGCACGCGTTTTAACGTTTCCATAGGGTTGCATATCTGTTAATCCGTGCATATTGATATTGTCTTGATCTAAATACGTATCTTTTGCATGGAAATGATGAATCGCATGTTCATTTCCTAAAATCTTCACTGCGGCAACAGGATCAATTCCTTGCCACCATAAATGACTTGGGTCTAAGTTACAACCAATTGCTTTACTAGTCGCATCACGTAAACGCAGCATGGTATATGGTGTATGTGCTAAGAACCCACCATGTAATTCAATTCCAATCTTCACACCGGCTGCTTCAGCTACAGTGTTGATGTCTTTCCAGTAAGGAATTAATTTTTGTTCCCATTGGTATTCATAACTATCATTGTATTCTGTTGGCCAAGGTAAGACCGGCCAGTTCACTTGAGTATCTGTAGCATTTCCGCCAGCTACACCAGAGAAACCATTCACCACTGGAACGTTCATTAGATTCGCTAGTTTAATGGTTTTACGTAACAATTCATCGGCTTCTTGCGCTACTTCTTTAATTGGTGAAATAGGATTATGATGCGCACTCAACGCTGAAATCTCTAAACCTTTATCCGATAATTTATGCAAATATTCTTTTCGTTCATCGCTACTTGCTAATAATTTATCAATATCTAAATGCGCGCTACCTGGAGAACCACCTGTACCGATTTCCACTGTTTGCAAGCCTTTTTCTGCTACTTTTTCTATCATTTCATCAAAAGTTAAATTGTTAAATAATGGGGTAAATACGCCTAATTTCATCTTTATTTCGCTCCTTCTCTTGCTTGATAATGACCATAAGTTGGATAATTATTTTCTGTTGGTGCGCACCAATGAATACCGTTTTTAATCACACGTTGAACTTTTTCATTGTAATAACTTGGATACGTTTCGTGACCAGGTTGGAAATAGAAGATTTTACCATTTCCTCGACGATAGGTACAACCACTACGGAAAACCTCTCCACCTGGGAACCAGCTTACAAAAACTAACTCATCTGGTGCAGGAATATCAAAATGTTCGCCATACATTTCTTCTTGCTCTAATTCAATAAATTCTCCGACACCTTCAACAATTGGATGACTCGGATTAACATTCCAAATACGGCAATGTTGCCCATCTTCACGCCATTTCAAATCACAGGAAGTCCCCATTAATTTTTTGAAAATTTTAGAAAAGTGACCCGAATGTAACACGATTAGTCCCATTCCTTCTAAAACACGTTGATGAACACGATTGATGATTTCATCAGACACTTCATCATGTGCCATGTGTCCCCACCAAACAAGGACATCGGTTTCTGACAATACAGCTTCTGTTAACCCATGTTCAGGTTCATCTAAGGTAGCTGTCTGAACAGTAAATTCTTCTTTAATAAACGCTGCTAGTTGTCCATGAATACCTTCTGGGTACATTTCACGGACTTCTGCATCTGTTTTTTCGTGGCGAAATTCATTCCACACAGTTACTTGGGTCATCAATAGACCTCCTCAATAAGTTGTTTTAGTATTTTCACATTTAGTTGTGCAGCTTCTAGTGGCGAATAATTTTGGAAAGCTTCTTGTTCAACCACTAACCACGGCAATGCCAATTCTTTGGCATAGGCGACATACTCTTTTAATGGTAGTACACCCGCACCCAATTCGGTACTTTCTTCGAGAACTACCTGTTTATCTTTCATATGAAATAAACCAATGGCTGTTTTATGGGCTTTAATCCATGCAGCAATATCGACGCCAGCATGTGCTAACCAATATAAATCTACTTCTAGTTGCAAGTTTTCAATTTTACGAGCTAACAAATCGACAACATCTGTCCCTGCAATTTCTAAAAATTCATGAGCATGATTGTGATAATACACATTCATGCCACGAGCAGTGACTGCTTGAGAAATAGTCTGCATCGTAACAGTGAATTCTTCCCATTCTGCTAAAGTTGAAAAACTTGCATACGGCACAATTACGCGACGATTGCCAATGGCTTGTTCAAAGTCTAAGGTTACTTCCAAATCATCTCGTAGCTGTTCATAAGGAATATGAGATCCTGCAATTTCTAATCCCAATTCAGCTAACAATGCATTAATTTCTGTAGCCGTTTTGTCATAATAACCAGCAAATTCGACGCCATCATAACCAAACGCTTTGACTTGTTCTAAAGAACCTACAAAATCATTTGCGCAGTCTTCTTGGATACTCCAAAGCTGTAAAGCAACTTTTGGTTTCATCATTTCCTCCTAGTCTCTGCTCACTTCTGCTTATAAAAAGACAGGTTGTCCTGTTTCTGCTGACTTGTAAATCGCTTCTAAAATTTCGGTTACGACCAAGGCTTCCTCTGGTTTTACAACAGGTTCTGTATCATTGATAACGGCATCAATCCATGATTGGGCTTCCAATGTTGCAGGGTCTTCACCAGTACCATCGTAAAAATCAACACCGCCTGTTTCTAGTTCCACTTTTTTATCAAATAACAAGCCGTGCGCTTCGCCATTGATGGTTAACCCATCATTCATATCCGCACCACCTTTTGTTCCAAATAGTGTCGTTTTTGCTTCTTTAACATCTAAGCTATTTAATGCCCAGCTAGCTTCTAGATAAATGGTGGCACCATTTTCCATCACAACAAAACCAAAGGCGGAATCTTCTACAGTGAATTTTTCAGGATCCCATGGTCCCCAAGCATTAGCAGCATTTTTTGTTTCTGCTAATTTATGATAAGTATTCCCTACCACATATTTTGGTTTGTAATTGTCCATCATCCATAACGTTAAGTCTAACGCATGTGTACCAATATCAATTAGCGGTCCGCCACCTTGTGCTTCTTCATCTAAAAATACACCCCAAGTTGGTACGGCACGACGACGAATCGCATGGGCTTTTGCTGAATAAATTTCTCCTAATTCGCCTTCTTCACATACTGTGTGTAGGTGTTGAGAGTCTGTACGGAAACGATTTTGATAACCGATTGTTAGTTTTTTACCCGTACGTTTTGAAGCTGCAATCATTTCACGAGCTTCTTCTGATGTTTTTGCCATTGGTTTTTCACACATTACGTGACTACCAGCTTCCATCGCTGCAATTGATAACTCCGCATGTGATGAGTTTGGTGTTAGCACATGAACGACATCCAACTCGTTATCAGCTAATAATTCTTTATAGTCTGCATAAACCTTTGCATCTGCTGTACCATATTTTTCTTTGGCTTCTTTGGCACGTGCAACGATAATATCGCAAAATGCCACCATTTCTACTTCTGCTACATTTGCTAATGCAGGCAAATGTTTTCCTTTAGCGATTCCGCCACATCCGATAATTCCAACTTTTACTGTCATTGCTTTCCTCCTGAAAACGTTTTTAATTTGATGAATTTATTATAACTGAGAACGATTCCATATTCTTCCCACATTTCCTCCAAAAAATTCCCGAATTTTGCGCTAAAAAAATAACCTCTAAAACAACAAGCTGTTTCAGAGATTACTTTTACTTAATCACATGTCCATTTATCGTTGTCAAAGCGACAAGCCTCGGCATTTGTACCTATTTCTTCTAATGTTGACCGCTCTTGTTCCATCAATAACGTTAATGTTTGAATAATCACTTCTTTTGGTTGTGCACCACTAATCAGATATTTTTCATTCACCACTAACGCAGGTACTCCTTGTAGTCCATAAGCAGCTGCTAAAGTTAAATCTTGACGAACAACTTCATTGGTTTCTGTACTATTAAATTGCACGAACCACTTTTCAAAATCAACAGAAGGTTCTTCAATATTAAAACGATGCTGTTCATCATTTTCATTCGCATGAACCCAATGTGTTAATACTTCTGATTTGACCGCCTCTCTTGAACCAAACATAGCAATAAAATCTTCTGGTTCCCATCCCAAAGCATACGATTTATGACTAATCGTCAGTCCTGGTAATTCTTTTTTAATACTACGCATTCTATCAGACATAGGAAAACAAAAACTACAAATAACATCAAGAAAAAACTCAACTTTTATAGGTAGGCCTCCAACTATTTTTATCCAAAAACTTACTTTAAGTAAGCATCCGACTTTACCACTCCTAATGGAACATATTAAATCATTATTATTTTCCTAGTATTTCTTTGCGATACCCACTCGGAGTAAATCCCATAACCCTTTTAAATACTCGGGAAAAATAATTATGATCAGAAAAACCCACTGCTTCAGCAATTTCTTTGACTGTCATCTCTTCTTGTAAATAACGTAAAGACTGTATCATACGATAGTTATTTAAATAATTAATCGGCGTTTGTTGGTAATCTTTTTCAAATGCTCGAATAATTTTATATTTGGACATTTGGAACACATCTGCTAACTCATCTAAAGACAGGCTGCTTTTATAATGTCTCTCTAAATAATTTTTGATTTGCTCTGCGGTAGCCGCTTTCGTTTGTAGCACTTCTTTGATGGTTAAAAACAGATCGTACGCACAGCGCGAATTTGTATAGAGTGATGGTTCTGTTATTACTAATTGATTTAGTTGTACCAACATTTGTTCAACACGTTCTTTGGAACAACTCCCAATTTGTATCGGTAGTGGTAACCATTGTAAAAATTCTTTAGAAAATTCAATATAAATAAAACACCATTCTTCTTCTCCACGATAATAGGTAAATTGATTCGGTAGTTCTGCTAAAAAGAAAGTTTGTTCATTTAATTCATAAATTTTATTTTTTGTTGATAAATATCCGGTCCCACTTAATGTATATTGAAAGACGATAAAAGAGTCTTGCCGTTCTTTGGCATCCCAATAATACTCTTTAGGTGAGTAATCTAAACCAAAGCCTTTTAAATAGGGTAACTGTGACGTAGTTGAACAAACAAATTGGTGGAAAAAAAAAGGACGCAATTTTGTCCTATCTTCTTCAATAATTTCGTCTTGTTTCATATTCTCCCCTCCTCTATGCTTAGTATAACGAATTTTCAGTAAAAAGGAGAATCATTATGCCAATACAATTTGACGAAAAAATACAGTGCTTTCACCTAAGTAATCAACAAATAAGTTATATTATTGGAATCGAAAAAAATTGCTATCTTACACATCGTTATTGGGGGAAAGCTTTGCCCTCTTATGCTGGTAGTAATCAATTGCAATTGATTGATCGAGGTTTTGCGACGAATCCGCTTCCAGAAGAACGCACCTTTTCATTGAATTCTTTGCCTTTAGAAACCAGTACGCAAGGCAACGGAGACCACCGCATTGCGAATTATCAAATCCGTTCCCATCATGGACATGATGTAACAGACTTCCACTACCATGCTTATATAATTTCAAAAGGCAAATCAGCGATTCCAGGTTTACCAAGTTTACATGCGACAACTAGCGAGGTGACAACTTTAGAAATCATTTTAAAAGATGCTGTCCAACAACTAGAAATGCGTTTGATTTATACATTGTTTGAAAACTATCCCATTCTAACACGTCGAGCTGTCTATGCTAATTTAAGCGACACCATGGTTGCTTTGGAAAATGCAGGATCAATGTCGATTGATTTAGCTGAAAGCCAATTTGATTTAATTACTTTAGATGGCTCCCACACAAATGAAGCAAACATTACACGTCAAGCAATCCGTTCGGGGATTCATCGTATCGAAAGTACTCGTGGAACAAGTAGCCCTCAACATCAACCATTTTTAGCATTAACCACTCCTTATACGTCCGAATTTCAAGGAGAAGTCTTTGCCTTTCATTTCATTTACAGCGGCAATTTTATTGCTCAAGTAGAATTGGAGCAGTATGGTACAACTCGTGTGCAATTAGGTATTCATCCTGACCATTTTGAGTGGCAATTGAAACCAAATGATTATTTCTATACCCCTGAAGTTGTCTTAAATTATTCTACTCAAGGCTTAAACGGGATGTCACAAACTTTTCATCAACTCTATCAAGAACATTTAGTTCCTATTAATTGGTCAAAAAAAGAACGTCCGATTTTATTAAATACCTGGGAAGCAAATTATTTCGAGTTATCTGAACAAGAACTAATCAAGCAAGCACACAAAGCAGCAGAAGTGGGCATTGAATTGTTCGTTTTAGATGATGGTTGGTTTGGCGAACGCCACACAGACACTTCTTCATTAGGGGATTGGTTTGTCAATCAAGATAAATTCCCCAATGGTATTCACACATTGGCAAGAGAAGTTCATCGCTTAGGCATGCAGTTTGGTCTATGGTTTGAACCTGAAATGATTTCCAAACAAAGTCATTTATTCCAACAGCATCCTGATTGGGCCCTGCAAGTTCCCAGCTATCCATTAACAGAAGGACGCCAGCAATCGGTACTTGATCTTAGTCGTCCGGATGTGCAAGAACATTTAATAACGACTTTAACTGATTATTTGAAAACTGGCAACATTGACTATATTAAGTGGGATATGAATCGGCATTTAACCGAAGTAGGTAGTTCATTTTTTGCAACTAATCAACAAAAAGAAATTGGGCATCGTTATGTGCTAGGTTTATATCAGATATTAGAGGTTCTAACTACACGATTTCCTAACTGTTTATTCGAAAATTGCTCAAGTGGTGGTGGCCGTTTCGATCCAGGAATGATGTATTATATGCCTCAGACCTGGACAAGTGATAATTCTGACGCACTTTGTCGAAGTATCATTCAATATGGTTACAGTTATTTATATCCACCTATTATGATGGGCGCGCATGTCTCTACTACTCCTAATCATCAAGTTGGACGTGTGACACCTCTTGAAACACGCGGTTGGTTAGCGATGAGCGGGAACTTTGGTTATGAATTAGACTTACAAACATTATCTAAAGAAGAGCTTCAAACAGTTCACCAACAAATTATTTTTTATCAAACCCATCGACAATTGTTCCAGTTTGGTAAATTTTATCGTTTACAAGCACCAAATTCCCATTTTGCTAGTGGTTGGTTATTCATGAATGACGAAGAAGCCATTGCAATTTATTTTAATGGTCTATCTAGACCGGCACTACCAACCAACTATTTAAAAATGCACTACCTTGATAACGAAGCACTTTATGAAGACGTGACGACAAAACAACAATACAGCGGTGCCGAATTAAATCAAGCTGGCGTGTTGATTCCTCGTGTCAAAGAAGATTTCTATACGCATGTCTTTCATTGGAAAAAGAAATACAGCTAATTAAACTAAAAAAAATGACTTGAACGAAGCCACTAGCATTCGTTCAAGTCATTTTATTTTTGTTCATCTTCACTAGCTATCAATTTCTTTAATTGACTGTTAAAATCTCTTCGCCTGCGTCAACGTCTGTTTTATTTAACGCTACAACATCGGCGTAGTTGGCAGTATTGGTTACAATGAGCATCACTGTATCATCGTAGCCTGCTTTTTGAATAGCGGTACGATCAAAAGTTCCTAACAAATCACCTTTTTTGACTTTATCGCCACTTTGTTTAGCTGTTGTGAAATGTTCTCCTGCTAAATTGACAGTGTCAATTCCAATGTGAATTAAAATTTCTGCGCCATTTTCTGACTCAATACCATACGCATGTTTTGTATCATACACTACAGTTAATGTGCCATCAACTGGTGCGAAAACTTCGTCACTCGCAGGTTTTATCGCAATTCCTTTCCCCATCATTTCGCTTGAAAAAACAGGATCATTAACTGTCGATAATGCGACTGCTTGACCTTTCACTGGAGAGCTTACTTTTTCTGCTTTGTTAGTCATTTCTGGTGTTACTGGAGCTTCTGGTACCACTACTGTTGTTCCTTCAGTTGTTACTGCTACTTCTGATTCAGACATTTTCTTTTTACCGTAAACAAAGGTTAAGACAAATGCTAAAACAAAACTAATCACTGCACAAATCAAGAAACTTGGTACAGATTTAGCTGCGATTGAGATGAATCCAATAATACCAGCAGGTCCCATTGATACCGATAATACATGGAACAAACCAATGAAGGCACTTGCAATTCCTGAAGCAATCATCGCACAAACAAATGGATATTTTAACTTCAAGTTAACTCCAAAAATTGCCGGTTCAGTAATTCCTAACATTGCTGAGATTCCCGCAGAAGATGCTAAACTTTTTTGTTTTTCATTCTTTGTAAGAAAGAATATCGCAAATGTTGCGGCACCTTGTGCGATGTTTGCCATCGCAGCTACCGGGAAGATAAATGAACCTCCTGTTTTAGCAACATCCGCTAATAAGGTTGTTTCAATCGCTGGAAAACTTTGGTGTAAACCGGTAATAACAATGGAAGAATAAAAAGTACCAAATAAACCTAATCCGACAGCTCCTGTCGTATTGTATAGCCAAACTAGGCTGTCTGTTAATCCATCAGAAATGGTGCGCATAACTGGACCAACAATCGTAAAGGTCAAAAATCCAGTAATGATAATGGCTAACATTGGCGTAAAAGTAAAATCAAAAACTTTAGGAATACGTTTATGGAAGAAGTTTTCTAAGTTTGCCAAAATATATGAAACGGCTAAAACAGGTAAGACAGAACCTTGATAACCTGCTTGGGCAACTTGTAGACCAAAAATATTCCAATAAGGCATGGTTCCTTCAGCAATAGCATTTGCTACGCCATAACCATTTACCAAATCTGGCATAACCATAGCCATGGCCATGGCTGCTCCTAGATACCCATTCCCACCAAAGCGTTGTGTCGCTGAAAAACCTACTAATATCGGTAAGAAAGCAAATGGTGCCGACGCTAATAAATTAATAATACTTGCAAAATCGTTAAATGCCGGAAACATTTCTACAACTGATTGTGGTCCAAATAAACCTTGTGACGTTAACACATTGTTAATCGCCATTAACAAACCACCAGCAACTAAGGCTGGAATCAATGGGACAAAAATATCTGATAATACTTTAGCTAATGCCATGATAGGGTTTGGTTTCTTACCACTGGCAGCAATTTTTTTCAAATCATCCGTTGATGCTTCTTTTACACCTGTCGCTTGGACGATTTCTGCATAGACTTTGTTCACATCACCAGGACCAATAATGATTTGATATTGTCCATTTGTTTCAAAGGTGCCCTTCACATCATCGTTATTATCCAATGCTCTTTGATTAATTTTGCTCGAATCTCTCAAAACTAAACGTAGACGCGTTGCACAATGAGCTGCTGCAACCAGATTATCTTCCCCAACTGCCTCAATCACTTCTAACGCAACTTTTTTGTGATCCATTTTATTTCCTCCTCGAATGTAATCGCTTTTTCTGATTTCATTATAACGCATTAATCAAAATTGTCAAACGTTTATCAAAATAAATTTTATATTTTTTTTAGAAAACGCAATCTTTATTGATTTATAAACGTTAAATCGATTGTCATCCGTTTGACAAAATGAACAAAAAAAGCTATCTTTAAGGTAAGAATAATTGAAAGGAGCTTATTGATAATGAATGAATGGACAACTGAAATGAGGTATCGCCCATATGAACAATGGGCAAACGATTATACACAAACATTAATTAATACTCAAAAAAATTCTCCATGGCGTATGAACTATCATATCCAGCCAAATTCGGGATTGTTAAACGACCCAAATGGTTTTTCTTATTTTAATGGTCGCTGGCATTTGTTTTATCAGCTTTATCCATTCGGTCCAGTTCATGGTTTAAAGTCTTGGTATCACCTTTCTTCCACTAATTTAGTAGATTGGAAAGATGAAGGATATGGCTTACTGCCGGATAATCCGCATGATAGTCATGGCGTGTATTCAGGCACAGCTTTACCTGTAGGCGATCAATTATTGCTAGCCTATACGGGCAATGTTCGTGGAGAAAATTGGGAACGTGCTTCTTATCAATTAGGCGCTTGGATGGACAAAAATAATCAAGTGATAAAGATTGAACAACCTTTCATTCCAGCTCCGCCTAAAGGCTACACGACTCATTTTCGTGACCCACAAGTCATTCCCTATGAAAAAGGCTATTTGTTAGTGATTGGTGCACAAAATGAACAAGAAGAAGGGAAAGTGTTGGTCTACCAAAGTGCTGATTTAACAGATTGGCGCTTATTAGGGGAACTAGACTTTACCAAAGAATCACTAGGATTTATGGTTGAATGTCCCAACTTAGTTTTTATTGACGAACGACCTGTGTTAATTTTTTGTCCTCAAGGAATGGCGCAATCTGTGACACCTTATGATAATATTTATCCAAATATGGTAGTCATTGGAGAGGCTTTTGATATTGAAAATCTAAAGATCATCAATCCACTACCGCTTCAAAACTTAGATTATGGATTTGATATCTATGCTACTCAAGCGTTTAACGCTCCTGATGGTCGTATATTAAGTGTTGGTTGGGCCGGTTTACCCGAATTAGAGTATCCAACAG
>Ga0116164_10003558_pt1 | contig 10618 bp, 10 predicted proteins | sample AD_UKC109_MetaG_FD_89888 | JGI IMG/M metagenome (GOLD analysis project Ga0116164, IMG submission 89888) | Active sludge microbial communities of municipal wastewater-treating anaerobic digesters from Hong Kong - AD_UKC109_MetaG | ecosystem: Engineered > Bioreactor > Anaerobic > Digestate... | reverse complement strand
TCTCTTGGACCTGGCTTGGCCTTCTTCGAGGCACGCTTGTAGACGTACTTGTGAACCTCGTTGAAGACGAAGACTCGATCGGCAAACTTGGAGATCTCCTCAAGGTGTCTATCAGTCCATGGAGAGTACAATAGCACAGATGAGTTGTTCGATGCTTCCTTCAGGGCTTGACCCACGTACTCAGGCACCTCGGATGCATCTTCGAATAGACAGGGATCGTGCTCGAATATGATCACGGTTTGGTAAGCCTCTTTAAGGATGGTCAAAAGCTGGTAGGCGGTGAAGGCTCTTCGGACGTCCAGCTCGGTAAAACGGCGGTCAAGCTTGTCGAGGATTCGAGAGTAATTTCCGCTAATATAGAGGACCTGAAGGCTCTGAATGGTTTTCAGGTTGCAGTTGAGTGAGTCGATCAGCATCACCTCTGGTCCTATGAGGACGTTGAAGGAGTTGGGGACGAGGATGAGAGGGGATTGTAGTTCGAGTTCCATAATCAGCCATTATCGCCCCAAAGGAGGTAAGGCTACAGCATGGGTGGGGCGAAAGTAATCATCCCTCCTTCGCACAAAGATTTTTAATCGCTAAGCAGGGATTATATGCATGGAAGCGAGCACCTTCAACGCCGCCGATGGATGAAAGCGAATCAATGTCTTCAAGGTAGGGATGCTCTGGGTGTTCAAGCACTTCTTCAGCGACAACAAGGAGCTATTCAGACAGCTTGCCGACTATTACAACCGCGACAAGTACAGATTCGAGTTCAAGTCGGTTGGTGAAAGGAAACAGGCTCTCAAGCTCCTTGAACGAAATGGGTTCGATACATTTCCTGTAGAGAACTTGAAGGGCTACGTAGTCAAGCTGGACAAGTCCAGCAAGTACGCCTCCTTCTGAAGAACTCAGTGGCATATACTGAGACGACAAAAGAGCGGATATTCCTCATGAAAGATATCGCCGCAGTGGAGCTGGCCATCCAGTTCGACGCAGAGGTCTATGAAGGCGACATGCCTTTTTAATCACTTTTCACATTTTCACAGCCCGTAATTATATAGTCCAAATCTGTAATCCTAAATAGCAGCAACGCTAATACCATTTTGTATGGTTGATGTGATCATCGTGGGAGCCGGACCTTCTGGGCTATTTGCCGCCAATGAGCTTTCAGGGTCAGGTGCAAACGTCCTTGTGATAGATCAGGGAAAGGATGTATCCGAGCGTGTCTGCTCTATGAAGAATAAGGGACATTGCCTCCATTGTGATCCTTGCCACATAATGTGCGGCGTTGGCGGTGCAGGTGCTTATTCAGACGGTCTCCTCAATCTCAATCCAACCATAGGCGGCGACCTCAGGCTTCTTGCAGGAGATGGTGCATGGGATCTGATCAACGAGGTGGACTCGACATTTCTCAGATACGGTGCCCCGGATCAGATACTTGAACCATCCGATGAGGATGTGGAAATGCTCAAGAGAAAAGCGGCTGCTGCTGGTGCACGTTTCGTCCCAATAAAACAGCGTCATATGGGTTCCGACAAAACGCCAGAGATTATTGCCGCGTTCAAGAGAGACCTAGAGCAAAATGGAGTCAGGTTTCAACTTAACTCGAAGGTAGATGATCTGATAATAGAAAATGACAGATGTTACGGAATCAAACTCTCAGATGGCACTCAACTTAAAGCCAACACGACCTTATTAGCTCCTGGCCGGGTGGGGGCTCAGTGGATCGGGATTCTCCTCGACAAATATTCGATCAAGGCCAGGTATGGTCCTCTTGATGTAGGTGTAAGAGTAGAAGTGCCCTCCATAATAATGGACCCCATAACTCGAATTAACAGAGATCCCAAGTTCCACATAGTTACCCGTAGGTACGACGATTTCGTCAGGACGTTTTGTACCAATCCTGGTGGCTTTGTAGTTAAGGAAGAGTATCCTGATTTTATCGCCACAAACGGGCATTCTATGACTAATCAGAAATCTGAGAATACGAATTTTGCTTTCTTGGTTCGACTTGAACTTACAAAGCCCGTCGAGAACACAACAGCGTATGGCATGTCAATAGCCAAGCTGGTTACAACTATAGGGGGCCGAAAGCCAGTCATTCAGAGACTCGGTGATCTGCACAAAGGTAGGAGATCAACTGAAGAGAGGATAGCCCGGAACACAGTGGAAAATACCCTCAAGGACGTAACCCCTGGAGACATATCTATGGCGTTGCCTCACAGAATCGTGATGGACATCATCGAGGGTCTGGAGATCCTGAACCAGATCGTTCCCGGCGTGAATGCCGATTCCACACTCCTTTATGCTCCTGAGATCAAGTTCTATGCCAGGGAGATTGAGGTGGATAGCAGTCTTCAGACCTCTATAGAGGGACTTTATGTGGCAGGGGATGGTGCTGGTATGTCAAGAGGAATCGTAACCGCTGCTGCTACGGGAATGCTGGCTGGAAGGAGTATCGCCTCTAAGCTCGCTTGAGAGCGTTCCATGAGATCCAAGAGCGTATAGTGAAGATCAGTTTGGTTCGTACCTGATGAAATTCAAAGTGGAAGTGACGGCTCCATAACGGGTATGCCCAACCTATAATCCTACTGCATTGGTCATCGGTAAGGGTATTTTGCCAATTTTTTATGCTGAGAGCTATTCTTTTTAGTATTGAATTATACATTTAGGTGCTTTCCATCGTGAAAATCGATGTGGTTGATGTCTTGTGCGCGTTTTCTAGCCTTGAAGGTAGGCTAGCTACATTACACAATATTGAAACTGTTATTTCGAAAAATCATCTAACGGGGCTCTATTCAATGCGTTTTTTTGGCTTAACCGATGACCAATGCATAGCCAGCACAAGATCCCTCATGTGATGCGATTCGGCGATCCCGCTTCGTTTCGAGATTTCTAGCAGCCGATATTATAAATCCCCACCCGTTACCTTGTAGGCCCAAGGTAACGGGTGGGGTTTTATATTTTATAACGCTTAAAATCCTGGCGATGTGTAGCCTACGATTGATGATCGTCCTGGAAGACTGTGGAATCACTCCAAGCTTGATAGCTGAGTGCCCCACTGCCAGTTTGAATAACGATGATCGTATCTAATAGCTGGTTTTTCACACACAACAACTCGTTATCGGTAGACTGCCGGATAGTGAAAACTTAAAAATGCCATTTTGCCAATGACGACACTCTGCTGAATACGGCTCCAATTCCACGGTTCTCCTTCTTGAAGGACCAATCCTTTCCCACCTAGTTTCTTGCTCCGCTCGACTTTGCGATGACAAGATCTACATAACCAGCGCTTGTCAGGCGAGACTTGTTTTACAGCTGGACGAATCTGGCAAGATTCACAACGCCGAGCGAAGGGAATGGCTTCAAAAAATGATAGCGGGTCTTTCTCCTCTTTGGCTCGGCGCAAAAGCAGGCTTTGGTGAGCCATCAAATCATAGAAATTTATTTGCTTGCTGCTAGAAGACGCTATTGGCTGCCAGACGCATGAAATTGTAGCTGCTATAGTCTCACGGGGATAAAGAGTTTCGATTTCGGATTTTATAGTTTCAGCCATATCTAGAGGGACTAATGCGAGCAAGCCACCCCCGCCAGCGTAGATGATGCAATCAATTCGTTGGTCGTCCTTATTTCGACGAGTAGGCATTCCATAGTGAAAAAATATCTCGCGAAGATTACAAGGCTGCCGGGTATCATAGGATTGGTAGTTTCTTTCCGCCGGCCAGCCCTGATTTAGATCATCCAGAATCATACTGGCCCCACGAATCTCTGGAAGCTTTGATGACTTAAAAACATATTCCTTAATCTTATCGGTGTCTGCACTTAGAAGAGCTATACCACCCAATCGGCTAATTATTTCTGCGTCGGGCATATCACCCTGTAGAATTGGGGTTAGCACTTGATTTACCCATTCGTTCATTTGCTTATCTCCTTGACTCATCATCTACCTCCACTGCCCCAAATCCCCCCATCCCAAAGTGCGCTCCGTACCCCAGCGCCACCGGCCCCCGGACGGCCTCGAGAAACTCGATCCGAAAGCCGTACCCAGCGGACCCCGCCCTTCTGCCGTCCCCTGTGATTCGCGCCCTCCGGAAGCTCGACCATTCGACCCTCTCCCCGGTGATCTCGGTGAAGAAGACAGGCTCGATGGCCACGGGCTCGGGAAATCCTGCAAGGCCGAGATGCCTGCGGAGTTCGTGCTCAGGATTTCCGATCTGTAGTCCTGACGGGTCAAGCTTCGGCGCCCCCGCCCGGGTCGCCTTGGGGTGCCTGGTGGGGATGAATGGGGTCCGCGAGATCCATGAATGGGACTCTGCCAGGAGGGGGGACTCGCCCCTGGCTCCGTCGGTCCCGCCGAAGTTCTCAGGGTGTCCCAGGCCGAGAAGGGTGAGCTGGAGGACTTCGAGCCCCGAACCACAGACCTTTCTGAGGGCTTCCAGGGCGGTGATCTCCCGAGGGCCAAAGCCTGCGGGCGCGTATACGGTGACGTGGGTGACCTCGCCGTCTCTGCCGCGGCCAAGGGCCTGGATCGACTCGGGGATGATGTAGGCGTGGGCGTGGCCTTTCAGCGGCCTCTTCTCCTCATCACAGCCGGTGAAAGTAGCTGAGCCGTCGGAGAGTTCCACCAGGGCGGCATGGACCCGCTCCGCTAGGAGAATAGCATCGGTGAGCCTCGGGGCCTTGCCAATCAGAGAAAAACGCGCGACTGTGGCATCATATGTTATCTTGCGCAGGAATATATCAGAGACATGTTGACACGACCGACAGCGTCCTGCCTCATCTTAAACGAAAACTTCTGCAGGAGATAGAAGGACAGATCTCTCTTCAAAAGAGCAACTAGTATTGGGCACCTCAGGTTCTTTCACTATCTTGAAGAACTCGGGTGATTTTTCCCCCTCACTAGGTCTTGATGAACTCAATCCACCCTCCCAACAGAATGAGCAAATGCTCTCAGAGCTTTCCGGCCATTCCGGTTCTCATCGCTCAATTTAGGTCTGTTCTTAGATAAAAGGCTAACTATACTTCCTAGTCCTCTTGGAAAAGATGTTATCTCGTGAGCAGCAGTCAATTGCGTTGTCAATCCCTACTCGAGTTCAGACTTTGAGACTCAAATATAGTGCGATGAAACCAAAGAGCCGAGGAGATCGCGGCGCGCTGGATACTCTGCAGATACTGAAACAAAGCGAGGCCAGCTAAACACCTACAACAATAACAATTCGATTATGGATAACTTTTTTACTGGTAAATATTATGCTGGATTCCCGTCCTAATTGATACCGGTATTTTATTCTATGCAGCAAAGCTGCGGGGTATTCATTAAAAATAAACCGTGCCTACAATTCCAAAAAAGAGAGCACAATCCAGCGTCGTCGATAGTTGCCACATCACTCAGCAGGGGAAAGGACGCGTTCGTGTGACTTTTGTTTGCGGGATCGAAAGGGCCATTCGGCGTGATCAATTCCGCCAAATCCGTCAGAAAAGGTATCTTCCTCCAGCGTTGGACTCCTCCCATCCCCAAGAGCTATTTTGGAACATAATGTTTAAGTATTATGGATTCACAGTAGTAAGTTGCCCACTTGTGAGAAGGGGCCTTCGTGCAGGTCAGAAGTGGCAGCACGGCCAAGCTCAAGACCAAGGCTATTCTGAAGATGGCCTGGCAAAAATGCGGAAGGAGTAACGTCCTTTTCGTCCAAAAAGTTATAGGGCTTGGTTAAAGCCGGTGAACAAGTGGGCACAAGCCCATTTTAGTAAAGACTTTCGTGAGTTGCTCCACCATCCTTATATATCTCGAAGTTCTCGCCTCCGGGCTATCGGAGATTGAAGACATAGATGGCATGGATGGTGTGGATTATATGGACGGCATGGAAGAGGTCATCAGCCCGTTTGCGGACCGGATGTTACAGGTTCACAGATCATTCATAAGAGAGATCTTGAAGGTCACAGAAAACCCGAAGACGATATCTTTTGCTGGCGGACTTCCAAACCCGCGGTTCTTCCCAGTGAAAGAGGTGGCAGAAGCGACACAGAAAGTTCTTTGCGAAAGCGGTGCAGCCGCCCTGCAGTACAGCACCACTGAGGGCTATCCTCCCCTGAGAGAGTTGATAGCTGAGAGGTACGCAAGGAAAGGACTTGATGTCGATGAGGTGATGATAATCACAGGCTCCCAACAGGGGCTAGACCTTCTGGGAAAGGTCTTCCTGAACAGAGGCGATCGGGTCATCGTCGAGGAGCCGACCTACCTTGCGGCCATCCAGTCCTTCGGGATGTTCGAAGTGGAGTTTCGTTCGGCGCCTCTCCATGAGGATGGGGTCGATCCAACAGCCCTGAAAGCCATCCTAAAAGAGAGAGAAGCGAAGCTCTTCTATGCCGTCCCCAACTTTCAAAACCCCACCGGAGTGAGCTACTCTGAGGAGGTGAGGCGTGAGGTGGCCGAAGCGATGAGGGGCCACGGAACCGTCTTCGTCGAGGACGACCCTTACGGCGAGCTGCGGTTCATGGGAGAGGAGGCCTCATCGATGAGGCGATACCTCGGGGGAAAGGCCGTCCTCCTGGGCTCCTTCTCCAAGGTGATCTCGCCGGGGCTCAGGCTCGGCTGGGTATGCGCCAGAAGTGACGTCATGGAGAAGCTGATCATCGCCAAGCAGGCCGCAGATCTGCACACGAGCATCCTATCTCAGAGAATCGCCTGCCAGTACCTGGCGGACAATGACGTGAACCAGCACATGGAAACGGTCCGGTCTGAGTACAGGAAGCAGAGGGACCTGATGGTGAAGATGATCGAGGAGTGTTTTCCGGCTGGCGTCGAGTACACCAAGCCCGAGGGCGGTATGTTCCTCTGGGTGACCCTCCCCGAAAATATGTCGTCCCTTGAACTCTTCGACCGCGCCATCAAAAACGACGTTGCCTTCGTTCCTGGTCAGGCCTTTTACGCCAACGGTGGCGGGCATAACACCCTGAGGTTGAACTTCTCAAACTCCGACGAGGATAGGATTGTGGAGGGGATGGAGCGGCTTGCGAGGTCCATCGAGGAGATGATGTAGCCGGTCTACGGATAAATCGGCAGAATGCAGCAGTGTCTGGCTTGGTGGCTGGCCGATCGGCATCGTCACAGCTGATGATTTCAAAGTCTGGAAGGAACTGATAGATCCCGTCATTGGTGGGTCAATCCCAAAACTTGAAAGATAATTTCTCAGAGTTTTGGGATGACTACAGTGAAATCGCTCACTTCATGAGCAAGAACTTAAGTCAACATCGGATGGTACAGGCCCATGTCCCATTTCCTTAAACCAAGCGCAAGCTGGATCAACCTCTCTGCCTATTAGGGCTTTGGATCATTGTTTGTATTTATCCCTAGTCATATATTCCCCTTCGGCATTTGCATACTCCCTTTCCTGGCCTACAAGCTTCCTTGTACCTGAAGGGATCACCAGTGTCCCCTTGGGTAGCACGTAAATGTCTCCGAGCCATCCATCTTTCCAATCATTTTCTGTCATGTTATCAAATACTTTTCTTTATACATTAAGAAGATTGCGGTATATATCGTGAAAATAACCTACTTATTTGTATCAAACATCCCGCAGCCCTGCTGTGAAATATACTGCTGACAGTTTGACTCTCACAAAATAGATTATGTGAATCTATAAATATAGATATTATTTTATAGGATTGGAGTCGGACAGATTCTATTCCGTTTTCGTAGAGATCTTCCTATTAAAAGTAGCAATCATCTATATCAACCATGTCATGTTTCATTTCCAAATTCATGATTTCCTTCATTTCAACCGCTCATATCAAAAGTGGCGAATCTACAACCAAATCCTGGTGCGTTTTGAAGATTCTCTCTGCATCGCCTATATCAACTATCTGACCATGTTTCATCACCGCAACCCTGTCACTCATATGCCGAACTATTTCCATATCGTGGGAGATGAAGAGGAGGGTCAGATCGTATTTGTCTTTCAGATCCAGTATCAAGTTAAGTATCTGGGCTTGGACGGAGATGTCCAGAGAGGCGGTGGGCTCGTCTGCAACGATGAAATCGGGGTTTATAGCCAGAATCCGAGCCAGAACGACCCTCTGATTCTGGCCGCCGCTGAGCTGGTGAGGATAGCGGTTTACATGCTCGGGGTTCAGCCCGACCGTTTCTATCAGTTCCAAAACCCTGTCCCGTATCTCACGTCTGCTAAACTTGCCATTCAGCCCCAACCGGAAGGGCTCTGCAATGCTTTCTCCGATCTTCATTCGGGGGTTCAAAGAGGAATCAGGGTCCTGAAATATCATCTGCATATGGGGCCTTATTCTTCGAATCTCCCTCCGGTTCAACTTGGTTATCTCTGTCCCATCGAAGAATATCTGGCCGGAGGTAGGCTCTATCAATCTCAAAAGCAACCTTCCGAGGGTGGTTTTTCCACAACCGCTCTCCCCCACTAGTCCCATGGTCTCGCCTTTTGCTATATGAAAGGAGACCCCATCTACGCTTTTCACGCAGTGCTTTTGAAGCAGACCTGAAGCAAAATACTTCTTAAGGTCACAGACCTCTATCATGTGTATAGGAAACACCTCACAGAATGGCCATCATCCGCCGGGGTCATCTCCGGATGTTTAATTTTACATGCCTCCGTTGCACAATCGCATCGTGGACAAAACCGGCACCCAGATGGGAGGTCTATGAGCGACGGGCTCGACCCTCTTATGGGCTTCAAACCTCTGCAGGGCAGAGAATTGATAAAACCCCGAGTATAGGGGTGCATGGGTTTTTTCAGCACGTCCCAAACCTTCCCCATCTCCAGGATCTCTCCCGCGTACATGACCGCTACTCGGTCGCAGATCGAAGCTGCCACGTTCAGGTCGTGGGTTATCATCAGCATCGATCTGTCCTTGGTGACATCTTTCAGAAGCTGGATGATCTGAGTCTTCGTCTTGGCGTCCAGCCCTTTGGTGGGCTCATCGGCTATTATGAGGGTGGGGTCGCAAGAGAGGCATATGGCGATCATGGCCCTCTCTCTCATTCCGCCGCTGAACTCGTGGGGGTACTGATTAGCCCGCCGATGGGCGTCGGCGATGCTCACCGACTCCAGAATCTCGACCGCCCTCTTTTTGGCGGCTCTTTTATCCAAACCCTGGTGCAGGCGGATAACCTCAGAGATCTGGTCGCCCACCTTCATTACGGGATTGAGCGACATGGTGGGGTTTTGAAGGATCATGGCGATCTCTCTTCCCCGAAGCGACCTCATATCCTCCTCGGCCAGTCCCAGAATATCGCGGCCTTTGTAAATGATGCGTCCATTTATTTGAGCCGATGAGTCCAGCAGACGGACGATGGACATGCCCAGCACGGTCTTTCCGCAGCCCGTCTCTCCAATCAGCCCTACCTTCTCAGAATCCGCTATTTGGAGGTCTACATGATCGACCGCTTTTACCAGCCCGTCGGTGGTGGGGAAATACGTGTTAAGTTCATGAATGTTTAGCAGATTCATTGTTATCTTGGTTCAGGTAGTATGCTATAAATATTCCTACCATGAACACAAATTTATGAAATTAATGCTATTCTATATCCTTCTCTCCTGCCCGAAGCCCGACAGCACAAAACCGAGGACCGCCTCCGACGGCGAGCTGCTGGGCGTAAGCCCCTCGCTCTTGGCGGGTTCGCCCGTCTGATATTATATCTGATAGTTTATATAAATTCACCCGGCGGAGGACCACCCGGGACATCCCCCCGCCGGTGGCCGGATCTCTCACCTCAATCCAGGCCTCTTCGACCTCGGGAGCGATCGTCGGATACAGGATCGCAGACTCCCCGCTCGGACCCCTGCTGAGGGCGTAGATGGCAAGCTGGTAGAGCATCTCCCGAGGGAGAGAGTTCTCCCAGAGGTCTCGGTACTTGGCGTCGAGGATGGAGACGACCTCTTGCCCCCTCATAATCACGTAGTCCGGGCGGGGGTCCGGTGCCTGACGATTACGGGGATTTCTGCCCGGGAGGTAGGAGATCATCCCCCGGAGCCGATATTCATCCAGGACCGAGTACCCGGCCAGGTTCTCCCGGAGAAACCGGGACAAGAGCGCCTGGAAGAACCGGTTCATGTTGAAGAGGAAGCCGGGAAGGGTCGGCCCCTGCTGGCCGTCATCCAGGGAGAGACCCTGGGCGGCGAGGAGGATCTCGATGATCTGAATTGAAGGCCGATAGGCCGCCGTCTGCCGCGTCATCTGGCGGCCGAGCTAGGTAACACATTTTATAAACATATCTAATCATTAAAGTAGAATAATAGAATTCGCACTCATGGTTTTACGATACGATCTTTGTGTCGCTTTTTATGCTCTTCCTTGCTCAACGGCACTAAAATGGCATTGTTATCGTGAAATACCCGAAAATCATTTTCTAACTGTTCATCTTCGAACCGTATTACCGTAGAATTATCCTCGTGACCTAAGAATTTAACATCCTCTAATTTTATCTGGCATTCCTTAATGAACGTTTTAACTAGCTCTTTGAAAGGAATTCGTTCGTGATGAATATCAAGAGAATTTCGAATAACCCTATCATGAGAATGCTTATATACTATTAATACAATAATTTATCTATGGATTCTTTAATCACATTTGCCTTACGAAAGAAGTACGAATCAATTGGGAAGCTTGG
>Ga0116164_10003556_pt1 | contig 10621 bp, 9 predicted proteins | sample AD_UKC109_MetaG_FD_89888 | JGI IMG/M metagenome (GOLD analysis project Ga0116164, IMG submission 89888) | Active sludge microbial communities of municipal wastewater-treating anaerobic digesters from Hong Kong - AD_UKC109_MetaG | ecosystem: Engineered > Bioreactor > Anaerobic > Digestate... | reverse complement strand
TACAGGCGGAACTTGTTGCGGTTCCAATTGCTCAACCAGTCAGGTTTACTCGCTGGAAACTTATGTTCAGCGAGGTCTGGATAATGAGTGGATTTCATCGTGGGATTCCGACAGTTTAAAGGCAGGCAGTATTCCATATCGTTCTTACGGTGCATGGCATGTCATGAATGGCACTTATCCCGGATATGATATTTGCGCCGGACCTTGTTGTCAGGCATTCGGGTATACAGGATATTCGTCCACCATGAATGCAGCTGCAGTAACAAATGGGATGATGCTCGATTTAAACGGAGAATTAGCACGGTCTGAATATTCAGCCCAAAACAACAGCTGGGATGATCCCAATGATGGACTAAATTGTACCAATGTTGATTTATCTTGTGGTGACGGTTCTGTAGGCTCTCCTTCAGCTGGGTGGCCGTGTTTATCCGATTCTCTATCCAGTAATCATGGTTGCTTTGGACATGGTCGGGGAATGTCGCAATGGGGAACTCAATATCAGGCTTTAAACGGTAGCAGTTTTGCGGATATTGTTGATTTTTACTACAATGCCAATAACAATCCCTCAGGAATGCGGAGTCAATTCGCCAGCACCCCGATTCGGCTGGATTCCATTGCAATCAGTGATTCTGTTATCAATCAAAATGAACTCTTGACGATTTATTTTAATATTTTTAATTCAAGTGATACCAACCAACCTTTCGGTCCGGTTTTGCTCGGTGTTAGTCTATATGACGGTGTTGCATATTTTTCAGATCCTGCCAATGATGTCAGTACTACTGTTAATCAAGCAGGTGTTTCGGTTCTGGACAGACCTTTTCAGTTAGATGCGAGCGTGTTACCCGGAATTTATGATTTAATAACGGCTCTCTATATGGATGTTGATGGCAATAATCAAATCTCATCTGCCGATTGGTTGTTGCAAGTGCATACTCAAGCTGGTGCTCTGGAAGTTTTGCAGGAAGGTGATTTGATTTTCAGGGATTCGTTTGAGATATAAAAAAATGTATTTTTAACCATGAAGCTCATGAAGCACATGAAGATTCCCAAGTTACATATTTCAAACTTCATGACCTTCATGCACTTTATGGTTTTTTTCACAATCTTAAAATTCACACAATTTCTCAATCCCTTCAAGTAATTTCATATTCGGGTGTGACATTAAGTCGGGTGAAATGGTTAGAATTCGGTTGTTTTTAACGGCATTAATATCTTTCCATTTCTGCCATTGAGGGTCTGGTTGAAGGGCGATATTGAGTATCACATCGGGTTTTTTGGTGATAACAGCTTCCAGAGATATTGGTGCGGAGAGTTGGGACAAATTTTTGAATATATTTTCATAACCACAAACAGAAACAGCTTCACTGAGCCAATGCATTCCTGAAATGGTATAAAGCGGTTGATGATAAGTTTCGATAAAGATTTTCCTTTGAGGTTTAAATTGGTTTTTATGCTTGTTTATAACCAAATGGAAATGTTTGATATTTTCCTGAGCAATAGATTCCGTACCTGCAATTTTGGCAATTTGCTCAATCGTTCGTGGAATATCTGCTAACTTTTGGATTTCTATCTCTAATACATTCAAACCCAGAGATTTGAGTTTGTGAATCACACTGGCAGGATTTCCATCTTTCCAGACCAACACATAATCAGGTTTGAGTGAAATTATTTTTTCGTAATCAACTTTAAAAGCATCACCGACACTTTCGATTATTTTTTTAGATTCCAGTTGAGTATAAGACACGACTCCTACAAGTGAATCGAGTGCGCCGGCAGATTCGGCAAGTTCCGCAAGGTGTGGAGCCAGAGCAATTATTCGGATGTTGGATTGAGCGTCAATGACATCACTTGTTTCAGAACAAGATACCATAAAACTGATAAAGAGTAATAAAGAAAGCCGGTAGAAAACCGGCTTTGATTTTTTGTTTTTCAACACGAATTTAACGATAATCTTCGATTAATTCTTCAAAGGCATCATCAATTTCACCGGGCGATGACATTAATTTAGTGAATCCATGTGCTCCTGTCATTGGTAGATCAGGGAAGTAAAGCGCCATTCTGAATTTCATGTGCAATGCTTCGACTTCATTGTTGTTAACAAGCAATTCATAAGGGAAATATGCCGTTTTAGCCGGACGTTCAAAATCTACAATGCTCATTTGGAATTTTTCATCCAAGTCTTCTTCGTCTTCATCCTTTCCGGTGGCTTTCATTTGCACACCAAACAATGTCATTTGAGTTCCAGGAATTTCCAATTTATAAACTAAAGACAGTGGATCGCCTTCTATATTCAGACGTTTTTCCACTTCACTGACTGCCTGCTCGTATGAATCATATTCATCATATTCATAAGGGTCATCGAAATAAGGCATGGAAAACATATAGTGGTATTTTTTTAGTTTTTTAGCAGTGAGACCTTCTTCAGAGCCGAATTCTTTAATATATCCTAATGTTTCCCTGAGCTTGCTATCGACTCCGGCAAGTGAGCCTTTTAACCAATAGGCTTTTTCAAAATACAGAGGATTGGCATAACTAACTTCTACTTCTTCTCCATGTTTACTAACGGAAATTCTTTGCGGAGCGGCGTATGCTCCTCTTTTTGACATCGCTGCTACTTTGAGAGCTTCATCATTAGTGACAATCAGCAATGTATGATCTGCAAATGGTGAGTATTCACCGAGAATTGAAAAACCGGCATTTTCAAGATTGCTACGGGTTTTATCTAATGTTTCTGTGAAATCCGCAGGTTCAGTTGATGCCAACACAAAAGGTTTGAAAGTTTGCTCGGCCTGAGCTGTTGTTGTTATAAGAACAGCCAATAATATTAGTTTTGATAATAATTTCATTAAGATTTCTCAATATGGTTTTCGACATTCTATATTTAAGCATAGGTAAATGTCTATTTTTTCATTATATTAATGTTTTCTAATATAAATACAATTGTTCAGAAAATGTTATTCAATCGTGAAAATTTAAATTTATCAATGTATAATCCTGCGAAACTAAAAATCTGAGGGTAGAATGAAAAGATTACTATTAGTATCATTTTTAATGATGTGTGCGGGGCAAGTTTTTGCTGCCGGAGATGCAGTCAATGGAAAAGCTTTGTCTTATACTTGCACAGGATGTCATGGAATAAAAAATTATATGAATGCATATCCTGTCTATCATGTTCCGAAATTGGGTGGGCAAAATGAAGGATACATCGCAGCTGCATTGAAAGCTTATCGTTCTGGTGAGCGTTCTCATCCAACTATGAAAGCTCAGGCAGGTAGTTTGTCAGATCAGGATATTGCTGATATCGCTTCTTACTTTGCATCTTTAAATAAATAGGGGAAAATCATGAAAAATATTAAAACACTAATGTTGTTGGTTTTAGGCTTATTTGTTTCTTCAAGTGTGTTGGCAAAAGGTGACAACTTGAGTGGTGATAAAGCAAAAGGTGAAGAAAAAGTTAAGCAAGTTTGCCAATCTTGTCATGGTATGGATGGACAAGGTATCAACGACACTTATCCAAAATTGTCTGGTCAATTTGCTGATTATATGATTCAGGCATTGAGTGACTACAAATCCGGTGCCAGAAAAAATCCAATCATGTCTGGTTTCGCAGCAACATTAACCGATGAAGATATTGTCAATGTTGCTACTTATTATTCATCGTTGACAGAAAAAAGGTTGACAGATTTATCTATCAAATAAAAAATCTTAGACTGATTAAGAAATCAAAGCCTGTGTTTGTCACGGGCTTTTTTATTTGGAGAAAGGAACATATAGATTGAGCTACTGTCAGAAATTTCATGAAATATCTTATTGTTCTCCTGTTTTTATCATTTTCCGTAATGTCGCAAGTAATTCCAGAAAGCTCACGTTCCAAAGCCGCAGTTGATAAATACACGCCATTATTACAAACGGAATTTACACAAAAAGGATTGCAATTGGGACGACCGGTTTTTATCCGAATTTTTAAACAAGAAGCCAAATTGGAAATCTGGGTGCAAAATAATTCTCGATTTGAGTTATTTAAAACTTATCCGATTTGTACATTTGGGTTCGGTGGTTTGGGACCCAAGCAATCCGAAGGTGATGGCATGGCTCCTGAAGGGTTTTATTTTGTAACTCCTCAACAATTAAATCCATACAGTAGTTACCATTTATCATTTAACTTGGGGTACCCCAATGCTTTTGATCGTGCGTATGGGCGAACGGGAAGCGCATTGATGGTTCACGGTGATTGTGTGTCCATTGGATGTTATGCCATGACAGATGATAAAATTGAAGAGATATACACCATAGTCCATTCTGCTTTAAACAATGGTCAATCATTTTTTCGAGTGCATATTTTTCCTTTCAAAATGTCCGATGAAAACCTGCAAAAGCATTCCAATAACCAATGGTACACTTTTTGGCAAAATCTGAAACAAGGATATGATTACTTTGAAGAAAAAAGATATCCCCCCAATGTGACTGTTGAATCCAAGAATTATATTTTCGAATAAGCTATTTCAACTTTTCAACCCTGATAACATTCGTTGTGCCTGATTTTCCAAAAGGAACACCGGCGGTGATGACATAACGCTCGCCAACTTTTGCGGCATCGCATTTGCGAATAATTGCCTCAGAAATATCGACCATTTCACTGGTATTGTTGGCATCCGGTGAGAGCATCGGGTGAATTCCCCAGCTGAGTGCTAATTGCTGACAGGATTTTAATTTTGGCGAAATGGCAATGACATTGGTTTGAATTCTGTTGCGAGCGACACGCAGAGCTGTTGCTCCGGAACTGCTGAAACAAACCATGACTTTTGCTTTGATATTACTGGCAATATTACACGCTGCTGATGCAACCGCATCCGGAGTGGTTTCCTCAGTATCCAATGTTCTTTCCTGCATACGAACAATGTATTCCATGTCGTTCTCAACGGTGTTAGCAATTTTTCTCATGGTGCTGACAGCTTCTATGGGATAAGTTCCAACCGCGGTTTCGGCTGATAACATGATGGCATCAGTTCCGTCAAATATGGCATTGGCAACATCACTGGCTTCTGCTCGTGTTGGAATCGGGTTGTCAATCATGCTTTCCAGCATTTGAGTGGCAGTAATAACCGGTTTACCCGCTTGTCTGGAAAGGCGAATGAGCTTTTTCTGCAACATGGGGACTTCTTGAGGAGATAATTCAACTCCCAAATCACCACGTGCCACCATGATGCCATCGGCAATTTTTAGAATTTCATCAAAATTCTTAATCGCACTTGGTTTTTCAATTTTTGCCATGAGTTTGGCATCGGAACCATGAAGTTTGAGATAATGTCTGGCGAGAAGTAAATCTTCCGGTTTTCTGACAAAGCTGAGTGCAACCCAATCGACACCAAGTGCCACGCCATACTCTAAATCTTCAATATCTTTTTTGGTGAGGGCAGCGACCGATAGGTCTGCGGATGGAATGTTGATTCCTTTATTGTCTGAAAGTTTGCCGCCAACAATGACTTTGGTATTAATGTCAGAGTTTTCGATTTTTGTTACAATAACCTTAAGTTTGCCGTCATCCAGCAACAATTCATCTCCTTCTTTGACGTCTTTGTACAAATCTTTATAACTGACGCAGGCGCGCTCAGCATTGCCTATGCAATCATCTGAACAAGAGAGTATAAATGAGTCATTTTCAACTAATTTAATTTTTCCTTTTTCAAATTTTCCAATGCGTATTTTAGGACCTTGCAAATCTAGCAAAATTCCTACGACTTGTTTCAGTTCATCAGCAGCGGATCGGATGGCATCATAGCTTTTTTTGTGTTGTTCGTGAGAGCCATGAGAGAAGTTGAGTCGAAAGACATTGACCCCGGCTTCGATTAATTCCTTTATTTTTCTTGGGTTGTTGCTCACCGGACCTAATGTGGCGACGATTTTTGTTTTGTGTTTTATCACTTTAATCCTGTTAGATTGAGTATTTGTAAATTCGGATAATTTAAACATTTTCGTAATGGTTTGTTAAGAAATTAATGATTTATAATCATTTAATAATATCAACAAGAGGCTTACTTAAGATGAATGAAATATTTTGCAATGTATGTGACTCTGCTGTTAAACTGACAATTTTTAAATAGCGGTACTAAATGGCATTAATTAATTGTCCTTCATGTAAGCAGAGAATTTCAGATAAGTCTGAAAAATGTCCCGAATGTGGTTTTTCCTTTAATTTAAACAAGGAAGAGATGGAACGTCTCAAGGTCATCAAATATCGTGATTATCGCGATAAGATGTATCGATTCAAAATGCTGACATTTTTTGCTGTTGCAATTGCTTTGGTAGGAGTTGTGCCAATGGTCTGGGATTATGCACGTGCGATTGATTATGGATTTAATGCGGTGATAATCAATCATTGGGGAGTTTATTTCGCAGTCGCCGGTTTTTTATTTTATGTTTTGATAAGAATCTTTATGGTGATTGTAAAAAGGAACTACAAGCAATCCAAATAATTGATTTTTAATTGTTAGCTGGCAAAGGTTCGGCTTCTTTTTAATTGTCTTTTTTGAATCATTTTCTTAGGAAGAAAAATCACCCCGTTAAAAAACATGCTAAATAATATTCCGCCAAATAAGCCATATACAAAGGTCCAGAGGTTGAGAGGCACTCCGGGCTGAAATGATTTCAATGTGCCTTTTGCTAAATCAAAACGTGTATGCGTTGTCAGAAATAGTATTTTTTTGAATAAGCCCTCGGTTTCGAGCACATTGAGTTCTTCTTTTAAATCTCTAACATCAAGTTGAACTTCTTCAATGTTTTCTCCTGTTTTTCGTATCGCTTCATCTTTTGAGTTTTTAAAGCTCTCAATCAATTTTTGAATGTTTCCGTCATAGCCATTTGTAGCAATTGACAGATATTTGTCTAGTTGCTGATTTTGTGATTCGGAATACCCGCCAACTCTTTGTGTGTATTGATCAATAAAATGAGGGAGTTGAAGAAACAGAATAACCCCGGTGGCGAAAAATATTTTATCAACAAGCTGTTTGATTAAGTTCATTCTACAATTGTTAAATCCAGTGTTATTCAAAATAACATAAACTTTAAAAAAACTCCATCAATTGCGATGACGGCTTGGTAAACTCATCGACACCATTGTTAATGAAAATGTTCGTTTTATTTTTTGGATGAATAAAATTTATTAAAAAGATTAATTAATTTCATGCTTGACTTGATTTTTTTGCCTGCTATATTTACTGATACGAATAAATATTCGTATAACATTAAACTTAACTTAAATAATAACAACCAGTCTGGGAGACTGAAATAATGAAAAATAAATTTAACAAAAGAACGGCATTGTTTTTAGCAATGTTTGCACCGTTCACCGTTGGTTTATCAACCCAAGCTGTTGCTCAAGAGGATGGAGCAGAAGAAGCTGAAGTTGAAGAGGTGGTGGTATTGGGCTCTCGCCGTGCTCCTCGTTCAGCGACTGATTCTGCAGTTCCTGTTGATGTCATCGGCGGTGACGATTTTGTCAATCAAGGTGAAACTGATTTAAGTAACTTATTACGTAATGTTGTTCCGTCATACAATGTGAACACACAGGCAATTAGTGATGCGGCAACTTTGGTACGTCCGGCTAACCTCCGTGGTTTGGCTCCTGATCACACATTGATGTTGGTTAATAATAAGCGTCGTCATCGTGCTGCGGTTATTTCCTGGTTAGGAAATGGTGTTGCTGATGGTGCACAAGGTCCAGATATTTCACAAATTCCGGCAATTGCATTGAAACAAGTTGGCGTATTAAGAGACGGTGCTGCTGCTCAGTATGGTTCTGATGCGATTGCCGGTGTGATGAATTTCCAATTAAAAGATGCGAATGAGGGTGGAAGTTTTGAAGTCAGATATGGTTCTTTCTATGAAGGTGACGGAGATACATATTCAGTTGCCGGTAATATTGGTTTGCCTTTCACCGATAACGGTTTTGTTAACCTGACTTTTGAATACGGTGAAGCCGATGACACAAACCGTTCTTATCAAAGAGCGGATGCTGCGGCGTTAGTTGCTGCAGGAAATACAGCTGTTGCAAATCCGGCACAAATTTGGGGACAACCCAAAATTGATAACGATATAAAATTCGTTTATAACATGGGCTTGCAGCTGGATGAAGATAAAGAGTTCTATGCATTTGGAAATTATGGTTCCAAATCTGTTGATGGCGGATTCTACTTCAGAAATCCAAACACTCGCGGTGGTGTATTCAGCAATGATGGTGGCCAAACTTTATTGGTTGGTGACGTATTGGATGCTGCTGATGGTATTTTAGATGGTTCTGCAGGTTGTCCGGTTGTTCCTATTGTTAATAATGCACCTGACCCTCAAAGATTGGCTGAAGTTTTGGCAAATCCAAACTGTTTCACATTCCAAAAGATGTTCCCTGGCGGATTCACTCCGAGATTCGGTGGTGATGTTGAAGATTTCTCGACCGTTGTCGGGTTAAGAGGCGAGTCCGGAAGCGGATGGAATTGGGATTTAAGTGGAACTTATGGACGCAGTAGTGCAGACTTCACAATTCGCAATACCGTAAATGCTTCTTTAGGTCCACAAACGCCGACTGAATTTTATCCGGGTTCATACACTCAAACTGAAAAGAATTTGAACTTTGATGTGTCTAAAGGTTTTGCAGTTGGAAGTTTTGCTTCAGACCTAAACGTAGCAATGGGTCTTGAGTATCGTTCAGAAACATTCCAGATTACAACAGGTGATCAAGCATCATTCGAGATTGGTCCTTATGCGGCTCAAGGATTTAGTTCAGCTTCAAATGGTTTTCCGGGTTTCTCAAATCTGGCAGCTGGTAGTTGGGAGCGTTCTAACTATGCAGCTTATGTCGATTTAGAAGCAGATGTAACTGAAAGTTTGTTGATAGGTGTAGCATTGCGTTTCGAAGATTTTGAAGACTTTGGTACTACAACCAATGGTAAAGTGGCAGCTCGCTATGAGTTTACAGATGCTTTTGCATTGCGTAGTGCTTGGAGTACAGGCTTCAGAGCCCCGACTCCTGGTCAATCCAATGCCTTTAATGTATCGACTCAGTTTGAAAATGGTCAGTTAGTCAATAACGGTACAATTCCTTCAATAAATCCTGTGGCTTTATCAAAGGGAGGACAGCCTCTTGATGCAGAGGAATCAACTAACTTTACATTCGGTGCGGTAGTGAATTTTGCAGGTATCGATTTGACAGTTGATTACTTTGCAATTGATTTGGATGGACGTTTAACGCTTTCTGAAAATCATGCATTATCACAAGAAGAAGTTGATGCTTTGATTGCATCCGGTGTAACCAGCGCGGCAAATCTAAGAAATTTCCGCTACTTCACAAATGGTTATGATACAGAAACTCGTGGTATTGATGTGGTTGCAACTTACTCGACAGAAATTGGTAATGGTAATACAGATTTCGTGTTATCGTTTAACCATACTGAAACGGATGTTGTACATGTTGATACTTATAGAGGGCAACTAAGTGATGACATGGGCAATCCACTATTTGATGTTGAGGGAAATCCTGTTATAGGTGATATTCCATTATTAGGTGATGAAAGAGTCTTGGAGCAAGAAAGAGGTTTACCTGAAACTCGTTGGAGTTTCTCTGCGAATCACACAGTTGGAGACTGGCGTTTCCTAGGTCGTTTAAATCACTACAGTGGTATTTATGACACCGGTGACAATGTCTTCGTTGGTGACAACTTGTTCTTAGATGTAGAAGCTGCATACAATTTCAATGAGCATTATACATTGACAGTTGGAGCTCAAAACGTAACTGATGAATATCCTGATGAAGTATTCGGCGGTGCCGGTAATATTTATGGTCAGGCTTCACCGGGAGGTTTTGGTGGTGGTTTCTACTACTTCCGTCTGAGATATGAACTTTAAAGATTATTGACATTTTAGTTACATATCGATAATAATTGAAAGTGCCTGTTGTTTGTATTCAACGGGCACTTTTTTAAGTGGGTGGGATAGTTTAGAATAACGCGATCTTAAAAATACAAAATAATTTCAAGAAACTTAGAGAGAAAACAATGCAGATAAGCACAAAAATTGTTAATTTTAGAAAGTCTCTGGCTTTAGCAATGATTGTCGGTGTGACATCAGTCAGTTATGCACAACTGGAAGATGTGGTAAAAACCGGTGAAGCTAAAGTAGAAGAGGCACGCAAGTCACAAGCAAAGGTTGATGCCATTGTCGATTCTTCACAAGCAAGGCTGGTTGAATATCGCAGCTTGCTAAAACAGATTGAAGGTTTAAAAGTTTATAACAATCAATTGCAAACACAAATCGACAGTCAACTTCAATTAATTGAAAAATTTGAAGCGTCAACGGCACAAGTTGCGGTTATTGAGCGACAAATGTTGCCATTAATCATGAAAATGATTGATGGAATTGCTCAATTTGTTGAGTTAGACATGCCGTTTAACGAGCAAGAACGTGCAGAAAGAGTGTTATTCATGCAGGAAAATATCGAAAGAGCTGATGTAGATATTTCAGAAAAATTCAGACAAATTCTTGAAGTTTATCAAATTGAAGATGAATACGGTCGTAAGATTGATTCCTATTCAAAAATTATTAATGTTGATGGGCAAGAGCATGAGGTTGACAT
>Ga0116164_10003555_pt1 | contig 10623 bp, 16 predicted proteins | sample AD_UKC109_MetaG_FD_89888 | JGI IMG/M metagenome (GOLD analysis project Ga0116164, IMG submission 89888) | Active sludge microbial communities of municipal wastewater-treating anaerobic digesters from Hong Kong - AD_UKC109_MetaG | ecosystem: Engineered > Bioreactor > Anaerobic > Digestate... | reverse complement strand
TTCATGCAAGATATATAGTGAACTCTCGTCATCGAAAACACAGACGATTATCTTGATTCTTTTGAGCGAGAAGCTCTACTCATTTCTTAGTCATGTTAAATTTCTTTAATTTTAAGATTACGATTTTCTTTTAATTCAACTCAAGGTATGATTGTTCATCACATGAGTAAAGAGCGTATAGATTTCTTATCTATTTCAAACTTTATCTTCTTGTATTCATTAGGTATTATTTTTTCATCTACTATTTCAACAGCACGTGACGATGAGAAAGTAATCTCATATTCATCTGTAACAAAGGAATCCTCATGGAGATTTTCTTTAATAGAATTTTCAAGAGATTCTTTCTCTGCAAGAACTTCTTTCTTTTTATCAGAGAGTTCTTTAAGACTTGCTGCAAGTAAGTCTTCCTGTGATGTAAGCTCTGCAAGTTTCTTGCAGGCGGAATTAAAATCGAACATAAAGTAAAATGGTTAAAGATAATTAATTTTAGAATTGTAGTTTTCACGATAGGTTTTCTTTCTGGCAATCGACTGTCATCGTAGCATTGGTTCAAGTATATCACAGAAGTCATATACTCTTGCATAGGTCTTTCACTTATGCTCTCTGAGTACTCGTCAGCATGCTTGCGTTAATGCGCTATCAAACTTATTCGGATGCTGTGTATAGAGACATTGAAGACAAGTCAAATCAAATCACCTACCGAGTATCTGAGCAGATCATATAAGAATAGTAGGTTGATTTGAGTTCGTTACTTCCAGCTTTATTCTTTCACGATCTTCATCTGAAGTTTCTCATACAATAACATGAGCGTTGAATCATCTCTCAAGAAACATATCTCGAAGAGTATACGCTTGATTCACTATCATTGTCATAAGTAATCACTTCTTTGTTTCTGTCTGTGGTAAAGTGTTTATAACTGTATCAACAATAAGTTGATTTCTCAATGAATGTTGAGAAATCTCTACTTTCATTCGAGAGAACTCAGCATCGCTATCAAGAACTCATGAGTATGTATAGGTAGTATCAATGCTGTATACCTCTGGTATATAGTGGTACTTTGAAAGTGATGTCTCAGCTTCTCAGAAGTAAAGATTGATAAGTCGTTTCTCTTGATTATTGATTTTCAATGTTCATGAAAATCAATAGAAGTAATCAGGTGAACAGTTCATGAATTGCTCTTGTCGCTTATCAGTCGATATAGCTTGGTCACATTCATCAACTAAGATACATCCATACTCATAAAGATTCACCTTTGAAAGAGAGTGCAACATAACAACGGATATATTTTCTGTTGTTGCTTTATACTTCTTTGTTCAACCTACAACAATAGGAGTTTCTCATAAGAGGTCTTGGCATTTCTCAACCATCTCAACAAGTGTTGTAGTAGATCAGACAATGATAACTGTCTTCCTTTCTAGCATCTCAACTATCTTGAGTATCATATAGGATTTACCTACTCATGTAACTGCGTGCATTAAACCAACAGGTCTCATAAGTAGATCACGAATAGCCTTCGTTTGATAATCATAGAGTGTTCCTTTGAAAGGTTTATGAATAAACTTATTGTGTATCTGATTCCTCTTAAAAGATTGAGAGTACTTCGTGCCAAGAACACCTAATGGAACTTGATATGAATCTCATTGTTCTTTAAAGTGAAAGAAATTATCTGGCATCTTCCTCGCGCGAAATATGTTTCAGCGTTTTATCTGCTTAACCTTATCAAGATTCTTTAATGTATATGATGACTTCCAATTCTCAAAAATGTTTTTGAAAATGAATAATCATTCCTGATTTTGATACCCTATTTGTTTTTCCATTCTTCGTATTTGGTCAAGGAATAAGGCAACGGAACGCAGTCAACGAACTGCGGTGTCAAATGGAAACAGAAGAGTGGGTGGTCTTCTATCATAGCATTTCGATACATTGAAAGCTGTAATGAAACCTTCGATTTATTTCATAGTAACGGTCTAGCATTTCACTCATGTGAAATGCCAAGTATATGCTTATATGATTGATAGGTTTTCAAATCACAGAGGGCTGTGATACGCTCTCAGTTGTAATCCATTTCACAGACAAGGTCATAGTGTCCTATGTACTCATCTGGTTTTTCGATAGTTACTTCCGAAGAGATACCTACGATATTCCTTTCGAGAATAAAGTCATCAATGGATTTCTGGAAGTCTGAGTACTTCTCATCAAGATCAGCAACTGGAACTTGCATAACCTTTGAGAGGAAGTAGTTATGCATCATATTTCAGAGCGACTGTGTCATAGTCATAAGATGTTGGAATGCAACAGGTGTCTTTCAGTTTTCTATAAGACTTTTATTAACACTATTAATCCACCGTTCCTTTACAAAATCTGGGAACGGATAAATCTCTCAAACGATTTGAGTGACTGAAGGTAATGTGTCGTGCTTTGTGTGTACCATATATAGTTTATGTTATTGAATTGAAAGTATTTTCTTTACATCTTCAAGGTCTGGATAGCGATATGTCACTATGAATTTATAGAATCAGTCATTGAGTTCATAGTAGACTTCAGCTGTCTCAAGAGAAATCTTTGGAGGATCTCAGAATTTTTTCTTCATGAGTATCATACCATCTATTGTAGTACGAATAGACATTTCACTTGCGATAGCATTTACTTGGAATACTATACCTTCTAAAGTAAGTATGCTTAGATAGGCTGATGCAAGGTCTCTAAACGTTTGTGGTTTTTTCTTTGGCATTGAAGAGAGAATTAAAAATAGTTTGGTATTCTTTTGGATGTTGCTTGCGTATCTCAGCAAGGAGCTTCTTCATATTCTCATCAGACTTTTTGAGTTGTTCAAGTTCTTTCTTTATAGTATCTGTAGAAATAGAATCTTGAATACCTATTGTTGATTCGATGTAATCGAGAAAACCCTTTGCTCGATCAATATCAGCTTTAATAGTTTCATCTTTTTTATTACCTGTCTCGATAATAATTTCCTTAGATGAATAAGGTTGTCCTGATATAGCGGACTGTAATCGTATACGCATAGCTTTATATGGGTCAAAAAATAAAAGGATAAAGATAGAGAGCAATAGGTAAACCTATCGCCCTCTATAACTTCATCTTAAAACGGAGCATCAACTGCATCATCGTCTTTGAAGACATCAGCTGCAATATCAGCAGCATCTTGAGAAGCATCTCCGTTGGAGTTGCTTCCGAACCAATCAGGTGTAAACTTCTCTAGCATTTCTTTACGATAGAAATCGTTGATTGCTCCATAGTCTCAAACCTTTTTCTTATTCACTTCTACATATTCTACCTTTGGTAGATCTTTAATTTCATATTTCCATGATACTCATTTCTTTGCATTAACATCAAAGACTTTCATATCAGGATAGGTCTTTCCATTTGATTCTCTTTCCTTCAGATAGATAGAAAGATGGTATGGAACTTCTTTCTTTTCTAAAGAAAGGAGTGAGTTCATTGTAGGACGACACATATTATTAAACGGTACATCAATAACATATCGTTCATCTGCTGCACTATCTTCTAAAGTAATTCTAAAAAGTTCAGAGACTGAACCGTCTGGGAATGTCGATGTATGATAATCACATCGAGTGAAGTTTCATGAGAGCGAACGCTCTGATGGTTGTACTTCGTATGTGTCATTAACCTTTGTCGTCATCTTGAACTCAGGATGAGGAAGGTCTTTTGTGCGAGGACTCGCATAGAATGTCTTCAGTGAAGACGATGAATACTGGCTTCAGCGTGCCATAAATAAAAAAGAAAAAAAATAAAGGTGCTTCAGACAGGAATCGAACCTGTATCTGGTGGTAATCCTACCGCTCTACCATTGAGCTACTGAAGCATGAGCTTATATGCTCTGTGTTGTTGTGAAAACCCGTGTACCCTTCATCCTCATGAGACTTTTATAATACAATGCAAGGGTATATAATTTAGCAAAGAATACACTCATGGTTTGTACACCGATATGTGAGCGACACATACTCATGTTCGTACATATTAGGATACTTCACAACAACACAGAATATACAAGATCAATGGACGGCGTGGCAAGGATTTGCACCTTGCAGTTTAACTTCGGAGGCTCATGAGTTATATAAGTGCTTCGGGAGCAACCCCGTTTATATATAGTCATTTCCCTGCTTCCAGCGTCTACCTATTCCGCCACACGCCGATGGAAATAAAGGGTGTTAAAAAAATCAAAATATTTATAAAGTCAGAACTTATGTAAATATTTTGCAATGCCTTATTCAATATATTTAGGCACGCACCCTCTATCTTATTTTCCCCTTATCTCCCAGTAGGGGAGGACTGGTATTTTGTACTCATTTTCCCCTGAGTACACTTGCGAAGTTAACAAGGGGTCTGTCGTAGTAATGACGCTACGCTTTCAGTTAAAGTCATCAAAGGGACTGTATATTATCAAGCATTAAACGATGCAAGTACAACTCACTCTGGCATTCATTCTATCGCTTCACCTATTTCGTTAGCGGTTACATCAGAAGGATATGCCCAAGATTCTATACTGTATTTATCATTCACCCAATCAATTGAATCATCAAATGGATGGATCATCCTAGCACTTTCCTCATCTTTAGCACACACAACGCATGAGTCGTATGTATCATAACTACGATGGAGTGATTGAATAAGAAGGAAGAGTTTCATAGTGATAATTGTATAAGAAATTTATATATCTGCAAATGTTTTTACTGTACTATCATCGGACAAGTGTCGCGATATAACTTCGATATATTCTCACTGCTTCATTCTCATCCTTTGCTGAGGAGTGAAGATTATATTTGTTACTCTTCCTTCATGGCAAAGGTTTCTCATAATGTGCAAAGACGGATAGGAAAAATGATCTTCCTATTCTGTCCATTTGATAATCAGAAAGGTAGACTGATCCGTTATGAGAAGGTGCGGTGTACTTGAACATTCTCTCTCAAGTAGTTCTGAATCAGAACTCCCTGTTAATAGACTGGAAAACTTTTTGTAGTGAGGTCATTGTAAAGGTGGTTAGAAATTAAAAAGGAATGTCTTCGATGTTATGAGCCTTGTCAAAGTAATATATGAGTCAGAGTTTTTCGTCTCATCCTATAACATACTTATTGAGTTTCTGAAGTTCAAGGACTTTGTCCCAGATACTTTTACCTTCTGGTAAAAGTATCATTTCAAGAGTACGTTCGTGTTCCTTTGCGATACTTCGCATGTGATCAGAGAAAGATTTTTTCATAGTGATATGTTAATAAAATAAATCAGGACAATCATTTGTGTTATAAAAATCACGGCACTGAGAACAATATAATTTTATATCATTATCTTTCTTTAATAATGTACTGGAACATCGAGGACATTGTACCAAAATAATATCATAGTATTCTTTTATTAGTGAATTGATTTGTTCGTGTGGTTGCATAGTATTAAAGGTTAAAATGTTTTTTTGTTTTGCCTATGGCTATTCCGTAGGCTTTGTTTGGAGGTACTGTTCGAGATAGTAGCCAGTAATAAATACGATTGGCGTATTCATTATGGAGCGAGTATTGAAAGTGAAACATATGTTATTTTTTTAGAGATTTATTTGATGGAGTATTCTTCCATTGATGTTTAAGTCTTTCCTGAGTCTCGAGACTTCTCACATATTTAGGTGGAGGATTATTTTCCGACCAACGTGTCGATACTCATACACGTTTTAATTGATCTCACATATTATTTTCTATTGCACTTTCTCTCATACGATCAGATAATGATTCTGAGATAATTCATTTTCCTACGTCTAGTCATAAGTATTCTTTATATTCTCTTGTCGTCATATCATGACGTTGATATACATGAGAACATACACGTTTATAATATCTTCCACATATTGCACATTGTATTTTACCAACTCATGGTTGATCGTATCGTGCATTATGATATGCAGTATGTTTATCTTTATGCACTATATAATATGCTTTTCACCTACATTTCTTGGAGCAATATTTTACATTGTTTGCATGAGGATCTGTAGTATCAATATATTTTTTACAGTATAGACATTGTATCTTTTTATTCATACTAGATATAATTAAGAATAAGATTGATCCTTTGTTCTTCACGAATATCAGTGGATACTTCCTCTCGATATTCTTTTCATTCATAGTATTTTATTTGATCCTCAATGTCAGATATTTCCTGCTCATAAGAATTTATTTCTCGAGCAAGTATCTCAGTATCTTTCTCAAGGATTCATACTTGATCATAAAGTTTTTCATTTTCTTTTTCAAGTTCTTCGATGCGAGATTGGAGTTCTTCGATTGACATAGATATAAAGATTATAAATGTGATACTCTCTTGCGTTTTCGTAGTGTACGTTTCAGTCTGAGTTTATTATTATCAATCGTAAAATTGAGTATCAAAAGTTTGTAGATGATCCATGTAATACAGATAAGAGTAAGGATGAGAGCAATGATTAAGATGATAGGGTGCATAGTGTTAATCGTTAATGATATAAAAGCTATCGAGAAGTTCTGTTTCCTCTCATGTCTCTCTCCATACAGAGACAAAATAATAGTTCCCATAGAAAAATATTTGTACCTGTTCTCATAGGTATCATGTGAGACACCCGATATATTCCATTGATGTATTTCGTGATGAGATGTTTAGGCTGTCAAATTCTTTTTGAGATAACCTATTTCAGTAGGTTATTTTTTCCCATGCTTCGTAGGGTAATACTTTTCTATTATCGTGAAATGATTTTGTACCTGTACATATACCTGCAATATAGGCATTGTGCATATCGTATTGTGAATACATTGTTTGCATAGTGAATAGGATTAAAAAATAATAGACGATATACAGTCGTCGAGTGCTTTTATTTCAGCATTCTCGATCTGTTCTTGTGACGGTCAATTATTGCAATAAGAAAGATAGGATTCATAGAATGAGTCGGATTCAAAGTATCCAGTCCATTCTATAGCTTCAGCTATAACATTTCTGAGTTGCTTTTCTGTATAAGTTTTTAGCATAGTGATAATGATTATGAGATAGTAATAGTGTTTCAGAAAAATTCTCTTGTAGGTCAATAGACGTCGTCAATAGAATATCAATTTGCTTCATCGATACATAATTCATAGTTATCATATTGTGATTTTCATTCTATAGGTGTCGATAATGTCACAGTAAAATCTCTGAGAAGTGTACACTCGATAAGTGATCAGCTTCCTGTATCTTTATCGAATAGTCCGCAAGAGTTTCCCTTCGGGATGGTTACTGTGTATTCTCATTCTTTATACTTTATGTCGGACGGATCGAGAAGCCCTACAAATGTCAGAAGGTTGCAAGAACCGCAAGAGTCATTGAGTTCTGAATAGAGATCATTGTATGAGATATATTCATTTCAATTTCTCTCTGGCATATCAGGATATTCTATCTCGTCACTTGCATTGTCTCACAATACTTCCTTCACTTTCGCAGGATTGAGATTGAGAGCGTCGAGCATATCTTTAAAGTATCAATCATAGACATAGGGTGACATAGCATAGTCGCTATTCATGCAATCATAGTTTGAGTGAAGCGAAAGGCGAATAGGCATAGGCATGGTATTCTTGAGTACGTCTTCAAAATATGTAGAGTCGTCTCTATTTCTTATTTCTTCTTCGATGATATTTCTATTATCAAAATCCTCTATCCACTCTTCTTCCTCTTCAGTGAGATCGAGATTGTCTATGATATAATTGATTGATTTCATTTCCGCATAATAAAGATCCCATTCTTCGTACTTGTCGTAGAGTTCATCAAGGGATTTTGCGTCGAGCATTCTCTGTATAAGCTCAGGTTGTTCGTCGAGACATTCTCTATAGTCAGCATAGAGAAGTGTATAGTTTTTCTCTAGCTTATCAATGATTGATTGCATAGTAATAAGGGTTATGAAATAGATTTGAGAAAAGACTGTGCCTCTTTTTTTCGTGAGAAAATTCTTATTTCCTCTTGAGGTGATCCGTCTTCGTGATTTTTTCCTTCGTAAAAACTCACTACATATTTTGCTTTGCCTATGTTGGTTTGGATGTATGGTTGCATAGTGTGAATGATTAAAAAGTTTGTGTACACGTGTACTTTGATTGCGTGGGAAGTTTACTGCAAGTAAACTTCGCAAGCGATATAGGTTGGAAGTCTTCGTTGTAGTCTCGAATAGAGACATAGACATTGTGAGAGATAGGGTCGATGAAATAGTCTACGACGCGTTTCGTCGGAGTCGATGCGAATGTTGGGATTGCAATGAGTACTGATAGTATGATGACGAGAGTTTTCATAGTGTGATTATTATAAAATAGAATTGATTTGTTTTCTGATACTGTCTCTTTCTTCTTGTGATGCGAGAAGTGATGCAAGTTTTTCAGATGATAGGTTGTCTAGTTCGTATCCGTATTCTCGTGCTATTATAAGAGAGTTTTGTAGTGAAGGGTCATTCTTTTTGAGATAGTCCATTGCATCATTGAAGTAAATAATTTCTATATGGAAAGCGTTATTGTCGTCGAGAAGCTCTGTGACTTCGTCGATGCTTGTCATATTGATGATGTCGTCTATGTCGATGTAGTCTGAGAGAGATATGTGATCTGTCTCAATAGCAAGGATTGCTTGTGCTTGTTTGAGTTGCATAGTATGAATTTTTATGAAATGAAATGAAATGAAATGAAATGACTAGAATGTATAAGGTGATCCGTCCCAGTCGATAGTATCACCGTTTGCAAGGTTGATTTTGAGTTGCCCTTTGATCTTCTTTATAGAAAATCCATAGCGGTCTTATAATCAATTGAGGCGTGAGAGTGTTGTTTGTGTCGGATAGTTCGCCGTAGTGATAGTGAGTTCGCAGGTGTCGAGGTCTCTCGTTGCTATAGTATTGCCGTGCAAGACTAGGCGTACAGTTGCTCCGTCGTTTATAACCTCAGTATTTGAAGCGGTACGCTTTGACTCCTTCCAAGAGAAGAAATCAGCCGTTGTATGGTCGATGTTTCGCATAAGATAGAAAATAGAAAATAGAAAATGGAGTTATTGCCTCCGAGAAAAAGAAAAATAAAATATTTTTTCTTTTTGTCGCAAACAATAAAAGAGGTTTCATCCGCTTGCGATATAATCAATATCAGGACTCTTGATCTTCGCTGACTGCTCTCTGGTGTTGGCGACTTTTGTAGGTCTTCCTTTGAGTGTAGGCGGGTGGCATAGCCTTATCTAACAAGCGGGTTGTATGTACGGGAGCAAGTGATGCTTGGCGTGATGCGTGCGTATAGCGTGAATAATTGTGCTATGGCGTGCGTTCTTATGTTTAGCGTGGTGTATGTACCTTATGAGTATTTCAGCTCTAGCGTGGGCGATTATGCGACGGAGCGAGGGCTGTAGGAGTGTGAGCTGTTGTTGAGACACGGTTGACAATCAAGATATTTGTGTCGGTTGTGTCGGACGTCGCTTTTCCTCTCTCATTTGTACAATCAAATTATATTCTTTTTTTTTGGAAATGCAAGTATTTTTTTGCAAAAAAGTGTTGTTTCTTTATGTATTTTTTAAAAGTGTGATAATGGAGCGGTTTGTGAGGGTGTTTGGTTGTTGTGTAATTTATTGACATTTATATAATTTATTTTGTTTTTGTTTTATAGTTTAATAAAAAGAAAAAAAAAAGTATTGAAAATATATGTAAAAAAAAAAATATAGAGTAAAATTCTGAAAATCAAAATAGGCTTAAAATGTCAAGTTTTGTTTTTATAAAAAAAAACACTGGTATATTTGAAAAATTACACGAACATTTAATGCTTTTTTTCTAAAAAATGTTTAACCAATAAATATATATTTACACGATAACATATAAAGAAAGCAAGCACCCCAGAGCAAAATTCTTTTTCTATCTGGTATCCTACCCGCTACCCCGCCCACGCCTGCGACGCCCACGCTTGCAAGTCTCAAGCCTTATAGAGGCTCAAGCCTTATAGAGGCGCAAGCCTTCCCCCCCCCACTCTCTAAATTTTTTTTGCTTCCCCCTTTTTTCTTTTGCGATAGGCTACCACAGCAAGAGAACCAATAATCTAGGTATGCAATTTTTTTTCTCATAAGTTTCTCAAGAGTTTCCCAGACGATAGGGGTAGACATTTTTTAAAGGGGAGGGGGGGCGTAAGACACACACTTACACCAAGCATAAAATTCCAAAAATATTTTTCTTAACTTTTTAATTCCTTACCATCCAAGATTTAAAATTTCAAATAAAACTTTTTTTCATTTGACAAAGTAATAAATTTCAATAAACTTCTTATACATATTTATTTCAATAAACTATCTATTATGTACACACCTCCAGTTCGTGACGAGTACAAGAGAGTAGTCCTTAATAAAACTTCATACTATGAACTTATTTCAGAACTACGAGAAAAGAATATCCCCTACGTCATTTCCAAATTTCCACTCTTTAAAAAAGATAGATATACAGTAAAAACACCAAATGAAATCTACTCATTTATTTGAGCAAAATGAGAATGAGATATGGGAATGTCTAAAACAAAAGCAGTACCAGATCCAGTTACAGATCCAGTTACAGATCCAGTTACAGATCCAGTTACAGATCCAGTTACAGATCCAGTTACAGATCCAGTTACAGATCCA
>Ga0116164_10003549_pt1 | contig 10632 bp, 9 predicted proteins | sample AD_UKC109_MetaG_FD_89888 | JGI IMG/M metagenome (GOLD analysis project Ga0116164, IMG submission 89888) | Active sludge microbial communities of municipal wastewater-treating anaerobic digesters from Hong Kong - AD_UKC109_MetaG | ecosystem: Engineered > Bioreactor > Anaerobic > Digestate... | reverse complement strand
AGTATATCCAGAAGCATGAAACTGTCAGCATGACGGATCTGCAAAAGCAGTTTCATACGTCGCTGAACACCGTTCGCCGGGACGTTTCGCTTTTGCTTAAAAAGGGAACCGTCGAAAAAGTGTACGGCGGCGTTTGCGCGAGGGCGCCGGGGCGGCTTACACCCTTTGAAATCCGCAGCGACCAAAACCAGCAGGCAAAAGCGGCCATCAGCAAAAGAGCCGCCGATTTGGTCGGGGACGGCGAAGTGATATTCTTGGATTCGGGCACCACCGTATGCCAAATGGTGAAGTACCTGCAGCCCAAGCGGAACATCACGGTCATCACGCACAGCCTGGAAGTGATCAACCAGGCGAAAGACCTCTCAAACATTACGCTCATCGCTTTGCCCGGGCAGCTCAACAGGCAGACAGGCTCTTTCACCGGCCTGGATACGGAACGGTTTCTGCAATCCTACAACATCCAGAAAGCATTCGTGGCGGCTACGGGGTTTTCGCTGACAAACGGTATTTCCAATTCGTCCCCGCTTGAATACGAGCTCAAGAAGACAGTGATTGCGCGAAGCGAAATCGCCTATCTGCTCATCGATACCGCGAAATTCGGGAAAACAGGCTTGCAAACATACGCGTCCGTTGACGATTTTTACGGGCTGATCACAGAGAAGGAGCCGGAACAGGTCTTCACAGACGAGATCGCCAAGTCCGGTTGCTCAATCATTTTAGCGTAGCGGTTCAGCCGCGCTAATCCGCCAATTAAAACGCAAGAAAGATAGGTGATCGATATGGATTTATTGTTTTTGGGAACAGGCGCATCGGAGGCGATACCATCGATGTTTTGCCGCTGCCCATACTGTGAAACGGCGCGGAAAAACGGCGGAAAGGACCTGCGCATGCGCTGCTCTTTCCGTATCGACGCCAAACACATGATAGATTTCAGCCCCGATATTTATTCACAGCTGCTCAAAAATCACATAGATCTCATGGATTTGGAGCACTTGCTGATTACCCACACCCATGATGATCATTTTGATTTTTTTGAATTGCTGGAGCGCACATGCGCCGTTCCCCAAAGTCAAAACACATTGAATGTGTACATGAGCGTGCCGGCGTTTCGCTGGGTGCACGGAATGCTGTCATCCGATCAAAATCTCATGCGCGAGCTGACGAAGCCCGGCAATTTCAAGCTGATTCCGGTCGATTATTTTGAAACGTTCCAGGCGGGAAAACTGCGGGTAACGGCGCTCAAGGCGAACCATAAAGCCTTCGGGCCGGATGAGTATGGGCTGAATTACCTGATGTACCTGCCGGATGGCCGCCATTTCCTCTACGCCACGGACACCGGCTGGTACCCCGAGGAAACATGGGCGTTCCTGCGGGGCAAGCATGCGGATACCGTTGTGCTGGAAGCCACGTACGGCGGAAGGCTTGACCGCGATCCGCATCCAGATGACCACCTGGATCTTCGCAGCGCCCTGCTGGCGCTTGAGCGCATGGAGGAAATCCGGTTCATCACGAAAGAAACCCCAGTCTATTTCACGCACATCAACCATAAACACGATTTAATGCATGCCGACATGCAAAAAACGGTCGACGCAAGCGATTACAACGTCACGATCGCATGGGACGGCTTGCGGATAGCGGTGAAATGAAATGTCCTGCCGGCCGGCCGTACCCGGGCTTGCATTTTCGCAATCACCGCGAGCGCCGGGCATCGCTTGGAATCCCTGATTGTCATTCGGTTTTTTACATTGGTCATACATCATTTTTACATAGAATTTTACCGCGGAGAAAAAATCAAAAGATATGATATGTAATTAGAAAAATCGAGGTGTTTTTTATGAGTTTTTACCATTATAATTGTAGTACAACAAGTCCGAAAAAATCGGGCAAAAAACAGAGGAGGCTCTATAATATGAAAAAGGTTGTTTCTATGCTCCTGATTGCCACACTGCTCCTTAGCGTTTCTGTTGCTTTTGCAGACGGCGAAGTAGCAGCGAGTGATGCGTATGCGGGCGTAACGCTTCGCATTGCCGGCCCCGGCGGAATGGCCAGTTCCGATGCTGAGGGAGCGACAGACGAGAACGGTAACTATGTCCCCGGCTATAACGAACTCATTGCCGCTTTTTTGGAAGACTACCCCGGCGTTATCGTTGAATTCTCGCCGGCTACCTGGAGCGACTGGAGAGGTTTCCTGCAAACGGCAGTGGTTGGGGAAACGGTCGACGTCATTCTGCATGGCGCGATGCTCACAGACCTTTGCCTGGACCTGACGGACTACATCGCGCAGGATCCGTGGGTCTATGACTATCTTGCCAGCTATGCCGAGCAGTACCGCGCTGACGAAGAGGACTACACCGTTCTCGTACCGACCGGCTTAAGCTATTGCGTGAATCCCTACTATGCTTTGGTCGACCTGAGAATCCTGGAAGACTACGGCGTTGAAGCCCCGGCCTACGACTGGACCTGGGACGATCTGCTGGCAATCGCCCAGGCAACGACGGGCACGGATCCCGTAACGGGCGTTGAAACCTATGGCTGCTATCCCTTTAAGAATACAGGCGAGATCCGCAAGTGGTATACCAGCTATTGCGCCTCTCAGGGCATTATGAACATGCAATATGCCGACTATAAGTGGGATATTACCACCACCTTCGGCAGCGCCGAGAACGTGGCGGGCATGCAATATGCCGCAGATTTAATCGCCTGCGCTCCCAGCGGATATCTTGAGAAACTCGGCCGCGACAAGTATGCCACGGAAGAGAACGATCTTGCCATCCTGCTGAGCGAGAACATGGTCAGCGACTACAACAAGATCGTCGCGGCGGGCCTTGAGGACTACTTCATGTTCCTGCCGCTGCCCGTCAACGAAGCGGAAGCGGAAGCGGCCGAAGCGTACTCCTGTTCCTTCTGCGGCACCGCCTCCATCGCTATCGCATATAACGCCAAAGAGCCCGACCTGGCCTGGGAATTCATCAAATGGCTGGTCACCGACGAATATGCGCAGGAATGGCTGGTTGCCAACGGCAACGCGACGGCAAGCCACTACGGCATCGAAGTCATGCTTGAGAACATGAACCAGAGCGAAAGCTTCACCAAATCGTATCATCTGATGATGGATGATTTCTGGGAGAGTTTCGCCTCCAACCAGCTGGATCGCGTCGACACGAACCTGGGCGACCTGGCGGACATTTTCAGGAATTACTTTGAGGAATTGATCAAAGGCAACGTCACGGCGCAGGAAGCCGGCGACGGCATCGACGCCGATTTTGCTGAGACAGTGGCAATGAATCACAAGTAATATCATCCGCAACGCGACTATAAACTGTATTGCTTTGGTGAAGCCGTCCTCCAGCAATGTTGGGCGGCTTCCCATCCATAATTAACACGCAAAGGGTGATGTAAGTGAACCCAAAAAAGATACGACTTCGGTTTTCGACCCTTGTTCAACAGCTTGAATGGTATTCATTCCTGCTTCCTACGTTGGTCTGCCTTCTCATGCTGTGCTACCTGCCGGTGTTCCAAGCCGTCAAGTACAGCTTCTCAAGCGTCACCACGACAGGATTTGAAACCACTTATGTCGGATTCCATAATTATATCAAGTTATTACAAAGCCCGCGTTTCCTCAACGCCATCAAAAACACGCTGATTCTGGGCTTGTATTCTTTGGTTTCCATTCCGCTTGGTTTTCTCCTTGCGAGCGCGCTGCAGAATTTGGGGAAAAATAAAACGCAGAGTTTCTTCAGAGTCATGTTCTATATGCCTAATATTATCACCGGCGTCAGCGTGGTTCTGATGTTTCAGTATATCCTGCTGCAGGACGGCGGGCTTCTCAATTCCTTCCTTAGCCTCTTTGTCAAGGGAGACGTCCATATCGGCTGGCTGGTAGATAAACACTTTTCCAAAATCGCCGTTACCTTCATCGCCGCATGGAGAGGCGTCGGGTATTGTATGCTGATCAGCCTGGCCGGGCTGCAGGCGATCCCGCTGGAAATCTATGAATCCGCGGATATCGACGGAGCGAGCAAACGGCAGCGCCTGCGCTATATCACATTCCCCTGCATGGTTCCCACCTTCACCTTCCTGATCGTTACAAGGATGATATCCGGGCTTGCGAGGTTTGACGATCTTTACATGCTCGGGGGCACTTCAGGGTCGCCGACATATTCGCTGCAGACGCTTATCATGTACGTATACCAGTACAGCTTCTCGTCCGTATCGCCTAATTACGGCATGTCTTCGGCCGCCGCCATGATATTCTTCGTCGTTGTATTCGTTACAACACTGGCCAATCTGAAAATCACAAACTTCGGAAATGAGCGTGATCACAAGCGCAGACTGAGGAGGCGGTAGCGGTGAAAAGAAAAGCGCTGATACACAAAATCCTCTCCTCTGTGATATTGGTCATCATTTTAGCTGTTTTCATGATTCCGGTGTACTGGACGTTCGTCATGTCCTTTGACGAAACGGTGCTTTCCGAGATTCCGACCCCGCCCAGGCTCCTGCCCAGGGTGCTCAGCACGGCAAACTATGACTACGCCTTCGCCCATGCGGATATCCTGCGGTATGTGCTCAATACCGCGATGATTACCACGATCTGTACGGTGATCAGCGTAACAACAGCGCTGATGTGCGGCTATGCGTTTGCCAAGGGCCGGTTTTTCCTCAAGAACTTCTGGTTCGTCTTTGTGCTGGCGGTCATGATGATTCCGTTTGAGGCCATTATGATCCCGCTGTATATTCAATATACCAAATGGGGCATGATGGGCACGTATCTTCCGATCATTCTGGGATACTTCAAGTACCCGTACGGTATATTCCTTTCCAAACAGAATATACAGGCCATCCCGGATTCCCTGCGGGAAGCCTGCTATATCGACGGCGGCAGAGAGTGGCGCACGTTCGTGTCGGTCATCGTCCCGCTGTGCGGGCCCGTGATCGCGACCATGTGCATTCTGCAGATTATCGGGAGCTGGAATTCCTTCCTGTGGCCGATGATCTGTATCCGGGACCGCTCGATGTATACGATATCCATCGGCGTGCAGATGTTCAATTCCAGTGAAACCGTCCAACTGCTGGGTCCCCGTATGGCGCTTGCGTTTATCAGCGCGATCCCGATTGTCATCGCCTACCTGTTGCTGCAGCGCTTCATCGTCACCTCCGTGGCGGTCAGCGGTATCAAGGGATAGGCTAGGAATGTATTCCGAAATAATCGTAAATTAAGGAGCAAACCATCATGCACAGCTACCAACTAAAACGGTATCCAGGAAACCCGATTCTCACGCCCGGCATGTGCCCCTATCCCGCGGAGCTGGTGTTTAACGCAGGGGTTGTACGGCACCAGGGCATGTATTATATGCTCTTTCGCAACGACCGCGAACATCTCCACGGCACCATATTCCGCTATGCGACCCTCGGCATGGCGACAAGCGAGGACGGGATACACTTCACCGTATACAAAGATGAGGTCTTTCGCATTCAGGACCTGGGCGACGAGGAGATCGAAAGGCTCTACGACGTGCGCCTTGTGGAACTGGAAGGCAAGGTCTATGCGAACATGGCGGTGGAAACCAAGCACGGCCTGCGCGCCGGGATCGGCGTGACGGATGATTTTATCCATCTTCGCATGATCTCGCAAAGCCTGCCGGACAACCGGAACCTGGTTTTGTTTCCCGAAAGAATCGGCGGCAGGTACATGCGCATGGAGCGTCCGTTCACATACTATAACAACAGGAATTACGACGTCTGGATTTCCGAGTCGGAGGATCTGATCCACTGGGGCAATTCCAGGCTTCTGATCAGGCATGAGGAGATCCCCATCGCAAACGCAAAAATCGGCCCCGGAACGCCGCCGATTCCGACCAAATGGGGATGGCTTTCGATAATGCACGCGGTGGATTTCGATCCTAGCCGCCAAAAGAACGGCTATGAACCCCTCTGGCAGAAGCGGTACTGCGCTTACGCGCTGTTACTGGACAAGGACAATCCCGCGAAAGTACTGGGAATCTCCAAAGACCCGGTTCTGTCCCCCGAAGCCGACTATGAGATATCCGGCGGTTTCCGCAACAACGTCGTGTTCCCGATGGGATTGATCCAAACCGATGAGGACAGCGTGCGCTGTTATTACGGAGCCGCGGACACGGTCCAGGCCGTTGCGCAAGGCTCTATCGAGCAGCTTGTGAAGACCTGTATCGGATAAAGGGTACATCCACGAAAGGAAATCGAGACCATGAAAATCGTGACGTTCAACATCAAAATCCAGGATGCAAGGGACCAGGAAAACCAATTCTATGTTCGTTATCCTTCCATCGTGCGAAAAATCCGCGAAGAAACCCCCGATATCATCGGCGTGCAGGAAATGAATGAAACGATGGAGATGCTGCTTCGGGCGGCGCTTCCGGAGTACGATTTTCTGGGCGCGGGGCGGGAAGCCGGTTTGAAAGGCGAGCGTACAAGCATTCTGTGCCGCCGCGAGACCATCACGCCGTACGGTTACAGGATGTTTTGGCTGTCCGATACGCCGGACGTGATCGGCTCGCGTTACGGCGAGCAGGGGCATTGGCCCAGAATATGCGTGGCGGCTTCCATAAGGCACAATCAAACCGGCGCCCTGATGCGGATTTACAACACGCATCTTGACCATAAGTCTGACACGGCCAGAACCAAGGGCTTGCAGCTCATTCTCAAAACGATCGCGCAGGATCAGGCCGGGGAACGCCTGCCGGTTTTTCTCACCGGCGACATGAACTTCATGCCGGATAAAGAGCAGTATAAGCTCTTCAGCGATCCGTCTCTGTATCCTATGCGCGTCCTGACCGAAGGGCTGAAATCCACATGCAACCACTTCAACATCAAAGTTTGGGACGAACCGATTGATTATATCCTCACCAACGCGGCGTTGCCGGATTTCAAGATCAGCCAATGGCATAACAACGAAAAGGGCATGCCGTATTCCGATCACGACGCCATCTGCGCGGAGTTTGAGATCCCCGGGGAGGGATTGACCCTTGAAACCTGACGCTGCGGACAACGGCCCGTGCAAGAACTACGATCTTGCTTTGATCGGCCAGGTCTGCCGGGATATCAATTACGATTATCAATCCCCGGTCAGATACGAGCCGGGCGGCGCCGTATACTATGCCGGCTTTGCGGTGTCCCGGATCGGGCGCCAAGTTGCCGTAATCACCAAAGGCGACCAAACGGCGGAGGAGCTAAGCGATGTGTTCCGCGGCAGCGGCGCGGATATTTATCCCATCCGCAGCCCGCGGAGCACCAGCATCGAAAACACCTACCTCACCGAATCCAGGGAGCGGCGAACCTGCCGGGTGGTCTCGCGCATTCATCCCTACGCCACCGAAGAACTGCCCGAAGTCCGCGCAAAGGTATACTATCTGGCCGGTTTGATGCGGGGCGATTACGGAATGGATGTGCTGGATTGGGCCTGCGCCCGCGGCGACGTGGCGCTGGATATTCAAAGCCTGCTGCGCTGCGAAACCGATGGCCGGCTGGAAACCAAACTCTGGCCGGATTACAAGCAATGGCTTTCCAGGGTCAAGTATTTCAAAGCCGACGCCGCGGAAGCGGAAGTTCTGACGGGTTTGACGCATGTGTATGCGGCCGCCAAAGAAATCTCCGCTATGGGGCCGTCGGAGATAATGATCACGCACAGCGGAGGCCTGTTGGTCTTAAGCGAAGGGAAAATCCACCGGCAGCCCTTCACATCCGCCAACCTGACGGGCAGAACCGGCAGGGGCGACACGGCGTTTTCCATGTACATCGCGGAGCGCCTGTACCATTCCGCGGAAGCGGCGACGCGTTTTTGCGCGGCCGGGGTATCCATGAAGATGGAACACCCCGGGCCGTCTGCGGCGACCCGCGCCGATGTTGAAAAACGGCTTTCGGCGGGAACCTGACGCGGCCCCGTTGCGCGAAGAAACAGGATGCTGTTGGACGAACAGGAGTGATGACCTATGCCACTTGCTACCATGCGCGCTCTATTGCAAAAAGCGGCGCAAAACAACTGCGCTGTCGGCGCCTTCGGCGTTGCCAATCTTGAGATGATACAGGGCGCCGTAAACGCGGCGGAAATGACGGGCACGCCGATCATTATCCAGATCGCCGAGATACGCCTCCCCTATTCCCCGCTGTATCTGATCGGACCGGCGATGATCGCGGCGGCCCGGCACGCCAAAGTCGACGTTGCCGTGCATCTGGACCACGGAACGACGTTGCCGTGCATACGGGAGGCCATTGACCTGGGGTTCACCTCTGTCATGTTTGACGGCTCCGCCCTGCCGCTAGAGGAAAATATCGACAAGACAAACGAAATCATCGCGCTGGCCAGGCCGGGCAACGTAACGGTGGAAGCGGAACTCGGCAGGATCGGACGCACGGAAGACGGCCTGCCTTCGCCGGTCGCTTACACGGATCCGCAGGAGGCGCTGTACTTCCTGCGGGAAACCGGCGTGGACGCGCTGGCGGTCGGAATCGGCAACGCGCACGGCGTGTATGAAGGAACGCCGGACCTGCATTTTGACGTTCTGGAACAGATTTCCAAAGAAAATGACACGCCTCTGGTGCTGCACGGCGGGACGGGACTGTCGGACAGCGATTTTCAAACCTGCATCCGCGGCGGCGTGCGGAAAATAAACATCGCGTCGGCATTTTTCAACGCGTGCGCCCAGGCCGTGGGATTCGATCCCGATATATTTATGATGAGTCACAGCATGATCGAGGCGTCACAGAAAACCGCGCTTGAGTACATGCACCATTTCAGACCGATACGGGAAGGTGAGTGACGGCAATGGACTGGAACCAAAACCGGGCGCTGGATATTATACTGCTGGGCCGGATTGCCATAGATTTTAACCCGGTGGATTATTTCAAGCCGCTTTCGGAATCCACGACGTTTAAAAAGTATCTGGGCGGATCGCCGGCCAATATCGCCGTGGGTATGGCGCGGCTTGATAACCGGGTCGGTTTCTTCGGCGCGGTTTCCGACGACCAGTTCGGCGATTTTGTGACGTCCTTCTTCAAAAACGAAGGCATCGACGTAAGCCATGTGGTGCGCTGCGCCAATGGAGAAAATCTCGGCCTGACCTTTACGGAGATCCTTTCGCGCACCGAGTCCAGCATCCTGATGTACCGGGAGGGCGCTGCGGATCTGCAGCTGCATCCCGATACGATAGACAAAGCCTATCTGGGGAAAGCGAGCATGCTGCTGATCTCGGGTACGGCGCTGTCTTTAAGCCCCTCGCGCGAGGCCGCGCTCAAGGCCGTAGCCCTGGCAAAACAAACGGGTACCTCGGTGGTGTTCGACGTGGATTACCGGCCCTATTCATGGAAAAACGACGACGAGGTCGCGCTCTACACCGCGCGGGTCGCGGAGCAGGCCGATATCATCATCGGCTCCAGGGACGAGTTCAACCGTATGGAGCGCTTGCTCTCGCTTGATCAAAGCGACAGCGCGTCCGCCGAATACTGGCTCGGCAGGGGCGTTAAGATCGTTGTGATCAAGCACGGCAAGGAAGGCTCGACCGCGTATACCGCGGAGGGCGCCTATTCCGTCAAGCCGTTTCCTGTGGAAGCCCTCAAGGGATTCGGCGGCGGCGACGGCTATGCCTCGGCGTTTTTGCACGGGCTTCTTTGTGGCTGGGACATCATCGACGCGCTGGAATTCGGCAGCGCGTCGGCGGCCATGCTGGTCGCGACGCACGCCTGCTCCCAGGACATGCCAAAGCAAGAGGACATCCGCGAATTCATTCGGCAGAAAAAGGAGCAGTACGGCGAAATGATCGCACGGTGCGGCAATACCCGCCCCAATCCGTAACGCCGCCCGTTTCGCGGAAGATCGCCATTTTATCAAGAGTGAGAAAGGAACAACCCGATGACGAACATCCAAACCCTGCAGCCATTTATCAACGGACGGTATGTGAAATCCCAAACGGAAAAGTATTACGATATCTATAATCCCTCGACCGGAGAGGTGATCGCCAAGCTGCCCAGCTGCACGGCGCAAGAGCTTGAGCTGGCTATAACATCGGCTCAAAAGGCGTACCGGACATGGAAGAACTACCCCATCCGCAAGAGGACGGAACACATGTACCGGCTCCGGGATTTGATTATCCGGGATCTTAAGGATCTGACGCTGACGCTGGCGACCGAGGAAGGCAAAATCTGGTCCGAAGCGGAGGGCGACGTTCTCAAGGTCAAGGAAATGGTGGAGCTCGCGTGCTCCGCGCCAAGCCTGCTGATGGGCGAATGCCTGATGAACGTATCCACAGGGTATGACACCACGCTGCAGCGGGAGCCGATGGGCGTATTCGCGGGCATATCGCCCTGGAATTTCCCCGCCATGATCCCCATGGGCTGGATGGCTCCGCTGGCCATCGCCTGCGGCAACACCTACGTGCTCAAGCCGGCGAGCAGCACCCCTATGACCAGTTTGAAAATGGCCGCGCTGTATCAGGAGGCAGGATTCCCCGACGGCGTGCTCAACGTTGTTCCGTGCTCCAGGAACGAAGCGGAAACCCTGCTCAGGCATCCTTTGATCAAGGGTATTACCTTTGTCGGGTCCACCTCCGTCGGCCTGCACATATACGCCACGGCCGCGGCAAACGGCAAGCGGGTGCAGGCGCT
>Ga0116164_10003547_pt1 | contig 10635 bp, 8 predicted proteins | sample AD_UKC109_MetaG_FD_89888 | JGI IMG/M metagenome (GOLD analysis project Ga0116164, IMG submission 89888) | Active sludge microbial communities of municipal wastewater-treating anaerobic digesters from Hong Kong - AD_UKC109_MetaG | ecosystem: Engineered > Bioreactor > Anaerobic > Digestate... | reverse complement strand
CCCAATACAGCATGTTTAAAAGCAACATAAGCTGACATTACGCGATACCTATTTTTTCCTGCTTGCGAGGCAATAAAAAGAATGCGCCCTTTTTTTTGATGTTTTTGCATTAATTTAGCAATATATTTACTACTTAAATAAGCACCTCGAGTATTAACAGCGAGTACCTTATCAAAATCAGAAGTTTGACTTTCAGTTAGAAAATCCATGGTGGAAATTCCAGCTACATCCACAAACACCTCGGGAATCACTTGGTTATTTTCTAATTGTTCCACAAGGTTTTGAAGCGCAGATTCTTGACTAATATCTAAATGTATATGGTAAAGTTGCTCACTTATTTTTGTCAATTGTTCTTCTTCAAAGCCAATGTCCGCAGCAATGACCTGCGCGCCTTCTTTTAAAAAGGTTGCTACGACAGCTTCGCCAATGCCTTGTTTACTTCCAATGACTAAGACAACTTTATCAACTAATTCTGGAAAATATCCCACCTGTCATCCTCCTCAAAAACATGCGTCATGTTGTTGTATTTCAGCTAAAAAATACCTTGCTGTCACCTACTCATTGCCTCGTTTTCCCAAGGGAATGACATGAGCTTTTATTTAACTACATTGCGCTCAAACACATCATCACTAATGCCTTGTTCAATTACCAATTTGGCATATTCTTTTGCACCAAATAACGAATGGTCACGATAATTTCCACATTCTTTTTCAGATACGCCTTGAATATCTTCAAATTTTGTTTCGTTCACAATAATCGTTAATACTTCCGTTAATGCTTTCGCAACTTCAGTAGCACTTGGTACACCCCATGTAATTAAATGGAAGCCTGTACGGCAACCAAATGGCGAAATATCAATGATGCCTTCTAAACGGTCACGCAACAAGTCAGCTAACAAATGTTCCAATGTATGAATGGTTCCTGTTGGCATTTCTTTTTCATTTGGTTGCAAAAAGCGTAAATCGTAATTCGCAATAACATCGCCTTTAGTACCATGCTCTTCTGCAATTAAACGCACATAAGGTGCTTTTACCTTTGTATGATCTAGGGTGAAACTTTCTACTTCTGCCATAATTTTATTCCTCCTATTTTTCGATAGGGCAACTGTTGGTCGCCCCATACTTCCTTAGCTGTTTCAATAATTAATGCAAACTTTTTCCATTGATCGTCTTCACTCACGTTGTTTCCTTCATGAGTGGAAGAAAAACCACATTGCGGACTTAAACATAATTGATTTAACGGTACATATCGACTTGCTTCTTTAATTCTTCTGGACGTAAGAAACTTCCTACTTGATCCCAACGAAATGGAATAGTCATAATTATATCTCTCCTTTTATTTTATAAAAAAAAAACCCTAGATATCCTAAGACATCTAAGGGCATTACTCTGCGTTACCACCTTATAACGTAGTATTCTCACAAATACTACCTTCATCAGTACCCACAATTCGTGGAGACTGTTGCTGCTTAACGGAGCAAACCGTATCTTCTTAACTATTCAGAAAATCCACTCAAAAGCCATTTTCGTTGAATCTATTTTTTTATCTCTTTTCAGCTACCGAGACTCTCTAACGAAAAAAACAAATTCACTACTTTCTTTTTCACAGTGTTTATTTATGAAGTTGTAATGAATATATCAGAATTGTTTTCCTAAAGTCAATAGGCAAATTAAATTTTTGGATAACTACAAAAATTTTACAATGTTTTGAAAAAAGGGGGGTCATTTATTTTCATTTACGCCAATCTATTTTTGAATCGATTCAAAAATAGAGCAGAATGGAGGAATGGTATGGCAACAATTCAAGAATTGGCGGCTCAGCCGTAAAATATGGCTTATGGAATCAAGAAACATTGCATCATGTCACCCAATTTCCTACCCCTGGTACTTTTGAAGAACTACAAAGTCAATTGAAAACCGTCATTGATGCTTATGAAACAACCATCACAGGCGTAGCCATCAGCTCACCTGGTGCGGTCAATGCGACTGAACGTCGTAGTGATGGAATCAGTGCTGTTCCTTATATTCATGAACGCCCAATTTTTGATGAGTTAGAAACTTATCTAGGTTTACCTGTCGCAATTGAAAACGATGCAAATTGTGCAGGCATTTGTGAGATTGAAATTGGTGCCGGCCAAAAAATACAACATGCCGTCTTTGTCATCATTGGTACAGGTGTAGGTGGCGCCATTTTCATCAATGGTAAATTATATAAAGGGGCACATCTATTTGGTGGCGAATTTGGTTTAATACAAAATCGCAACGGCAATACATTAAGTTACAACGGAACAGCAGTGAATACAGCTACGCGCTTCTCTGAAAAATTGGCACCCAGATTACTGGAAAAGAATTATTTGAACGCAAAGATGCAGGAGATGAACAAGCGATTGCGGCTTTGAATAACATGTATCAAAATATCGCTGAAGCTCTGTATAACATTCAAGTATCGATTGATCCAGCTATGGTGATTATCGGTGGTGGTATTTCCGCTCGACCAGAAGTTACAGTAGAGGTTAAATATCGTTTGTTTGCCTTGTTAACAGAATCAGGTGTTCCTTCTATTATGCCAGAAGTATGCGCTTGTGAATATCAAAACAATGCCAATCTAATTGGTGCTACCTTTAATTTCCAACATATTCATTCTTAAAAAAACCTTTAAAATCTGTCACAAAAAAATTGCGCCTCCTGTTAGGGAAGCGCAATTTTTTAATTTACTTTCACCACAAATGCTTGCCATGGCTTTAATGTCAATTCTTTTAAGGTAGTCACTGGTTCACCATTGCAAATCAATGTTGCAACTAGTCTATCCTCTGATGTGAATGGTTGTGGTTCATTCGAAAAGTTTGTCACAACTAACCATCGTTCAGCTTCATAAGTTCGGTAATAGCTAAACACTTCCGCAACAGTATCCACTAATTCAAAATCTCCCCAAACCATAATCGGATGATTTTTGCGTAATTGGACTAACTGTTGGTACGTGTAGAAAATCGAAGTTGGATCAGCCAAGGCAGCTTCAACATTGATTTCTTTGTAATTATCATTCAAGGCTAACCATGGTGTTCCCGAGGTAAAACCACCATTAGTAGAATCATCCCAAGCAATTGGTCGGCGTGCATTATCCCGTCCTTTAGCATTGATTGATGTTAAAATTTCTTCTTTCGTATAGCCTTCAGCTAAGCGTTCATGATATAAATTAACGGTTTCAATGTCCTCCGCTTGAGAAATATCCGTAATTGGCGTATTGGTCATTCCAATTTCTTCCCCTTGGTAAATATACGGTGTTCCTTTCATCATATGCAATAAAATAGCCAACATTTTAGCACTTTGCACACGGTACTCTCCATCATTTCCCCAGCGTGAAATCATTCGTGGTAAATCATGGTTGTTCCAAAATAACGAATTCCAGCCTTCATTTCCTAACTCAGTTTGCCATTTAGCTAAAACTATTTTTAGTTCCGCAATGTCAATCGGTTTTAAATCCCATTTTGATTTTCCAGGTTGCTGATCCAAACCAATATGTTCAAATTGGAAAACCATAGATAATTCATGTCGTTCTGGATGAGAATATAATTTGGCAATTTCAGGAGTCGCTCCCCACGTTTCACCTACTGTTAATAAATCATGATTCCCAAATGTTGCTTGATTCATCTCCTGCAAATAGTCATGTAAATGGGGTCCGTTACCAGTAATCCCTTGTAGTGGCAATTTCCCTACTAAATCAATCACATCCATCCGGAAACCGCCAATTCCTTTATCAATCCAGAAATTCATCATATCATAAACTGCTTGACGAACTTCTGATTTTTCCCAATTTAAGTCGGGTTGTTTTTTGCTGAAAAGATGTAAGTAATATTGCCCACTGGCGTCATCAAATTCCCATGCCGAACCTGAAAATGCTGAACGCAAATCATTCGGTGCCTCTCCATTCACTGGATCAGCCCAAACATAATAATCACGATACGGATTATCTTTGCCTTTTTTGGCTTCCACAAACCAAGCGTGTTCATCAGAAGTATGATTTACAACTAAATCCATCACAATTTTAATCTTGCGCTTATTAGCCTCAATTAATAGTTCATCCATATCTGCCATCGTGCCAAATTCATCCATAATGGCTTCATAATCTGAAATATCATAACCATTGTCGTCATTTGGCGATTGATAAACAGGTGATAACCAAATCGCACCAATTCCTAATTTTTCTAGGTAATCAAGTTTTTCAATAATCCCTCGTAAATCACCAATTCCATCACCATTACTATCGTTAAAACTGCGTGGATAAATTTGATATACTACGACTTCTTGCCACCAATGTTTATTCATACTTTTTTCCTCCTAAAGTGTTGTATCATTTACGATTTGATTTATTAATTTATGTTTGTATTTCATATAGGTGTTACGTAACACTAATCGTTATTTTTTTACCAGAATAAAAGAAATCACTTTTATTCTGGATTTGGAGATTGATTTAGGTGTTTCGAAACACCATATGCTAACACTATACCGTGTATGTTCACAATAGTCAACGCTTTCATTTTATTTTTTTGACTGATTGTCCCTCAATGAATGTCGTTGTTATTTGAATGATTCGTTTCGTAAGTTGTTCTCCTCTAATATCAGCTAATAATAATTGAATACCCTTTTCAGCTTTTTGCAAGATATTTTGATAAACTGTCGTAATTTGTGGCGTAGCTAGTTTTGCTAATAACGTTCCATCGAAACCCGCAATCGAAAAATCGTCCGGAATATGCCAACCATGATTGGTTAGTACTGACTGCGCCCGTACTGCCATTAGGTCTGAAGCAAAAAATAATGCAGTAATATGACCTGCATGTTTTTTGGCAAATGCCTGAATAAATACTGCAAATGCTTCTTCACTATTCGGTGCACTGAAATAATTGGGTATTAATTGATGCTCTGCTAAAGCTTTTTTAACCCCTTGTGCCCGTTTTTCATCAACGCCTATCCAATCCTCAAATGATTTGCCAAATGCGATAAAAGCAATTTCTTGATGTCCTTTCGAAACTAAATAGTGAGTCATTTCATAACTTGCTTGTAAATCATCCACCCCAATGTTTAAAATATCTACCTCTTTTTGGGGATACATATCTAAAAAGACAATCGGAATCTTCAAGCTATTCGTCCATTCACTTAAATCTTTAGGCGATGTTCCCGATAAAACAACACCTTCTAAATCCCACATCTGTACTAACTTTACGCCATCATCAACGGAAGAGACACGTTGAAACATCATAAAATAACCAGCTTCTCTAATCGCAGTTTCAGCTGCTTGTATGAATTCACCTAAATAAGGATTGTCATACGTATGTGTAGAAATCGCACGGTCATCTTGGAAAATCACACCAATGATTCGTGAGCCATTTTTTGCTAATAAACGTCCAGCCATATTCGAATGATACTTTAGTTCTTTTAAAGCTTGCTCCACTTTTAATTTCGTTTCTGCAGATACTTTAGTAGTTCGTCCGTGAATAACATTAGAGACAGTTGTTGGACTAACACCTGTATAGTTTGCAATATCCTTAATCGTAGGCATCGTTTCCCCTCCCTTTATTTCTTCTTTATCATACATTAATTTACAAGGAGTTTCTATAACTGTAAAAAAGATGACTGAAGTAATTGAAAGACAGATTATTTTTCCGTTATTCAATTAAAAGATCCGATATAGTTCAATTACATCGCTTTTAGTCGTCCTAAAATGAAAAGTCAGAACAAAAATTGGCACTTTTGTTCTGACTTTTTCTATTCTATCTGCAAAGAATATCTTTGGGAGCAATACACGAGAACTATGCCACTCTTTTATTGTGTTTCCTCTACAGTAGTTGCAGTTTCTTTCACAGATTCAGTTTTAGGCTCCGCTTCAACTTCATTTTTAAATAGAAACTTCAGTTTTTCAATAACTGTTTTCATGTTTGTGACAGTACCAAACGCTACTTCCCTTGATAAAATAAATAGAAGAATGAGGAACACTTACATGGAGGTGTAAGAATATTTAGTATTCTTTTTTATTAGGATGACTAATGAAGAAATTATGGACTGATTAAACTCAAAACTTTTCTTAAAAATTGAAATTATTGAAATTCTAAGCAACGAAGCTACCTATCTTTCTACCCAATAATTAACTGAACGATTGGGGAATATCAGTATAAATACGGTTCGACAATGTTTAATCCAACCGTCAAATTATTTATTCACTCAGAATCATTTTCTTTACACAAAAGATTTATGGAAAAGTGCATCAATTATTTTCTGTCACAATATAATGTTCTTTTTGTTTCGGATTACAAGAATGCTCAACTAATTATTAGTACTACACCTGTCTTTGAAGTCGTAACGAATACGCCAATCATATATGTCTATCCTTCTTTAACAAATGTTGATTTACAAAATAATGAAACTCGTGTCAATTATTTGTTTCCTTCAAAAAATCCAACATAAAAAGCATTTCTTCAACTTTTCTAAGACAAAGTTAAGGAAATACTTTTTTACTGAGTACACCCTAGGTAGATATAGGTAATTAAAAACTTGATACAATAAGTTTTACAACTACCTTTTCCCCATTTCGCCGATGAATAACCACGGTTAAAACTAGAAATTACTAGGTAACTTTGATGGTTTAAAATATGAAAAAAACCTCATATTTCTCTAAATTTAGAGAAATATGAGATTTTTTAATTCGATTTATTTATATTCATTCAATGCATCTTCTGCAGCCATTTGCGCTTCAATGTCTGAAATACTATAAACATTTTCACTTGCAACGGTTACTTCTTTTGGCTCCATGTTGCGGTAACGAGGCATACCAGTACCAGCTGGAATAATCTTACCGATGATAACATTTTCTTTCAAGCCTAGAAGTGGATCTTTCTTCCCACGAATTGCAGCATCTGTTAACACACGAGTTGTTTCTTGGAATGAAGCAGCAGATAAGAAGCTGTTTGTTTCCAATGAAGCTTTCGTGATACCTAGCAATACTGGACGAGAAGTTGCTGGTACACGACCAGAAATAATCGCTTCGTAGTTGCGATCTTTAAAGTCAGAAATATCCATCAATGTTCCTGGCAAGATATCTGTTTCGCCTGGATCCATCACGCGGACTTTACGCAACATTTGACGAACCATTACTTCGATATGTTTGTCTCCGATTTCTACCCCTTGCATACGGTAAACGCGTTGCACTTCACGTAATAGATAGTTTTCTACTGAAAGCACATTGCTAACTTGTAGCAAGTGTTTTGGTTCAATTGACCCTTCAGTCAATGGTTCACCACGATTAATCATATCGCCTTGCGCCACTTTCATACGAGCAGTGAATGGTACGACATACGTACGTGTATCAGTTTCACCTTTGATAGTTACTTCTTTTGTACGTGTTGCTGCATCTTCAGAAATATCAACGACTTCCCCTGTTACTTCAGTGATAACCGCTTGCCCTTTCGGATTACGAGCTTCGAAAATTTCTTGGATACGAGGAAGACCTTGAGTGATATCGTCTCCGGCAACCCCACCGGTATGGAACGTACGCATAGTTAACTGTGTACCAGGTTCTCCGATAGATTGAGCGGCGATTGTACCAACTGCTTCCCCAACTTCAACTTCGTTACCAGTTGCTAAGTTACGACCGTAACAATGTTTACATACACCATGTTTTGTATTACATGTGAAGACTGAACGAATGGATACTTCTTCGATACCAGCATCAATGATTTGTCTTGCGATATCTTCTGTAATTAACTCATTTGGTCCAATTACTGGCGCACCTGTTTCAGGATGGATGACTGATTTACGAGTATAACGTCCTAATAAACGTTCTTCAAGAGATTCAATAATCTCGTTACCTTCGCGAATTGCTCGGATGTTAATTCCGCGGTCAGTCCCACAGTCATCTTCACGAATAATCACATCTTGGGCTACATCTACCAAACGACGAGTCAAGTAACCTGAATCGGCTGTCTTCAAGGCAGTATCGGTCATACCTTTACGTGCACCATGGGTAGAGATAAACATTTCCAAGACGGTTAAACCTTCACGGAAGTTTGAAATGATTGGTAATTCCATGATCTTACCACTCGGAGCGGCCATCAAACCACGCATACCCGCAAGCTGCGTAAAGTTAGAGATGTTACCACGGGCTCCAGAGTCTGACATCATGAAGATTGGGTTTTTCGCGTCTAAAGATTCCATCAGTTTTAACTGAATCGCATCTTTGGCTGCGTTCCAAACACCAATTACACGTTCATAACGTTCTTCATCTGTGATTAAACCACGACGGAATTGTTTAGTAATTGTTTCAACTTGTTTATGTGCATTTTCGATAATATCATGTTTTTCATGTAACACCATGATATCCGCGATACCAACAGTGATACCGGCATGCGTAGAATGTTTATAACCCAAGTCTTTCATACGGTCCAACATACGAGATGTTTCTGTAACACGGAAACGTTTAAAGACTTCAGCGATAATATTTCCTAAGTTTTTCTTCTTGAATGGTCCAACTAATTCTTGTTCTTTAATGAATACAGGAATATCAGTACCTGCTTCTACAAAGTACTTGTCTGGTGTTTGTACAGTCAAGTTAAAGTCTGTTGGTTCGTTCAAATAAGGGAATTCTGGTGGCATGATTGAGTTAAAGATAATCTTACCAACCGTAGTTACCATCAAGCGAGATTTTTGTTCTGCTGTAAATGGTTTGTCACCCAATGTATTTGGATTTACTGCAATACGAGAGTGTAAATGAACGTACCCGTTACGCCATGCAGTCACTGCTTCATCCATATCACGGAAGATCATACCTTCGCCTTCACGTCCGTCTTCTTCCATTGTTAGGTAATAGTTACCCAAGACCATATCTTGAGATGGAGTAACAACTGGTTTACCGTCTTTTGGATTCAAGATGTTTTGTGCTGCAAGCATTAACATACGTGCCTCTGCTTGTGCTTCTTCATTTAATGGTACGTGAACCGCCATTTGGTCGCCATCGAAATCGGCATTGTAAGCTTCACACACAAGTGGATGCAAACGAATTGCACGACCTTCAACTAAAACTGGTTCAAAGGCTTGGATACCTAATCTATGCAAAGTAGGTGCCCGGTTCAATAGAACTGGATGTTCTTTGATAACATCTTCTAAAACATCCCAAACGTCATCTTCGCCGCGTTCAATTTTGCGTTTTGCATTTTTAATATTTGATGCTAATTCGCGTTGAACTAATTCGCGCATAACAAATGGTTTGAATAATTCAATCGCCATTTCTTTTGGAAGTCCACATTGATACATTTTTAAGAAAGGACCTACTACGATAACGGAACGACCAGAATAGTCTACACGTTTCCCTAATAAGTTTTGGCGGAAACGCCCTTGTTTCCCTTTTAACATATGGGAAAGAGATTTCAATGGACGGTTACCTGGTCCTGTTACTGGACGGCCACGACGACCATTATCAATCAAAGCATCAACGGCTTCTTGCAACATACGTTTTTCATTTTGAACAATGATGTTTGGTGCATTTAAGTCTAACAAACGTTTTAGACGATTGTTACGGTTGATGACACGACGGTATAAATCGTTCAAATCAGAAGTCGCAAAACGTCCACCTTCTAATTGAACCATTGGACGCAAATCAGGTGGGATTACTGGAATAACATCCATAACCATCCAACTTGGTTTGTTTCCTGAAGCACGGAATGCTTCTAAAATATCTAAACGACGGATTGCGCGTGTACGTTTTTGTCCAGAAGCAGTTTTTAACTCTTCTTTCAATTCAGCCACTTCGCCATCTAAGTCAACAGAATCTAACAATTTCTTGATGGCGTCTGCACCCATCTCAGCTGTAAATTCTTGACCGTATTGATCGCGTTTTTCACGGTATTCACGTTCTGTTAATAATTGTTTTTTCTCTAAGCTTGTATTTCCTGGTTCAATTACTACGTAAGAAGCGAAGTAAATGATTTCTTCCAATGCACGAGGACTCATGTCTAATACAAGACCCATACGAGATGGAATTCCTTTGAAATACCAAATATGAGAAACTGGAGCAGCTAACTCAATATGGCCCATACGTTCACGACGAACTTTTGAGCGCGTTACTTCTACGCCACAACGGTCACAAACAATCCCTTTATAACGGATACGTTTGTATTTACCACATGCACACTCCCAGTCTTTTGTAGGACCGAAAATACGCTCGTCAAATAACCCTTCACGTTCAGGTTTTAATGTACGATAGTTAATAGTCTCAGGTTTTTTTACTTCACCGTAAGACCAGCTTCTGATTTTTTCGGGAGAAGCCAAACCTATTTGCATACTTTCGAATTTATTTACATCGATCAAAAGGGGTTCCCTCCATTTCATTTAATGGCTACAAAACAGACGAACAAATCTTGATAAAACACGCTGGAATTAGAGAATTCGCAAATTCTCTAATTCTCAGCCTATTTCTTAAAATCTTGTTTTACTGTCTAATCTAATGGAGCATCAACTGGTGAGTTTTCTTCATCAGCAGGTTTTACTTCTGCTCCGCTTTGTGCGTTTTTCTCAACTTCGCGAGCGTTTTGTTGCTCCGCAAATTTTGTTAACGCATCAACTGTGATTAAATCATCATCTTCATCATCCATGT
>Ga0116164_10003545_pt1 | contig 10646 bp, 9 predicted proteins | sample AD_UKC109_MetaG_FD_89888 | JGI IMG/M metagenome (GOLD analysis project Ga0116164, IMG submission 89888) | Active sludge microbial communities of municipal wastewater-treating anaerobic digesters from Hong Kong - AD_UKC109_MetaG | ecosystem: Engineered > Bioreactor > Anaerobic > Digestate... | reverse complement strand
TTCGGCTATGTTTCGGAAAATTGTCAGATTCTCCCAAAGTTTGGCTTTTGATAATACAATATCTGACGGAGGAACAAAAAACATGGACTTAAATAAAAATCTTGAAAAATATGCTGACCTGCTCGTTAGGATCGGGCTCAATCTACACGCCGGTGATAATCTCACAATCCGACTAAGCGAACACTCCTTGCCGCTGGCTCGCCTGGTCGCAAAGAAGGCTTATCAGGCTGGTGTGGGCGATATCCAGTTGATGTTCAACGACGACTCGATTACGCTCGACCGCTTTCTGGAAGCCCCGGCGGAAAGCTTTGAAACCTACCCGGAATACCTGGTGGATTTTGCGGAAAAACTCTTCCTGGACAACCATCATGTACTGAGCATGGTTACTCCTAACCCCGATTTGCTCAAGCCCGCGGATCCTGCCCGGATTGCCCAATGGCAGAAAGTTGCCGGGATGGCGAGCAAACGCACCATGAAATACACCATGCAAAATAAAGTAAAGTGGTGTGTGGCTGCAGTGGCTTGCCCTGCATGGGCAGAAGCCGCATTTCCGGGGCTCCCTGAAGAAGAAGCCATGCAGAAACTGTGGGAAAACATTTTTATGGCGACCCGTGTAGACCAGGATGACCCCGTTGCTGCCTGGGAAGAGCATGATCTCAGGCTAAAGAAGCACCGCGACTTCCTCAACCAAGCTCGCTTTGACCGGGTGCACTACGAGGGTCCGGGCACTGATCTGATGGTCGGCATGGTGAAGGATCACTCCTGGGAAGGCGGCTCAGGCTTCAGCGAGGCGGGCGACCGCTTCTTTGCCAATATCCCGACTGAAGAAGTTTTCAGCATGCCCGATGCCGACCGGGTGGACGGCACCCTTCGTGCCACCATGCCTCTCTCCGTACGCGGGCAACTCGTCGAAGACTTCCATTTCACCTTCAAAGATGGCAAGGTGGTGGATTATGACGCAGCTGTTGGCAAGCAGATCCTGGATGATCTGCTCGCAACAGATGAAGGCGCAAAGCACCTGGGCGAGATCGCGTTGGTGGCAGATAATTCCCCCATCAGCAACACCGGTATCCTATTCAAGAATACGCTCTTTGATGAGAATGCTTCCTGCCACTTTGCCCTGGGCGCAGCCTACACTGAAAACCTTCCTGGCTCGGATGAACGCAGCGAGGAAGAAAACCGCAAGCTCGGCATGAATGACTCGGTCATCCATGTGGACTTCATGGTTGGCGCTAAAGACGTGACTGTCACAGGCATCAAAGCAGACGGAACAGAGGTTGTTCTGCTGCAAGATGGCGAATGGATGATTTAAGCACTGAAGGAAAGAGACCGAAGCATCAAATTTTCGATTTTGCGTAAAAGTAAAGGCGACACATCCTGTTTGGAAAAATGCGATTGTTTGCGCATTATCCAGGGTGTTTGTTTTCAGTCTTTAGGGCAGACACGTGGGTCTGCCCCTACAAGAAACCACTTCCTTAAACCCCCAGGCGTAGGGGTAACCCCCCGTGGTTACCCGTCACCATAGCAAAAATGTGGTTGTCCCAATAAATTGAAAACCCGAAAGAACATGCAATAAACACCCCAGATTGTCAAAGAAAAACGCCCCGCCTTTATGACGGGGCGTTCGTTCTGCCTTGAGACGTCACTCCTTTTCGTAGGGCTCGCCTTCGGCGGCAGGGGCTTGCCCCTTGCCGATGAAGCCAGCCAGCACGATCATGGTGATCAGGTAAGGCGCCATTGCCATGAACTGGGGAGGGATCGCGCTGCCCAGCAGAGATAATTTTGAGCCAATCGCGTCGGCGAAGCCAAACAGCATGCCAGCCCCGATCGCGCCGATTGGCATCCAGTTGCCAAAGATCATGGCTGCCAGACCAATGAAGCCTTTGCCTGCGGTCATGCCCTCATCGAATCTTCCAACCGAGCCGAGCGTGAAGAAAGCGCCAGCGATGCCGGCTACCAAACCGCTCAAGATAACGCCCATATAGCGTGTGCGAATAACGTTGATCCCCAAGGTGTCCGCAGCTTTGGGGTGCTCGCCGACAGAGCGCAAGCGCAGCCCCCAGCGCGTCTGGAAGAGCGCCAGTTGCAGAATGATCAGGATGACGAACATCAGGTAGACGAAGATATTCTGGTTGAAGAGGATGGGACCAATTAGCGGAATATCTGCCAAACCGGGCAGTGGTACACGCGTAAACATCTTGGGGTTATTGAGACCCTGGATGTGCTGCAGGAATTTTTGCGATATAAAAGCCGTCATTCCAGCTGAGAAAATGTTGATCACTGTGCCGGAAATAACCTGGTTGATCTTATATTTGATCGATAACACACCCAAAATCAAAGCCAACAGGATCGAAGAGAGAATGCCTCCCAGCAGCCCCAGCCACGGGTTTTTTGTGACACTCCCGACGATTGCCGAAACCATGGAAGCCATCAGCATCATGCCTTCAATTGAAATGTTGACGATACCGGAGCGTTCCGCGAGGATGCCGGAGAAAGCTCCCAGCGTGATTGGTACAGCCAACAAAACCGCGCTCGAAAGCATCCCGGCCAGGTTGAGTTGTTTATCAGCTGCCTGCCAAACCAGGAAGCCAAAGATCAGGCAAAGCGCGCAGATCCCAACCATGAGGTTGGTCCACTTGCCAAAGCCCCTGATCAACTGGAAGTGACCTATTACAAGGGCAGCGACTGCGAGAATTGTCAGCGTGATTTTCGAGGGGAGGTTCCAATCCGCCATCAAGCCCTGGTCAATGCCGCCAGGGGTCATCACAAATTTTGTAAGAGCTTCCGCAGTCGTTTTTGCCGCAAAAGCCAGGTAGATCAGCAATCCGATCAAGACCTCCACAACCCCGATTACGATCTTCCTGGTGGAAGACATTTCCACAACACGTTTGTGTTCAATAACGCGGGAATTTGTTGTCATGATTGACCTCCCCAACCGCTCAGGAAGATTTGATCTTCTTCCTGTTTTGGCTTGCGTAGATGATAGATGGAGCGAATGATAGCCGGAGCGGCTACAAACATCAGGATGATCGCCTGGACAACATCCACGATATCAATCGGGATGGACGAAACCACCATCATGCGCGTGGCTCCGTTGCGCAGTGTGCCAAACAAAATTGAGGCAAGCACAACCCCCACAGGGTGGGTATTACCAATCAATGCCAGCGCGATGCTGTCAAAGCCATAGCCTGACGAAAGCCCGAGCGCCATGCTGCGGTTGACCGCCAAAATCTGCACCGCGCCTGCCATGCCAGCCAATGCTCCGGAAAGAGACATCGCCAGGATGATCGATTTGGTTGTGCTCAGTCCGGCGTAGCGGGCTGCGCGCGGGTTCGTGCCCACGGTGCGCAGGTTCAAGCCCCAGGTGGTCTTGAATAATAACCACCAAACCGCGTAGGCCACCGCCAGCGCCATGAAGAACCCCAGGTGGAAGCGGATCGGGGATGGGAAGAACTGCGGGATCTCAGCGGTTTTCTGGATGATTGGACTGATGGGCATACCACCCGATTCCGGGCGAGTCATCGGGCCGGAAAGAAGCCACTCCGTCAGGCGGAAGACAATCCAGTTCATCATAATCGTGTTGATCACCTCGTGCCCCCCGGTTTTGGCTTTCAAAAAGCCCGGCACAAATCCCCAAAGCGCACCTCCGAGCGCGCCTGCTAGAAACGCCAGCGGCATGTGGATCCAGGCGGGTAAGCCTGTGATCGAGTAGCCCACAAAGGTCGCGCAGGCCGCGCCAATGAAGAGCTGACCTTCAACGCCGATATTGAACAAGCCAGATCTGAAGCCAAGCGCCACTGCCAACCCCGCGAAAATGTAAGGGGTCGATTGCACCAGGCTCTCGAGGAAAGGATTGAATGCCTGCCGGATTTCCTTGGCATCACTGCCACCCACCGCATTGATCATGCGAACCGGATCACCGATCGCGCCGGTAAACAGAGCTTTATAGGCTGTGCCAATTTCAATGAAGGCAGTCGAGAAACCTTTTCCGATTGACTCGCCAAACGCGGCGTAAACCGTCTGGCTCGTAACCGCGATCAGTAAAGCGCCAATGATCAAACCGGTTACGATCGCCAAAAGCGGAATGGCAGCTTTGCCCAGGAAAGGCTTTTTGACGTGTTCTGTTTTCTCTTGATCCTGGTTTATTTCTTTCAGGATCTCTTGCCCCAGGTCTTTTTTTTGTTCGCTCATACCATCACCATCCGGATACTCTAAAAAGTTGCTTCCGCAACCGCAGTCTCATCGAACTGGATTGGTTCATCTGGCACCACCCCTGCCATCAACAGACCGATGTATTCTTTGGAAATGCCCTTATTTGGCACAACCGCGATGATCCTGCCCCGGTACATCACCGCGATCCGATCAGACAGCTCCATGATTTCATCCAACTCAGGCGACACCAACAAAACTCCGCAACCCTCATCGCGCTTCTGCACTATACGTTTGTGGATATACTCAATCGAACCCACATCCAGACCGCGCGTCGGCTGTGAAGCCACAAGGAACTTGATCGGGCGCGAAAGCTCGCGCGCGATAATCACTTTCTGCTGATTTCCACCAGAAAGAGAACCCACCGAAGTGAAGGCATTTGGTGTGCGGATGTCAAAATCTTCTATAAGTTTCTCCGCGTTTTTCAAGATAACGGGGTATTGCAGAAGCACACCCTTGGCAAAGGGTTCTTTGTAATACGTGCACAAAACCAGGTTTTCAGCCACCGGGAAAGGCAACACCAAGCCATCCGCCTGGCGGTCTTCAGGCACGTGCGCGGAACCCATTTCGGTGATTTGTCTCGGAGAGAATTTGGTCACCTCTTCTCCCAAGAGCGTGATCTTGCCGGATATGGATTTCTGCAGACCCGTGACCGCGTTGACCAATTCGGTTTGACCGTTTCCCTGCACACCCGCGACACCTACAATCTCCCCAGAGTAAATCTCGAGTGAGACGTCATCAACAACGATGTTCTGGAATTTGTCAGCTACGGTCAGGTTTTCAACGGAACAAATCAAATCACCCGGGTTGCTCTCAGTTCGGTCAACTTCGAGATCCACCGCGCGGCCCACCATCATGGCAGCCAGGGATTGCTTGTCAGCCTGGGCAGGCGTGGTTTCGCCCACCATCGCGCCGCGCCGGATCACCATGACGCGATCGGCAATATCCATCACTTCGCGCAGCTTGTGCGTGATGAAGATGATCGACTTGCCCTGCTCCACCAACGAGCGCATGATCTTGAACAGCTCATCTGCTTCCTGGGGGGTCAAAACAGCGGTTGGTTCGTCGAAAATGAGGATCTCCGCCTCGCGGTATAGCAACTTGATGATCTCAACCCGCTGTTGCACACCCACAGGCAAATCCCGGATATAGTCGTCGGGATTCACTTCGAGATTAAAGTGGTTTGAGATCTCTAGAATCCGTTCAGCAGCTTTCTTGCGATCCAAAAAACCAGCTCGCTTCACCGCCTCGTTGCCTAACATCACGTTTTCTGTGACCGTGAAGACCGGGATGAGCATGAAGTGCTGATGCACCATGCCGATGCCCTGGTTGATTGCGTCGGTGGGGGAATTGATCGTCACTTGCTGACCGTTGACCAGGATTTCCCCTTCGTCAGGCTGGTAAAGGCCATAAAGAATGTTCATCAGGGTTGATTTGCCAGCACCATTTTCCCCCAGTAAGGCTAAAATCTCGCCTTTGTTGAGGGAGAGATCGATGTGGTCATTTGCCAAAACCCCTGGGAAGCGCTTGGTAATCCCTTTTAATTCAAGAATTGGGGTCATAGTTGGTACCGTTCCGTTCTCTATAATTTTTTCAATGTTACCACAGCCTTAAACAAAATAAGGCTGGAAAAAATCCAGCCTTATTCTTACTTGGAACGCGTTAATCGAGTGTGATCGTTCCGGCAATGATGTCAGCCTTGAGTTGTTCAATCTCAGCTGCCAGTTCTGCAGAAACGAGGCTCTCGAGTTCGTGGAACGGGGCGATAGCAACGCCATTATTGGCGAGTGTACCTACCACATTACCACCCTTGAAAGTACCATCGATAACGGATTGGATGACCTGCAAGGTCGTGGCATCCATCAGTTTCATAACAGATGTCAGGGTGATGTCGGCATAATCCGGGCTGGTGAGAGCCCAATCGGAGTCGACACCGATCAGGTAGGCGTTACCGCGTTCTTTGATGGCGGCAGCGGCACCCAAACCAACGGGACCAGCCACGGGCATGATGATGTCGGCGCCTTCGTCCATCAGGGACTTGGCGAGTTCATTACCCTTTTGCTGATCGTCGAAGGACATGCTGAAGAGACCGGAGTCCGGTGCAGCAGGATCCCAACCAAGGACCTTGACATCAGTGCCCTTAACTTCGTTGTACTTGGCCACACCCTTGTAGAAACCGTCCATGAAGATGGTCACGGTGGGGATGGGCAGACCGCCGAAGGTACCGACAATGCCGGTCTTGGTGACGCCAGCAGCGAGGTAGCCAGCCAGGTAGGCGGCTTCATCAGTTTCGAAGATCTGGCCAGTCACATTGGCGATGGCGGGATCGTAGCTGTAGTCAACGATGGAGAATTTGACATCAGGATTGGCTTGAGCGGCAGCTGCGGTGGCATCGCCGATGAGGAAACCGACGGTCACGATCAGATCGCATTCTTCTTCGATGAAGGCGTTCAGGTTCTTCTCATAATCAGCAACCTCTTCGGATTCGAGGTATTTGGCTTCGATGCCGAGTTGAGCCTGGGCGTCGGTGATACCCTTCCACGCGGTAGCGTTGAAGGATTTATCATCGATACCACCGGTATCGGTGATCTGGCAAACCTTCACTTTGGGGGCGGTAGTGGTCGCGCAGGCTGCGAGTAGCATGCTGCCGACGAGTAAAACGGACAAAATAGCGAACAACTTTTTAGTCATATTTTCTCTAATCTCCTTCTGTAGATTAACGATAATTTCCGGGGATAACCGGTATCTAAATGTAAGTCAAGTATAAGACAGCAAGCAAAAGACCGCAAGTCGGATTACGGTCTTTTTTACAAGTGTTTGTTGGATGATCAGTTAGGATTTTGCCTCACCATATTTCATTCCCAGGATCATAATTAGCGCGGCAGCCATGAAGATTGGCCCGATGACGAAGATTGTTGAATAGTTATTACCTGACAATTTGTCAATTACTCCGTTTGTGATCGGTCCTAAGATTGCCGCCAGGGTTGAGAAGAGATAGTAGAGCCCGGTATAGGTGCCAACATGAACCAGATCGGTGAGATCCACCACAACTGGCAGAGAGTTGATGTTGATGCAAGCCCAACCAATGCCCGCCCCGAGCAGGAGAAGTGTCAGGTTCATGATATTGCCCAGGATGGGTAACTTACCATAATTCTGGAGCAGTGTCTCTTTGGGTAGGAAATTGACACTAAGGAGCATAGCAATCATGATCAACAGTCCGATCCCAATGGTTTTTTTACGACCCAGCCTGGCGCCGATGAAGCCTGCCGGGATCGCGAAAAGCAGGAATGAGAAACCAACGCTGGTGATAAGTTAGCCAGCACCGGCTTCATCCAAACCGAGATAGTTGACACCATAGAGCGAAAGGAAAGCTTCGATGGCGTTATAGGCGACGAACCAGAAGAAAATGGCCAGGAAAATTCTGATGGCGTCACCGTGCTTACTGGTAAAGAGTTCTTTAATGCTCTTCCACGGCTTCGGTCTTTCAAGATTGGGGTTATTTTCGTACACCTTGGGTTCACGCACGAATATGAGCACCATTGCGGCTGCCACCAAAACCATACCGGATCCAAACCAAAATGGAAAGGCATCACCCTTTACGACAAGTGTTGAACCGATGGAAGTCCCCAGGACGAGACCGAGCGCGCCCATGAAGTTGATGATACCGTTAGCCTGTGACCGCAGCCTGGAAGGGGTGACATCCGGCATCAGCGCGACCACGGGAGTGCGCCAGAATGCCATTGCGAGGATGGTCGTGACAGTGCAGGCTACGAATATAGGCAGCGAAGTCGCGAGTGGAACCAGACCAAAAGCAATTGCGGCGATCGGCGCGCCAACCAGAATGAAAGGCAATCTTCTGCCCAGCTTCGTGCGCAGGCGGTCAGACCATGCGCCGATAGGCGGCTGAATGAAAAATGCTGCGAAATTATCTAGCGCCATAAAAAAACCTATCTGGGCTGAATCAAGCAAGTACTTCTCTTTAAGCAGCAAGGGAACATAGGTGTTGTAGAGGCCCCATAGCACACTGACGCCAAAAAAACCAAAACCAATTAGAAACAGCTTACCGTAGTTAAATTTGGATTCTTCTTGCATTATTCCTCCGTTGATTGGCTTTCTTCAAGTTTTTGATTGATATAAGTGGCTAAAAATTCCTGATCTTCTTGTGTGAGGGGGGCATCGCGCAGTAGATCCGGACGGTTTTCGAGCGTGCGGATCAGGGATTGCTGCCTTTTCCAGGTTAGTTGATTGGCGAGATGCCCGTTGAGCAGCACCTCGGGCACGGTCCAGCTGCGAAAATCTGCCGGTTTGGTCCATTGGGGGTATTCGAGCAAGCCTTCTATTGAGAAGGAGTCATCCTGGGTGGCGTTCTCATCCCCGAGCACGCCCGGTAATAACCGGCCGACGGCATCCATCAGGATCAGGGCGGGCAGTTCGCCGCCGGTTAGCACAAAATCGCCGATGGAGATGACGTGGGTGGCGAGGTGCTCGCGGATGCGTTCGTCGAAGGCTTCGTAGCGCCCGCAGATCAGCGCCAGCTGGTGGTAGCCTGCAAGCTCGCGCGCCATTTTTTGGTCGAAGCGTTTGCCTTGCGGGCAGAGCAGGATCACCGGGCAGGTGGGGGGAGCGCCGAGCACGTCCTCCACCGCGGCGAAGATGGGCTCGGGCTTCATCACCATGCCCCCGCCGCCGCCGTAGGGGGTGTCGTCAGTGGTGTGGTGTTTGTCGGTGGCCCAATCGCGGATGTTGTGGGTGTGAACCTCGATCAGATTGTTTTGGATCGCGCGTTTGAGGATGCTGATATCAAGATAGGGTTGAAAGACTTCCGGGAAGAGACTGAAGACGTCAAATCGCATAGGTGAATTTTAGACGATAGGGGGCATTTGGGCAAGCATCTATTTGTAGTCCGGGTTCCGTACTTGAACCCGGCAATTATTTGTGGATAAGCGAAAGCCGGATTGAAAACCGCAATCCGGCCTACGAAAAGAATTATTCAGTATAAATTTTTAGTTTAGTTTATTTGTAGGCCGGGTTCCGCACTTGAACCCGGCAATGATTCAAATACACAAAAGCCGGATTGAACTACGCAATCCGGCCTACGAAAAGAATTATTCAGTATATTTTTTTAGTTTAGTTTAGTTTAGTTTAGTTTAGTTTAGTTGTAGTTGTAGGCTGGGTTCCGCATTTGAACCCGGCAATAATATATGTATAGACGAAAGCCGGATTGAACTACGCAATCCGGCCTACGAAGAGATAAGAATGTCCTTCAATTAGGCAATACGGTATGTCTGGGAAAAGCAATATTTTATTGAGTTGTAGTCCGGCTTCCTCTGTTGAAGCCAGCTTTGTGATGGATCAAAAAAGCCGGGTTGAAGTACGCAACCCGGCCTACGAAGAGATTACTCCCCGAATGAATACCCCTGTTGGTTCATTATTTTGATTTGTTCAAGGCTGGACTCTATCTCCATTTTTCTTGAATCACCGTCAATGCTCGACCATTTCCATTGATCAGCGGATTCAACATAACCATGTTTCACGGGATTGTAATGGATATAATCGTAATGAGTTTTCATATCTCGTTCATCTCTTATCGTGTGCTCCCAAAACCTGTCCTGCCAGACGACCAAATCTGGTTGATCGAGGTGTTTTCTGATTTCTTTGGTTACCGACTTCTTTACTTCCTTGATGATATTTGAATAATCCCTCATGCCTGCCGGTAAGCTGATCAGTAGGTGGATATGATCAGGCAAAATGACATAAGCGTCAAGGTCAAAGGGGTAACGGGATTTGATTTTTTCTACTCCTGCCATGAAAAAATAACACAAGGACGGGTCTTGAAAAAGTGGTTTTCGATTTTTAGTAACCATGGTAAAGAAATAAGTGCCGCCTTCAACATAGTTGCGGATGTATTTCCTCATGTAAAAAAGTTTACCATTTTTTGTAGGCCGGGTTCCGCACTTGAACCCGGCATTATTCCATAGGCAATCAAAAGCCTGATTGAAGTACGCAATCCGGCCTACGAAAAGATACGTTTTCGAATGTCGATCAATTCAGCAATATTATATATGTCAAAACGAGCTAAATAGAACCCCATTTGCTACGCTCAGGGCCAAGTGATGCGCAATCCGGCTTGCGAAAAGATAATGTCACAAACCAGGCAGTACAACCTCTGCCTCTATGAAAATTGACAAAGCGCCTGGCAAAGTGTACACTTTACTCGTTAGTAGTTCATTTTGTTACACAAATAAAGGAGTAGTAAAAATGGCATACAGCTTTAAAAATACCAAAGGTAAAGAATATTTCCTCCACGTCAAAAAAGTAAAACGTGCGTCCGGGAAAGAAACCGAGCTCTATTACTTTTCAACCGATATCCGCAAGGGTCAGGAAGTTGAAAAAGTCCCCGCAGGCAAGACCGTTGTGGAATTGGCTTCCGGCCTGCC
>Ga0116164_10003544_pt1 | contig 10647 bp, 8 predicted proteins | sample AD_UKC109_MetaG_FD_89888 | JGI IMG/M metagenome (GOLD analysis project Ga0116164, IMG submission 89888) | Active sludge microbial communities of municipal wastewater-treating anaerobic digesters from Hong Kong - AD_UKC109_MetaG | ecosystem: Engineered > Bioreactor > Anaerobic > Digestate... | reverse complement strand
TTTGTCGATTTGGTACCGGTTTTCGACTGGGCCAATTATTCTGTGTTTTCCTCGTCGTTCACCTATGCTCCCCAGGCCCCGGTCGGATCGGAAGAAACAGTACGCGTACCTCTGGGGCAACCGGTCGTATTGGAAGTTTCAGGATACGATCCTTCTGCCGACGACCTTTTTCAATGGTATAAGGATGATGTTCTCCTGACCGGAGAAACCGACTCGGTTCTTTTTGTCGAATCGCATACCGAAAACGATACCGGAGTCTATTCCTGCCGGATCAATCATCCCGTGGTCGTTGAGCTGACTTTGTACAGCGAGCTCATTACCCTCGAAACAAGCGAAGTGCCTGCTGTTTATTTGCTTTCAGGTACGACGGTAGGGAACGGCGACGACCGGTGTTATGGCGCTACCGATCTGCTGACGGTTGCCGGCGATGGTTCCCGGGTCGACTGTGAAAACGGTTCAAGCATGAATCTGATCGCAGGTCGTTCGGTACGCTTGCTGCACGGATTCCACGCACATGCGGGGAGTTATGTGCATGCCAGGATCACCACAACAGCTTCATTCTGCGATCTGCAACCCGAAAGCAATATTGCCGTATATGACAAATCAGAATTGCTTGATTTGAAGCAAAAATCCGGAATGATGCAAGCGGAATCCGTATCTTCCCCAACAGTGAAATTGTATCCCAATCCCAACAAGGGTCGGTTTACCGTAGAACTCGACGGGCTAAACGGTGCAAGTTTCACGGTTTATTCTCTTTCGGGATCCAAAATCCAGCCTCTTGTCCAAAAATCAGGGTCCAATGCCCGGATAGAAATAGAAGGTATGCGCGAAGGTATCTATTTTCTGGTGATCAAAAACGACCAACAAAACATAGTTAAAAAGTTTATTGTTTATTAGGACACGCGTGCATCTTTCTCTATCTTCGTCTTCGACAGTAATTTTTTTATGGGGAAGGAAGTTTTTCTATCGTTTTTTTTCGTGTTTTCCTGTTTGACCGGTGTACATGCCCAGCAAAGCCGCTCTTTACCGCTTGCGCCTCCGGGTATTGATCGGGGCAGGGTGGTGGATCCCTGCATTCGTAGTGAGGCGACCGGTGATGTACTTATTGGCAGTGTTCCATCCTATCTGTGGCAAAGGGGTTGTGGGCCTACCTCGGTGGGAATGATTGTTGGATATTACGATCAGCTGGGCTTCGCGGATCTCATACCCGGTGAGTCCTTATTGCAAACAGACGAGGTGAATGACGTTATTGCCAACGACGATCATTACAACGATTATTCCCTTCCCCTGGATTATTATCCCAATCTCCTTGCCGATAAATCGCAAATAGGTGGGGCTCACGCGTCGAATTGCATTGCCGATTTTATGGAGACTTCCTGGAGTTCAGTCGGGAATTACTGGGGATGGAGCTGGCTTTCAGACCTTCGATACGCTTTTCAGGATTATGTCCGCTATATCAATTCGGAATATCGATACCAAACTTCGAATGTATATCATTTTTCTGCCGATTTTCAGAGTCGCTATATGGCAGAAATCGATCACAACCACCCGGTTGTTTTTCTCGTTGATACCGATGGGGATGGGGGCACCGACCATTTTGTCACCGGTATAGGTTATAATTTATCAACCGGAATGTATGCCATTTACGATACATGGGACCGAAACATCCACTGGTTTGCCTGGAGGCCGATGGCATCGGGAAGTACATGGGGTATTTATTCCTTTACTACCTTCCTTCTGCAATTTACCATTACGGTAAGCGTTGGTCCCGAAGGGGGCGGTCTGGCAGGCGGAGGAGGTTATTTCGAGGCTGGGCAGAGCGTTGAATTGCAGGCAACAGCCAATGAGGGTTACCTTTTTTCCCATTGGTCGGAAGATGGGACAGAAGTGTCGACTTCTTCAGTTTATACCTTTTCAGCCCATGCCAACCAATCCTTTGTAGCTCATTTTGTGGAAGATCCGGGACCGTCGACGCCGGAAACACAATTGCTTTCTGATGTTGTTTTGTCGGATAACGAAGAAGCATGTTATGGTGCAACACAAAGCATTCAGGTTGCCGGTGATGGGACCTTTGTGCAGTTTATGAACGGTTCTGTGGTTACGCTGATTGCCGGTCAGTCGATCCGTTTCCTGGATGGATTTCATGCTGAGGCCGGTTCTTCCGTTGCCGCCTGGATTACCCCGGATGGAACGTTTTGCGATCCCACTCCGGAGAAATCGCCGATCGAAAAATCAGGGGTTATTCGTCAATCCGGGTCACTTGTTTCGGTTTCGACAAATTCAGAACCCGAAGAGGCAACACTGGCTGTTTTTCCCAATCCCGTTTTCGCGAGCTGCAGAATTGTTTTTCAACCTTTTGCGCGTGGTTCTGTTTGGGTTCGGATTTTGGATTTGTCGGGTTCTGAAATCCAAAGTTTTGAACTTCCCGATTCTCCATATGTGCTCAACCTCGCATTCCTGCGTAGGGGACTGTACCTGATTCAATGCACCGACGGAATACACCGAGTCAGCCGGAAAATTATACGGGAATAAGCTGGATCCTACAAACTTGCCCAGATACGGGCCAGGGAAAATCCCGGAGCCTGGAGGTCGAGATCAAGGAAATAGCCAAAGGGGGTTTGGGCTGTTGTAATGCCGGCGTTTTGCAAACGGATTTCGGCCTGATCGAAGACCTGCCGGGTGAATTCAAAAGAAGCCTTTGAATCGGAAAGGTGTGCAAAGGAATGCAAAATCACCGTTGTACAAGTATTCTTTCGTAACGTCCATTTCAGATGGTTCACCAGTTTCTTTTCCCGGCTGAGTACATCCTTTTCTTCATCTTCTTTTTCGATCTGGATAAAAGCAACCATGCATTCGGTATATTCGGCGCTTTCGTTTGTGTCGGGGGCTTCTTCCACATTCTTTTGCGCCGGATGATAGGCAAAGCGCGATGCATACATCACCAAAACTTTCATCTTTTTTCGTTTTGAGAAATAAAAGTAGAAAAAAAATATGGGAAATGTCGTTTGAATTTGCGTATCAATTTTGGTATCTTAAGGCTCTCAAAAAACAGAGGGAACATGAAGCAATTCAATGTAGGGATTTTGGGTTTCGGCTTGTCGGGCCGTTCTTTTTTTTCACCTTTTATCGATGCCCACCCCGGTTTTCAACTGAAAACCATTGTTTCGTCAAGGAGCAAAGAAATACGTGCCGAATATCCCGATGTGCTTGTTGCTTCTCCCGATGAGTTATTCGGCAATTCCTCGATCGACCTGGTGGTGGTAGCTTCCCCAAACCATACCCATTATGAATATGCACGCCTTGCCTTGCTTTCGGGGAAGCACGTTATCGTGGAGAAACCTTTTACGCGAACTTCGGAAGAAGCCCGTTCGCTGATTCATTTAGCCGCGCAGACCGGCAAGCAGGTGATTCCCTTTCAGAACCGTCGCTGGGATGGGGATTTTCTCACGGTTCAAAAAATAATTTCGGATGGGCTCCTGGGGCAGATTGTTGACTATGAGAGTCATTTCGATCGATTCCGGCCGGTGTCGGAACGGGTTGCCTGGAAAAATACCCCCGGACTGGGAACGGGAACCCTGTATGATTTAGGCCCCCATTTGATCGATCAGGCCCTCGTTCTTTTTGGCGATCCCGAATACATTTACGCGGATATACGAACCCTTCGGACGGAGGTTCCGATCGACGACACGTTTGAAATACAGATGCACTATCCCGGTTTAAAAGTAATTTTGAAAGCCGGGGTGATTGTTCGGGAAGCCGGTCCCCGGTTCGCCGTGCACGGCAGACTTGGTTCGTTTATCAAGCAGGGGCTCGATCCGCAGGAGAAAAATCTGGTTGCCGGGATAAAACCCGGAGCTCCGGGGCTGGGAAAAGATGCTCCCGATAACTGGGGGCTTTTGCACACCGAAAAGAACGGTAGTCTGATCCGGGAAAGAATCGAAACATCCGACGGAAGGTACATGGATTATTTTGATAATGTGTACCGGGCTTTATGCGGAGAAGCCGAATTGACGGTAAAACCAGCCGATGCGCTCCGGATTATCCGGACCATAGAAATGGCTTACGAAAGCAACCGGGAAAAAAGATGCATACCCTTTTCCGTAGGGTGAAAATGATATGGTTATAATAGAAAATTGGATGATGCAAAAAGAAAAGTATTCTGTGCTGCAGCTAACCTTACTGGTAGGGGCCCGGGTCGCTATCGGATGGTATTGCTTGTATGAGGGCGTGATCAAACTGATAACGCCTCATTGGACGTCGATGCCCTATCTGATGGATTCCCAGGGTTTTTTGGCTTTGTTTTTTCGAAATATGGCGACGAATCCCACCCTGTTGTCCATTGTCGATTTCCTTAACATTGTGGGTTTGATCGCTGTAGGGATCGGACTGATTCTTGGTATTTTAACCCGGATATCAACCGTGTCGGGGATTTTATTGATCGGGCTTTATGCCCTTTCCCATCCTTCGTTGGTGGCTTCAACCTACATTCTTCCATCGGGGGACCACACGTTATGGATCGACAAAAATATTGTCTTTCTTTTTTTATTGTTGATCCTTCTGGTGTTTCCCACCGGAAAAATTATTGGTCTCGACCGGATCCTGTTTAAAAAACCAGCAAAAGCGTAACCCATGGACGAACAAAATAAGAAACCGACAAATAACCTGACTCGCAGAGACATTCTGAAAGGGTTGGCCACCCTGCCCGTTTTGGGCGCTTTTGGCTATGGAATTTATAAGAAAACCCGCTACGACCGACTGAAACGATCGGCCATTGCGAAAGAACTGGGACTCGATTTTGACGACCAGCCGGCAAAAACACCTGAATCCCTAAAGGGGAAAGCCTTGCGGGTAGGCATAATCGGCTATGGCATCCGGGGAGAACAACTGATGCGGGCTGCCGGTTTCGCGAATCCCGATTTGATTGACGAATGGAAAAACGGGGCCCTGAAAAGTCCCAATGATAAGCGATATGCCGATTTTTTGGCCCAGGACGACCTGAACATCACCATCAACGGGGTTTGCGACTTGTTCGATGTTCGTGCAAATGATGCCCTGAAAACTGCGGCAAATATCCATCGCGAGGGCTCGGGCGGAAAAATGGAGCAAACGGCTAAACGCTACCGCCACTATACCGATCTGATCGCTGCCACCGATATCGATGCCGTGATCATTGCCACCCCCGATCATTGGCATACCCGGATGGCGGTTGATGCGGCAAAAGCGGGGAAACATGTTTATGTAGAAAAGGGTATGACACGCACTGTCGAAGAAGCTTTTGTAATGCGAAAAGCCGTTAAGGATGCGGGCATTATTTTCCAATTGGGACACCAGGGCCGACAAACCGACAGCTTTCATAAAGCCAAACGGATCGTCGATAAAAACATCCTGGGAAAGATTACCCTGGTTGAAGTATGTACCAACCGAAACGATCCCAACGGGGCCTGGGTATACGATATTCATCCCGACGGTAGTCCCGCAACCATCGACTGGAATCAGTTTATCGAACCCACGCAGCCCCATCCGTTCAGCCTCGAACGCTTTTTCCGCTGGCGTTGCTGGTGGGACTACGGAACCGGCCTGTCGGGCGATCTGCTGACCCACGAATACGATGCGGTGAATCAGGTGCTGCGGCTCGGCATTCCCTATTCGGCAGTGGCTTCGGGCGGTGTGTATTTCTTTAAGGACGGAAGAGAGGTCCCCGATGTTTTCCAGGCGGTAATGGAATATCCCGACCGCGATTTAACCTTTATGTACAGCGCCTCGCTGGCCAGCGACCGCTTCCGGGGAAAGGTGCTTATGGGGCACGATGCCCACATGGAGATGGAAAATACGCTCACAGTTTATCCCGACCGCAATTCGACCCGGTACCGCGAACAACTCCAATCGGGCCTGCTTAGCCCCGATAAACCCATGCTGACCTATATTCCCGGTAGAGAAAACGTCGACGCCGTCACTTCGGCTACCGAACAATACTTTGCCAGTCGCGGTTTGCTGTATACCTATGTAGGCGGAAAGCGGGTCGATACCACGCACCTGCATATCCGAGAGTGGCTCGAATGCATCCGGGCAGGGAAACAACCCAGCTGCAACATCGACGAGGGCTTCGACGAAGCCATTACGGCCCATATGGCGACCATTGCGTTGCGCGAAAACCGGAAAGTGTTCTGGGACGCCGCTAAGGAGCAGATTGTATGAGAGACTGGATGCTTGATGCTCGATACTCGATGCAGGATACTGGTAAAAATAACAAGGATAACGAGGACGACACGACGGCACGACGGCACGATGGCACGATGGCACGATGGCACGATGGCACGATGGCACGACGGCACGACGGCACGACGACACGACGGCACGATGGCACGACGGAACGATGGCACGATGGCACGACGATAACTATTTACATAATATCAACCTAACGTACTGATTATGGAGACAAAGGACGAAAAAACCGGCATCAGCCGAAGAAAATTTCTGGGAAATTCAGCTCTGGCAGCCATGGGATTAACGATTCTCCCGGGGCGGGTCATCAGCGGGCTGGGGCACATTGCCCCTAGCGATAAGCTCAATATCGCGGTAGTGGGCATTGGCGGGGTAGGTAATTCCAACCTGAAACACGTGGCTGCAACCGAAAACATTGTCGCACTTTGCGATGTTGACTGGAAATATTCCGAACATGTTTTTCAGGAGAATCCAAAGGCAAAACGCTATAAGGATTTTCGCAGGATGTATGATGAAATGGGTAAAGAGATTGATGCCGTCATTGTCGCTACGGCCGACCACACCCATGCGATCATTGCAGCCCAGGCCATGGAAATGGGCAAACATGTATATGTGCAAAAGCCCTTGACCCACACGGTATACGAATCGCGTTTGCTCACCCGGCTGGCCGGGAAACAAAGAGTGGCTACCCAAATGGGAAACCAGGGAAGCTCGGGCGACGGTGTTCGTCAGACGTGTACCTGGCTTTGGAATGGGGAGATTGGAGAGGTTACAAAAGTGGAAGCCTTCACCGATCGCCCGATCTGGCCACAGGGTCTTGCCCGCCCCGAAAAAGGCGAATGGGTCCCCGACACCCTCGACTGGGACTGCTTCATTGGTCCGGCACCCATGAGGCCCTACAATTCCATTTATACCCCATGGAACTTCCGTGGATGGTGGGATTTTGGCACCGGCGCCCTGGGCGATATGGCCTGCCATATCCTGCATCCCGTTTTCGTGGGCTTAAAGTTGAAATATCCTGTGCGCGTTCAGGGTAGTTCCACCCTCTTGTTGAGCGAATCGTGCCCAACTGCCGAGGTGGTCAAACTGGTATTCCCGGAACGGAAGGTTGCCGAAAAAGGAATGAAAATGAAATTTCCCGAAGTGGAAGTGCATTGGTACGACGGCGGCCTGAAACCGAATTTCCCCGACAAATGGCCGGCAGGAAAAGATATGAACGATGCAGGTGGCGGTGTCATCTTCCATGGAACAAAAGGAAAACTGATTTGCGGATGCTATGGCGTGAATCCCTGGATCCTTCGCCCCGACGGTTCAATAGAAAAACCCGAAGGAGCCCTGGTGGGACGAAAAGTGGAAACCAGCCACGAAATGGATTGGGTACGCGCCTGCAAAGAATCGCCCGAAAACCGGGTAAAAACCGCTTCCGATTTCTCCGAAGCAGGTCCGTTCAACGAAATGGTGGTGATGGGCGTTCTGGCTGTTCGCCTTCAATCGCTCAACAAAGAACTGGCCTGGGATGGGGAAAACATGCGCTTTACCAACATCACACCCGACGAAAGCATCCGGATTGTGGTGAAAGACGGCTTTGCCATTCACGACGGGCACCCCACCTTCAACAAGGATTATACGCCCGCCATGAATGCGCAACAATTCGCGGCCGAAATGATCCGGCATACCTATCGCGACGGATGGCGTTTGCCCGATATGCCTGCTTAGGAAAACTAAACCATTTAAAAAATTGAATATGAAAAATGTGAGTCTTTTATTCATTATTCTGTCAACAGTGATTATGAGTTCTTGTACGGAAAAAACAGGTCCAAATCAACTGACCAAGGAAGAAAAAGCCGAAGGATGGCAATTGTTATTCGATGGCAAGACCACCGATGGGTGGCGAAACTATGGTAAAGAAACCTTTCCCAACGGATGGATCATCGACGGCGATGCGCTCATGTGCCAGGGATCGGGCAGGGGTGAAGCCGGTGCAAAAGAAGGCGGCGATATCCTTTATAACAAGAAGTTTTCCAATTTCCACCTGAAAATGGAATGGAAAATTTCGGAAGGAGGAAATTCCGGGATTTTCTACCTGGGACAGGAAACACCCGAATTCGATTTCATCTGGAAAACGGCGCCCGAAATGCAGGTACTCGACAATGCCAAACATCCCGATGCTTTACTGGGAAAAGACGGAAACCGCCAGGCGGGTTCCCTGTACGACCTGATTCCGGCCAAACCCCAGAATACAAAGCCTGCAGGTGAATGGAATTCTGCAGAAATCATTTGTTTCAAGGGAACGGTAGTGCATAAACAGAACGGGGAAACCGTGCTCGAATACCACCTTTGGACGCCCGAATGGAACGAACTGGTGGCCGGAAGCAAGTTTCCTGAATTGAATCCCACCTGGGCCGATGTGGCTTCCGAAGGCTACATCGGGCTGCAGGACCATGGCGACGATGTGTGGTACCGGAACATAAAAATCAAAGAATTATGATCCGGAACAGTTTGTTTATCCTGATCGCACTGCTTTTGGCAGTGAACCTTTCCTCGTGCGAAAAAGCAAAGGAGATAGGATTACAGCTTTATTCTGTTCGCGACGATATGAGGGCTGATCCCGCACAGACCATTATTAAGGTTGGTGAAATCGGTTATAATGTGGCCGAAGCTGCCGGATATGGCGATGGTAAATTCTACGGAATGGAACCGCTGGAGTTCAAAAAGCTGCTGAACGACAACGGGATGGAATTTCTTTCGTCGCATACCGGACGCCCTGTGCCCGATTCGTCGAATTACGAAGAGGTGATGGCCTGGTGGGATCTGTGCATCGATGCTCATGCGGCCGCCGGTGTAAAATACATCGTGCAACCCTTCATGGATCAGTATGGCTACGGATCGCTGGAAGATTTGCAGCGCTACTGCGACTACTTTAACGAAGTAGGCGCCAAATGCAACGCAAAGGGAATCCGCTTTGGTTATCACAACCACGACAAGGAATTTGGGGAAGTCGACGGTATCGTCCGCTACGATTATATGCTGCAAAATACCGATCCCGAAAAAGTGTTTTTCCAACTCGACCTTTACTGGATTGTGGTCGGTGGCAAAAACCCGGTCGATTATTTTAACCAGTATCCCGGACGCTTTGAACTATGGCACGTGAAAGACAAAGAAGAACTTGGGGCCAGCGGGATGATGGATTTCGCTTCCATGTTTGCCGCTGCCGAAGTTTCGGGAATGAAACACATCATCGTCGAAGTGGAACGTTATAATTATACGCCTCTCGAAAGTGTGAAAATGAGCTACGATTTTCTCATGGAGGCCGATTACGTAAAGTGATCGTTGGAAAAGAAACGATTGAAAAAGAAAAGGAGCTGCTTGATTATCAGCTCCTTTTTTATTATCTCATCATAGTTTACGCAAAAACGTTTCTCCAAACAAGCCCTCCTTCTGGTTGAATTTACTCCATACGGTCATTTGGATCCCGGGGCTATCGGGAGATGAGGAGTCCCTTGTGACAGAGGATTTAACGAACATCGATTTTCAATTTTCCCGGATAACAATAAATCGAAACAGGGAAACACATACGGCACAATGCATGTCTGAACAAATGAATTATTGTTATCTTTAGGAAAAATTCAACACGCATGCGGCATTGGTTGTTTGTCCTTTTCTTCGGGATGAGCTTGTTCTCAGTGGAGCCCATTTTTTGTACCCGGCCTCCGGTTTCCGCTGATTCGTTGATCCTCGAAATGAACCGGGATTTTCAGGAGGGACGGATTGCCAGGGCTTGTTCCCTTGCCCATGAGCTTTCGAATCATTATTGGTTTGCCGGTGCCACCGACAGCTCGCTTGTTTATTCCGAAAAAACGTATGATTGGGCCGTTCGGCAGCGCGATACGGTTAATCAGCTTAAAGGGCTCACCAATAGTGCATACAACTACCAGCATCGGGGCGATTTTCAGAAAGCAATAAGCTGTTTCGAAAAAGCTATTGCTTTATCCGAACAAGCGCATGATACCCTGCAGTGGGCCAATTCCCTCGAAAACCTGAGCGTATTGTACGGTTCAACCGGACGCACCGATTATCCCCGTTCCCTGGAACTTCTGCTGAAAGCGGCCAAACTGAAAGAAGACAGCAAAGCGTTTAACTTCTTGCCCGGAACCTATAAAAACATTTCGACTGTTTTCAAGGAAGTGGGCGATACCGTGAACCGGGAAAAATATCTGATGAAATCGGTCGCTTTGGTCGATGAGGGGAAAGTAATGAATCCCACCTTTCAGGCTGCTGTGTACAACGAAGCCGGGCGTTTTTATACCGAAGAGAAACCCGATTATCCGAAAGCATGGGAATACTTCGGGAAGGTGCTCGAAGTGAGCAAAAAACTGAAATGGAAAAAGGGAATCTCGGTGAGTCTGTCGAACATGGCCAATGTGA
>Ga0116164_10003543_pt1 | contig 10651 bp, 6 predicted proteins | sample AD_UKC109_MetaG_FD_89888 | JGI IMG/M metagenome (GOLD analysis project Ga0116164, IMG submission 89888) | Active sludge microbial communities of municipal wastewater-treating anaerobic digesters from Hong Kong - AD_UKC109_MetaG | ecosystem: Engineered > Bioreactor > Anaerobic > Digestate... | reverse complement strand
AGGAATACCCGTACATTCGAGGGAGACTTTTCATTCAGCGCAATACCGACTGGACCGACAAGATCGAAAAGCTCATCGGGAATGAGAAGGATGTCCTGGTGATAGTGGGTGCCGGGCACCTGGCTGGGGAAGACGGTGTGCTGGATCAGTTGGAGAAGAAGGGGCATCCCGTGGTTCAGCAGTGAGGCTAACGATCTTTCTTGTAGGAGCGGCTTTCAGCCGCGATCGATTTCTTTATGGAGTATTGGAGTGATGGAGTACTGTCGAAGATCCCGCTATGGCAGGAGAGTATAGGAGCGGCTTTCAGCCGCGATCGATTTCTTTATGGAGTATTGGAGTGATGGAGTACTGTCGAAGATCCCGCTATGGCGGGAGAGTATTGGAGAAATACCAGGTTTCAAGGTCTAATCCGCCACGGCGGAGTTGTAACATTTTACAGCTCAGATTCTTTCGCAATCCGAACTTTTAAATTTCGAAATCCTTTCATCTCACATCCTGTATTTTTTCTTCTCATATGCCAGCCGAGAAACACTCCTTGATGTCCCGGGAGAACAGGCTTATTATTAAGTACGATAAAACACTATACTGTACTGATTGGCATGTGATGTACGAACGCGTTGTCCATACCACTAACAGGGGAGGGTAATGAATGAAGATAAAAGCCATTGAACTCTACCATGTCTCGGTTCCGCTCAAAGAGACCTTCTGGCCTACCTGGATTCCGGGGTATCCGCAGACCCACAACCGCTTCACGCTCATCAAGATCATCACCGATGAGGGAATCACAGGCTACAGTGCGGGCGCGGCCATGGGAAAAGAACGACAGGGCCTTGGTGACCTGATCGGGAGCTACCTCATTGGTGCGGACCCTACGGATATCGACCAGGTCCAGGGGCTTCTCAAACAGGCAGGGTTCCTCGGGTGGAGAAACTTCTGGATTGAGCCGGCATGCTGGGACATCATCGGTAAGAAAGAAGGAAAGCCGGTTTACGAACTCTTGGGGGGCAGAGCCCGTCCCATCGATGTTTATGTATCCACAGGCGAGATGCACGATCCGGAAAAAAGGGTAGATGAACTTCTCGCCATGAAGGAGCGGGGTTTCAAGACTGCGAAGCTGCGGGTAAAGAATGCGGCCCTGCACGATGACATCAGGCATATCGAGGTGGTGAGAAAGGGTCTCGGGGACGATATGGTCCTTGGCGTTGATGCCAATCAGGGCTGGCTCGTCACTATCGTGGACAAGATCCCGGCCTGGGACCTTCAACGGGCAAAAGACTTTGCCATGGCGTGCTACAACAACAAGATCGACTGGCTGGAAGAGCCTCTTGATTCAAGAGATTATGACGGTAATGCCACCCTGAAGAAGATCTCGAAGATAAAAATATCCGGTGCCGAACTCAACTACGGCTGGGATGAGATCAAGATCATGTTTGAAAAGGACTGTTTTCATGTGTATCAGCCCGATGCAACTTTTGCCGGCGGTATTGCCCAGGTAAAGAAGGTCATAGATACCTGCAAGTACAATGACAGGCTCTTCAGCCCGCATACCTGGACAAACGGCATCGGCTTCTATATCAACTGGAATATGGTGCTGGTGGACAGGGAGAACACGCTGCCTCTCGAGTACCCTCTGGAAGAACCGTCGTGGATTCCCGAGTTCAGAGAGGGCATTATCGAACCCATTATTCCGGACAAGAATGCTCAGCTGCAGCCGTTCACCCGTCCCGGCCTGGGGTTCGAGATAGACGAAGGCCTCCTCAGGAAATACGGCAAGCGCTTCTTCAAGCTGAGCGAAACCGGCTTGAAGATCAAGGTGATCAGGGAAAAAGGCCTCAAGGCGGCACTGGATCTGAAGAAGCGAAAAGAGCGTGGATGAAAGGCAAGTGGTTATCTGAACCATACAAAAACAGTAATAAGGGTAACTAGTTAGAAAGTGTATTTCTTTGTGGGAGTGGCTTTAGCCGCGATTGGTTCTTTCTCGGAGTACTGGAGTGATGGAGAACCGTCGAAGATCCCGTTATGGCGGGGGAGTATTGGAAAAGGACCAGCGGGTTTTATCTGCGGTTCTCTTATTTAAGAATAGAATCTTGGAGTTGTTCGCCACAACAGAGAGTCGCAGGTCAAGATTGCGAATCTGCCAAAGGTAGATGAGCTATCTGACAACCTCATGCAAGATGTATCATAATACAATACTTAAGCCGGGGAGCCGGCTCCGCCGACACCCCGGCCTACAATTCTGCTTTGTTTTCTTTCCAGTGCCTAATGCCTACTGCCTGTCTCTATCATTTTTAAATTCGCAATCCGAAATTCGAATTTCGAAATTTATTCACCCTACACCTTAAACCCTATACCCCGCTTTAAGAAATCTATGAAACATGCTCCAGCGCGATTTTCAGCATGCGCCTGATCGGTTCTGCCGCACCCCAGAGGAGCTGGTCTCCCACGGTGTACACGGTAAGGTATTCAGGAGAGATATTGAGCTTCCTGATCCTGCCTACCGGGACATCGAGCCTGCCGGTCACTGCTGCCGGGGTGAGGTGTTTCAGGGTTTCTTCCTTGGTATTGGGAATCACCTTTACCCAGTCATTTGCTCCCGAGATGATTCCTGTGATCTCGTCGAGCGGGACATCCCGGGTCAGTTTTATGGTGAGTGCCTGAGAATGGCAGCGCATGGCACCGATTCTCACGCACAGCCCGTCGATAGGGATGGTCTTTTTTGTTCCGAGGATCTTGTTGGTCTCGGCGATGCCCTTCCATTCCTCCCTGCTCTGGCCGTTTTCCAGTTCCGAGTCGATCCAGGGCAGTACGCTTCCGGCAAGGGGGAAGCCGAAATTTGCGGTGGGGAAAGAGCCGTCGCGCATTGTGTCTATAACGCGTTTATCAAGATCAAGGGCCGCACTGGATGGGTTATCGAGCAGGTTTTTTGAGGCAGCACCGATACAGGCCATCTGTTCGATAAGTTCGCGCATGTTCTTTGCCCCAGCCCCCGAGGCCGCCTGATAGGTCATGGAGGTTATCCACTCCACGAGGCCCTGGTGGAACAATCCGCCCAATCCCATGAGCATGAGGCTCACGGTGCAGTTGCCGCCGATAAAGTCCTTCACTCCCGATGCAATGCCCTCGTCTATGACATTACGGTTTACAGGGTCCAGTACTATGATACTGTACTCATTCATGCGTAGTGCGGATGATGCATCGATCCAGAAGCCCTTCCATCCTTTCTGACGCAATTGCGGATACACCTTCTTTGTGTGGTCACTTCCCTGGCAGGTAACGATGATATCGGTTGTAGTGAGCTCTGTGATATCGTATGCGTCCTTAAGCGGATCAATATCCATACCGATATCAGGCCCGGTCTGACCCACCTGTGAGGTGGTGAAAAAGACGGGCTCAAAACCTGTAAAATCGTTCTCCTCGATCATACGATCCATGAGAACAGACCCTACCATGCCACGCCAACCGATAAATGCTACTCTAATCATGTGACCATTCCTTTCCCAGTTGTATTTTTCAGTCCTGCGTCGCCTTGAGCAAGGCAGGACAGATCCGGCATTCTACCAGACTTCCCTTCACCGGGATAGAATCATTTCTGCTGTAAGGGGTCCCTGTCAGCAAAAATCCCTGTCCCTCTGAGAGAATCACTGACACACATACCGGGAAAATCTCAGCGAGTCAATCAGTAATACGGTAAGCCTCTGCCGATAAATATGAAGACCTGACTGCAGAATCAGGCTTTTGGCATGATGGGATGTAAACATATAAGATCAGTGTTTAAAGAGATCTACAGGAATGAAGGGAGTGATGAATGCTGTGTTTCGCGATATCGGGCACGAGAAATAAAACGGCAATTATATCTGCCTGGCCATCAGGAGAGATACGGACGGTTTCATCAGACAGGCCTACCCGGCTTCGTTTGAGGTTCAACCATTTTTTCCCTGTGTGCTCATTGAAGGTTTCTGAAAAGTTACTGCAAGGACAAAACCGGCAAGGAGAAGTGCGGATTCAATATACAGGGCAACCTGAAAACTGCCGGTGAGTTCTTTTATGCGGGCGAAGATATACGGGCCGACAATCCCGGCAACTGCACATGCTGTAAAGATCGTGCCGTAGATCTTCCCGATATGCTCAGGACCGAATTCGTCGGCCACAAAGGCTGGCAAGGAGGCCAGCGATCCGCCGTAGCATGCAAGAAGATAGCAGGCCAGGGCTGCAAACGGGAGCAACCCGCCTGCATGTGCAAGCAGAATATACCCGGCAGCCTGCGTTATGAACAGGGCTGCAAAAACCGCCTTTCTCCCCACGGCATCGGAGGTCCATGCCCAGGCAAGCCGGCCGATACCGTTGAATATCGCTCCTATGGCAACGATCGTACCGGAGATTATGACGATCGATTTTATCTGTTCGGCTGAAGGTTCACCTCCAAAAGCGGCTTTCATCACATCCTGTGCCATGGGGGAGAGCTGAGATATCAGTCCCAGTCCCGCAGTGACGGTCAGGAACAGTATGAGCCAGAGGATCCAGAACTGCGGGGTCCTTGCTGCCTGGGAAAAGGTGAACGATACTGCTGCAGATACGGTATCCGTATCTGCATGAACGGGCCTGGAGCTTGCAGGGTGCCAGTTTTCAGGAGGATTCTTAAGCAGTGTGACCATGCACAGTACAACAACGAGGCTTATGGCGCCCCATATGAAGAAGGTAGTGGCGACTCCTGATTTCATGATGAGTGAAGGCCCGATATTTCCCATGACGAAGGAGCCGAGCCCGTAACCCATGACCGCCAGCCCCGTGACCAGACCCCGCTTGTCAGGAAACCACCTGATCAGCGTGGTAACCGGGGTAATGTAGCCGAACCCTCCTCCCAGGCCGGCTATGATTCCGTAGGCAATGTAAAGCATCCAGATATGCTCAAAGGTATTTGCAAGCCCCGAAAGAAGAAGCCCTGTGCCGAAGAGCGCGCCGCCGGTGGCACCGATGATCCGGGGACCTTTTGTGTCGATAAGTCTGCCGCCGAATGCAACCGCCAGGGCAAACACTGCAGCATAGATCATGAATGCACCCTGGGTCTGCGTTTCACTCCACCCATGAGCAGACATCATTGGCTTCTTGAATATGGACCAGGCATAGACCGTGCCCAGGCAGAGCTGCATCACCACGGCCGCTGCCGCAATCCACCACCGCGTTCTCTCCGGATTGTCCTTTTCCACGATCCCTCAACTGCAGAAAAATATAACACTATAATCTTATATGCCGAGACTCTTCAGGGCAAGTTCCACCCTGTTCAATCCCTCTTCGATCTCTTTCTTGTCCAGGGCATAGCTTAAACGGATTCTGTCAGGTGCACCGAACCATTCGCCCAGGTATGTAATCACATTGTACTTTTTGTAAAGGGTCCAGACGAGTTCTCTGGGCCTGCTCACCCTGGGCAGGACATAGAATGCCCCTTCCGGCTTCCACAGATCCAGTCCCAGATCGCAAAGGCCCTTATAGATGATGTCCCGTCTCTCGCGCCATATATTCTGCTGGGCGACGACATATTCCCTGGGGGCCTTCATTGCCCTCATTGCCATATCTTGGCCCACCAGGTTGGTGTTCATTGAGGTATGGGTCTTGATCTCGATGGCCTTGTCCACTATGCTCTGATCGCTGCTCCACAAATACCCGACCCTCACTCCGCACATGGCATAGGTCTTTGAGAAGGAGTTCACGGTTATGACCTGGTCGCCCTGGATATGATAGTTCTCCCGTTCGTAGATGAGGTCCTTGTACACCTCGTCGGAGACCACATAGATCCTTTTCTCTCGGGTTATTTCCTCGATTTCTTTCAGGGTATCGATAGACTCGATCCTTCCGGTTGGATTGGACGGTGAATTGATCAGTACTGCAGCGCACCCGTCTATCTTTTTCCGGAAATCATCCATGTCAATCCTTCCGCGATTCAACTCGGTGAATACAGGTTCCATGCCTGCGAGCCTGATGAGAGAGGGATATGAATAGTAGTATGGCTTTGGTAGAAGGACCTTTCCCTTTCCCATTGCCCTGAAGATGAGGTCGAGCCCCTCGGAGGCACCGTTCGTAATGATGAAATTCTCGGCAGTGGAATTTGAATATTCTTTCGACAGGGCAGAACGCAGCTCGTACTCACCCTGTATCAGCCCATACCTGAGGTCGTGGCGGATATTGATTCCCTCTGTCGCTTCTCTGGGCGGGGGGAGATCGGGCTGACCCGATCCGAAGCTGATGATGCCGTTCTTACCCTGTTGGCCTATAAAGATAGACGGACTCGTTAACTTGTCTAATTCACTCATATAGCGCTTCTTTCCAGTAGAATGGCTATCTACTAGACCTTTTTTATCCGCAATGCAAAGGGTTTCATTTTTTTGGAAATAAACGGAAGGAACAGGGAAATATGGACATTTGATTTTAATATTCGAATTCTTTCATAAAAGCAGATAGATGGAACGTCTTGATTTCATGGACGTTCCCCCATTTATCTCCTTTAGATGATTCATTTCATCGCGGTTCTGGGCGGTACGGTGTCAAGACTCGTCTCATCTTTTTCATTATCCCCCAGGACGCTGCGGACCCTCTTCGAGAGTTTCTCGATGGTAAAGGGCTTCTGAAGAAAGCCTGCGCAACCCCTTTCCATGATCTCCTTTGCAGGTCCCCCGAGACTGTACCCGCTCGAGAGAAGGACCTTTACCGAGGGATCGATGTCCTTGAGCCGTTCAAAGGTCTCTTTGCCCCCCATATCAGGCATGATCATGTCCAGGATCACCAGGTCGATCCTGCTTGAGTTCTTTCGGAACACCTCTATTCCTTCCCGGCCGCCGTTTGCCGGGAGTACGTTGTACCCAAGATTCACAAGCATTTCTGCTCCTACTTTGGTGATCATCTCTTCATCATCGATGAGCAGTACGGTCTCATTACCCTGTTTTATCTCTTCAATCTTTACTGGTTCCGTTTCAACCGGTCTTTGAGAGGCCGGCAGGTAGAACGTAAATGTGGTTTCCACCCCAAGCTCGCTCTCGACCGTGATAAAACCCCCGTGGTTCTTGATGATCCCGTACGCTGATGCCAGTCCCAGACCGGTACCCCGGCCCCGCTCTTTTGTGGTGAAGAAAGGCTCGAAGACACGGTCCCTGGTTGCTGCATCCATGCCCACTCCCGTGTCGGTAACCGAGATCTTTACATAGTTCCCGGGCTTGACACCATGCGGCTTCACGCAGTTCATGTCCAGATAGTCGTTCTCCGCGGACAGGAACAGATCTCCCCCTCCCGGCATGGCCTGCCAGGCATTTACATACAGGTTCAGCATCACCTGCTCGATCTGTCCCTGGTCTACTTCTACTGTCCACAGGTCATCATCGAACTTGCAATGGATGTGTACCTCTTTTTTGGTGCGGCCGAATAATTCTGCACTGTTCTGTATAAATGCTCCGATATTCGTGGGTCTTACCTCGTACTTGCCACCCCGGGCAAACCCCAGAAGCTGCCGTGCCAGGTCCGAGCCCCGCTGTAAATACTGCTCCATGTTCTTGAGACGCTCCCGTTGAGCCTCACTCATCGTCCTATCCATCTGCATCAGGGAGACATTGCCCAGGATCCCCATGAGCAGGTTATTGAAATCATGTGCTATCCCACCGGCCAGGGTCCCGATTGCCTCCATTTTCTGTGCCCGTACCAGCTGTTGTTCCAGATTCTTTTTTTCCGAGATATCGATCAGAAAGCCCCTAAGCCCCGAAGGTTTGCCGTCTTTCAGGATTGCAGTGGAATGTACCAGGGCGGGAAATGTACTGCCGTCACTGCGGAGAGCCTCATACTCGCTTAAGCCAAGATGGGTGCCTTCTTTGATCCGTTCAATATTTTTCATTCCCTTTTCGTGGTCAGAAGGTATGAGCATGTCAAATACACTCACGCCCTGTTCGAAGTCCTCCTGAGTGTATCCGAACTTCTTGAATGAGATCTGGTTTACATAGGTGAGCTTTCCGTTTTCATCTGTCTCGTAGACCGTCTCCGGCAGGAGTTCCGCCAGGTCCCTGAAACGTTCTTCGCTCTGGCGGAGTGCATCCTCTGCCTTCTTCCTGTCAGAGATGTCCCTCGTGCTCCCCTGGAGACCCATGGGCTCACCACTATCATCCAGGATCCAGGTCGTGGTTGTCTCGATATCGATTATTGATCCGTCTTTTGTATACTGTCTGAGCTCGAGGACCTGGGAAGAAGAGCGTTTCTCGGCCGGCATGGAGAGTTGCATTTCCAGTTCACGCAGAATCAGTGACAGAGATTCCGGGACAACATATTTCTCCAGGGAGATCTGAAGGACCTCGTCAGGGGTAAATCCGGTCAATGCCTGTACTGACGGACTCACATAAGTGAACACGCCCTCGAGTGTCATAGTCCAGATAACATCGGAGGAATTTTCTGCAAGGACGCGGTAACGCGCTTCGCTTCGGCGAAGCGCCTCCTCTGTTTCTTTACGTTTTGTTATATCACGTGCTATTCCCTGGACAGCACATGGCTCACCGTTTCTGTACAGGATGGATCCGTTTGTTTCCACCCAGACATAGCTGCCGTCTTTGCACCTCAGATGGAACTCAACAGGGATTTTCTGAGTCCCTGTCCGATACAGTTCCTCAAGACTCTGCCTGGCCAGGGGAATCTGGTCTTCAGAAATGAGTGAGGCGAAGTTGAGTGTGGCGATATCTTCTCTTGTATATCCCAGCATATTCAGGGCGCTGTCGCTGGCATCAAGGAATCTGCCATTGAAGTCATGGAGGTAGACAGCATCAAATGACCTTTCAAAAAGCGACCGATACCGTTCTTCGGTTTCCTGTAAAGCTTTTTCTTTCAGGTGAAACTCAGTCTCGAGTCTGGCCAGTCTTTGCTCAAGTTCTTCGTACGTTGGTTTAGACATGACAGCGTCCCTTTTCTCATTGATGTATTATTCTGTGATCGGCCTTTTGCAGAACCCGATGGCATCAGCAATGGTATGATTCCGGCCCTGAGTCTGTTCGGCACTGGTGCTTGTTCCCCGGTACATATTTTTGTCTTATCGTCAGTTTGGATCCGAAACTTTTATTTTTCGGACAACGGTAAAAGACTAATTAAAACAATTGATTAAGCGGTAATATAGGGCGGAGTGAAGGGCTCCTTATATATAACATTTTGATAACAAGAGGGTTTTCGAAACTCATTATTTTGTGAAAAATTTACATGATGATCAGAAAAAATTTATTCAGAGATTCTATCCGGATATGTACTGAGAACAAGAGTGTTTCTCTCCTTGACACAGCACCACCAAAGCCATAAAAATATATCATGTCTCAAGAAGACCTGATCCTTGCGATCCTGTTCGCGGATATATCCGGCAGTACAAGTATGTACGAGAACCTGGGGGATGCACATGCACACAAGCTGGTGAGCAGCTGCATCTCAGTACTCTCGGAGGCCGTCATTCAGCATGGGGGCACTATTATCAAGACCATTGGTGATGAGGTGATGAGTACGTTCCCGCGCGCCGATATGGCGATCCATGCTGCAATCCGAATGCAGAAGGCTATCGATTCCATGCCCCCGATCATAAAGGGGCAGAGCATGAAACCGAACATTCGGATCGGTCTGCATATAGGCCCGGTTATCAGCCAAGGCAGAGACGTCTTCGGTGATGCAGTCAACGTCGCTGCACGGATGGTATCTCTTGCCAAGCCGAGACAGATTATCACGACCCAGCAGACTATCTATGCTTTGCCCGAGGGGGCCGGAGTGGATATCAGGTGTATAGACCGGACAACCATCAAGGGCAGGGGAGGCGAGTTCATTATCTATGAGGTAATCTGGGAGGAAGAGACTCTGACCATCATGATCTCCGAGGACCTTGTGCAACAGGCACATAACAGCCGTCTCCGTCTCAGGCTCGGGGAGAAGGAAGTGTATGTGGACAGCAACAACCCGAGTGTTACCCTGGGCAGACAGGCACAGAACGATCTGGTTGTGGATGATGCCATCACCTCCCGCATCCATGCCCGTATCGAGTTTCACCGGGGCAAGTTCATTCTCATCGACCAGAGCACAAACGGGACATTCGTATGTGAGGACCACAAAGAACCCCTCTTTGTCCATAATGACGAGACTGTGCTGGGTCAGCGCGGGGTCATCAGCATGGGGCGTAAGGCAGAGCCCGGATCACCTGAGACAATACTGTTTGCCTTTGAAAATTAACACGTTTGTACGTTTTATCCTCATTTTTTATCATCTCCTTCCTCATCAGGGCTGTATCCCAATGTGTAAATTAATTGAAAATGATGTGTAATTCTAATGTGAATACAAATAATTAGTTTGTCAATCTCCTCCGGGATGCACTATGTCTGCCCTATTATCTTTTTCCAAGGAGAATTTTCATGACCGCATCTATGCCAGTGCATCCACTTGGATCTGAAGCGAACATTTTATTGACAAGCGTGTTCGGTCCGTATGCCAGAGACGATGAATACGGAAGCCGCAAAATCAATCCCATGGAGCTCTACCACAATCAGGTAACGAGGGAGCAGGGACCTTTTTCCCTGCGTATGTTTCACCGTTCCTTCGGGCTGATGCTGCTGAAGGAGAATATCGATGCACCGTGCACCCTGCTGGACTTTCCCGATCAGGAACGATT
>Ga0116164_10003542_pt1 | contig 10652 bp, 9 predicted proteins | sample AD_UKC109_MetaG_FD_89888 | JGI IMG/M metagenome (GOLD analysis project Ga0116164, IMG submission 89888) | Active sludge microbial communities of municipal wastewater-treating anaerobic digesters from Hong Kong - AD_UKC109_MetaG | ecosystem: Engineered > Bioreactor > Anaerobic > Digestate... | reverse complement strand
ATTCTATCATTTTATTGTAGACTAGCCATTAATGGAAGAGTGCCTCTTCAGGGGCACCCTTCTATTAATATAATCAGGGAGATGAAGGGGGAGTCGAACCCGCGAGGGCACGAAGCGTTAAGAAAACGCCGCTGTGTCGGCGTTTTTAGCGTAGTGGGCGCGGAAGTCATCGACCGCGCCACAGCACGCGAAGCGTGCGACGGCTCCCCTCATCTCCACCACAGAAAACGCCTATGTAGCAAGGATTACATAGGCGTTTTAATTTATCATCCCGCACTTTATCCCGCACATTGTATTTAAAAACAACAAACAAATGATCTATTCAGATGATAGGTCATATAAGGTGTATTGAAATATCAGAGACATAGACCTGGATTTGAAAATGTGTGTTATTTGTTCCTATAGATTTTTTCTGCGTATTCACGAAGTATTGAGAAGCAATTGTCAAGAGAAGCTGAGTATTTTGTATCTTTTATCCCAAGTGATAGATCCAGCATATAATCAATTAGGAAATTCAAAGCAGCCTCTGTATATTTTTTGATGAATGTTTGTGCAAATTCATTTAATGATACTCCAGAAGTTATCCCTAAATATATCGAATCCTCATTACAATTCGCCGGCATGATGTAATTAACATTGAGAAGATGACTCCATTTAGAAAGCTCGCTATGTATACCTGAGAACAGAGAACCTTTCATGAAGAGTCTATTCGCAATTTTTGGAGATTCTGTCCGAATGGGTTTTGCCATATGATCAGTATGTAGCTTTTCTAGTAAATCATTGACTTTACGCTGCATAAAATCTTGATCTCTAGTTGATGGATCAAGATTATCATTATGAATATAAGCATTACGGAATTCCTCATCTTGAATAGTAACACGCAAAAGTCTCATTGCTTCCATAGCCATTCGAAGACTATTAAAAGCTGGGAAAAGAAGTCTTTCTTCAACCAAATATTGATATGCAGAAAGATTTTGAAACACAGCCTTATTGATTATTAATAGAACTGCTATCTCTTGAGAAGAGAACTGGAAGTCAGATAGTTTTGTTATATAAAGATTGCTTATTCTATGGGCTTCGGTGGAATACTCCCTAAGCATATTGAAAACACGCTCAAGGAACTCATGTTGTTCAATAGTATAGCCTACCAATACTGTTACCTCCATTCCGCTTTCATCAATGAAGCCTGTTGATTATTCCACATCATTATATAAAACTAAGATAGATATCTGAAAATATACATTGGAGGTATTCATTGTAGAAATAGAATACCACATTTATCCGAGTAATCTGTCGAAAACATGGTCGATGATGATGGAGGCTCGTTCAGCGTCGCCGTCTACTATGTGTTGGTAGATGCCGGTGTCCATTGCTTGGGAATGGCCGACGATAGGCTTCAGGAGGGCTTCGGGGATATCGGCTTTGACCACGGAGATCATGGTGTGGTGTAGCTCATGGATGTTGCTTTTGATACCGTACGGCTGGCGATAACCTAGCGATTAGCACGCGCAGCGTGCGCCTCCCCTCATCTCCGCCAAGAGCACCTTTCCCCAACATTTTCGCAGCGTCACCCCAACAAATCATCTGGCCCAATTGCGGCTGTATTGGACCGCCTTGTGCCACATGTCGATTTTTGAAAGGCGTTCGTCCTCCGACAGCTGGGGTTCATAGCACATTTTCATCTTCAGGCATTGCCTGGAATCGCAAATGCTGCCGAACTCGCCTATGGCAAGCGCGGCAAGGAAGGCCGCGCCATAAGCGGAGGTTTCCTTTTCGACGGGTATTTGCACAGGGGAGCCGAGGATATCCGCCTGAAACTGCATCAGGAAAGCGTTGTCCACGGGGCCGCCGCCCGCCCTGAGCATGCCGGGCGCCGTGCCGGCGCATTTTCTCATGGCCTCCATGTTGTCGTAAACCTGGAATGCGATGCTTTCCAGCGTGGCGCGCACCAAATGCGCCTTGGTCACGGAGGCTGTGATGCCTACGATGGTGCCCCGGGCGTACTGATCCCACCAGGGCGCCGCAAGGCCGTTGAACGCGGGCACGAAATACATGCTGTTTGTGCCGCTTACGCTTTCCGCCAGGCGCTGTGTGTCGGATGCGCTTGCAATCAGCCCAAGCCCGTCTTTAAGCCAGTCGACTGCCGCGCCCGCGATATAGACGCTGCCGTCAAAGGCATAGGTGCGTTTTCCGTTGATTTGGAACGGCAGCGATACCGTCAAACCATTGCCGGGAAGAACACAATCCTTACCGGTAATCATGTTGATAAAACAGCCCGTTCCGTAGGTCGCCTTGATATCGCCGACGTCCAGACACCCTTGCGCGATTAGCGCCGCATGCGTATCGGCAAGGGAGGCGCAGATTGGAATCTGCATGCCGAGAAATACTGCCGGATCCGTGACGCCGTATACCTGACTGCAGTCATGGATGGGCGGCAGGATGCGTTTTGGGATGCGGAACAGATCAAGCATTTCCTCGTCCCATTGCCCGGTCCGTATATTCATCAGCATGGTTCTGCCGGCGGTGGACGCGTCGGTAATCCACGATTTCCTGTTGGTTAACCTGTAGATCAGAAAGGAATCCAATGTGCCGGCGCATAATTCGCCGCGTGCCGCCATATCGCGCGCGCCTTCCACGGTATCCAGAATCCAGGTGAATTTGGAGGCGCTGTAATAAGCGTCGGCATATAATCCCGTGGTTTTGCGGATATATTCCCCGTGGGTTTCCCTGAGCTGATCGCACAGGTCCGCAGTGCGCCGGTCCTGCCATACGAGCGCGTTGTGGATAGGCTTGCCGGTTTTTGCGTTCCAGACGGTACAGGTTTCCCCCTGATTATCAATGCCCACGCTGACGATATCCTGCTTGGAACAATCCGGGCAGCCGTCAACGGCTTGCCGGACCGCGGATAAACAGGCGCCCAGAATTTCTTCCGCATCGTGTTCCACCCAACCGGGCTGCGGGTATATCTGCTTATGCTTGCAATACCCCCTGGAAACGACGTCCCATTTTTCATTGATCAGCAAAACGGTGGTGCCGGTTGTTCCCTGATCGATGCCAAGAAAATATTTCGGCAAATCTGCGCCTCCTCTCAGGGGATCAATTGATCTTTATCGATTGCCTCGGCGGAGCATGGCGAGCGGGCAAATCGCCAATGCCATAGCCTGCGCAGCGGGCGGTACTTCATTACGATGCCTTTTTTTTGTTAAGGGCAGTATCTGCTCCGCGATAGATTTTCTATATTCGCACTATTTCAAAATCCTCTTTTTCAGGGCCAGCAGCCGGAAATAAATCTCGCGCGGGTTTTCATCCTCGTACAAAAACGCGCCGTTGCCGGAGAAGGACGGCTCCATGAAATCCCACCAGGTGAGCGCCGTAATCTTCTCCCTGGCGGCGGCAATGGTATAGAACTGCTCCATCCAGTCGGCCTGCGTGCGCTCGTTCCATCCGCCGTGCCATACGCCCTCGGACATCGACAGCTGCGACCAATGGCTGCCGCCCGCGGCGGCAAAGCCGCGCGCGCCGCCGTTCACGCCCATTTCGGTGATATGGATGGGCTTGCCCAGGCTTTCAAACACGCTGAGCATCCGGTCCACCGCCACCATATCGCGCGCGGGGAAATAAAGCTGGATGCCTGCGACGTCAAAATTGACGCCCGCTTCAATCACCGCCCGCAGATAGGAAAGCGGGGAGCGCAGGCGGTCGGGCAGGGCGCCGTAGCAGTTGTAGCGCCCGGCCACATACTCGGCAAACGGCAGGCAGATGTTTACCACCGAGGTCGCCTTCTCGTCGGCTTCTTTGAGCGCGTCGCAGCACACGCGGGTAAGCCCGATCAGCTGCCCGTGATTGAGCTCAAAGCAGTTCGCCCAGTCGTGCGCTTCGTTCATCGCGTCCCAGACGGGCACCGTGTCCTTATAGGTGTTGACGTGGTGGTACGCGATATCGTGTGCTTTTTTCTTGAGCGTTTCAAAATCCAGGCCGAACAGCCATTTCGGGTTGGCGCTTTCATGCCCGAACCACAGCGGATGCCCTTTGGGCGTGATGTTCTTACTCAGCAGATACTCAAGCGCCGCGTCGATATAGCGGTAATCGTACCGGCCTTCCTTGGGCACGGTGCGGTTTACATAAAAAGGCAAAGTGGCAAAATCAAACGCCTGCGTAAAAAACTTGGCGTAACGCGCGCCCGGCGAGGTGTAACGGAAAAAATTACAGCCCAGCTTTAGATCATCCCGCGGGTTTGCGAATACCTTTAGCCTCGCGCTTTCAAACAGCGCGGCCTCGGCGGCATAAATGGCATGGGAGAGCGCATACAGCCTGTTTTCGGGCGTGGATTGCCCGCGGTCGGCTAAATGCTTATACTCCGCGGCCGCGTCCAGATGCGCCTGCGCCCCGGGCGGGAGCAGTATGCCCTCGCTGCGCTTTTTGGCTTCATGCAGATAGGTGCGCGTCGCCTCGCTGACAAAATCGACGAAATCCTCCCGATAACCCTGCCCCATATTATCCGCCATCACCCAGATGGTGCCGTACAGCGGCAGGTTGATTTTGGCGTGCACCATATACGGCGACGCCGTGACCGCCAGTTCCACAACGCCGTCGGGTAAAATCCGCTGGCGGCGTTCGTCAGGCTCAAACGCCATATCGCTTGCATAAACGCTTTCCAATTGCGCCTTGGGCGCCGCCACGCCGCCCGCGTCATCCAGGCGTACCTTTATCCATTTCATACAACGCACTCCTTTCGGGCGTTTCGATCACTATGGTTTATCATGCGCCAATCCTCAAATTTTGTCAAAGAGAAAAGAGCCGGCATTCCGTTCCGGATTCTATCGCCGTATTTGACAGCGGTATGCATCCCGCGCTAGTATGTGACGTAGCAAGCTTTCACCCCGTATCAACATCAAGGATTCGGAAAGGGTATCGCCGATGAAATACCGGATTTTTGATTCATATATGCAGATGTGCTGCGTGGCCAAAGGCAAGGAGAAAAAGGACATTGGCATACCGGAGGAACGATGATATGAACGAACGCTATATATTCGGGATCGACCTCGGCGGAACCACGGCGAAGCTGGGGCTCTTCGGCGGGAAGGGCGTATTGCTGGAGAAATGGCGGATACCGACGGATATACGGGACAAGGGAAAGAATATCCTGCCAGATCTGGCCGCTTCGGTACGGGAACACTTAAACGCAAAACAGCTCAAAGCGGAGAACGTAACCGGGATCGGTCTGGGCGTTCCCGGCGAGGTTTTGAATGAAAAAACCGTGGAGCCGTGCGTGAACCTGAACGGATGGGGCGGGTTTGACGTTGCCGGTGCGTTCTCCCGTTTATGCGGGGTTTCCGTGAAGGCCATCAACGACGCGAACGCGGCCGCCCTGGGCGAGCTGTGGCGGGGCAGCGCGAAAGGCGCGCAATCGATGTACTTCGTCGCCATCGGAACGGGCCTGGGCGCGGCTTTGGTGATAAGCGGTCAAATCGTGGAGGGTTTTCACGGCGCAGGCGGGGAGATCGGCCATATCATCATGCATACGGAGGAGGCACGCGCGTTCGGCCGCGGCAAGCGCGGACGCCTGGAGCAATACGTGTCCGCGTCGGGCCTGGTACGATCCGCGGCGCTGTTGCTGGAAGGGACGGACGAACCCAGCCTGCTTCGCCAATACGATGAAGTGACGGCGAAGCGTATATTCACGCACGCGAAACAGGGGGACGTCCTGGCCTGCCAACTGACGGAGCAGTTCGCGTCGGAGCTCGGGCAGGCGCTCGCCGGTATTTCCTGCGTATGCGATCCGGAGGTCATCGTGCTTGGCGGCGGCGTGTCCGCAGCCGGAGATTACCTGCTAAACGCCGTACAAAAAGCCTATAAATTGTACGCGCCCGTCGCCACTGAAAACACAACCATCCGCCTGGCAACGCTGGGCAACGACGCCGGAATCTACGGCGCAGCGCGGCTGATGATGAACAAAGGGCATACGTTACGCTAGCAGCCGCATTGTGGTTATACGGAAGACGCCTTTATCGGGCGTCTTCATTGTGATTTGAGCTGTTTTGGTATGCCGCCGAATTAGCGCCGCCTGCCGCCGCCGCCCTGATTGGGCGAGGTATTAAAAACGCTTTGCTGGGTCATGCCGCCCATACCGCCTATAGACGAGGTCAGCTGTGTGACCAGCGAGCCGTTTACATACACCGTGCCGCCGCTGAGCGTGCCGATGTTATCGTAGTCAAAGGCGGAGTTTGCGGAGATGTTCAGCGTGCCGCCGGTGATGTAAAGGTTGCCGTTGGCGTCCAGCGCGTCGGTGTCGCCGCTGCCAACGCTTACGTCCAGATCGCCGCCGTTGATTTCAATCACCACGTCGTAGGCGCTCTTGCGCGCCGCGTTGATGCCGTCGTCGGTCGCGTAGATGTCGATCACGCCGCCGTTAATCTGCACGTAGGTGCCTTCGATGCCCTCCGTGCTTTGGGTAATGTTGATGGTTCCGCCGTCGATCTGCACGATCGCGTTGCCCTGAATGCCGTCGTCCGACGCCGAAATCGCAAACGTGCCGTTGTAGATATACACATACCCCAGGGAGGAATCCTCCTCGTTTTCGCTGTGCACCGCATCCTTCCCGGATACGATGGTGAAATCCCCGTCGTAGACCCGAATTGAATCGTTGGCTTCCAGCCCGTCCAGGGCCGCCGTGATCGTATAGGTGCCGCCGGTGATCTTCAGGTCGTCTTTGGAGGTCACGCCGTTGCCTTTGGAGGATGCAATCTCAAGCGAGCCGGCGCCGTTTAGTACGAGGTCGGACTTGGAAAAGATGACCGCGTCCACGCTGCCTTCGCCAAAGCTGCCGGTAACGGCGGCGTAGTTTGTGCTGTCGGTCAGCGTAACGAAAACCTTATCCGCCGTGATGACGTTGATGAACGCGGTTGTTGCGTTGGTCACGTTCACGCCGTCGAGCACAAGCTGCACTTTGGCGTCGTCGCCCGCGTCAACCTCGACAGTCACATTGCTGGCTGTGCCGCTGATTACGTATACGCCTTCTTCGGTGATCTGCACGTTCTGGCCGCTGGTCAGGTTCAGGTATTCCGCTTCGTCAAGGTCCGCCGTCTGTTCCAGATCGCGGCCGGTAAACAGGTCTTCCACATTCAGCGCCGAGTCTGCGTAGGATGACACAAGCGTGGCCGTGCCGCTGTCCGCCGACGCGGAGCTGAACTGTATTGCCGATGTCGTTTCGGCTGTTATATCGTCTCCGCTGCCGCTGATCGCGTTGTACCCGGCAAATACCAGGAACGCGAGCAGCAAAACGGCGGCTGCAAACGTTAGTTTCCGTTTCATGGCTCTTTTCCTCCTATAGTACGTCGCTTGCGTCCGAAATATATCCGCAGACGATATCCAGATTGCCGTTGCGGCACCGTAATTGGTCGATCATGTCTTTTTCCTTGTTTTCGTCCTTGAGTACGATGTCGTAGGAAAGCTGGAACAGGCTGCCCATATTCGTTGTTCTGACCCGCTTCAGCTTGTGCGACCGCGTGAATTCTTCAAACAGATCGTCAAACAGGCCGGTGTAGTCCAGGCTTTCGGGTATCGTGATGCGCAGCTGCTTGCGCGCCAGCTTCGGTTCGCCGAACTTGCTGTTAAACAGCGCCAGCGACGCGACGCCCACCAGCACCGCGAACACCGCCGCGTACAGGATGTAGCCCATGCCCGTCGCCAGGCCGACCGCCATCGCAAAGAAGATGAACCCGATCTCCCGCGCGGTGCCGGGGATGGAGCGGAAGCGCACCAGGCTGAACGCGCCCATGACCGCGATGCCGGTGCCCACGCTGCCGTTGACAATGGAGATCACCGCGCCCACGATGGCCGGCAGCAGCACCAGGGTGACCACAAACTGCTTGTTGTAGGTATTGCGGAACATGTAAAACTCCGCGATCACTATGCCCAGCAGCAGCCCCGCGCCGGTGTATACCAACGTGTTAACCAAATCAAAATTCTCAAACATGATACTCTCTCCCTTATGCCGTGGCCAGTTGCGCGCGCGCCGGGTTTGCCTGCCCGCCATACGCCAGGTACTTCTGGTAGCAGTACCCGTATTTGGAAAACGAGGTCGGGTAGATCCGCTGTTCGTCAAGCGCCCGGCTCAGCCAAAGCGGCATCGCGCCGGTGATTTTGATCTCCGCCAGATGCTGCGTTTTATCCATGATCCTCTGCCCGTAATCGCCGCTTGTGAGGCTCAGGTCGCTTGAACGGAAGCGGATGTTCTCGTCAAAGGTAATGCGCAGGGTTTCGTCGTCCCTGCCTTTGAAGGCCACGCGGTCGTACGCGATGTATACCTTGGGCCGCGGATGGTAAAGCGACATGAAATACCCGATTTCCGCCATGACCTGCGGGGATACGTCCGGCATTGCGCCGTTTTGCAGGTAGTCCCTGAGTTCCCGTACGCTCATGGACACGCGCCGCTTGAACACTTCCTTCTTGTACTTCTTCTTCAGCTCGAAAAAGACCTGATCCCCGCCGCCGGGCGTGCCGTAGCTTCGGATGCGCAGCTTTTCCTTGTACACCGGCTTTTCAAGCGACTTGCGGATAATCTCAAAGCTATCCGTGTCGTAGTAGATGTTGCAAATCGTATACCGGCCATACTCATCCGCCGCGACATACGGGGCGATCGCCCTGCGGAAAGCCGCATACTGCCGGTCGTCCATCATGTACTTTTTCTCGTAGCGTTTAAAGGTGCTCATCGTGTTTGTCATTGTGCTCATCCCTTTCGTTTGTTCCGGGTGATTTCACATGGATTTTACATTGCAACCCTAAAACCAAGCTGAAAAAACGCTTTCAGGTTCGTTTCAGGTTTTTGTACTTGCCAGATTTGATCATTAGTGTTTTGAAGATATTAAGCAAGTAGCATTTGTTACAAAAGCGAAAATATGATAAAATAGATAAAAATAGCAATAGATTTCCTTTGAGGAGGTAAATATGAATTTTAAAGAATGTGTCAATGATGCTTCGAAATTTCTTGATCTGAAGCGGAATGCAAATGAGTATGTAATTGACTACAAACGACTGGATTTCGATGAACTAAAATCAGCGCTGATTAAAACAGCACCGCAATATTACAACGAAGAAAATTTACGGGAAGTAATTTGCTTTTTTGAATTACATCAAAATAGAGAGCTTCGAATCCTTTTTCAAATCATGGTAAGGCACATATTGCTTAATAAAGATGGCTTTATGGAGAAACAAAGAACACTTGAAGACGAAGTAGTGATATGGGAGCAAAGAATACTCGATGATGCAAATGAAATTGAAATCGAGAAGATATCAGATAATATTCAGTCTTTATCATATATACTTGAAGCTGCATGGCAGAATAATAACGAAATTTCTATAGATGAACAGAATCTGCTGAATAAAGTTAAGGCAAGGCTGACAATAACAGACTATCAATACTACTTGCTGGAAACAAAACTCGGGAAATTCCCAAAGCCGGGAAACATTCTGCACACCAGAGATTCGATTGCTAACGCGAGAAAACAATTACAATATAAAGGATTGTTGTTTTCCGTAAGGGATTCATCCGGAATAGATTACGATGTTGTGCCGGATGAGATTGTTGCTGGATTACGAGCGTACTTCAAAAAAGATATCAAGGAATACTCCTACTATCAAATGCTCCAATCGAAATATGTTAGAAATAAGAATTATTTGATAGATGTACTCACAAAGGCTTGTGTGGATATACCAAAAACCCCAACACTTTCAGTTCTTCAAGGATTGATTGTTGAACGTGTAATGGCGCGTAATTTACTTGGTGGCTATTCGTCGCGTGATGGTTTGAACTCCTCTACTTTGGCTGAATGGTGCAGTTCTTTAAATGTAAACTGCTACGGAACAAAAAACGATTTAATTGACAGGATTATTTCTTATTATGATGAAGTAAAACAAATTACACTCACGCAGGATGATGAAAGAGTAATCTACTATCAGTTTTTCAATGATTTAGCATCACGAAATCTTGATGATTTACGAAAACACAATATCATCACAAAAGATATTGAATGTGAACGCAAGTTTGAAGAAGCAACTAACTATATCTTTGAAGTGATTTTCAAAAACAAACCGCTTATGCTTAAAGGAACAGAACATCCAGACGGAATGCTTTCTTTTTCTGACAAGCTGATAATGTGGGACAACAAATCAAAAGAATCAGAAGTCAATCTTGCGGATCATATCAAACAATTTGATCGATATATTAGCAAAAGCGAAAAACCGGTGGCAATTTTCATAGTGATTGGTCCTGCGTTTACAGAGGATTCGGCAAAAGAATGTGTCAAGTATACCATGAGTAGCGATACATTGATTTTACTGATTACTGCTGGAGAATTGAAAGAATTGGCAGAACAATGGCATACGAGACACAAAGATGATGATGTATCCTTCCCGTTGGGATTCTTCAAGCAAAACGGACGATTTAACAGCTCCTTAGTATCCATATGAGCAGATATTTTTTTTCAAATACAGCCACTACAAAGAATTGCAGTGGTTGTATTCTTTATCTGTGTGAATTGTCAAGTCAAGTGCAACACTCGCGGGAGAAGACCTCATAGGGAGTTTCCCAGTTGAGGCATTTGCGGGGCCTGTTGTTTAGGAGAGAAGCAGCTACATTGACATCTGCCTGCGAT
>Ga0116164_10003538_pt1 | contig 10660 bp, 8 predicted proteins | sample AD_UKC109_MetaG_FD_89888 | JGI IMG/M metagenome (GOLD analysis project Ga0116164, IMG submission 89888) | Active sludge microbial communities of municipal wastewater-treating anaerobic digesters from Hong Kong - AD_UKC109_MetaG | ecosystem: Engineered > Bioreactor > Anaerobic > Digestate... | reverse complement strand
ACACGATATTCCTCTTCGCGCGCGTGCTTTGGATATTTTTGGTACCGTTCTTCTTCGACTTCATAGACATCGCCAAGGTCTTGCTCATCAGCATCGTTTTCTACCTTGCGTTGGAGTACCTGCAGGCCATAGTGGCGATAAGCGTATCGAAAAGGAGGGAATACGGTTACCTGCTCCTGGTACCCCTGGTGTCGCTTTTCTACAGGAACGTCTATGCTGGCATCAGGCTCTATGCCTATCTGCAGGAGATCCTCAATATAGAGCCGAAATGGTGATTCATCTAAGGACGAACTTGCAGTACTCGTCGCCCCTCAGCTTGCACATGGTCTCGTCGAACATGAAGGACTCCTGGCCAAAGACGTTCTTGAAGTACCCTGTCAGCATCCCCCTGATGAAATCGCAGCCGTTCTCGATCGAGAGGGTGCATACCGAGCATTCGGACTCCACGGAGCTTCTGACTATTATCTCGCCCTTCCTTGCATCGATGTCCATGTCATTGAACTCGACCAGCCCGAGACCGTATATGAAGAAGAGGTCTTTCATGAACTTGAGCTTGTCGCTGGTTCGGACATTGTCGTTGCCACCGAAGGCCTTGAGTATCCTCTCCCTGCCGCACCGATCCCCGCAGGTCAGCCCGATGTTGTATATGAGGAACTTTCCGCCGGACCCCAGATTCTGCTTGAGCCCTTCAAGGAATCCTGAGAATATGTCGGCTGTCATGACTATGGCCCTGTCGTCCACGAAGTTCAGCGGGAACTCCATGACATTGTACTGATTTTTATGCAACATGGCCGTTCTGAATGCGGATATGATGTCAAGCTCCATGAGGCCCTTCTCGAGAGCCGAGATGTCCTCGCCCTCGTTTGCGGACATAAGCCCGCTCAGCACCACACTCTTTCCGCTATACTGGGACTTCAGGGATTCCAGGTTCACGTTGAGCTTGTCAAACACAGCAAGTATCCTGTGCAGCGTGCCCTTCTCGTTTTTCACGAGCATGGCGAACTGGTAATATGCACGTCCCTTTTCAAATTTGATAATCTGATTGATTATCTGTGATGGATATGTTTCTCTCTTCCCATCAAAGAAATCTTGGATCTCATTCATCAATATCGCTCTCCATCATGGCCATTATAAACTCCACTATTTCTTCTATCTTCTCTGTCTCAATGTATTTTAAATGATAGGTCTTGGCAAGGTTTTCAGCGAAGTCAGAGAGCTTGGGGCATGCTACTATGAGATTTCTCTGATTGTTCGTGTCCATTATCTTTGCGTAATAGTTCATTATCTTCTGGGGTTCGATCCCCTCGTCGTTCACATAGATATCGACATAGAGCGTCCTGCTTATCATGCCCACCCGCCTCAGCTTCATGGAAAAGCTGTGATTGATGCCGGAATTGCCCTTTATATATGAAGGGTACTCGACATCATAGTTCTCGCCCAGCATGAGCTTGATCTTCTTGTAGTCGAATTTGGACATTATCTCGTTGGCCTTCTCCTTGTTGGGCGAGTAGCAATAGACCTTGTCGATCACGAGGTCCTCCTTCTCGTACTCGGTGTCGCATTTGACGCAGAGGAACATATCCTTCGGTTCCCCGAACTTCTCACCGCAATTGTTGCATTTGTACCAGGTGCCGAGAAGCCTGTAGTCTGACCCGAGCTTTTCCAGTTTCTTGTTGCAGCTCGGGCATCTGTATCCGTCGTCCACGACAAATTCCGAGCGGAAACCCACGTAGTCGCACTTGTAGTGCTTCAATGAGACATCCCTGGCCAGGTCGTCCGAATTGCAGTAGGGGCACCTGATCTTGAGTATTATTGCAATGCTTTCGCATTTTGGGCATGAGAATATCTTGGATACGACCTCTGGGACCAGGTACTGTCCCTTGCTGAGGTCATCGATGATGGATAGCGCGTCCTCCATCTTTACTCCAAGAATGTTCTCCACCAATGGGTATCTCACCCCGTTATCCAGGTCCAGTTCAGGAAAGACGACCATGTCGTTGTCTACTATCGAGTGTAGCAGGGAGGATTCTTTATCATTAAGCATGTCGCTTCACCGTAGTCAAATATGATATATGTTAAAACTTTTCAAAATAAATATCTTGTCCACATTTGGGATTGCGGCCCCATGACGCGATTTGATGTATCAGACATTATTAATTATCTAGTAACTTTTAGATGGTCCCCCTCCTCATGGGATTCGGAATCGTCCCTGATGGCCCTGCCGAGCTTCTTGGATTCCTGTGATATCTTGGTGGCGGCGGACTTTATGACCTCCACGTAGATCTTGGCAGCATTGATGTCACCATCATCCATGGTCTCGTTTATGATGTCGAGATAACCCCCTATGGTGGAAAGGGGTGTCTGCATCTCGTGATACAAGGTCTGGACAAAGGACTCGAGCTCGTTGTGCGCCTTCTGAAGCTCTTCGAGCAGGGCTTTTTGTTCCATCTCCATAAGACGCCTTTGGGTGATGTCCCTCGTGACTCCCTGTATTGTCATGATGTTCCCATTGTCGTCCAAGAGGATCTTGCCCGTGTTTTCAAGCAATGCCTTGCTTCCGTTCTTCTTCTTGAACTCAAGATTGTATTTGAACTGTTTTTTCCCCTCTCTGAGGGTATTGAAGATCAGGTCGTCTATCGTTTGAATGTCCTTACTGTCGATGTGATCAGCTATATTTACACCGATCCACTCATTCGCCGTGTATCCCGATATCGACGTTATCGCAGGATTGACATATTCGAACACGCCGTCTTTGTTCATTACCCATATGCAGTCGACCGTATTGTCGGCCAGGAGCCTGTACATGCGTTCGCTGTCCCTGATGCGTTTGGCGCTCTTCAGCCTCTCAGTGATGTCACGACATATGGAGAGCACTACGCGTTTTTCTTCGAGTTTGAATACGTGGGCGTGCACCTCGACGGGGAGCAGTGACCCGTCTTTCTTGAGCTGATGTGTCTCGAAAGTGGTTATTCTCTTGTCCAACAGGTCCTTGATGACGCCGTCCTGTATCTCAAGTGAATGCGGCGATGAGATGTCAGCGACAGTTTTTTCGAGTAGCTCCTCCCTTGAATATCCCAGCTTCTCACATGCCGTGTCGTTGACCTCTATGAACTTGCCAGGGCCCTCTGGCCTTATCTCGTGCAGGAAGATGAGGTCTGATGCATTGTTGAACAGCTTCTTGAACTTTCGTTCGTTCTTTTTCAGCTCCCTTGTCCTCTCAAGTACCTTCAGCTCAAGCTCGTCCTTGTAGCTCTTGAGGTCCTCCTCATGGTGTTTTCTCTCTATTGCGTACAGGAGTATCTTGTGCAGCAGGCCGCATTCCATCTCGTCCTTCAATATGTAGTCCTGAACGCCCCTCTTGATGGCCTCAACGCCCAGTTCCTCGGAATAGGACCCTGTAAGCACCACCAACGGAAGATGGCTGAAATGCTTTGTAAGCTGATTTAGGGTGTTGTCATAGTCGCTGTCAGGCAGGCTGAGGTCCGATATGATGATGTCATAATCGTTCTTCTTGCCTAACTCGATGGCTTCTGAGATCCTGATGGCCCTGTCGTTGCTGTAACGGAAGTTGGCTATATCGTTCAGATTTTCCAGGAGAAGCCTGTAGTCTCCCGTATTGTCCTCGATTATCAAGATCTTCAAATTATCCATGATACACCTTCATTCCTTGGGCAGTTTTACGATTGTCATCCAAAAGTCCTTTATCGACTTGACCACATTGACGAATTGATCGAAATCAACAGGTTTCGAGATGTAACAGTTCGCATAGTTCTCATAGGATGAGTTGATGTCCTTGTCTGCCTGGGAAGTGGTCAGGATGACGACAGGGATAAGCTTGAGGGTGGCATCCTCCTTTATCTTCTTCAGGACCTCCCTTCCATCTATCTTCGGAAGGTTGAGGTCCAGGAGGATCAGGTCCGGCCTCTTCGCCTTTGCGTAATCCCCCCTTTTGAAAAGGTAATCAAGGGCCTGTTCCCCATCGTTGACGACGTTCAGATTGTTGTTTATCCTGCTTTCCTTGAAACCTTCGATGGTCAATCTTACATCGCCTGGATTGTCCTCCACCAGGAGAATTTCTATGGGGCTGTATTCATAAAACATGAGGCATCACTTCTTTATGGGGATTGAAAAATAAAAAATTGAGCCCTTTTCCTTTTCCGATTTGGCCCATATGCTTCCTTTATGTCTTTCAACCACCCTTTTGCACATCGCCAGGCCTAGGCCGGTGCCGGGGTATTCATCCCTTGTATGCAGCCTTTTGAATATCTTGAATATCGTGGACATGTACTTCTCGTCGATGCCAATGCCGTTGTCCTTGATGGAGAAGATGACCTTGTCGCCCTTGACCTGCGAATTGATGTCGACACGCGGGTATTTGTCCTTCTCTGTGAACTTGATCGCGTTTGAGAGAAGGTTTTGGAAAAGCAGTGCCACAAGGGACTTGTCGGCATATATCTCTGGCATCCCACCTATCCTGATATCGGCCTTCCGGCCTTCGACAATATCGCCAAGATTGCCTATGGCGATGTTCAGAGGCTCTATCGCATTGAACTCCTCGAGATTGAGCTCATGCGATCCTATCCTTGAATACACCAGGAGATCGTTTATCAGGGCCTGCATGCGTTTTGAGCCGTCAACGGCAAACTCGATGTAGTCGATGGCGTTCTCGTCCAGGTCCTTGACGTATTTCCTCTTCAATAGCTGGAGATAGTTCGTGACCATCCTCAATGGTTCCTGGAGGTCGTGCGATGCGGCGTAGGCGAACTGTTGCAGCTCTTCGTTTGACTGCATCAGTTCCGCAGTCCGCTCCTCCACAAGCTCTTTGAGATGATCCTGATACCTTATCATCTCATTCTCCAGTTCCTTGAGCTCGGTGATGTCGGTGGCGTATGCGAATTCGAACTCCCCGCCCTTGTAGTTCATGTACTGGCTTGTGATGAGGACGGGATATTCCTTCCCGGAATGCGTCTTGTGGATTGACTGGAAGATTTTCAGGCCCTTTTCCTTGATCTCGCTCCATGTGTTACTTCTTATCTCCTTGGTATAGAGTGGGTCGATGTCGTGCACATGCATCCCCCTCAGTTCCTCAAGGGAATAACCCAGCCTCTCCTGGCCGAACTCGTTGACGTATATGAATCTGCCATCAGGACCTATCCAAAAGATCTCGAAGCTTGCCTTGTCTATCGTCTTTTGTGTAAGTCTGAGCTTGTCAATGGTGTCCCTTTCCGATGTTATGTCCTTGAAGACGCAGTGGGCGCTGGAGACGTCCCTGAGGGTGTTATAGTCGACATTGCCGTCGAACAGGCAGGACATCACGTTTCCGTCCTTTTTGACAAGGTCAAGCTCAGCATTCCTGACCGACCCCTGGGACCTGATCTTGGAAAAGCAAGACCTGAACCTCTCTATGGAGCTTGGGGAAAGGAAAAGACCGAACCATTTCCCGATACATTCCTCTTTCTGGTATCCTAGCGATTCCAGCCACGTGCTGTTGACCTGGACTATTATCCCCTTCTCATCAAGCGACTGATAGCACAGAGGGGCGTTCTCGAAGAGCGACTCGAATCTGTCCTTGAGGTTTAATGTGGTCTCGAAGAGCGAGGCGTCCTTCTTCGAGACGGCATACTGATTGGAGATTATCTGAAGCTTCTTGGCGTGGGACTCGTCATAGGCTTTCTCGCCGGAAACGCACAGTACGCCGCTCAGCTGACCGTCAAGAGCGATTGGGGCGTAGATGGACGAGAGCATGCCGCCCTTGTCCCTTGGCTTGGCAGCTGACGTCCCCTTTCCAGATGCCTGACGTCCATGCGGTCCCGATCTCGGGGCGTTCATGATCAACGGCACCCCTGTGCGTATGACCTGGCTCTGGGTCCCCTTCCCCTCTTCCGCAAGGTCCAAAAGAGGGAACTTCGTCACGTCCAGCACTTCGCCGCCATCGGCGATGAACTCCGCCTTGATCTTGCCTTTCTCGGCGATGTACGATGAGACCGTCATGCCTTTGCATGGCAACTCCTCCTTCACAAGGCCATAGAGCTCCATGTTCAGGTCCCTCACGTTCCGCTTGTGGGAAAATCTCCTGAAAGACCTTTGCGCGAGGTCCTGCCACCGGTCCCTTTGTTCCATCTCGTCCTTCAAGCCCCTGATGCATGAATTGCAGTTGTTGAGGCTGGAGATGGTGTTCAGGGCGTGGGCGATGTTGTAGAACTGGCCGTCAAGCGATTCTATCCTCATCACGATGCTTTTTGAGATGCCTTTTCGCCCCTTCGCGGCTCCGCTGGCGATCAATATGAGAGGTGGAAGCTCCATCTTGTCCAGGACATCAAGCACCTTTCCGTCGCCAAGGTCCTCGAATGAGACGATTGCGTCATACCGTTCCCTGACCATCATCCTGCCAAGGTCTTTGATGGAATAACCATGTTGGATACGCAGATTATGGTCCCTGTCCCCCTTGAAATATTTGATAAGTTCATCCGAGAACGACAGGTGGCGGACATGAACGGGATCCAAATATAATATGTTAACATCCATTAAACCGTTATATGCTTTCCCTCTATTTAATAATTATGAAGTATGGGTATGTTCCCATCGTCGCAAGGATGGTATCAGGGGCCCGGGATGCTGAAGAAGAAGGTCGCTCCCTCCCCCTTTTCTGAATCCACCCACATCCTCCCGTTATGCAGTTCAACGATCCTCTTGCATATCCCAAGCCCTATCCCCGTTCCCTTGTATTCCTTGTTGGAATGTAGCTTGGTGAATATGTTGAATATCTTTTCCTGGTACTGCTTTTCGATGCCAATGCCGTTGTCCTTGACAGAAAAAACGGAGTTGCCGCCATCCTTGTAGGAGGATATGATGATTTTTGGGGTCGTGTCCTTCTTGCTGAACTTGATCGAATTTATGATGAGATTCTGAAATATGTGCAATATCAGTTTCTTGTCGGCGAAGATAACGGGCATGTCCCCTATCTGGATGTCCGCTTTCGCCTCCTCTATGTAGCGTCCCAGGTTTGCAATCGCCATGTCCAACGACTCCCTGGATTCGTACTCCTCCAGATTCAACGCCTCTCTGCCAAGCCTTGAGAATGTCAATAGGTCGTTGATGATGGTCTGCATCCTCTTTGAACCGTCAACAGCGTACTCTATGAACTCATCGGCATCTTCATCCAAACTTCCGCCATATCTTTTCTTCAACAGTTGGAGATAGCTTGATATCATCCTCAATGGTTCCTGGAGGTCGTGCGAGGTGACGAAAGCGAAGTTCTCAAGTTCCTTGTTGGTCTCCGTGAGTTCCCTGGTCCTCTTTTCCACAATGTTCTCAAGTTCGGACTGGTGTTTTATCAGTTCTTGTTCAACCCTTTTTTGACGGACGAAATATATGCCCACAAGGACCCCCGCTATCAGGCTTGCAATGAGAAATGCCGTTCTGATGAACAGGGAATACAATGACATGTTGAAGAACAATGAGTCTATGACGCTAGAGGGCCTCTCGAAGATCATTCTTCTCAGCAGATTATCAAAAAAGAGGTAGTTGATCAGTCCGTCAAGTATCCAGAAGAAAATGCCCAGAAATAGGGCCAGCAGCACGATCCTGATAAAGGACCTTCGGTATATTGGGTCCATCTATTCACCTATCTCATAAAATATCTCATCGGCAATGGCCAGCAGGCTTTCGGGCACAACGTACCCTATCTGCCTCGCGGCCTCGAGATTGACTGCGATCAGGAGCGGTTCCTCATATCTTTGTTCCAGATCGCGGGGGGTTGCCCCGTTGAATATCTTGGCGATGACCTCTGCCTCCCACTCTCCGGCGTGGGATAGGTCCTTCCTGCAAATGCTCATCAGGACGCCTTTCTCGACCCATTGGGCCCCTTGCGACGACCATGTCGGTATGTCATCTTTGTATAATGGCTGGAGGATCTCCGGTATGAACACCAGTCCTTCGCCTTTGTGCAGTCCGACCCACAGGGCATCGATCTGCGGAGCAAGTTCTGTATAGCATTCGACCACAAACTCCTTGCACTCTTCGTCTGTGAATCCCTGTTCCGGGGCGATGCATTCCACAAGCTCGAAGTCCAGCATCTCGGACATCTCCCTCAGCTCATTGAGATTCGCATAGGCGTGTCCCTCGACAGTGTCCTCGTAGACCACGCCCAATCTCTCGAACTTGAATATATCATAGAAAAGGTTGATCTGATTGATGTATAGGTTGTGATTTACCTTCACATGGACATGGTCGTGCCCCGAATCGAGTTCGCTTTCTATTATGCCCGCGCCCAGAGGGTCGCTGGCCGATATGACAAGGGTTGGAACATCGTGTTCGTCAGTGGCCAGGTCCATGCCCGCCCATGTCCCCATGGCCAGCACCATGTCCACTTCGTGGGCGGCCAATCGTTGGATGGCATCTGATCTGTTGTAGTTCCTTAGTTCATTGTCCCACTCTGCCGACCAAAATGCCCCCTCCACAAACACGATATAGTCGCTTTGGAGATTATTGGCCAAATAGGTCCACAAGACCTCGGCGTCATTCTCGTCCTCAAAATAAGGCAGTGTTGCCTCTTCGATCCATCCAAGTTCCATCAACCCATAGGTGAGGTATCTAAGGTATTCCGGGTAGTTGACATAGGGGCCGCCCTCGTAGTAACCTATGCGCCACGGCGCCCCGTCGTTGGTGACAGGCTCGGTCTCGAATTCCTCATCGCCACTGAAATACACAAAATATGCTGCAATGACCAATAATGCTACCAATGCGGCGGACAGAGACTTGTTCTTTTCCATGCCAATCCCCAAAACCGTATTATTATTTACATATCTACACTTATATTCTTTTGTATAAATATACGATACTTATCATTATACCATATCAGAATAAAAAAGACGATCGACATCGTCATCTCCCATATGACAGACGTCAGAAAGAAAAACACGTGAGGGATTGTTAGGCGCCGGGTCAATTGGGGCGACGTTTTGGGTATGTCCTTCTCCCGGCGTCCGAATGACGGTGATAATCGTGTTTTTTAAATGCAAGCAACTTGAAGTTTGATACCCGGAGCTCCTCTATGTTGTAGGAAAAGGTGTTCTGGACCCTCCTGAAGGCATCGTGGTCGTCCCTGCTGAGCAATGAGATGGCAATCCCGTTCCTTCCCGCCCTTGCGGTCCTTCCGATCCTGTTGGCGTAGTCCTCGGCGTTGCCCGGTATGCCATAGTTGAATATGTGGGTGACGTCATGCACATCTATTCCCCTGGCCGCCACATCCGTGGCGACAAGCACGTCCAATTTGCCCTTGTGGAACTGTCTCATGGTCTTTTCCCTGATGTTCTGGTTCATGCCGCCATGGATAGATCTGGTATTTATCCCGTTCTCCCTCAGGTTCCTGGCGATATCATCTGCTTCCCTTCGGGCGTTGCAAAAGACTATGGACAATTTTGGGGACTCGCTTTCCAGGAGGTGGGCAAGAAGGGAGAACTTCTTTGGATATGAGACCTCGCAATAATACTGTCTGAGCATCTCCTCATCGACTTTTTGGGACGTGACAACGCTCTTGGCGTCTCTTGAGAACTTTTTTCTGATATACTTCAGCTTTTCAGGCATTGTCGCGCTAAAGAGGAGCGTCTGCCTATCCTTGGGCATTCCCTTGGCGATGGTCACGATATCGTCATAGAAACCCATGTCTATCATTTTGTCCGCCTCGTCGAGGACGAAAGTGCAGATCCTTGAGACATCTATATGTCCCTGCCGCATCATGTCGATGATCCTGCCTGGCGTGCCAACGACTATGTTGGCCTTCTTGAGTGCCTTGATCTGAGGATTGTATGGTGTACCGCCATAGACGGATGTTATGGACATTTTCCTGTAAAGAGAGAACTTCTTCATCTCATTCGCTACCTGCATCGCAAGCTCTCTTGTCGGTTCGAGTATCATGGCCTGCAGACCCCCGTCGGATGTCACCTTGTTGACTATGGGTATGCCAAATGCGGCGGTCTTTCCCGAACCCGTCTCGGACTGTCCGAACACGTCGTTGCCCTTACATATCAATGGTATTGCTTGCAGCTGTATATCAGTGGGCTTTTCGAAGCCCATTCTGTTGAGCGATCCTATCACACTATCATCTAAATCTAGGTCTTCAAATCTCATTTTTAAACATCTCATTCACAGAACGAAATAATATGATATAAAATCAAGAATTATCGCGTGATTCACAAAGTTTGTTGCCCTTTAAAAAGATTGCTATGGGCGCATGGCGAGTGAAGGGATCTCAATCCCTCTTCACTATGGAGCTCCAATTGTTCTTGACGGCGTAAAATGCGGCGCCGAGCCCGATGCTCACGAAGACCACTGAGAAGAACGTTCCCACCAGGGGAGCCCAGGTCAATACCCTAACGACGATGAAACCTACTACAAAGTACCAAGCGTCGCTCGCTTTCCACTTTGCAACCGCCCCGATCTTTCTGCCGATGGCCAGAGATGTGAACATGTACGACAGGAGGACCGCCATGGCGGTGAGTGAGACGAGCATTATGGCAAATGGGATGCCGACCAGCGTTATCACGAGCAGGACGGAGAGTATTATCGAGCCCAAAAGAAGCACTATCCCCAGGACCGTGACCATTATGGGGGATCGCCTGATTTCCGTCTCCGCGGAGCGGAATTGCCTGTTGAAGACCTT
>Ga0116164_10003536_pt1 | contig 10661 bp, 8 predicted proteins | sample AD_UKC109_MetaG_FD_89888 | JGI IMG/M metagenome (GOLD analysis project Ga0116164, IMG submission 89888) | Active sludge microbial communities of municipal wastewater-treating anaerobic digesters from Hong Kong - AD_UKC109_MetaG | ecosystem: Engineered > Bioreactor > Anaerobic > Digestate... | reverse complement strand
TTTCTGATTCTAAGTATAATGGGAGGTTTGAATATTTCACAGATACCCTGTGATTACTCGCTTACGTTCCATCAGTACGTAGGCAACAACTTCAGAATCGCTGCCTTCTTCTGAATGAAATACAAAAACGAAAATCTGGCTCTCCATTAAAACAAAAACGTAATCGACCACAATCGATTACGCTTTTTCATTATTTTGTTTCAAATCCTTCTGCTACTGCTTCTGGAAATTCTTGTGCGACAATTTCCGCACAATGTGAACACAATGTTGGTAATTCTTCTTGAGAACCCACAGTATTTTTCACTTGGCGACAACGTTCGCAAACTTCACCTTCTGCTTTTTCAACTAAAATCGCAACATTTTCAAATTTTTGAGCTTGTTCAGGAACTTCTGTACCTGCTGGTTGCACTTCAAAGAAATCAGGAGATACAATTAGTAATTGGGCTAAATTTGTATCAACTGCGGTCAACAATGTTTGAACAGTTTCTGATGGATAGATAGTTACTTTTGCTTCTAATGATTTACCAATTAATTTTTCATTACGAGCTACTTCTAATGCTTTTAAGACATCATTACGGAAATCCATAAATGCAGTCCAAATATCTAACAATTCATCTTGATTTGGAAACTCATGGTATTCAGGGAATTCTGCTAATTGTACATATTCCTCTTCTTCTTTTAAATATGACCAAATTTCTTCTGCAGTATGCGGAATAATTGGTGTTAATAATTTTGTTAAGGCAACTGCTGTTTGGTAGAACACTGTTTGCATGCAACGACGTTGGTAATCAGTTTCAGCTTCGATATAAACGACATCTTTCGCAAAATCTAAATAGAATGAAGACAATTCAACAGTTAAGAAGTTCATTACTGTACGATAAATGTGTAAGAAATTATATTGTTCATACCCTTTTTCACGAATTTCTTTAATAACTTGATTCAAACGAACAGTCATATATTTATCAACCGAACGCAAATCTTCAAATGCTACACTGTCTTTTGGATCAAAATCAGCTGTGTTTGCTAATAAGAAACGCATTGTATTACGGATTTTACGGTATACTTCTGATACTTGGTTTAAAATATCCATTGATACACGTACATCAGCTTCATAATCTACACTACTTACCCATAGACGTAAAATATCAGCACCCATTTGATTGATCACTTTTTCAGGAGCAATTGTATTTCCTAAAGATTTACTCATCTTACGACCTTCGCCATCTAAAGTAAAACCTTGAGATAACACAGATTTGTAAGGTGCTATACCATTAATCGCTACGCTTGTTGTAATACTTGAGTTGAACCATCCACGATATTGGTCAGAACCTTCAAGATACATATCTGCAGGGAATGTTAACTCTTCTCTTTGACGTAAAACAGCTTCATGTGAAGAACCTGAGTCAAACCACACGTCCATGATATCTGTTTCTTTCGTAAATTCACCATTTGGCGAACCAGGATGTGTAAAGCCTGCTGGTAATAACTCTTTCGCTTCACGTTCAAACCAAATATTTGATCCATGCTCTTCAAACAATGCTGCAACATGTTCAATTGTTTCTGGTGTAATGATTGCTTCCCCATTTTCAGCATAAAAAATTGGTAGTGGGACACCCCAAGCACGTTGTCGAGAAATAACCCAATCACCACGATCACGAATCATATTGTAAAGACGTGTTTTACCCCAAGGAATAATCCAATCTACTTTTTCAATTTCATCTAAGATATTTTGACGGAATTTATCAATCGATGCAAACCATTGTGGTGTTGCGCGATAGATAACTGGTTTTTTCGTACGCCAGTCATGTGGATAGCTGTGTGTAAAGAAATCTAGCTTCAATAAAGCATCTTTTTCTTTTAATAAATCTGTAATCATTGGATTCGCCTTGTCATAAAAAATCCCTTCAAAGCCTGGTGCTTCCTCTGTAAAACAGCCACGATTATCAACTGGTGAAATAACAGGTAAACCATATTTTTTACTTACGATATAGTCATCTTCCCCGTGTCCAGGAGCTGTATGAACTAGACCAGTACCCGCATCTAGTGTTACGTGGTCACCTAACATCACTAGAGATGTGCGATCATAGAATGGGAGTTGACCAGTCATATTTTCTAATTTCTCACCTGAAATTTCTTGTAAAATTTCAACTGTTTCCCAACCGATTGCTTCTTGAACAGCTTCGATTAAATCTTTTGCAATCACAAACTTACGACCATCTGCGTTAACTTGAACATACGTATAATCTGGGTTAACAGAGATTCCTAAGTTTGCAGGTAAAGTCCAAGGCGTGGTCGTCCAAATAACAAATGACGTATCTTCGTCTAACAAACCTTTACCATCAGAAACTTTAAATGCGACATAAATAGATGGTGATTTCACATCGTGATATTCGATTTCTGCTTCTGCTAATGAAGATTCACTAGAAGGTGACCAATAAATTGGTTTTAATCCTTTATAGATATAGCCATTTTCAGCCATTTTACCAAACACACGAATTTCAGCAGCTTCATAGTCAGGCGTTAGAGTGATATATGGATTTTCCCAATCACCAGCTACACCCAAACGTTTGAAATCGTTTCTTTGTGTGTCTACTTGTGTCAACGCATAGTCGTAGCATTTTTGACGATATTCAGCCATATCCATTTCTTTACGTTTTACACCTTTTTTAGCTAAAACTTGTTCAATAGGTAAACCATGTGTATCCCAACCAGGAACATACGGCGCACGAAAACCCGACATAGATTTCGAGCGAACAATAATATCTTTACTGATTTTATTTAATGAATGCCCAATATGGATATTTCCATTAGCATAGGGAGGTCCATCATGTAAAACAAACGTTGGTTTTCCTTCATTTAATTTTTGACGTTGTCCGTAAATATCTTTTTCTTCCCAATCTTTTTGCCATTCGCCTTCACGATTTGGCAAATTTCCACGCATTGGAAAAGCTGTTTTTCCAAGATGTAGCGTTTCTTTCATTTTCATTAGTACTTGCTCCTTTTCTTCTATTAAATCTGAGTAAATGCCAACAAAAAAACGCCCATCCCTAATCGCATAGGGACGAACGTATCGTGGTACCACCCAAAGTTTAAAAACAAAATTTGTTTTTCTCTAGTAATCGTTAACGAGATTAGCCGTTGATTTCTACTGTAAATTCAAAATCAAGATATGCAGATGATCTGGCTAATTACAGGGTTTTGACGGGCTTCCACTATCCCCGTTTCGCTAGAAAAATACAATTAGCTTTTCTGTTCTACTTACTATCGTTTATTTATTTTTTTCAGATACTTTTACAACTTTTCCACTTGCTTCTACAATAGAAATGTCATCATCTGAATTATTCTCTGCTTCTTCTGAGTTTACTTCAGAAGTATTTTCGATGTCAAGCTCTTTAGATAAAACCTCACGAATAACTTCGTGGTCTTCTTGAACATAACTTGAAAATGGTGCTAAGATTTCATCCCATTCTGGACTTTTTACTTGTTCTAATTGAGCTTGTAACATAACCAATAAGTTATTATGGAAGACTCTTGTTTTAGATTTCAAGTCGTTAGTTTCAGTTGCCAATTGACGTGCACGCGCAGTTGCATCTGTTAAAATTTCTTTGGCTTTTAATTCTGCTGCTGAAGTTAAGGCTGCTGCACGTTTTTCTGCAGTCGTTACTAATTCGTCTGCTTTATTTTGTGCAGATGTAACGATGACCTCAGATTCTTTACTTGCACTTGTTTTAACTTTATCAGCTGTATCTTGTGCAACAATAATTGATTGATTTAAAGCATCTTTTAATTCGTTAAAATACTCTAATTTTTCTTCTGCGTGACGTAATGCTTTTTCTAATTCACGATTTCTTTGTGTGACATCTTCATAGTCTCTAACTACGATTTCTAAAAAATCATCGACTTCGTTTTTTTCATATCCACGCATTTTTACTGCGAAGCTTTTATTTTGAATATCTAATGGAGTTAATGCCATATTTATACACCTCTTTATAGTTATTTACGTAATACACCGAGCAATAAGCGAATTTTTTCTTTCTTTGTGGCACCCTCTAATCCTTGAATTTGTAATCGACCAAATCCACGGATTGAAACAATGTCCAGCAAATCCAATATAAAATCGGGTCGCACGGTTTCTGTCCAATTGACTTTTATTTTTCCTGACTCAATTAATTGCTTTGATCGTTGACGAGAAATATTAAACACGCTAGAAATAACCGTATCTAATCGTAAAGAACTAACTGTTGTTCGCTCTTCCGACCAACCATCTTTAGGTATTAAAATTTGCGTGTAATCGCACTTTTCCAGTCTTACACTAACATTTCCGATCTTAGTAACTTGTAGTTCTACAAAAGAATGGACTTCTTTAGCAATAAACACTTGCCAAGCATCACCATCAGAAATAATATCTCCAAAAAACTCACGCTTAACGCCAGTGCCAATAAGCGTACCTAAAATTTTCCCATGACTTAATGTTGTGAATTTCTTAGGGTAGTTAATTTCATATAAAACAATATCAAATTCTTCTTGCGCAGGTTCATAATAATCTGGAAATATCAAACAGCGTGTTCGTTCAGCTGCTTCATAGCCTCCAAAAAATTGGAATTTCAAATCTGATGTTTGACGAACAAGAGTTTCTAAAATATACGCTTGCCTTGGATCTAAAAATTCTGTTAGCACAGGTGCATATTGCATCGTTACTTGTTCAATCCATTGTTCTACGGTATCAATAAAAGGGTGTTCATCGGTTCGAAAATGTTGATAGACATTTGCGTTCATCGATTCTCACCCCTTTCGTTATAAGATTGCTAGAATAATTCGAAATAGTGCCTCTGATGCTAATTGTAGAATGATGATTGCAAATGCAATATTAAAATTCACTGGTCCAAAAGACAGATTCAAATGATCAAATAAACTTAAATATGGTTCACAAATTTTTGACAAAAAACGACCAAAAGATGATTGATAGCCCCCAGGAAACCATGATAAAAGTGCATAGATTACAAGTAATACAGTATAGATATATACTGCTTTCCCTAAAAGATTGATTAAACTATAAATAAATATAAGCTTTGCCTCCTCTAGTTACATTTCAAATAAGTTATTTTCAGCTAGTGATTGAGCTGTCCCATCAATTTCTGTACCTTTTGGTGTACATAAAAAGATTTCGTCTGCTACTCGTTTAATATCACCATTTTCAGCGTACACTGTTCCTGTCAAGAAATCAACAATTCTCCTTGCTTGATACTCTTCAATTAACTGAAAATTAACAAGTACAGATTCTCCACTCATCACATGCTTAGCAATAATCATAGCTTCTGAATATACACGTGGTGAAATAATCATAATTTTACTTAAGCCATCCGCCGAAGTAACTTCAGTTTTCACTTGCCGTTTCGGTGATGTTTGGCGCATAGACACAACTTTTTTTTCTGGTTCAGGTTGTGCACTTTGCGTATACACTGGTTCTTTATACATGGACTCGGTTGCTTGATTGAGTGCTTGTCTAGAAAAAACTGGTTCTGAAGAATAGCTTATTTTAGGTTTTACTTTTTGTTTTGGCTTTGGTTTAGTATTTGTAGTTTGCGCTCTAGGGTTGAATGTATTTTTCTGTCTAGCAGAACTAGAAGCAGCCTGCTGAACTACTGGCTTTTGTTGAGGTGTTTGTGCCTCTTCCATGTACTCTTCATCCTCTAGTCCAAAAAAAGTTGATACTTTTGCTAAAAATGACATGTAATAACCCCCCCTTTACTCTTTAAATAATGCAGTACCCACTCGGACAAACGTTGCACCTTCTTGAATAGCTACAGAAAAATCATTTGACATCCCCATACTTGTTTCAGTACAAGGTGCGTATGGTAGATTTTTTACTTCTATGTTTTCTTGTAATTTTTTTAGTGTTTTAAAAAATTGATGTTGTTCTTCTACAGTCGAATCAAATGGTGCCATGGTCATTAATCCCACAACTTGAATCCGATCATATGTAGCAATTGAATCAATAAACGGTTCGATTTCTTCAGGTGAAATACCGTGTTTACTTGCTTCACCCGAAACGTTTACTTCAATAAAACAACGAATCGTTTTTTCTGCTCGTTTTTGGATTTCATTTGCTAATTTCAATCCATCTAACGCATGAAAAAAGTCAATTTCATTTATAACTGATTTTACCTTTGTACGCTGTAAATTACCAATAAAATGCCATGAAATATTAGAAAAGTCACTCATTTGTTCCTTTTTCTCTAAAAATTTATCCACGCGATTTTCAGCTAAATGATAAACACCTAAATCGACCAATTCGCTAGTTTTCTCAACATCGACGGTTTTAGTTACAGCAACAAGTGTTACTTCGTCTCGTTGACGAGAAACAAGAGCACAAGAATCCCGCAGCTCTTGCTCTACCTCCCGCAAGTTGTCAGAAATCATGTGCTCTGCCTCCTCTTATCGTTTACGACGGAAAAATGGTGGTGTATTTAACTCATCGTCATTTGATTTTGTTTCTTCACGACTGAAGGTATCAAAATCTTTCTTTTCAATAGATTCAAATTGTGCTTCATCAATTTTTGGGCGAACATTTTGTTCTTTACGAATATCCCAATCACCAAATGTCGCTGCAGTTTCTTCTTGTTCAGTAGGTTTCGCTTGTTCCATTTCAAAAACAGGTTTTTGAGAAGTTGCTTGTACATGACTTTGTCTTGCACGAGCTGGTTTATTTTCACGCTTTGATGGATCAATTCCTGTAGCAATAACAGTTACACGAATTTCATCACCTAGTTCTTCATTAATTGAAGTACCTAAGATAATATTCACATCGCCTGCTGATGCACCTGCAACAATATCAGAAGCGTCTTGTGCTTCGAATAATGTCATATCTAAGCCACCAGTAATGTTTAATAAAACTTGTTCTGCGCCTTCAATAGAAGTTTCTAATAATGGAGAAGAAATGGCTTCTTTCGTTGCTTCGATGACACGATTTTCACCACTAGCAACCCCAATACCCATTAGAGCAGTGCCTTGGTTTTCCATGACTGTCTTCACATCAGCAAAGTCCAAGTTCACGTAACCTGGAGCAGTAATTAGGTCTGAAATACCTTGTACGCCTTGACGTAATACATTATCAGCTTCACGGAAAGCTTCTAACATTGGTGTTTTCTTATCAACAACTTCTAATAAACGGTTATTAGAAATAATTAGTAATGTATCGACATTTTCTTTTAGTTTAGCAATACCTTCTGCTGCAAAACGGCCACGCTTTGGACCTTCAAAAGAGAATGGACGTGTTACCACACCTACAGTTAATGCACCTAACTCTTTTGCAATGTTTGCAACGATGGGAGCAGCACCTGTACCAGTTCCGCCTCCCATACCAGCAGTGATAAAGACCATATCAGCACCTTCTAAAGATTCACGAATCAATTCTTCGCTTTCTTCTGCTGCTTTTTGTCCAACTTCTGGTTGAGATCCAGCTCCTAGACCACGTGTATATTTAGGACCTAATTGAATCACTGTTTCCGCTTTTGAATTTTTTAAAGCTTGTACGTCAGTGTTAACTGTAATAAATTCAACACCTTTTACGTTTTCTTCAATCATACGGTTTACTGCGTTTCCGCCACCGCCGCCGACACCGATAACTTTGATTACTGCGCCGTCATTGATTGTATTATCAATTGAGAATTCCATAATTTAATTTCCTCCTGAGTTATTAATCGAAAATGTTAGAAAAGAAGTTTTTCACTTTACTTGTAAAACCTTCATTTGCTGTTTTGTCTGTTGCACCTGGTTCTTGGTAAGTTACTTCTTCTTCTTCATATTGTGGTTGTTCGTAAACTGGTTCTTGTTTCACGGCTGCTGGACGATCCATAACAGGTTTTTCACCCGTTACAGCACTTTTCGCCATTTGATATACTTCACTTAGATTTGCGGAATATTCAACAATACTAATAACATTTGTAAAGACTGGATTACGTAAGCCCATGTGATTTGGTACGTATAATTTTACGTTTACACCAAACACTTCTTGTGCTAAGTCCACGATACCAGGTAAGCTCGCTGCACCACCAGTTAATACGATTCCACCAGGTAATTCTAATGCTTCAATCTCATCTAAAACATCTTTTGCTTTGGTAAAGATTTGCTCCATACGTGCTTCGATAATTTCAGAAAGATAGCGTTCATCAATTTTTACTGGTTCTGACTTACCAATCACATCTACTGGAAACTCTTCACTTGCAGATGTGCGTTCTGGATAAGCATCCCCGTAGTTAATTTTCAATGCTTCTGCATTATTAAACGATGTATTTAAAACAGTTGAAATATCTTTTGTTACAAACTCGCCACCTTCTTGGTTCACGCTTGTAAATTTCAATTGTTTATCATGCATTACTGCAACAGTTGTTTGTCCACCACCAATATCGATAACCGTTGTTCCGAAGTCTTTCTCACCATCGGAAAGAACTGTTTCAGTTAATGCTAGTGGTGTAATAACTATTTCACTTAAAATCAATCCCGCTTTTTCGACACATTTACGGATGTTATGCACAACTGTTTTTGGTCCAGTAAAGACAACACCAAACATTTCTAAGCGTACACCAATCATACCACGAGGATCTTTAATCCCTTCAAAACCGTCCACTGTAAACTCTTGTGGAATAATTGTGATAATTTGTCTTTCAGGAGGAATTGAGCGTACCATAGCTGCTGAAGCTACATTACGTACATCTTCGTTTGAAATCTCTCTAGATTGACTACTTACAGCAATCATTCCTTGACAATTTTCTACTTCTAAAAGATTTGCTGGTACACCAACACTTACATTGTGGATTTGAATTCCTGCTTTTTCTTCAGCTTGACGTACTGCGCGCTGAATGGCTTTTACAGTTTTATCAATATCAACAATAATCCCACGATTAATTCCTTCTGATTTTGCATTTCCTACACCAATAATGTTCATTTGACCTTCAATATATTCTGCTACAACGACTTTTACAGAAGTTGTACCAATATCTAGACCAACATGCATTCCCGTTTTTGCCATGGATGGGGTTCCCTCCTACCTACTAATTTCCATATATCTTGAACATATTTGTTCTTACTTAGCTATATCGAATCATTTATTCACTGCTACCAATTTTACCATAGTTTAGCCCATTTTAGAAAGAAGTTAATAAAAAATTATATGACAATTATGTTAAAATTTGGTTTTTGCCTTATTTTATTTTTTTTCTTCGGCTGTGGTTTCTATTGTTGATTCAGAAACTTGATAGGGATAAGCAAAAATACCGACTTCCATATCAATAACCCCTTTTTTGTCCATTTCTTTGGCAACTTGGGGATAGTATTCCATTTGGCTAGACATATTTGAAATATTAACAATAACTTGGTTCCCATCATTCATGTACAAATTCAATAATTGGTCATTACTTTTTGTTGGTGCATACTTTACTTGTGAAATTCCCTCTTGAATTTCTTTTGGTAATTTATCGTATGCCTTTAATGTTCGCAAAATGACTTTTTTATCTTTAAACCCTTCAAAAATCACTTTATCTTGCCCAGCTTCTTTTTGAGGTTCTTGAATCACATAACCACTTGCTAAGATTGGTAAATATTCTTTTCCTTCAACCAACCATGCAACTTCTTGATACTCGGTCACATTGATTTGTAATTGATTCCAATGGACAATCTGAATAGTAGCATGTTCTACACGCGGCGCTTTTTCTTTGATTTGTTGCACAGTTGTTTTACGATTGAAAAACTGTGCCCATAAGCTTTCATCATTTTTTAAATTTGATTCGTTCACGATTGTTTCTGTCGGTACTTTTTGATTGCCCATAACTGTGATAGCTGAAACTTTACTTAAAGGAGAAATATAGTAAAGTGTCCCCAATAATGGTAACAAGAACAAAAGAATTAATAGAAATAACCGCTGATAAAGTTTTTTACTGCGATATTCTTTGATTTTAGGAAGACGATCAGCAAAAGAGACGCGTTCATCAGACTCTTCTTGAATTTCTTCTGATACTTCTACTTCATCTGTCGATTCTTCTATTTTTTCCTCTTCTTCAAGCTGAATTGTTGAATCAACTTGACCAGTTTTCTCAAGATAAAGCAAATGTTCTTTTTGCCAAGGAGTCAAATTCTCTCCTTGATTTTTTTTAACTTTCTTTGGTTCTTCCTCATTCGTACTGATAACAATCGCCTCCTTTACATTTTTCTAGATCAAGGATTGGACTAATTGATACAAACGTTCAGAAGCATCAGTAATTCCTTGCTCTTTTGAAGCTTCGGCCATTTGTTTGCGTAATACTTCATCATTCATAATTTCGTCTACTGTAACAACTAAGTTCTCTGCTGTCAATTCACTGTCTTTAATCATTTTTACTGCTCCAGCATGAACCAAACTCATCGCATTTTTTGTTTGATGATCGTTTGTAACATACGGACTAGGAATCAAAATAGCTGGTAAACCCAAACCTGTAAATTCAGCAATCGATGTAGCACCTGCTCGTCCAATCAATAAGTCACAATTCACCATGACATCCATCATTTGATTGATGTATGGTTGAATACTAATATTGGCAAAAGCGTCTTTAGACATCCCAATTGATTCTTCAATTTCTTGATAATATCGCTCACCTGAAGCATATAAAATTTGATAGTTTTTATCAGCA
>Ga0116164_10003535_pt1 | contig 10661 bp, 9 predicted proteins | sample AD_UKC109_MetaG_FD_89888 | JGI IMG/M metagenome (GOLD analysis project Ga0116164, IMG submission 89888) | Active sludge microbial communities of municipal wastewater-treating anaerobic digesters from Hong Kong - AD_UKC109_MetaG | ecosystem: Engineered > Bioreactor > Anaerobic > Digestate... | reverse complement strand
TTCTCATCCAAGCCTCTCCAGGACCTTGAGCCCCTGGCGCCAGACGTCCCCGGCGCCCAGGAAGATGACGAGGTCACCCTTCCTGACGGTCTTCAGGAGGGCGTCCGGGATGTCCTCCTTGTTCTCCACATAGAAGGCGTCACGGTAGCCGTGATTCTTGATCTCCTCGAAGAGGTTCTTCCCGCTCACCCCTTCGATGGGCTGCTCGGATGCCGGATAGATCTCGGTGATGTAGAGCCTTCCGGCATCGTAGAACGAATTCACGAAGTCATTGAAGAGGTCGCGGGTCCGCGTATAGCGGTGCGGCTGGAAGACCGCTATAACCCTTCTCTTCGGGAAGCCGTTCTTGATGGCGGCCAGCGTCATCCTGATCTCGGTGGGGTGGTGGCCGTAGTCGTCCATCACGGTGATGCCCTTCTTCTCGCCGCGCACGTGGCACCGCCTCTGCACCCCCTTGAACTCGCACAGGCCCTTGCGGATGACCTCGAAGTCGATGCCGAGCTCCAGGGCCGTGCCGACGGTGGCCAGGGCGTTGAGACAGTTGTGCTTGCCCGGGACGCCGAGGGTGACCTCTCCCAGTACGGCGCCCTTGCGGTGGGCGGTGAAGCTGGTCTGCAGACCGTTGAACCGCGGCTCCGTGTACCGGTAGATGGCCTGGGTGTGGGAGCCGTACGTGATGACCTTGCGCTCCAGCAGGGGCAGCACGTGCTGGATGTTGGCATCGTCAAGGCAGACCATGTCGAAGCCGAAGAAGGGGACCTTGTTGAGGAACTGCACATAGGTGTCCCGGATATCGTCGATGTCCCTGTAGCAGTCCATGTGCTCTTCCTCGATGTTGGTCACCACCGCCACGATGGGTGCGAGCTTGAGGAAGGAACGGTCGCTCTCGTCGGCCTCGGCCACGAGAAGCTCCCCCTCGCCCAGCCGGGCGTTGGACCCGAACATGTCGAGCCGTCCGCCGATCACCGCCGTGGGGTCCTTCCCGGCCAGGGCCAGGATCGTGGCCAGCATGGAGGTGGTGGTGGTCTTGCCGTGGGTGCCTGCGATGGCGATGGAAAACTTCATGCGCATGAGCTCGGCGAGCATCTCGGCGCGGGGTATCACGGGAAGGGTCCTGTTCCTGGCCGCGACGCATTCGGGGTTGTCGAGTCCCACGGCCGAGGAGTAGACCACCACCTGGGCGTCTCCGATGTTCTCGGTGCGGTGCCCGATGTGGATCACCGCACCCAGAGACCTCAGGCGCTGCACGGTATCGGAGTCCGCCACATCCGAACCGCTGATGGTGAACCCGAGGTTGAGGAGGAGCTCGGCGATGCCGCTCATGCCGATGCCGCCGATGCCTACGAAATGGATTCTGGTGATTCCTCTAAACACGCATGATCTCCTGTGCGATGAGATGGCCCCCGGCGCCGAGGCCCATGGCCGTCATGTTCCCGGATGCCCGGGCGAGTCCCTCCGGGCCACCGAGCCGCGTCCTGATTTCCCGGGCCAGGCGTTCTGGGGTCAGCTGAGCGTCGGGGATCAGCCAGCCTCCCCCGTTGTTCGCCACATACCTGCCGTTTTCCGTCTGGTGGTCGTCGGTCGCATGGGGGAAGGGGATCATGATGGCCGGCAGCCCCGTACAGGACAGCTCGGCCAGGGTGATGCCGCCGCACCGGCTGACCGCAAGCCGGGCCGATCGGTAGGCTCCAGCCATGTCGTCGATGAACGCGCGCACGTCCGCATCCAGGCCCATCTCCCGATAGGCATCGCTCACCCATGCATGATCCCGTGTGCCGCACTGGTGGATCACGCTGAGCTCCATGCCTTCACCCTTCAGGAGCCTCACGGCACCGACTGCGGCCCTGTTGATACTGGTCGCCCCCAGGCTTCCCCCCAGGATGAGCAGGTGGTCTCCGCTTCCGGATCTCGTGTCCGTGAGCTCTTTCCGCAGGGGATTGCCCACGAGTCTCGTCTTGGTTGCAGGGAATCTGCCCCTGGTATCCGGGAAGGACAGGAAGACCCGGTGCGCGATGCGGGAGAGGAGGCGGTTGGTGAGGCCGGGGATGGTGTTCTGCTCCTGGACGGCGCAGGTGCATCCCAGGAGCCTTCCTGCCAGCACCACCATGCCCGTGACGTATCCCCCCGTGCCGATAACCCAGTCGGGCCTGAAGCCCCTGACGATGTTCAGCGCCTTCAGGAAAGCCCTGGTGTTGACGAGGACCGCCCTGGCCAGGTTCGCCACGGACTTGCCCTTGATGCCCAGGGCGGGGATGCCGACGAAATCGAGGTGGTTAAGCTCCGCGATGCGCTCCTCCATACCCCGGTCCGTGCCCACGAAGAGGATGCCGGTGTCAGGCCCGGCCGCGCGGATGGCCTCTGCGATGGCCACTGCCGGCATGATGTGGCCCCCCGTCCCCCCCGCCGTGACGAGCACCTTCATATGCGGGCCCTCCTGGATACCGAGAGGATCACCCCGCAGATGCACATGGTGCTGAGCAGGGGAGAGCCGCCGTAGCTGAAGAAAGGCAGGGCGATGCCGGTGGTGGGCAGCACGGACAGGGCGACGCCCATGTTGAGGACCGCCTGGAGCCCGATGAGACACACCGATGCGACGACCAGGTGGTACCCGAAGGAGTCGTTGGTCGCCAGGGCGATGGAGAAACCCCGCCAGATCCAGACCCCGAAGAGCACCGCCACGAGAAGTACGCCGATGAAGCCGAGCTCCTCCCCCACGACGGCAAGGATGAAGTCCGTGTGCGGTGCGGGAAGAAAGAAGAGCTTCTGGGTTCCCTCCCCGAGACCGGACCCGAAGAAGCGGCCGTTGGCGAAGCCCACCATGGCCTGGATGATCTGGTAGCCGATGCCCAGCATGTCGCCCCACGGATCGATGAAAGCCTTGAGCCGGGTGAAGCGATACGGTTCCAGGACCATGGCCGCGATGCCCAAGGGTATGACGCCGCCCATCATGATGGCCAGGTGCTTGAGACGCATACCGGCCATGAACAGCATCATGATCGACCAGATGGCTATGGCAGCGGCGGTACCGAAATCCGGTTCGATGAAGATGAGCAGGCACATGGCCGCCACCACGGCGAGTACCGGCAGGGGTCCCCGGGCAAAGTCATCCATGTAGCGCGACTTCCGCGAGAGAAAGTTGGCGACGAAGAGGATGAGCGCCATTTTGGCGAACTCGGAGGCCTGGAAGACCGCCGGGCCGAGGCCGATCCACCTCCGGGAGTGCCCCCCTGAATGGCCGATGACAGGGACGAAGCAGAGCACCAGAGCAAGGGCGCTTCCCACGAGGGTGAGCAGCACCAGGTTGCGGTTGCCGAGCTTCCGGTAGTCGACGGCCATGATGCCCAGCATGGCCACGGTGCCCAGCACCACATGGAGCAGGTGCTTCTTGGTCATGGTGATACCGTTGCCGTAGAGTTCCTTGGAGACGAAGTAGCTCGAGGAGAAGATCATCACCGTGCCCAGCACGAGCAGGGCCATGGTGGCGAGAAAGAAGACGACGTCGAAGTCTATCTCGCGGGTCTGTTCTTCAAGATGCCACGGACGCATTCCTGAAACACCTCTCCCCTGTGGGCGTAACTGTTGTACATGTCGAAGCTCGCGCACCCCGGGCTCAGGAGGACAACCTCCCCCGGTGCGGCGATCCCGTATGCCCGGCGAACCGCCTCATCCATGTCCCGGGCAGCCTCGCAGTCCACGATCCCGGAGATCTCTCCGGAGATGCGTCCTGCGGCCTCTCCGATGACGTAGGCCTTCCTGATGTTCTGTTGGTACCTCCGGGCGATGTCGGAGAAATCGCCGCCCTTGTCCTTGCCGCCCAGGATGAGAATGACCCTGGAGGTCAGGGTGGACAGGGCCTTGTCCAGGGCCCCCACGTTGGTGGCCTTGGAGTCGTCGATGAAGGTGATGCCGTCGATGGTCTGAACGTGCTCGAACCGGTGGTGGATCACCTTGAAGCTCAGGAAGACCTCTTCCATCACCTCACTGGTCACCCCGAGGAATCTTCCGGCAATGGCCGTTGCGAGCATGTCCTCGATGACCCCTCCGCCGACCTTCTCCGGCGGCGGGACCCGGGGGCCTCCGCCGGCGATGGAGCCCGTGAAGACGATCCTCGCATCCTCGATGTAGGCCCCGTCGCCTGCGGTGGGGTGCAGCATGGAAAAGACCACCCTCCGGGCCTTGAGGTGGATATCCTTCAGATAGGGGTCATCGTCATTGACGACGGCGATGTCTCCCTCATCCTGGTTCTCGAAGATCTTGAGCTTGTAGAGGACATACTCCTCCATGCTCCGGTAGCGGTCCAGGTGATCCGGGGTGATGTTCATGCAGATGCTGATGTACGGCCTGAACCGCTCGACCCACTCCATCTGGAACGAGCTGATCTCGGCCACCACATAGGCAGGGTTCGCATCCACCAGGGATATGAGCGGCGGCGAGATGTTGCCCCCGATGCCCGCGTCGAATCCCTGGGCGGTCAGAATCTTGTGGATCAGGGTCGTGGTCGTGGTCTTTCCGTTGGTGCCCGTGATGGCGATGAGCCTGCCCGAAAGCAGGCCTGCCGCCACTTCGATCTCGGAGAGGACCTTCTTCGCCCGGCTGAGCAGGGGGTGGTGCCGGGGCACCCCGGGGCTCGGGATGACGAGATCGGCCCAGGCCAGGTCTTCTTCCTCCAGGATCTTGACCGGGATGTCCGGCATGACCGACGGCATCTTCTCGTCCACGAGCCTGACCTCGTGGCCCCTGCCCGTCATCACGCGGGCGGTCATGATGCCCGTGATCCCTGTTCCCCACACCACTATGCGCACGCCTTCAGTCCCTCCAGTCTCTGTTGTATCTGCACGATGAGCGACGCCACCACCTGATCCTCCTGCTCCTGGTAGACTGCCAGGAGCGCCTGGAGATAATCGATCGCTTCAACAGCGCTCTGCATGGGCCTTACCTCAGCTTTAAGGTCGATACCGCGACCATTGCAAGGAATATGGATATGATCCAGAACCGCACGATGATCTTGGGTTCCGGCCACCCCTTGAGCTCAAAATGGTGGTGGATCGGGGCCATGCGGAAGATCCGCTTGCCGTTGGTGAATTTGAAGAAGCCCACCTGGAGGATAACGGACAACACCTCCATGAAGAAGATGCCTCCCACGATGAGCAGGAGCATCTCCTGCTTGGTCATGACCGCCACGGCACCCAGGATCCCACCCAGGCTCAGCGATCCCACATCCCCCATGAACATCTGGGCCGGGTACGAGTTGTACCAGAGGAAACCCATCCCGGCGCCCACCAGGGCCCCGAGGAAGACGCTCAGCTCGCCGATTCCCGGTATGAACGGTATCTGGAGGTATGCGGCGGCCTTGAAGTTGCCCGTGACGTAGGCGAAGAGGATGTAGGTGGCGGCCGCGATGGTGCAGGGGCCGATGGCGAGCCCGTCGAGGCCGTCGGTGAGGTTGACGGCGTTGGCCGTTCCCACGATGACGACCATGACGAAGGGGATGTACAGCGGCCCGAGATCGAGGTGGATGCGCTTGAAGAACGGGATCGTGATGGTGTCGTCGAACCCGGGGGTGGTCATGAGCGCCAGACCCACGGCCGCGGCCACGGCGAATTCCACGAGGAGCCGCAGCCTCCCGGGAAGGCCCCGCATGTTGCCTTTGACGGTCTTGATGTAGTCGTCGATGAATCCCAGGGCGGCATAGGTGACCAGGATGGCCATGCCGAGCCAGACGTAGAGGTTGAACGGGTCGACCCACATGAGGGTGGAAAAGACGATGGCGCACGTGATGAGGAGCCCGCCCATGGTGGGTGTCCCGGATTTGCCCTTGTGGGTGTCCGGCGTATGGCCGTTGATGCGTTCCTTCAGGCGCAGGTTGCTCATCTTCTCGATGAACCACGGGCCGAGCAGCAGGGTGATGAGCAGGGCCGTGATGGTGGCGTAGATGGTCCGGAAGGTGAGGTACTTGAAGACATTGAAGATGCTCAGCGTGGTGTGGAGGGGATAGAGGAGGTAGTAGAGCATCCTATGCCACCGCCTTGAGCATATTGACCACCTGGTCGAGCTTCAGTGCCCGGGATGCCTTCACCAGCACCATGGTGTCCTTGTCCAGGAAGTCCTGCAGGTTGTAGAGGATCTCGTCCATCTTCTCCACCGGATAGATGGCCTCGGGACTCATGCCCTCGGCCGAAGCCGTATCGCAGACCGCCCGTGCCAGCTCACCGATGCAGATGAGACGGTCGATTCCCGCCCTGGCCACCCACCTGCCCAGCTCCTCGTGCCAGAACCGGGCGTCCTTGCCGAGCTCCAGCATGTCGCCGAGTACCGCCACCTTCAGGGCGTGGGGAGAGTCCACCAGCATGGACAGCGCCGCCTTCATGGATGCCGGGTTGGCGTTGTAGCAGTCGTTGATGATGGTGAGGTGATCCGAGACGATGATCTCGGAGCGCATGCCCGGGAATTTCGCCTGCCGTACACCCTCGGCGATGAGCTCCGGATCGATGTTCAGCGCTACCGCACAGGCGCAGGAACCCAGGGCGTTGACGACGTTGTGCATGCCGGGCAGGGGTACATGGGTGTGGATGACCTTCCCGGCCAGGTCCACCTCGATATCGCTCCCGTCGAGGCCCCGATGCTCGATGTGGGTGAGCGTTATGTCCGCCCGTTCCTTGTGGGAGTAGGTGATCAGCTGGAGGTGGCCGGGAATCTCGATCTTGTCCATGTGCTCCAGGCTCGGGTTGATCACCGCCATGCCGCATTTGGTCGTATTCCGGAAGATCGCCTGCTTCTCCCTGATGATGCCGGAGATGCTCCGCAGGCCGTTGAGGTGGACGGGATTGATGTTGGTGATGATGGATACCTGGGGCCGGGTGATGGAGGAGAGCCGGTCAATCTCGCCGAACCGGTTCGTGCCCATTTCGATGACTGCGAATTCGTATTCGGGCCCCAGTTCCATCAGGGCCAGGGGCACACCGATGAGGTTGTTGTAGTTCTTCTCCGTCTTGAGGCAGGATCCCTGGAGCGACAGGATGGATGCGCAGAATTCCTTGACCGTGGTCTTCCCCGTCGAGCCGGTGACGCCCACGATGGCGGTGCCGTACCGGTTCCTTACGCCTGCGGCGATGTCCCCCAGCGCCTGCGTCGTGTCCTCCACGGTGATGATGACTGCACCGTTCCTGGGGACATCCTCCATGACGACGACCCCGGATGCTCCCTGGCTGATGGCCTTCTCGACGAAGGCATGGCCGTCGAAGCGCTCCCCGCGCAGGGCCACGAAGAGTTCTCCAGGAGCGATGTTCCGGGAGTCCGTGGACACCCCGGAAAATACCGTGTCCACATCCCCGGAGAGGATGTATCCATCGGTATAGGCAGCCACTTCCCTCGCGCTGATCCTCATTGCCTTGTTCCCTCCTCCAGGCACTCCCGGACGCACACACGATCGTCGAAGGCTACCTTGGTTGCGCCTATGATCTGGTAGTCTTCGTGGCCCTTGCCCGCAATGACCAGACAGTCTCCTGGTTTCATCTCACGGATGGCCCTGCAGATGGCCTGTCTGCGGTCGGACTCCACGGTGATTCTGTCCCTGTCGGGGATCCCCCTGAGTATATCGTCGATGATGGCCAGCGGATCTTCGCTCCGGGGATTGTCCGAGGTGACGACGGTCAGGTCCGCATGGGATGCCGCTATGGCCCCCATGATGGGGCGCTTGGTGCGATCCCGGTCTCCGCCGCAGCCGAATACGGTCAGGAGTCTGCCCCGGGTGAAGGCCCGGGCGTTTCTCAGGACGGTATCCAGCGCATCCGGGGTATGCGCATAATCCACGATGATGTTCAGCCCCTGCCCGTTGGGCACCGACTCCATCCTGCCCGGAACCCCCTGCAAATCCTCGATGCCCTCCCGTATCGTGGCGTTCGAGATGCCCATGGCCTGGCAGACACCGACGGCGGCCATGATGTTGTAGGCGTTCATCTCGCCCCTGAGGCTGCTCTTCATGGAGATATCCCCCCCGGGGCTCACCAGGTGCAGGGAGAGGCCCTGGGAGGTGTTGTCCAGGGAGAGGGGATGGATGAGGGCCCCGGGGCCAAGCCCGAAGCTCAGCGCACCGGGCAGTTCCTTCAGGAGACGTCCGCCGTAGAGGTCGTCCGTGTTCAGAACGGGCGTTCCCTTCAGGTAGTGCGTGAACAGTCTCCTCTTGGCCTGGAAGTAGGCCTCCATGTCCCTGTGGTAGTCGAGGTGGTCCTGGCTGAGGTTCGTGAACAGTGCGTGACTGAAGGAAAGGCCGGCGATGCGGTCCTGGTCCAGGGCGTGGGAACTCACCTCCATGATGCAGGCCTCAACGCCGTGCCCATGCATGGAGTGGAGCAGCTCGAAGAGGTCTACCGGGCCCGGCGTGGTGAGCGATGAGCCGACCTGAGAACCGGAGTAGCGCGTGTTGATGGTCCCTATGACGCCGCAGGACTTCCCTGCACGCTGAAGGACCGACTCGATGAGATAGGTGGTGGTGGTCTTCCCGTTGGTGCCCGTGATTCCCACCATTTCCACCCCGGCGGCCCCGGGGTAGAGCATGTTCAGGATTGCCGGGAGCGCGGTCTTGGTGTCGGGGACCCTCAGGATGGCGGTATCAGGAGCATCTATCGCCTGTCCTGCATTGCTGATGATGATGGCCGCTCCCCTGCGCAGTGCATCCGCGATGAACCTGTGACCATCCGTCACGCTGCCCTTGAGAGCGATGAAGGCATCGTCTTTCTGAACGCGGGTGGAGTCGGCCCTGAGGGTTTTGAACGCCCTGTCGGGACCTGACACGGAGGCGCCGGGGAGTATGGGCAGGAGGTCCGAAGCCCTCATCCGCTGCCCCCCCTGGTTGCGATGGTGATGTTCGGGTTCAGGTCCATGATGGTGGCGCACTGTGATACAATTTCCTTGAACAAAGGGCAAGCGACGATACTGGCATAGTAAAAGGGACGGGGTTCGTTGATGCAGACGAGCATGGTCAGCCTGGTCTTGCCCGTTGCATCGATGACGCCGCCGATGAATGACGAGATGTAATCGCCGTCTGCATAGGAACCGGTGAGCTGGTCGATCTTCTGGGCGGTGCCGGTCTTCCCGAAGATCTGGAAGGAGGGCATGGCTGCGGATTCACCCGTTCCGCCCTTGACCGTGACGGTCTTCATGACGGCGACGATCTTGTCGCTGGCCTCCCGGGAGAGGACCTTGCGCATGATCGTGGGGTTGATTTCCTCGACGGCGCCGTTCTTGGCATCGCTGATGCGACTGACGAGATGGGGCTTCATCACCATGCCGCCGTTGATCATGGCGTTGAATGCCGTGACGAGCTGGATGCCCGTGACGGCGAGGCCCTGGCCGAAGGCGATGGTTGCCTTGTCCACGCTGGTCCAGGAACCCGGAGATCTCGTGATGCCCGCAGGCTCTCCGGGGAAGTCGATGCCCGTGGGCTCCAGCATGCCGAAGGCCTGGAGGCAGGTGTACATATCGCTGGAGCGGATGGGGTCCATGAGCTTGGCGATGCCGATGTTGCTGCTGTATTTGATGATGTCGCTCACCGGGAGCCAGCCGTATTTTTCGTGGTCATGAATGGTCACCCTGTGGAAGGTGTAGGAGCCGTTCTCGCAGAAGACGCTCTGGGACATGTTGAAGGCCTTCTTCTCCAGGCCCCAGGCTACCCACAGGGGCTTGATCACGGAGCCCGGCTCGAACGCATGGGTGACGGCCATGTTGGTATGCCCCTCCAGGTGGCGGTAGCTGCCCCTGTTGGGATCGAAGCTGGGATAGGAAGCCAGGGCCAGGATCTCACCCGTGGAGGGATTCGTGATGATGACGAAGCCGGATTGGGCCTTGTTGTCGGACACGGTCCTCTTCAGCTCCTGGAAGGCGATGTACTGGATCCTCCGGTCGATGGTGAGCCAGAGCGTGCTGCCGTCATTGACGTTTTCGGGCTGCAGGCCCCGGGCATAGATGATCCTGCCCATGCCGTCACGGTGTACGCCTATCTTGCGCTCCTTGCCCCTGAGGATGCCGTCGTAGTAGAGCTCGATCCCTTCGAGTCCCTTGCTGTCGAGACCCACGAACCCGATGAGGTTGGCCAGCGATTCGCTCTCCGGGTAGAACCGCTTCGCCTCGTCGTAGAAGCCGATGCCCTTGATCTTGAGAGCCTTGACGGCCTTAACCTCGTCCGGGGTCACCTGCCGCTTGACCCAGACGAAATACTTTTTCCCCGCAAGCCTCTTCTCCAGCGTCCGGCGATTGAGGCCCAGGGCCTTCGAGAGCTGCCGGGCGGCGGACGAACGATTTTCCATGATCCGCGGGTTGGCTGCGATGGATTTCACGTCGAGGCTGACCGCAAGGGGCTGTCCGCTCCGGTCGAAGATGGTTCCCCGGTGGGGGCTCAGCTCCACGGCGTGATCGAACCGCTTGTTGGCCTTCTCGATGATCAGGCCGGGATGGATGACCTGAAACTCGAAGGCCCGGGCGCTGACAAGCCCGAGCATGGCCAGGAGGACGAACTGGATGAGCCTTATTCGTCCAGCCATAGGTACACCACCTGTTCGGGTTTCGGAGTGCTCAATCCCAACTGCTTGGCCGCGATGAGCTCGAGCCGCTTCGAGCTCTTGAGCGTGGAGATCTCGATGCGCAGGGCCTTGTTCTCGCTCAGGAGC
>Ga0116164_10003534_pt1 | contig 10662 bp, 12 predicted proteins | sample AD_UKC109_MetaG_FD_89888 | JGI IMG/M metagenome (GOLD analysis project Ga0116164, IMG submission 89888) | Active sludge microbial communities of municipal wastewater-treating anaerobic digesters from Hong Kong - AD_UKC109_MetaG | ecosystem: Engineered > Bioreactor > Anaerobic > Digestate... | reverse complement strand
GGAACCTTCTAATACGTGAAGTATTGACTGTTGTTGAATTCGGAAATTCTCCATATCCCAAGCTGCATCATTCAGTATTAATTAATCAACGGGGAAACATTTCAAACGTAAAAAAAGTTGCGAAGATATCAGGAATAAAAAAGATTTATCACGTTATTGACAATACCCAGCTACACGATGTTTTAATAATAATTGGAAAGGATTTTGAGAAGTGAAAAATAAAATAATTTCTGAAGAGGATATACAGGCAATTGCGAGAGAAGCTGCACAGATTCTCGATGAGAAAAAAGCTCAGGAAATTGTTCTTCTTGATTTAAGAAATGTTAACAGTTATCTTAATTATTTTTTGATAGCAACAGGGAACTCACTTATTCACTGCAGGAGTCTTGCACGTGAATTGCAGAAGTATATGTATACAAAGAGTTATAAAGAACGCTCCCGTTCAAAGCTTGACAGCGGTTGGATTATTCTTGATTATAATGAGCTAATAATCCATATTTTCACCGAAGACCTTCGTTACTACTATCAGCTTGAAAAGCTGTGGGCTGATGCAGAACACATGGATTTTTAGAATAATGATTAAAGATAGTGAGTATACATGAATGACCTGACACCAGTCGTTGAAAAAATAATTAGGAATTTTAATCATGAATTAAAGAATCCTCTCACAACGATTAAAGGATATGCACAGCTCCTCGGATCAAAGGCGAATGATCCACAGTTTGTCGAGAAATCACGTAATATAATAATTGAAAATGTGGACGATATCGATTCAAAAATGAACCGTATGTATGATATTTTCAATCTTCCCGGCGGGGAAAGGGATGCCATCAATCCTGGAGAAATTATTGAGGAATTTGTATCTTCACGTAATGAAAGCGAAAAACGGTTTCTTCTGCTTGAAAATATAAATAGCGCTCTGCAGGCAACCGGAGATCAGAATTATCTCAGAAGAATAATTGATGTCTTATTCTATGGGTTTGACTGGATCAACCATCAGGATTCACGTCTTAAAATATCATTCGGCGATAATGATAGTACTGGTGCAACAATTGCATTCTGCTTTGATAATGCTGACTTTTCACATCTTGCTGAAACAAATTTTTATCTTCCATTTTCCGAAAAAAGATATTTTAATACCGGCATTGAATTGTTTGAGGTATTCTTTTTGTCGTATCTCAGCGGATGGGAGCTTACATTTTCAAGTACAATAGACTACAGGTTCCTGTTATATCTGAAATGAAACCAAATTATAAAATATTGATAGCAGATGACGAGAAAGGGGTCCGCGAGCTACTGAAAGATCTATTGTTTCCGTCATTTGAAGTCGAAACCATTGACCGCGGTGATACAATAATAGAAAAATTACGGTCAAATCTTTTTGACATTTTAATTCTCGACCTGCAGCTTCCTGGTATGTACGGAATCGATGTATTACGGCAAATACACGAAAACAAAATAAATATTGCAGTCGTGGTAATAACCGCTTCAAATGATATTGATAATGCAATAACTTCAATGAAACTAGGTGCGTACGATTATATTGTAAAACCTTTTGATACCGACAAGCTTCTTGTTATTTTAAAAAACATTGTTGAGAAACTTGATCTTGAAAATGAGGTTACAATACTTCGAAAGCAGATTGGTGAAAATTTTCGTTTTAACAACATCATTGGCGACTCCGAGCCTATTCGTAAGATCTTTTCAACACTCGAGAAAGTTATCGATACTGACAGCACTATTCTGATTATTGGTGACAGCGGTACAGGTAAAGAAATCATTGCCAAGGCAATTCATTACAACAGCAATCGGAAGCAGTTTCCATTCAGGTCTATTGACTGCAGTACTATCCCTCAGGATCTCATTGGAAGTGAATTGTTCGGACACGAAAAAGGCTCCTTCACGGGTGCAATTTCAAGAAAGATAGGAAAGTTTGAAATTGCCAGTAAAGGTACTCTTTTTCTTGATGAAATCAGCAATCTCTCTATTGATATGCAGGCAAAACTGCTTCGTGTATTACAGGAAAAAGAATTTGAACGTATTGGCGGTAATCAGATTATAAAAGTAAATACCCGTATTGTTGCGGCATCGAACAAGGATCTTCGGGATCTTGTGAAAGAAAATCTGTTCAGGGAAGACCTGTATTACAGACTTAATGTTGTTCCAATATATATCCCTTCGCTGAAAGACAGGAAAGAGGATATTCCGCTTTTTATTGATCATTTTCTTAATAAATATAATCTTGAATATGACAGAAAACTTGAAATAGATTTAAAGGCACGGTTATTTCTTACAAACTATGATTGGCCGGGAAATGTCAGGCAGCTGGAAAATATCATCAAGCGGCTTGTACTCCTTTCAACAAAAAAAATAGTTGATATCAGCCATATTAAACAGCTTCTCGAATTTGAGGAAACACGACAACCGGGAATAATAATCAACGATGATAGTTCCAAAGATGATTTAATGGAAGTCGATGAAGAAACAGTGCTCATAAAAAGTATGGATGAGATGGAAAAAGAACATCTCGAGAAGGCTTTGCATCATTTTAACTACAATATTTCAATTACTGCGAGGAATCTTAAAATATCAAGAAAAACTATGCATAATAAGCTTAAAAAATACAATATAGTAATAAAAAAATCAGCCGAAATAAAATGATACCCTAAAAGTATTTCATTATATTCCGGCTGATTCTCAATACCTTTACGATGTATCGTATGTTACATCGTACCTTCAAGCTCTTCAATACCTTTTTTCAGGAGTGAAAATTCTTTTGTCCCTTCCCGAAATGCACCAAGATACTTCTTGAAGTAATTAATTTGCTCTTTTTTCCATTTTTTCATATCATGTTCTGAATGAAGCATATGTCCTCCAAAATTATACATTATAACCCTGATAATTATTTTATCGAGTAGTTCTTATGTAAAATTTCGGGTAATTGGATGAAATCTTTGAATACTTTATTTATCCATAAACGATGGATAACGTTTTTCAAGAAATGCTCTAACGCCCTCAGTTTTATCGTTTGTCTCACAAAGTGTTCCGAAAATATCTCTCTCGAACTTTTGCGCCTGATTCAACTCCATTACAAAACCTTCACGGATCGATTTCATTGCCGCTTTTACCGCCATTCTGCTTCGCCCGGCAATTGACAATGCAGTTTTTTTTGCATGTTCAACAGCTTCACCTTTCGGTACAGATCGGTTAACCAAACCATATAATTCCGCCTGTTTACCGGAAATGAAATCACCTGACAGCACAAGTTCATATGCTCGCCCCTTACCTATAAGCCTTGGCGTTCTCTGGGTCCCGCCATATCCGGGAATGATTCCAAGTTTTATTTCCGGCAGGCCGAGCTGCGCAGTTTCATCAGCAATACGAATATGACATGCAAGTGCGAACTCCATTCCGCCTCCCAGACAGAATCCATTAATTGCTGCGATAAATGGTTTATCCGCATTTTCGATGAGGTTATATAATTCCTGACCGGGAATAAGATAATCACTACCTTTTTGCGCAACATCGAGATCACGTATCTCCCTGATGTCTGCCCCTGCGATAAATGATTTACCTGAACCAGTAAATACTATTACCCGTACGTTTTCATCATTAATCGCTTTCTTTACTGTGCTGAGGATATCCTGCAATACAGGGGTACTTAAAGCATTCATTGGAGGATTGTTTATTTCCATGATCGCAATACCATTCCCGTCAACACTGTAGTAACAGGTTGATTCTTTATTCACAACTGTCATCTGTTTACTCCTGTGAAATTCAATATTTATTATTTACTACTTGGTTAATATCATATAAGAAATCGACGAAATTAACATGTCAAATATTTTATTTGACAGATAATATTTTATTATCATAAATAAGTAAAACGAGTGGGGGATTATTGTATGCCGAAAACAATTATAATTGGCGGTGGTATAAACGGCCTTCTTCTCGGCGGGCTTCTTACAAAGTCCGGAGATGAGGTCATAATTTTTGAAAAAAACAAAACAGTTGGTGGACGATCATCGGTAATTGAGAAAGAAGGCTTTACGATTGATAATGGCGTACATTTTATCCGGTTTGGCCCATATAGTGCCCTGTCAAAAATATTAAAAAGAATTGGTGTTGATATAGATTTTTATAAAACAGGGACTTCATATGTTTCCGATTACGATGGTACCATAAAAATATTTCCGACTTCCCCGAAAGACATACTCAAATCTACTCTTTTTTCATTTCCTGAAAAAATAATTATGTTCTCATTACTGATCAAGATAAAACATGGAAAATATAATGAAATGCAGGATATCTCTCTCGATGAATGGTGCAGGCAGAATCATATTTCCGGCGGGATTCGAAAATATTTGGAATTATTGAGCAGTTCCGTTATGGTATGTCCGTTCTTTGACCGTGTATCCTGCCGTGAATTATTCAGAAATATCAATAAAATACTGAATACAGGTCATTCAGCAGAATACCCTGCCAGCGGATGGAAAAGTATTTATGATACTCTTTCAACAATAATAAAAAAGAATGGTTCGATTTTTACAGGTAAAAAAATCGACTCTCTTATATTTGAAAAAAAAAATGTTCGCGGGGTAATATCCGGAAAAAAAAAGTACTATGCCGACAGAGTTGTTATCACTATACCGGTTCAGGAAATATTTCAAATTATTCCCCCCGGGAAACTTCATAAAGATTTCATTGCATGTTGCAGAAATATTGTACCCACTTCAGGAATTTTTTTTGATATTGCGCTAAACAGGAAAATCAGTTCCATAAACGGATGGATGTATTCACTTTCTCCCATGGCGTTTGGTATTATTACATCAAATGTTTGCCCCTGGATTGCACCGGAGAACAGTCAGTTGCTCACGATGTTATATCCTGTCTCTCGTGATGATATTCACAATAAGGATTTTGTCCGACGGAAAAAAAATCAATTATGGGGGGTTATCCGTAATTATTTCCCTGACATCGAGAAGTATATTATTTTCTCACGGGAAATTATTCTTGAAATAATTGACGGAGTTCAGATTAGTATCGATCAAACTGAAGAATTTCGTCCCGGTCCGGTTGTTCCCGGAATAGAAAATCTTTATCTTACAGGTGATACGATATCGGCACCCGGAGCAGGCGGAGATGTCGGCAATGAAGCCGTAATAAGGACATTTGAAGCTATGACTTCACAGAAATTCTAAAAGACAGATTTTTATTATGAAAAAATATTATCAAAAATTGAATATATTTCTGCTGCTGGCCTGTATCGTCTGCTATGAATCAACTGTAGTCTCACAAAATAATAATTCACTTTTGCTGCACGATATAACTCGCGAATCCGGTAAGTATCGTGGTAAAAAAATTACCGCAACGTTGAGGTTTAAAAATATTGATTTCGTTTTCAATTCAATTACGTTTTATGATAAAAAAAATATTGATATCTCATTTGATATATCAATTCATAAAGCTATGATTGAATATCAGCTTGAAATGCTTAATCTTCACCGCGGCCTGGAGTATAAAGTAAGTTTTCTTGTAAATGATGTAGATAATCAAGGTGTGATAAATGGTGAACTTATCAGCTTCATCCCTTTACTGCTTTATAAATTACCCGGTGGATGATATCTGCATAATACAAGGGCAGAATAGCTGGGCGGCTATTCTGCCCTCAAGATTGGTTGAGTCGAACACAGATGATTAAACAATATAGTAAGAATCGGGAGGGAAACACTATATTGAATAATCATTATAAATATCGGCGTTTGCTGGTAGATTCTTTAGTACAATTTCTATTTCATGAGAAAGATTTTATCAGTCATAAAATTTTTTTAACTTTGGCATTCCCCGTTTTTTATTATAAACACATGGAAGGTGTATGAAAGGTATTGTTGTTAAAGGATATGGTTTGTTTTACACAGTAAAATATAATAATCAGCGTATCAACTGCACACTCCGTGGAATATTAAGAAAAAAACTGGATAGTAAACGTTTTTCCAATCCCATAGCGGTAGGTGATTTTGTAACAATAAGTACAAACGATGATGGAACCGGTACAATTGATGATATCGATGAAAGACGCAACATTTTCTCGAGAAAGGAAAAGGGTAGAACCAGGAAAGAAGATATCATTGCATGCAATCTTGACAGGATTATCGTTATTCAGTCTTTCAAACAGCCAAAACTCAATCTCCGCTTCGTTGACAGATTAATTATCAGAGGACAGAAAGAAAACATTCCTGTAATATTATGTGTGAATAAAACCGATCTTGCCGCAGCTGGCGATATTGACTATGTAAAAAACTATTACCGGGGAGCTGGTATTGATATTTTGTTTGTCTGCGCCATTGAGGGAAAGGGCGTTTCTGAACTGAAAAATATAATATCCGGAAAAACATCTTTGCTGGCAGGTTATTCAGGAGCCGGGAAAACAAGTTTGCTAAATGCTATTTATCCTCATCTTGATTTACGTGTTTCAGAAGTATCAGAAAGTACCGGCAAGGGGAGACATACTACCACGAACGTATCAATGGTCACGGCAGATAACAATACCAACATAATTGACACCCCGGGATTGCGTGAATTCGGTTTAATGGACATTGAGCCGCATACCCTGGAAACATTTTTCCCTGAATTTTCCGGATATAGAAATAATTGTGTGTTTTCACCATGTACCCATGATCATGAGCCGAAATGTGAGATAAAAAAACAGGTTGATGCGGGTCATATATTTAAAGACCGTTATATTTCATATCTTTATATGCTTAATTCACTTAAAGAGTATTACAACAGGATGTATTAATGATCAGAATATGTGATGTCTCAATATCTTTTGATGAGCTTCCGATTCTCACAAATATCAATATCGAAATTGCGAAAGGTGAACTGCTGGTGCTGCTTGGGAAAAACGGTTGCGGCAAGTCGGTATTAATGAAGTCTATTGTTGGTCTTATTCAAAATTATTCCGGTTCAATATTCATTCATGATAATAATATCCAGTATATACGCGACCAACAAGAGTGTATGTCAATATTCGGATACGTATTCCAGAAAGGAGGCCTCTTTGACTCGATGTCAGTGTATGACAATATTGCCTTCGGTATGAGAAGAAATAATGTAGATGAAGATACAATCCGTACAACAATAACTCAACTGCTCGCAAGAGTGGGTCTCCAGGGTAGTGAAGATAAAGCACCTTCAGAATTAAGCGGTGGAATGCAGAAACGTGTAGGTCTCGCAAGGGCGATATGTCAGAATCCTGAGATTATTCTCTATGATGATCCTACGGCCGGCCTTGATCCGATCCTGTCTGATTCTATTGCAGACCTTATTATTGATATCAAGCATAATTACAAAACAACGTCGATTGTCGCAACGCATGATTTAAAGGTAGCCAGAAAAATCGCTGACAGGGTTGCATTAATTTATGACAAAAATATCGTATTTTCAGGATATTCAGATGAATTCTTCAGTAATTATAATGAATATGCCCGCCAGTTTAATAACGGAGATATTGAAGGACCGATTGATATTTTTTAATGCATGCAGGTCGCAATAATCATGTTGTTTTCCTGAATTCAGCGTCTTAAACATTTTTTTTTAAATGAATATACTTGACAATTATCATAATGATATTTATGAAGCATATTCATTAGGTATTATTTTATTTCTCTTAAATATATAAAACATTTATTTTTATTAAGGAAGTACTAAGATGGAAAAATCAAAAGTTCAAAAAGCAGACCTGGATTGGGGTAATCTTCCTTTCGGGTATGTAAAAACAGATTACAATATTAAATATTCCTACAAAAACGGAACATGGTCCGGGGGTGAGCTCTCGCAGGATGAGTTTCTTCATCTCCATATGGCTGCACCGGCACTGCATTACGGTCAGCAGGCATTTGAAGGTCTTAAAGTTTTTGAAACAGTAGACGGCAGGATAGCAGCTTTTCGTCCTGATGAAAACGCCAGGCGTCTCCGGAAAAGCTGTGACAGAATATACATGCCTCAGGTTCCTGATGAAATATTTCTTGAAGCAGTCAGAAAAGTTGTACAGGCAAACGTAAAATATGTTCCTCCTTTCGGTACAGGAGCGAGCTTATATGTTCGTCCACTGCTTATCGGTGTTGGACCTAAAGTTGGGCTTGGACCTGCTGATGAATATATTTTCATTGTATTTGCAACACCGGTGGGACCATATTATAAAGGCGGTTTTACTCCTGTAAAGGCACTTGTTGTTGAGGAATTTGACCGTGCGGCTCCCGTTGGCGTTGGTGACTGCAAAGTTGGAGGAAACTATGCTGCAGGTCTAAGGGGAGGCGAAGTTGGCAAGGAGAAAGGATATCCGGTTGTTCTATATCTCGATCCCAAGGAGAAGAAGTTTATTGATGAGTTTAGCACATCAAATTTTATGGCCATTCATGGTAAAAAATATATATCACCAAACTCGCAAACAATTCTTCCCAGTATAACGAATAAAAGCCTTGCCACAATTTCTGAAGATATGGGGCTCACAGTTGAGAAGCGGCAGGTATCAATTGATGAAATTGAAAATTTTGATGAAGTAGGCGCCGTAGGTACTGCTGCTGTAATTACGCCTGTATCACTGATCCATTATAGAGGAAAGGATATGAAATTCGGTGATGGAGACAAAGCGGGCCCGGTTATAACTGAACTTTACAATAGACTCACGAAAATTCAAACTGGTGAAATGGAAGATACACATGGCTGGCTTTACGAGATAGTGTAAATTCAAAGCCAGCCATATTGGCTTCTTCGCATTGGAATATGGTATAATCTCAGTCAGATTTGACTACACGCTCTGCCTGTACCGCAAGATATTTTACAAGTGTCTGCTCGTCAATGAAACCGAGATTTACCATAATTATACCAATCAGCCCGCCTTCTTTCTTCTGAATTTCGATAGCTTTTGACAGCTGATCCTGTGTTATCTCGTTATTATCTACTAGTAATTCACCGAGTAATGGTTTTGGCATTGTAATCCTCCGTAATATAAATGGTCTGATATTCTGTCATTGTTTTAGAAACTTCCTGCAGATTACAGTAAAATTCTATCAATCGCATCCTTCCATATCTGAATTTCACGATCTCGTACATGCTCAGACATGGATGGATTAAATTTCGTCTTTATGGTATTATACGCAGCAACTTCATCAATTGTAGTATACAATTTCGCAGTCAAACCGGCAAGATATGCCGCGCCAAGAGCAGTTGATTCAGTAATCTCCGGCAGTAAAACAGGTATATCAAGGATGTCCGTCTGAAACTGCATAAGATACTCATTGTGCGTCGCACCACCGTCAGCCCGTAACTCATGTATCAGTGTTCCTGAATCCTGCTGCATCGCCTCAATTATATCGTAAGTCTGAAACGCTATTGATTTGAGCGCTGCTCGTACTATCTGGGCCTGCGTTGTATCTCTTGTTATTCCAAAAATTGCCCCCCTGGCATCTGCCTTCCAGTATGGGGAACCCAGACCTACAAAGGCAGGAACAATTACTACTTCATCTTCCTTGTCGATATTCTTTGCGAGTTCTTCCGAATCGGAACTTTTAGGGAAAAACTTCATGTAATCCCGCAACCATTGAATAACAGCTCCTGCAATAAATGTAGATCCCTCAAGTGCATATACAGGTTTACCATACGTATCGCATGCGAGTGTTGTCAGAAGACCATTTGTCGATATAGTATGTTCTTCTCCAGTATTCAGCAGCATGAAGCATCCGGTTCCGTATGTATTTTTAATGGTACCTTTTGTAACACAATTCTGTCCCACCATGGCAGCGTGCTGATCTCCGGCTATACCGCCGATAAGAATTCCGTCAGGCAGTCCTGGAACATCTTTTGTTGTACCGAATGAAGATGCAGATTCGCATACTTCAGGCAATAACGTTTTTGGTATATTGAGTATATGAAGAAGTTCCTCATCCCATTTCTTCGTAAAAATATTGAATACAAGTGTCCGTGAAGCATTCGTATAATCAGTTTTATGTGATACCCCGCCGGTAAGGTTCCAGAGTATCCATGTGTCAATGGTGCCAAACAGCAGCTTACCTTCATGTGCAAGACTACGCGCACCATCCACGTTATCAAGAAGCCACTTGATTTTTGTTCCTGAAAAATACGCATCAACGACGAGACCTGTGCGCTGGCGGAAAAATGTATCATATTTTTTTTCTTTTAAATAATCACATATTCCGGTTGTTCGCCTGCATTGCCACACAATTGCATTATGTATTGGTTTGCCGTTTTCTTTATTCCATATAACGGTAGTTTCACGCTGATTGGTTATTCCTATTGAAACTGCATCTTTCGGGTCAAGACTACCTTCTTTCAGGGCATACGGGATAAGTTCCTTCACACTGTTCCAAATTTCAATTGGATCATGCTCAACATATCCAGGTTTAGGAAAATACTGAGTAAATTCCTTATATGCACTTGAAATTGAAAAGCCTTTTTCATCAAAACAGTACACCCGGTTCCCTGTCGTTCCCAGGTCGATTGATATTATATATTTCTTCCCCATAACCTTCCGCTGCCAACCCTCCTTGACCCAGAAATATAACAATATTCCCCGAAACCATTAACGGGGAATATTGACAGTTTTTATAATATATTAACGAAGCAATAATTATATTCAAAATT
>Ga0116164_10003530_pt1 | contig 10667 bp, 6 predicted proteins | sample AD_UKC109_MetaG_FD_89888 | JGI IMG/M metagenome (GOLD analysis project Ga0116164, IMG submission 89888) | Active sludge microbial communities of municipal wastewater-treating anaerobic digesters from Hong Kong - AD_UKC109_MetaG | ecosystem: Engineered > Bioreactor > Anaerobic > Digestate... | reverse complement strand
TGATATCGGTGTTTGATTCGCTGACCGTATAGGTAAACATAACGGCAGCCTGAAGGTTGTTCTTCCAGAGGGTGTTGCTTGTGTCAAGCGCCATCTCCTCCTCCGTGGGGCAGGAGCGCCAGACAAACCCGTTTTCCTTGTTGACCACACGGATATTCCCGTCGTCAAAGCTCACATAAAGCTCCAGAAGCTCGCTTTCCTGCACGAGTTGGTAACCGGCGCCTTCAAGCTTGACCAGGGAATCGTTTAAAATCTCATCTTCCTGCACCGCGGCAAACACCGTCTGCGTGTCCCTGTTCATATTGATATGGCGGATGAGCAATACGGCGCCGGTCAGCACGGCAAGCACAGCCAGGGGTATCAGCGCTTTTTTAAGCATAGGCAAGCAGCTCCCTGAAAAACTCGTTTAAGAAATTATATGCCTGGAACAAGATCCCGCCGACCACAACCACGCCCACGACCGTCATTGCCGCTACGAACAATATCCACAGGATATTGCGGACCGTCTCGCCCATTTCGTAGCCGTGGATCTCCTTGACCTGGATAAACAGGAGAAGCCCGGTCCACATATACAGCACGGCGCGCCCGATCCAGTAGATGCTTTCCTCCGCCTGGGTCAGCACATTGCTGACCAGCGCAAGGGGTATCGTGAGCAGGATCAGGGGCATCAGCGCGTACACCGTGGAGATGATGATCCCCTTAAATGTTCCCTGCCCTTTGGTAATGGCCCCGACCAGATAATTGCCCGTCACCCACAACACGACCGGCAGCACGGACGTGATGAGCACGGAGAACAGCGATACGCCGCGTATTCCCTCCAAATCGAACACGAAGTTGGTAAACGCCCTCTCCCCGATCATCACCAGGATAAACAGCACGAACAGGATCATCGCCGAGGAAATACTTCCCATCCTGCCGCGCGTAGCCATGTAAAAGGTATCGATAGGGTGTTTCATGACTTTCAGGGAATACCGCAGCTCCGCCGATGTCCGCCCAAGCCACGGCACACGCCGGTACAGGGGCGTGATCGTAACCCCGTGCAGCTCATGCAAACCCTTGCGGATCAACTTGAAAAGATGGATATGGAATACCTTGGCCAGAATCAGATATACTGTTACCGCGATTAAGAACCACAGCATCACCGCGCCCGCGTTTTCCTGTACCACTTCCGCGCGGTATTTCCACAGCGCGTCGGAATAATACTCCTGGTTGAACGCCAGGCGCATTTGTTCCATAGCCGTTTTCCAGTCCCTGCGCATATAGGCGATCCTGCCCAGGCCGAGGTTCGCCAGATAGAAGTTCGCGTTGGCCTTGAGTATGCTGTTCCAGTCGTCCTCCGCGGCGATATACTGCCCGTCGTTATACAGCGCCACCGCTTCCAGTATCGTTACCGTCAGCGTGGTAGGCGTGAACACATGGATACCGTTGTATGCCTTATCCAGCACCAGCAGCGTACCGTCCGCCATGGTGGAGACCGCGACGGGATCGCTGAAATAGCCGACGCGTTTATCGTTGCCCGAAAGCTTTTCCCCGAACATCATCAGCGGACTGCCGTTGGAATCATACAGGATGACCGCGCCGTTGAGGTTGTCAATGGCGAAGATCGTGCCGTCGGCGTCCACAAACAGGGTTGTGATGGAGCATTGGATGCTCGAATTTCTTTTCACGGCCACGCGGGTATCCAGGTTATCAAACAGATCCACGCCGTTGGCGTTGAATTTCTTGATCTGCCCCTCCTTGAGCGTGCTGGTGCAGGTATACACGAATCCGTCCTTGCCGAGATATAAATCCGTTACGGAATCGGCGACGGCGTTTTTATCGGTTGCGACCTGTTCGGCGGTATAGATAATCCGCTTGATTTTGTCACCGATCGTCATCTGCGTGGCATTGCGGGCAAAAAATCCCTGGAATTTCCCCGCCGGCGTCATGATCAGCAGGCCCTCGTTATTCCCTTTCAGAAGCACATACAGGTAATCCCTTGCGTCCACCGCGATATCCACGGGCGTAAACATCATATCGGCCAGCCGGGCGTCGTCAGGAATTCCAAGCGTTGCGCGCAGTTCGCCGGTTTCTTCAAATACCGCCAACCGGCTGTTGCCCGTATCCGCCACATACACAGTGCCGTCGTCGGCCACACACACGCCCTGCGGCGCTTTGAGCTCTCCGACGCCGTATTCCGCCAGGAGGCTCCCGTCCGCCGTCATTTTCACCACGCGGTTATTGCCCGTGTCCGCAATGTAGATCATCCCGTCGCTGCCGACGAACAGATCCGAGGGGTTGCTCAGCCCGTCGACGCTTGAAACCTCGCCGGTTTCGTCCTCCGCATACAATTTCTGGCCGACGATACCCACCGGCATATAGGGGCTCTGGATGTAAAAGGGCCATCCGTCCGTGGTATAGCCGTAGGAACGGTATGGCAGGCTGTCCGCCTGCGCGGCGGATGCAAAAAACGTCAGCATCAGGATGGAAGCTGCCAGAACGATCCGTTTTATCAATTTAACCATTCCTTCCGCCTTCATCATTTGATGCCCGAGGTTACCATGGTTTCGATCATGGATTTTTGCAGCATGGCGAAGATCAGAAAATTAGGCAGGAACAACAATAAGCCCGCGGCCGCCACGGCTCCCTTGCGCGCCACCGACGCCACCGCCAGCGCGTTAGAGAGGGTGCTGACAAAGTACGGAAGCGTCTTCATCGATTCGTCCACCATATAGAAGGTGGACGTGGTGATATCGCTCCATACGTTCTGAAATGCGAGGATCATGACCGCGCCGACCGCCGGCAGCACAGCAGGGATAATAATGTTGAGTAAAATCCGCACTTCGTTGGCGCCGTCGATCTTGGCCGCCTCGCATAGGGAATCGGGCACCTGGTCGATAAACTGCTTCATGAGAAACACGCCGATCGGTAGCGCCAGATGCGGCAGGATATGCGCGAAATAGGTATTAATCATCCCCAAATTGCTTACGATGAGGTAGCGCGTGATGACCACCGCTTCGGGCGTGAACATCAGCGCGATGATAATCATATCAAACATCCACTTGCGCCCCGGAAAACGCATTTTTGAAAAAGCGTAGGCGCAGGCGGAGCTGAAGACCAGCGTCATCGCCACGGTGATCACCATGACAAAAAGGCTGTTGAAAATATAGCGGGACAGCGGAATCGCCGACACGTCCGTAGAGTAGAAGAAATCGTAAAAATTCTGCAGCGTCGGGTTGCGTACAAACAACCGGGGCGGATAAAGGAAAAGCTCGGACAGCGGCTTGAACGCGTTGCTGATGATATATATGATCGGAAGAATGGATACGGCCGCCACGACGGTCAGGATCAACAGGATGACGACGGTGCTGAATTTGACGTGCGTCAGCCGGTGCAGCGCGTATTTGAAGGTGATCCGCCTGCGCTTCTTCTTGGCCATCCTACTCATCCTCCTTTGTGCCCAGGAATCGGAAGCATATCCGGGTCAGGATGAAAATACCCAGCATCAGGGTAAAGGACAGCGCCGTGGCGTAGCCCAGTTCAAAACGGGCAAACCCGTAGTCCTCAATATGCGTTTGTATCAATTGTCCGGCGTAATCCGGGGTCGGGTTTTTCCCCGACAACTGCACGCCGATGGAACCCGCCTTCAGGGCGCCAACGATCGCCATCACAGCGGAAAAGAGCATTTGCGGCTTCATAGAGGGTATCGTGATATAAAATAATTCCTTCAGCGAGCTGTTGACGCCGTCGATCTTGCCCGCCTCGTAGAGCTGACGATCCACGTTTTGCATACCGGCGAACAGCGACAGGAAACCCACGCCCATGCTGCCCCATAAAGTCACCAGAATCATGATCAGAAGCAGATAAGCCTTGTCCTGCGTCCAGGCCTGGGCTGTCTGGATAATGCCCATATTCAGCAGCAGATCGTTGAGATAACCCAGTCTGTCGCTGCTGAAGAACACCGCCCAGACCACCGATATCAGCACGCCTCCCGCGATGGAAGGCGTATAGATCGCCATGATATACCCTTTTTTTGCATGCTTGGGTATCTGGGTAATCAGCCATGCCAGCAGGAACTGCAGCGCATAGCCGATCGGCCCGACCACAACGGCGAACACAATGGTATTGGGGATGACGTATTTCATCAGCACCACGTCCTGGGTGAGCATTTTGATGAAATTCCCAAATCCGATAAACTGCGGCGCCTGGACCGAATCATAGGACGTAAAGGCCAGCAGTGTGGCGGAAAGCACGGGTCCCAAAACAAAGACCGCAAAGCAAAGCATAAAGGGCGCGATAAACAGGTATGCGATATAGTTGGCGCGCATCTCCCTGAGCGTATTCTTCGCTTTTCCCCTCGGCCTTTTTACCGTTCGCTCCATGCGCTACTCTCCCTCCGTCGCGGGACTGTCGATATCCATCCAGTCCATCGGTATCAGCACATTGCCGTCTTCGTCGATATAGCCCATCTCCCGCTGCTTGATGGACAGCTCCAGCGAAATATCCTCCACCGCCGTCTCAATCTCGGCACGGTAGTTTTCCTTGTCAATCACGATGCGCGTCCAGGCGTTCCACAGTTCGCGGGAAGTCATATAGGAGCCGCCGGGCACCATGGGAAGCTGCTTGTACCAAGTCATCTGCTCCAGCAGCACTTGCTTGGCGTCCTCCGGCCACGCCTGAGTCTCGATCACGTCCAGATTGGCGGAGAACCAGCGGAATTCCTCGCCGTAATAGCTTTCCATATCGTCGGCGAACAAAATCTGGGTTTCGGTGGACAGCCACCACTGCAGGAAATCCCAGGCCCTTTCCTCGCGTTCCTCCGTGGTCTTGAACATAATCGCGCCCGTCTGCGTGCCCGCCTGCCAGCGGTTTAAAACGCCGTCTTCGTCATAGGTGCCGGGCACCAGCGCGATGCCCCACTGCCCCGAAATATCGGGCGCGGCCATATCAAACTGGATATACTGGTCGATATCGGCAAGCCCCAGCGGCACGTCCCCGGTACGGAAATGCTGATAGAAGCTGGACATCTCCGCCTGTAGCCCGTACTTGAGGTACAGGTCCGTCCATTGCTTGAAGGCCGCATAGCCCGTTTCGTTGGTAAAGGCCAGGCCTGTGCCGTCCGGGGTGTAGACATCCACGCCGTTTTGAAAAAAGAACGTCAGATAATCCCCGTAGGGATAGAAAATCGCGTAATTGCTTTGCAGCAAAGTGCTCAGCGCCTGCATGGCCTCGTCCCAGGTCGCGGGCAGTTCGACTCCCAGTTTCGCAAGGACGTCGCTGCGGTAAAACATCACCTTGACCTTGACCTCTTCGGCAATCGCGTACTCCGCGCCGCTGAAATAATACGGGATGCGGGATCCGGGCGGTACGTGGGAAACCAACTCCTCAAAGCCCTCCAGCTCGCTGAGATCCACGAGCGAATTACGTACGCCGAACTCAAAGGGAAGGGTGATGTCCACCCCTGTAACGATATCGGGCTGCTCCCCCGAAGCGTTGGCAAGCACCAGCACCTGGGAACCCGCGGGGCAATAGCTTACCTTTACTTTGATCCCCGTCTCGGGCGTGTATACCTGATCGGCCAGCAGCTGCATCATATCCACATAGTCGCGGCTGCGCTGGACCCATACGGTCACAACCTCCTCGTCCTCCTGTACGGAAAGGGTCTCGCCGGTGTTGAAAAAGGAGCTGAAAAAGTTCTCAAGCCAGAACCCGGTCCGGGCAAAAAACCCGATTCCGGGATCGGGAACGTCCTGCTGTTGGGGCACGAGATATATTTTATCTATAAGCAGCGGCTGCGAGCATACGCTGTCCATGAGATCGGCAAACACCGTATAGATATCGCTCAGCGCGTCCGTGTTTTTGGCGATGTTGTTGTGGTTTTCCGCCAGGTCATTGAGATCGTTCACGGCGGCCGTCAGGGTGCCGAGTTCCCCGGTTCCGCCTAAAATATCGCCCATCTCGGAAAGGATTGCCCTCATTTCTTCCGTCATGCCCGCCAGATCCTGGGCAATGGTCGGGATATATTTCTCCAATTTCCAGATGCGGTAGATATCGCTGTCCGTGCCGATGATCTCCTTAACGGACAGATCCAGCGCCTTTATATCGCTGACGACGGCCGACAAGCGCTCAAACACCTCCCGGTAGGGCGTGTTCACACAGGTCATGCGCAGGGTATGTTCTCCAGCGGAAAGGTAGATCAGGTACGGATCGCCGTCCCCCAGGATCATCTGCTGCCAGGCCGCCCCGAAGGGAAACGCCACGCAATTCATCTCCGAAAACGGCGCCTCGCCGTCGATTTCCACCCTCCGGAAGGAGGTCATGGATGTATTGTAGTTTTGTTTGTAATTGACCGCCAGGCTGTACCAGCCCGCTTCTTCAACCGTAAAAACCCATTGGGCAAAATTCCCGGCGCTCTTCCAGTTATCGCCCCCCAGTGTATTGAGACGCTTATACCCCGCTTCAATGGGCGTAACCACCGGCTCGGATACGGTGACAAGGTTGATGCTCTTACTGGAGCGCTGAGACACTTGCTCCGCCTCGATGGTAATCAGGGAAGCCGCTTCGTTTTCCGTCCGGTCTTCGCTGTATTCCGCATAGGAAGGCGTATCCGCGGGAGCTTCCAGCGTGATTCCCGCGATTGCCAGGCCACCCTTGATGCCGGTAAGCGTCAGGGTGTTTTCGCCCTGTTGAAATGAGAACAGCAGGGGTTCTTCATAAAAAGCATAACGATCCCTGAGCGTTACGTCGGAAAAGTCAAACAGCCCCTCTTGCGAAGGCATAACGTCGTTTCCGTATTCGTTTTTATCAAAAGGATACACGGTATCCGCAAAGCGCTTGGGAAAAAAGAAGTTGTCGCATTCTTCAAATTGCATTTCGCCGTTGATGAGCAGCCCGCGCTCTATCTGCCCGCTGTGGGCGTCCAGCTGCGCATAGCGAACGCTGATACGGTACAGCCCGGCTTCCGGCACATCAACCGAAAAAGAAACGCTGCCGTCCTCCCCGTCTTCCCAGCGAAGGGCAAACTCGCCGTCAATCCGCGTTTCCACAACAGTCGTTCCCTCGGCGGAATACTCTCTAATCGGCACAGCCACGTCCTGCGTCGCGTATGTTTCATTCTGCCGGGAAAGCAAAACCTCCTGATAGGAAAGCGTCTCATCGGCAGCCGCAAAACCGCACATAAACAATACCGTCAGGATCATTACAGGCAACAAACCCTTGCGCATATTCCCGCTCCTTACAGTATTCTTTTGCCGGAGTTGATATCAAAAAACAGCAGCATATTCATATCCGCCTGTACTAAAAGCCTCGTGCCCTCGTCATAGCGGTTATGGATGGAAGCCCGGATAACCACGGGCGCTTCGCTTTTATTCAACTGGTTGTAGCGAACATGCAGATACCTGTCCGCGCCCACCAGTTCCGACAATTCCAGCGTTGCGAAAAATCCATTTTCCGGTGTTTTGCTTTTGCCTTCGCCGGCTGCCGCCGTCATGTAATCGGGGCGGATAGCGCCGATCAGATCGTGATTTGAATACTTAATCAACGTCGGGGTCAGTTTCTCCTGAGGAATCATCAGCAGCATAAATGCATTGCTGAAAGCATAGCCTTTATCCGTATGGATCAAACGTCCGTTTATAAAATTCATTGGCGGCGTACCGATGAAACCCGCCACATAACGGTTGGCAGGCTCGTTGAAGATCTCTTCCGGTGTGCCCACCTGTTGGATCAGACCGCCGTTCATCACCACGATGCGGTTGCCCATCGTCATGGCTTCCGTCTGGTCGTGGGTCACATACACGGTGGTCGCGCCCAGTTCCCTGTGTATCCGAATAATTTCCGTTCGCATCTGTACGCGCATCTTCGCGTCGAGGTTTGACAGCGGTTCGTCCATCAAAAATACCGACGGATCCCGCACGATGGCCCTGCCCAGCGCGACGCGCTGGCGCTGGCCGCCCGAAACGTCTTTGGGCAGCCGGTCCAGCAGGTGGTCGATTTCCAGTTTTTTTGCCCGTTCGCCTACAATATTGTTTATTTTATACTTTTCCATTTTGCGCAGACGAAGCCCGAAAGCCATGTTTTCAAGCAGCGTCAAATTCGGGTACAGCGCGTAATTCTGAAACACCATGGCGATGTTGCGCTGCCTGGGCGACAGGTCGTTAACGACCTTGCCGTCAATCAATATTTCCCCTTTTGTTATACTCTCAAGACCGGCGATCATCCGCAGCGTGGTGGTTTTTCCGCAGCCGGACGCGCCGACCAGCACCATGAATTCGCCGTCTCCAATATCCAAATTAAAGTCCTGCACCGCAGGGGCGACGTTTTTTGCGTTGGGATAAATTTTCCAGACATGCCGGAGGGATACCTTGTCCATAATACTCATCCTTCGCCGCGAACCCGCCGGGGCCCGCATTCGTGCCGAAATAAAGGAAAACCCTTATAAAATGGCCGGAATTTCCTTCAACGTATCAGCAAAGCAGAATTGCACCGTTATATTGAGTAGTGTTCCCTGCCGCGCCGTAAAAATCCTACCTGTTTGCGGTCACTTATTCAGGCATGGCGGAGAAAGCTATGCGGGGAATACAGGGATGTCCCCCTCATCTTCCCAAATGCTATTTAGAAGAAAAGCCCCCTTGACGGGAAGCTCCCCGGATTTCACGAATTCCTGTTTATATCGGATAAATTGAACCGGAATGTCAAGAAGCTGATCAGGCGGATCCGCCGCTTCAAAACGACCGATATAGGCAAAGACCGAAGGGAAGCTCCCTTTCGGGAGCTTCCCAGTTAACAACAGGTTTTAGTCGGGATAGACAACCAGGTTGTTGGCGTTTACATAGTCGTCGTACTCTTTGAGCGCGTCAACCAATTGCATCTCGCCGCTTGCAACCTTCTGGGTTGCAAGAACCAGATTCTCCTGATCCACATAGATGGTCACGGGTGACAGCATGGCGGCATAGAGGCCGTCATACAGCTTGGCGAATTCCTCGTTGAGAGTGTACTCGGTGGTGAAAGGCGGCAAGCCAAAGGTAAAGCTTGTGGTGTCCTCGTCGTATACGAACACATGGATAATCGTATCCGGATCGTTAACATCCGCGCAGTAGGCGTTGTTGCGGAACTCTTCGCTGGTGAAGGCGCTGAGGTACTCCCACGCCAGTTCCTTGTTCTCGCTGCCCGCATAGATGGAGTAGCTGATGGTATTCAGGATCGCGCCGCCGCCTTCGGGGCCGGTGAACGCGGGATAGAATACCTGGTTGAACCGGGGATCGCCGTTCTCATCCGTAAGGAACGCCCAGCTGGAAACGCCGGGGAACGTCGCTGCAATGCTGGCTTCCCAGTCAATATCCCAAATGCTGTTATCCAGGCCCATCACGCTGCGCTCTTCGGCGGAAAGCGTATAGGCATAGTTGTTGGCGCGGAGTTCGAGATATTTCTCAACAGCGGTGATCGCGTCGGGATCTTCGGAAAGGTTGGAGTATTTCACGCCGTCCTTCTCGCCGTATCCGGTCACGCCGTAGGCCGCGAAGAACATGTTCAGGAAGCGGACATAGTCTTCCTCGTCAATATTGCGCGCGATTGCGATGGTGGTGTTATAGGGGTCGGATTTGTTGGTTACGGCTTTGCACATCTCGGTGAACTCATCCAGCGTCCAGTTCAGGCTGGGATAGGCTACGTTCGCCTTGTCCAGCACGTCATAGTTCACAAAGATACCATAAGGCATGACGTCGAAGGGGAGGCCGTACAGGCCGCCGTCGACCGTATGGATATCGATCAGCGCGGGAACGAAGTTATTCACGAAGGTTTCGTCAGCTTCGATATAAGAGGTCAGGTCTTCGCACAGGCCCTGCGCGATCATTTCCGAGATGACTTGCTGGGGATCGCCCTCCCAGAAGAAGATGTCGGGAGCTTCGCCTGCAGCCACGGCCGCGGGCAGTTCTTCCCAACCCTTGTTGATCACGAAGTTGAACTTCACGTTGGGAAACTCTTCTTTAAGATAATCATAGTACGCATCTCCGGGTTCATTGCCCCAGATGCCATACGTTGATACCTCTCCGGAAGCTTCGGTGCGAACCCAGATGGTCAGTTCACCCTCCGTCTCTGAAGTGACCGCCAGTGCGGGAACCGCATTTGCGACCAACAAGAGGGTCAGAGCCAGTACTGCAGCAACAATCCTGTTTTTTTTCATCGCTTTTTCCTCCAATTATTGTCTTCTAAGCTAGTAACGGCAACTAACCCTTGCTTTTTTAGTTAATTTCCTTTAAGTTCGGTTACTGCCGCTAACAGCCTGATTTATGGTAATATCTTACCAGTTATGCTATGACAATGTCAATAGTTTTTTGCAATTTCCACAATAATTTTTATTTCACCTCCCATATTTAATTTACATGCAACATAATAATAACTTTTTGTTAATTTATATATTGCTTCAGCACAATATCTGTTATCTCACGAGTCTTCCTTTTCGCCGATCGCCTCAAGCGCCCGCAGCACCTCCGCAAAATCCGCTTTCGCAGCGCAGGTCGCTCTGTCCCCCGCGCCATAGAGGAAATACAGGTCCCCGCGGTATACGTGGGCGCTCATCGGGAAAACAATGTCGATTCGCCACGCCTCGTTGTGTTCTTCTTGCGTTTCGGGCGAAAGAAAAGGTTCCATCCGGCAGGAAACCATGTTGCTCAGGTCGCCCTTACGGTATTTGT
>Ga0116164_10003527_pt1 | contig 10673 bp, 8 predicted proteins | sample AD_UKC109_MetaG_FD_89888 | JGI IMG/M metagenome (GOLD analysis project Ga0116164, IMG submission 89888) | Active sludge microbial communities of municipal wastewater-treating anaerobic digesters from Hong Kong - AD_UKC109_MetaG | ecosystem: Engineered > Bioreactor > Anaerobic > Digestate... | reverse complement strand
TGTAACCACCTTTCAACGCCCCTTCCAATAGTGCTGTGACTATTGTAGGGCATATAGTCCGGTGGCTCAAATATTCGTTGGCATTTTACCCAAAGTGGCTCAAGTCCATTTTAGCATTCACATGAACTGGGATTCCTGGGACAGGCTCTCTGAAGAAGACCAGGCGATCATGAGCGAATTGCTGGCCGAGTTCCCCGAAAAGATCGGCAGACTGTATGACGAAGAAGTGCAGCCCGCTGTTGACTTCGCCACCGAAAAAGGCGTGAAGTTCGACAACTTCTCCGATGAGGAAATGGCTGAATTCCACACCATCGTAGAGCCCATCGTTCAGAGCTGGCTCACCACCATGGACGAGAAGGGCCTGCCCGGCACCGAAATGTACCAGAAGATGCTCGAAGTCAGGGAAACCTATAAGTAATACCCAATTCTCCCCGCATGACCGGGGTGTGAACGCCCCGGTCGTGCGGATCTTTTCCTAATTGCAATACAGATAGGTGGGATTACTGATGCAGGCTTTTATCAAGTTTGGCAAAAAACTCGCAAAAAGCGTTGCCTATATCGGCGCCGTTATCACGGCACTGATGATGTTTCTGACCGTTGCCGACGTCCTCGGAAGACGCTTTTTTAATGCTCCGATTCCCGGTGCGTTTGAACTGACCAAAATCGGTCTGGTGATGCTCGTGATGTTCGGATTGGCGCATGCACAGGCCGAAGGTGAAAACATTGGCATTGAAATTCTTTTCGATAAATTCCCCAAAATGTTCAAAAAGATCCTGGAAGTGCTGATCAATATCATTAGCATCGGCCTTTTCGTTGTCGTATTCCTCAATGTTTTCAAGTATGCGGAACGCGTTGCCAGATCCAATCAGATCACCAGCGTATTGAGGATACCGCTTGCTCCCTGGATATACGTCAGCGCGATTGGCGTAGGGTTCCTCATTTTGTTACTCGTTTTCGAGTTGGTTCGGAATTCTTATAATCTCAAGGAATATATTCGAATGAAAGCCAGCGGAGAACTTCCGGATGCGGCTGATGAGAAAGGTGCGATGCCCCAATGAGCCCAGAGTTGATTGGTTTAATAGGGATTATTGCCCTGTTTGTTTTAATGTTTCTGAAAGTTCCGATCGGTTTCTCCATGATGATCGTGGGCGCTGTCGGATATGCCGTCATTATCAGCCCAACGGCTGCCGCAGCCAAGCTGGGAACCGATTTGTTTAACAATACACATAATTACGGCCTGACGGTTATACCCATGTTTACCCTGATGGGGATGATACTGGGCCATACCGGCCTTGGCAGTGATTTGTTCAAGGGCTTCAATGCATGGCTGGGCTTTATCCGCGGCGGCCTTGCCATTGCTACGATTGCGACCTGTGCGGCGTTTGCGGCCGTTTCGGGCTCTGTCATCGCGACGACCGCGACCATCGCCAACGTTGCGGTGCCGGAAATGCGCAAAAAGCACTACCACGACACCCTGAATGCAGGCTGTGTTGCCTCCGGCAGCACGCTGGGTATTCTGATTCCCCCCAGCTCCGTTCTGATCATCTACGGCCTGTTGACAGAAGAATCGATCGGCCAACTGTTAATCGGCGGCGTAGTTCCCGGACTGATCACAGCCGGTTTGCTGGCCCTGACGGCGTACATCGTTGTTAGAATCAAGCCGGAGATGGCTCCTGAGACTTACAAAGCCCCGATGAAGGAAAAACTGCAGTCGATCAAGCTGATCTGGCCGGTTCCCGTCATCTTCCTGATTAGCATGGGCGGCATTTACCTTGGCTACTTCACCCCGACCGAAGGCGGCGCAATCGGCGCGTTCGTAGCCCTGATTGTCAGTATCATCGGCAAGCGCTTTTCCTGGAAAGGCTTTGGCGACGCGCTGCTTGGAACGGTCCGCATCGTTGCGATGCTGATGATCCTGCTGATCGGCGGCGTGGTGTTTGGCAACTTCCTGTCCGTGACCAAGATCCCGCAATGGCTTGGAACCTACTTCATTGAACTACCCCCGTTTGTGCTGATGCTGGCGATCTTTACCTGCTACTTCATTGCCGGGTTCTTCATGGATGCCATGGCCATCCTGATCATTTTCACCGGCCTGTTCTACCCGTTGATTATCCAGGCTGGCTACAGCGGCATTTGGTACGGTGTTGTCACCATTCTGATGCTGCTCATCGGCTTCCTGACGCCGCCTGTAGGTATCGTCGCGATTGTCACATCCGGTATAACCAAGATCAAACTCGAAACGGTGTTCAAGGGCGTTATCCCGTTCTGGATCGCACTTGTACTCTCGACCTTCCTGATGATCATATTCCCGGATATCGTTACTTTCCTACCCAACTTAATGGCGAAATAACAGCGAATCTGGCCATAGCTTAGTTTGTGCTGTCAAAAATTACGTGAGTTCTAGACTCGAGAGGAGAACAACATGGAAGGATTACAAGCGGCAGAATACGTGAGCGGATTGATGGAGCGTGCGAGAGCAGCCCAGCAAATCATCGAGAACTATACCCAGGAACAGATCGACGAGCTCGTAACGGCGCTCGCGTGGGCCGGTGTGGAACCGGGCAATGCCGAGAAAATCAGCACCAAAGCTGTGGAAGAAACCAAGCTCGGCTATTACGACGCCAAATACAGCAAGCTGCAAAAGAAAATCAGGGGCGCGCTGCGGGACATCAAGCATATGAAAACCGTCGGCGTGATTGAGGAAGACAAGGCCCGCGGTCTGGTGAAGATCGCCAAACCCGTCGGCGTTATCGGCGCGATCGTGCCCTGCACCAACCCGGAGGCGACGCCGTTCATCAAGGCGATGTTCGCCATCAAGGCCCGCAACGCCGTGGTGTTCTCCCCGCATCCCCGTTCCAAGGAAACCAACAAGCTGATTGTCGATATCATGCACGATGTGTTCCGTAAATATGGCGCGCCGGAGGATCTGGTTCTCACCGTGGAGCAGGTCAGCATAGAGATCAGCAATGAAGTCATGAAGCAGTGTGATCTGGTTGTAGCCACCGGCGGCAAGCCGATGGTGAAGGCCGCGTACAGCTCCGGCAAGCCTGCCTACGGCGTTGGCGTGGGCAACGCTGTAATCGTCGTGGATGACACCGCGGATATCTCCGATGCGGCGCACAAAATCAAGCTATCCAAAACCTTCGACTATGCCACCAGCTGCAGCGCGGAGAACTCGCTCGTCATCCACGAGTCGGTGTACGATCAGCTGCTGACAGCGCTCCAGGGCGAAGGCGGCTACCTGGTGAATGCCGAGGAAAAGGCAAAGCTGCAGGAAGCCATGTTCCCCGAAGGCCACCTCAACACCAAAATCGTTGCCCAGCCCGCTAGCACCATCGCACAGCTGGCAGGCCTCAAAATCGACTCGGACAAGAGCTTCTTCATCGTGGAAGAGACCGGCGTAGGCAAGGATTACCCGTTCTCCGGCGAAAAGATGTCCGTGGTGGTCACGGTATTCAAGTATAAGGAGTTCAGCGAAGCCATTGGCAAGGTGAACGAAATCACAGGCTATATGGGCGCGGGTCACTCCTGCGGCATCCACTCCACCAGCGACGACCACATTCTGGAGCTGAGCCTGAAAACCAAAACCAGCCGCGTCATGGTGCGCCAGCCGCAGTGCTACGCCAACAGCGGCGACTGGATCAATGGTATGCCCTTCACCCTGACGCTTGGCTGCGGCACCTGGGGCGGCAACATCTCCTCGGAAAATATCTCGCTGAAACACTTCTACAACACGACGTGGGTCGCGTATCCGATTCCCGAACAGATTCCCAGCGATGAAGAGTTGTTTGGAGACTTAGCAAAGTGAATTACGACTTAGAAAAGCAGCATAAAAAGGGAAAGCTGCATGCAATCGAGCGGATCAATCTGCTTGTGGATGCCGGGACCTTCATGGAGATCGGGCAGAGCATTACGCACCAATGTCACGACTTCGGAATGGACCAGATCGAAACGCCGTATGATGGCGTGATCACTGGCATCGGGCTTGTTGAGGGTCGGCAGGTCGGCGTATACGCCCAGGATTTCACGATTATGGGCGGGTCGCTCGGCCGCGAGCACGGCAAGAAGATCGCCCGGCTGATTGACATCTGCATCACATCGCGCTGTCCCGTAGTCGGGATTAACGATTCGGGCGGAGCGCGCATCCAGGAGGGCGTGGGCTCTCTGGCAAGCTATGGCGATATCTTCTACCAGAACACGCGGGCATCCGGCTATATTCCGCAGATCTCCGTGATCGCGGGTCCCTGCGCGGGCGGAGCTGTGTACTCGCCGGGCTTGACGGACTTTGTGTTCGTGATTGACAACATTTCCAAAATGTTTGTCACCGGTCCCAAAGTGGTCAAGCGCGTGATGAACGAAGACGTCACCGACGAGCAGCTCGGCGGGGCCGAGATGCACGCCAGAACCAGCGGCGTGGCGCATTTCATCTCCAAGGATGAAAAGGAATGCTTTGCGCAAATCAAAAAGCTTCTAAAGAGCATTCCGCACAGCCGCTTTGAAAGCTCCTGGACGGATCGGGATGTCAAGGCGATGAAGAAGAAATGCGAAATCGCCGATATTCTGCCCAAGGAAGACACCAAGGGCTACGATGTCAGGGATATCATCAATGAGGTTTTCGATAAGGGAAGCTTTGTGGAAGTCCACCAGAGCTTTGCGCAGAACGCGGTTGTCGGTCTGGCAAAGCTATCCGGGGTGCGGGTCGGCATCGTAGCCAACCAGCCCAAGATCATGGGCGGCGTTCTGGATACGAATGCTTCGGATAAGGTTGCCCGTTTTATACGCTATTGCGACGCCTACGAAATCCCGCTGGTGACCCTGGTAGACGTCCCCGGATACCTGCCCGGTACGGGCGAGGAAACCAAGGGCATCATCCGCCACGGCGCGAAGGTACTGTACGCTTATTCGGAGGCAAACGTACCCAAGCTGACCCTAGTCATGCGCAAGGCGTATGGGGGAGCGTACATCGCCATGTGTTCAAAGCATCTGGGCGCGGATTATGTGTTCGCCTGGCCCAGAGCCGAGATCGCCGTCATGGGCGGCCCCGGCGCGGTGGATATTCTCTATTCCAAGGAAATGGCCAAAGCCGCCGATCCCAATGCCATTCGGCAGCAGAAGCTGGAAGAGTACAACGCGAAGTTCCTGTCGCCCGATGTTGCGGCGCAAAACGGCTATGTGGACGAGGTCATCCAGATGGACCAGACCCGCGACAGGCTGTTTATGGCCCTGTGGTCGCTGCGCAACAAAAAGAGCACCGATATCATCGACAAGAAACACGGGAACATTCCGCTGTAAACAGTGGCGTTGTCATGGCCCGCAATGGCATGAATCAAAATCCCCTGCATCAAGATGATGCAGGGGATTTTTCACGCACGGAACGGTTTCATCAGGGTTAGTATTCCTCACGGAGACCAAACTCTGCCGATTCCACCCACTCGTTGGGGCGGTTGACAAAACGGAACACTTCCTCAAGAATTTCGGCATGCCGTGTTTCTTCCTGAATCAGGAAATCAAGCATCTCGATTGTTTGCGAGTCGGTTGCCTTGGAGCGCAGATCGGTATACAGATCAATGCTTTTCTGCTCCAGGGTCAGCGCTTCATGGTAAAGCGTTGCCTGCGCGGGATTGGCCTTGACAAGCGGCTGATAGTCTTCCATTCCGCTGAACAGGTTCTTCCTGTCGGCAAGCAGCTCGCTGGCTTTCAGCTCATAGGCTGTATCGCCCATCCTGCCGCGAATGATATCAGCATGCTTGGCTTCACCCCTGGCTAGAGTATCAAACACCCGTTTCAAAGGTGTATCGGCGTATGTCTCGGCCTGCTTACGGTAGTACCGTTCTCCGTCCAGTTCCATATCCAGGGCAAACTGCAACACATTCATGGGGTATGCGCTCCTTTCGTCGTGTCTGGTACCGTGCGCAATGTCTTGTTTATTTTACGACTGATGATAGGGTTACATTGATATTGCCCATGGTCGCCTTGGAGTAGGGGCATACCGTGTGCGCTTCCTTGACAAGCTCGTCGGCCAATGCCTGATCGACGCCTTTGATGATGCCGACAATATCAGCGCTCAGGAAAAACGCTCCGTTTTCATCCTTGTCAATGCCAACGGTCAGCTGTACATCCGGCGCGGGAATCGGCAGCTTCCTGACCCGGACTACATGCTGCAGGGCACTGCCAAAGCACGCGGCATATCCGGCCGCGAAGAGCTGCTCGGGGTTGTTGCCGGGTTTGGTTCCGCCCATTTCTGCGGGTGGGGACATATCGAATTCCAGGTTGCTGCCCTGCACGGCAACGTGGCCGCCGCGGCCTCCGGTGGAAAGTGCGGTTGTGGTATATAGAGCTTTCATGAGAGTTCCTCCTTCAATCTGTCGGCTGTTGACCGAATGCAATCGTACCGTAAGCCGATACAGCCATGGTAGCTTCCCATCCGCATCGGATTGGGAAATATTACTAGCGTACAGGAATAGGATGGACTTGTTTTTGCGTTATGAAACGGCTTCTATGCATTCATCTTTTCTATTATACCAAATCATCGATCTGGCGACAAATCAGGATTTGGAAGTATCAAATGGTGACCATAAAATAAAAGAAACCCTTGTACCGATAGCGATACAAGGGTTTCTTTCTGGGAGGGGGTATATGATTTGATACAAAATTCTTTTCTCTTGAACAACGGGTAAATCGTTGTGCGGAAAGGGTTTGTAGACTTTTTCGTTGAACAATACAACAATGAAAATAACCCTTTACAGAAACTAGCACTAGAATTATCAAAATCTAATAATGTGCTTTCGTTTCATTTTTTCGTTAGCCTCCATCGTGCAAGGGCTTTTGTTTCAGTTTGACGAAGTGACGAAAAAACGAGGAATGAAACGATTGATACGACAAAGATCAAAATTCATGGATTCGATAATAGTCTAACACATGCGCAAGTGCAGGGGGATGACGCAGGATGTCAAGACGCTCCAGTCTCACAACCACAGGAGGCCAACCTACTGCCTTAGGGTGTGTCCAACCCGACCGATATGTGCAGCGAAGGACTTTTGGGTGGTTCATTTTCATTTTGGTCAATATGAGTTGTATTATACCTCCAAAATTCTAATAAAAGGATTTCTAGAAGCAAGAACCCACACATCCTTGGTATGCTTAAAATGCAAGCCAGGAATATTTGCTATGGATTCGAAGGGGAGTTCATCTGTTGATGCAACCTCTTCATAAAGTGTGCCATCTGAAGACATAAAATAGCACGCATCGTTCCCACGGCGTAAAAATAACTTGTCTGGAAGACCATCACGCTGAAATTTAAAAGGTGGAAATGTAAGTCGCTTTGGTTTTTGATTGTGTTCTGCTTCAGAGAGTTGGGCAAGCCACGGAAGAACTTCGATTGGAACATCATCGCTTATGACATTCAACTGTTGAATGGTTTTCTTGATATCATGAATCCCTTTTCCGTGAAACATATCGTTCTCTGACAGCCTTATTGCAGCAATGCGAGACCGAATACCTGCCAAGAATATATTGCAGGCATCATCATTTGGCAATCCAAGTTCCACTCTTTTCGCTACAGAATCATATGTGTTTACAATCTCTTGCTCTGTTTCTGAATCAAATATTCGTGCCAAACCGTGAATAATCCATGGAAGCGTAAAGCCATAAAACTTCTTGATGATTTTGAACTCATTCGAATCAGAAACGCATATTTCAGCGAGTGGAACTCCTTGAAGCCATTGAGTGCGGAGTTGTTCAATGTCTATTTGATCTACATTGACGGGTGTCAAGTTGATTGTGTTCTCGAAAACCCATGTTTCGATACTTCGAACCAATGCGCATAGAGCCATGAATTCATCATCAAATGTCGCCGATAATATATAGCTGTTGGCTAATTCATGGAATAGCGCCATGTCCCGGAGAATGCATTCGGACACCTGAAGCGGAACACCAGTTTCGCTGAGTTTCTGCCGCTGGGAGCGGCTCGGAATTCTACGAAGCAGACCGCACAATCTGGCCTCAAGCAGATGAAGCAATTGATTCTTTTCTCTTTCTTCTGCTTGAATACTTGCCAGCATACTGCGAAAAACATCATCCAGCCATTCTATACTCTCATCATTTGTGGAAAAAGCCTCATGCATAGCCAATAATTCATCATCAATATGATCAAAAACCCAGTCAATCCATTCTGCCTCGTTGCTATCCAGCGATATTTTTATTGCATCATTGGCGATAATTTCGATTAAGCTTTGAGCGCTAATATTTGCATTTTGTGCGACTTCGAATATTCTCCTTAGCGCAAAATAGAGACCGCTTTGAACGGATTCAGTTCTGTGCCCACTAAAAAACTGCTGCGCAATATTTCTGTTCTTATTTCGATGCCATTGATCTTGAGTCCTTGATTCATCCAAGGCATATAATACTTTCCCTTCAGCATCTGAGAATGCTCGACCTGCCCGACCACATACATTCCAAAAATCTCTCCCATTCATTGGTGTTTTCCCTTGATACACGGATGCAACAATCACGCTAGAGATTCCGATATTTACGCCTTGAGCAAGTGTTGATGTTGCCACAATGATTAATGGAGGCCTCGAGCGCATGAGCTTTTCAATTGCTATACGGACTAATGTTGGCAATCTGTCGCAGTGACAAATCACTCCTTTTCGCGCTGCCTTGAGGACGATATCATCTTTGGGGAGCTCTTCTAAGCATACACTTTCAAAAGTATTCCAAAAGCATGGATCCCAATTAAAATCCTCTGGGCTTCTTCCGAGTGCAAGAAGGACTTTCTCTGCCTGCCCTTTGATTGATACAGCACGAGCACAGAAGATCATGACGGTACCGTTGCTTGCAAGGCGAACTGCGGTTGCCGCTATGGCTTCATTCTTATCATGAGGAAATGTTTTTTTTCGACCCGGTATGCCGAGGTTTTGAGGAACAATAAAACGTGGGTTAAAAGGGTTGCCTTCACTTTGCCACTCTAAACGCACTTGCTGACCAGTCCAAATAAGTAAACCGAGTCGTTCACGAGCAGGCTTCCAATCTGATCTGGCAACATTCGAAGCGTCACCAGCAATCCATTGTGCAAGATCCTCTGCATTAGGAAGAACTGCTGACAATAATAATACTCGAATGTCATGCCGCCTAGAAAACTCATATAAATAGCTCAGAAAGATTTCGTTGCGAACATGTCTTGTGTCAGCACCGAGTAAGTGTCCTTCATCTACTATGATCAACCGGATTTCATGCTCTAATCCCGAACCTCCGCGTATAAGCGCTTTGGCCTTTTCTGGGGTGGCAATGATTACATCTGTTTGCTGAATTACGTCAAAATCTGTCGTGCTAGCTGTTGAACCACCATATAACTGTGAAACACTAAAACCCAGCGGGATCAAAGTTAAACTAAGGCTTTGTTCGAGTTCAAAAGCCAATGAACGAAAAGGCGCAAGATAAAGCACTTTTGATGATAGATGAGTGGAAAGTGCTTTTAGAATTGCAATTTCTGCAACTCTTGTTTTGCCTGCGCTAGTTCTTAAGTTGATTACAGCACCATTATTATTTCCTAAGGCTAAAGGTAGCGCTGATACTTGCGAAGGCCAGATTTCACACACACGGTTTCGCAGGCTGCAAAGCATTCGTATGTATTTCTTTTGCATGATTTTTGCTGGCAAGAGTGGTGGCAGTATGGTCCAAGGAGATGATGCCTGAAAAGTTCTAAAAATGACTGCCAACAGGCTAACGATTAACCATTGAAGAGTCAAATTGTTAGATGAAGCAAGAAGTATCAGCTTATCTAGAAGAGTTTGGATTTGATTGAATTCATTATGATCGCCAGAATAAATAAAGTTGGACACCACCAAAAAACATCGAGCAACTTCATGCTCAATAAGCCATTGATCGATTTGAGAAGAGTCAGCATCCTTTTGAGGTGCTGAAAAGAAACAGTCCGTTGAGGTACGAATCAGCGAAGCGAAATCTTTCTTAACAAAGCATGTAATCATAATCCCCAAAGAAAAACTTTGGTTTATGTCTTTGAGTACAAAAAACGCTCTCGAAAACTGTTTCGCGGCATATAGTGCCATGCCAGCAAGTAACAGGTTGCAATTAGCTTCATCTGAATCATCGTTGCTGAATTGAAACACATCTGACAGTATTTTGCCAGCCTTCTCAAGAGCCCATACACCCGTTTGTGTATCCTCAGTTGCTGAACTCTCTACTAGTGATAGCCCGCATGCCAAATATGTGTAAGCGATGCTAATCGCTTTCTCGGACAGCAACGGATCATAGGAAGGGTAATCATCAGGTGATTCACGCACTTCCTGAAGAACACGGCGAGCATCTGCTTCGGCTGTCAAATACTCCATTCTTCCGCGTGACAGCTGTGACAATGACCTTTTCACATAGTCTAGTGGTAAATTCATAAATCGTTCTCCAGTTTGTCAAAAGCATCCTTCACGACACTGGAAGGGTTATCAATTCCCAGCGACATTAATAACAGGTTGTGCAGTTGCGTTTGGGAATTTCTGTTGATGTTTGCTCTGGCATTGGTGTTGCTCATTAATAACCCAACGTAATCAATGCGTAACTTAGCAGCTGCAAACAATGATAAACAACTCATAACCTTGGTTCCCAAGTCGATGTTGCCCTCAGTTATCAATCGCTGAGCAACAAAAACGACCGAAGCCGGC
>Ga0116164_10003526_pt1 | contig 10677 bp, 7 predicted proteins | sample AD_UKC109_MetaG_FD_89888 | JGI IMG/M metagenome (GOLD analysis project Ga0116164, IMG submission 89888) | Active sludge microbial communities of municipal wastewater-treating anaerobic digesters from Hong Kong - AD_UKC109_MetaG | ecosystem: Engineered > Bioreactor > Anaerobic > Digestate... | reverse complement strand
TGCATGGCTGCCATTGGCCTGTTCGAACAGGCGATCGACGGTGGCTGCATTGAGCACAATCGGCAACAGGCCGTTCTTGAAACTGTTGTTGAAAAAGATATCGGCGTAGCTTGGCGCGATGATCACCTTGAATCCGTAGTCCTCGAGTGCCCATGGCGCGTGCTCGCGCGACGAGCCGCAGCCGAAATTCTCGCGCGTCAACAGGATGCTCGCCCCGGCGTAGCGCGGATCGTTCAACACGAAGTCAGGATTGGTGGGACGCGCACTGTTGTCCATGCCAGGCTCACCGTGGTCGAGGTAGCGCCACTCGTCAAACAGATTGGGGCCAAACCCGGTGCGCTTGATCGACTTCAGGAACTGCTTGGGAATGATCGCGTCGGTATCCACGTTCGACCGATCCAAAGGGCACACAATGCCGGTGAATGTCTGAAACTTGTCCATAGCTACCTCACGGCGTCTTCGATCGCCTCGCCGGCGTTGGTGATATCGCGGCCGACCCCCTTGATGGTTTCGCAACCCGCCGACCCCAGCAGCAGGGCCATCAACACGCTCAGACCGATCAGCTGTTTCATCATTACCCCACTCATGCCTGAAGATCGCGAATATCAACGAAATGACCGGCGATCGCCGCCGCAGCCGCCATGGCCGGACTGACCAGGTGGGTGCGGCCACCCTTGCCCTGCCGTCCCTCGAAATTACGGTTCGAGGTCGACGCGCAACGTTCGCCCGGCTCCAGCCTGTCGGCGTTCATCGCCAGACACATCGAGCAGCCCGGCTCGCGCCATTCGAAACCGGCGTCGATGAAGACCTTGTGCAGACCCTCCTGCTCGGCCTGCGCCTTGACCAGGCCGGAACCAGGCACCACCAGCGCCTGCTTGACGCTTTCGGCGACCTTGCGCCCACGCGCGATCGCCGCCGCCGCACGCAGGTCCTCAATCCGCGAATTGGTACATGAGCCGATGAATACCTTGTCCAGACGGATCTGCGTGATCGGCGTACCGGCCTCGAGTCCCATGTAACTCAACGCGCGGCGCATACCGTCGGCCTTGACCGGATCCGCCTCGTCGCGTGGGTCGGGTACCTTGTCCGACACCGGCGACACCATCTCGGGCGAGGTCCCCCAGGTGACCTGGGGCAGGATCTGCGCCGCCGGGATGACCACGACTTCGTCGAATTCGGCACCGTCATCGCTGTGCAGCGTCTGCCAATAGGCCACGGCCTGGTCCCAATGTTGCGCCGACGGCGCGAACGGGCGGCCCTTTACGTATTCGATGGTCTTGTCGTCGACCGCGACGAACCCCGCCCGCGCACCGGCCTCGATCGCCATATTGCACACGGTCATGCGGCCCTCGATCGACAGGTCGCGAATCGCCTGGCCGCTGAACTCGATGGCGTAACCGGTGCCACCGGCGGTACCGATGCGCCCGATGACCGCCAGCACGATGTCCTTCGCCGTGACACCCGGCCCGGCCGGCCCGTCGACGACCACCAGCATCGATTTGGATTTCTTCTGGATCAGGCACTGGGTGGCCAGTACGTGTTCGACCTCCGACGTGCCGATGCCATGCGCGAGCGCGCCGAACGCACCGTGCGTCGAGGTATGCGAATCACCGCACACGACCGTCATGCCCGGTAGGGTCGCACCCTGTTCCGGCCCCATTACATGCACGATGCCCTGGCGCGGGTCATTCATGCCGAACTCCAGAATCCGGAAATCGGCGCAGTTCTGATCCAGCGTCTCAACCTGGATCCTGGACACGGGGTCGGCGATTCCCTTGCTGCGATCGGTGGTCGGGACGTTGTGATCCGCGGTCGCCAGGTTCGCCGACGCCCGCCACACCGGCCGATTGGCCAGGCGCAGTCCCTCGAACGCCTGCGGCGAGGTCACCTCGTGTACCAGATGACGATCTATATAAAGGAGCGCCGTACCGTCCGGTTCTTCCCGCACCACGTGCGATTCCCACAACTTGTCGTAGAGCGTCTTGGCTTTCATCGCGCCTTTCCTGTTGCTGACGAAGCTAAAAATAGCGCCTATCATGAATAAAACAAATTCATGTTTTTCATTTTATGGATTCTTACCAGGAATAATGGAGATCTCCGCGCTGCAGGCCTTCGTCGAGGTCGCCGACCACCAGTCATTCTCGGAAGCGGCCGAGGCGCTTTTTCTGACCCAGCCGGCGGTGAGCAAACGCGTCGCGCTGCTGGAGACAGAGCTGGACACCCGGCTGTTCGACCGTATCGGCCGGCGGGTCTCGCTGACCGCCACCGGGACCGCCCTGTTGCCGCGCGCACGCCGCCTGATCAACGATGCGCGCGAGCTGAAACGCCTGGTCAGCGATCTTTCGGGCGAGGTCCGCGGCCGTCTGGTGATGGGCACCAGTCACCACATCGGGTTACACCGCCTGCCCGCGCCGCTTAAAAGCTATACGGAGCTGTTCCCCGGCGTCGACCTGGACATCCGTTTCATGGACTCCGAGGCCGCCTGCCGCGCCGTCGAGACCGGCGATCTCGAACTGGCGATCGTGACCCTGCCACCGACGACACCACCAAGCCTGCATCTGCAGACCATCTGGGACGACCCGCTCGCCTTCATGGTCGGCCTGGATCATCCGCTTGCCGGTCGTGAACGGGTGTCGCTGCAGGAACTGATCGCCTTTCCCGCAGTACTGCCCGGTACCACAACCTACACCCGCGGAATCCTCGAAGACGCGGTACGCAGCGCCGGCATCGAACTGAAAGTGGCCATGGCGACCAACTACCTGGAGACACTGCACATGCTGGTGGCCACGGGCCTGGGCTGGAGCCTGTTGCCGGCGACCGTGCTGGATGCCAAGGTGCATGAACTGCAGGTAGATGGGTTCGTGCTGAGTCGGCGACTGGGCGCTGTGACCCACCAGAAACGCAGCCTTTCCAATGCGGGGACCGAGATGATCAGGGTCTGTATCGGGGGTTGAACCGTTGCATGATTCGCCGAGAGGGCTCGGCTCCTACAGCACCGTGCCACCCGTAGGAGGCCAGCCTCTGGCCGATCGGATCCGGTCAAACCGTCGAGCGCGCGGCCTCGCCCGACAGACGCAGCCGTGCGCCTTCCAGCCCGGCCAACAGGGTCGGCACCAACAGCAGCACCAGGAAGGTCGCGAACGCCAGACCGAACGAAATCGAGACCGCCATCGGGATCAGGAACTGCGCCTGCAGCGAGGTCTCGAACAACAGCGGCAGCAGGCCGGCGATCGTGGTCAGCGAGGTCAACAACACCGCGCGCAGGCGCTGGCAGGCGGCCTCGACGATGGCCTCCTTCACGCCCATGCCCTTCTCGCGCAGCTGCTTGTAGAACACCACCAGGATGATCGAGTCGTTGACCACGATGCCGGACAGCGCAAACAGGCCGAACATGGACAGGATGGTCGGGGTGACTCCCATCAGGTAATGGCCGAACAGTGCACCGACGATGCCGAACGGGATGATCGCCATCACCACCAGCGGCCAGCCGTAGGAGCCGAACACCCAGGCCAGCACGATGTAGATCATCGCCAGCGCGAACAAGGCACCGCGCTGCATGTCGCCAGCGGTCTCGCGCTGGTCTTCGGCCCGCCCGGTAAACTCCCAGCTCAGGCCGTACTGCTCGACCAGGCCGGGCAGCAGGCTCTCGCGCAGCTGCGCCCGTACCGAGTTGGCGTTCGCGGTCTTCTTGTTGACGTCGGCGTACACCGTAACGGCGAGCCGGCCCTCGGCGTGTCGCACCGCCTTGAAGCCTCGCCGTTCCTCGAGGTCGACCACCGACAACAAGGGCACCGTCTGGCCATTCGGCAGGAAGGCGCTGAAGTCCTCGAGCGCACTCAGACGATAGCGCTCCGCGTCGGGCAGCATCACCCGCACTTCGACCTCTTCGTCAGCCTCGTTGAAGATCTGTGCCAGTTCGCCGTCGAAGGCACCGCGCAGTTGCCGGCCGACGTCCTCGACACTCAGCCCCAGCGACTCGCCCAGCGGATTCAGACGAAACACGAGCTGCTGCTGTCCATAGGGCATGTCATCCTCGATCGCCAGCACACCGGGGATCGCTGCCAGTGAGTCGGACAATTCCAGCGCAGCCCTTTTCAGGGCGTTGGCATCCTGCCCGCTCAGGCGCACCTCCAGGTCACGCCCCGGATGACCACCGGTGCGTGACGTGATCGTCAGGTATTCCAGCCCCGGCGGCTTGTTCAGGCGCCCTTCCCAATCGGCGATGAAGACTTCATTGCGCACCTCGCGTTGATCGGACGGAATCAGCTCCACGGTCACCGAGGCAAACTGCTCACCCTGCTGCTCCTGCCGGCCGCTTGAGAAGAATCCCCGTCCGGTCGCGACGTTGGTCACTGTCACCAGCCCGCCACCGAAGGCGTCATTCGTTTCGTAGAGTGCGGTCTCGACCTCACCGATGAACGCGTGCACACGTTCGGGCGGCGTGCCGGCCACGAAGGTGGCACTGGCGACCACGACATTGCCCTCGACGTTGGGAAAGAAGGCGAAACCGATTCGACCGCCGCGCAGCAGACCGAACAGCACGACGACGAATGCCAGGGTGATCGCGATCACCGCAACCCGGTTGTGCACCGCCCAGGTCACAACAGGCCTGAAGGCGTGATCGCGGAAGCGGCTGAATCCGTTGTCGAGGCGCCGTCGCAACGGGCTGGCCTCGGCATGTTGTATTCCCTTGAAACTGTGTCGCAGATGCCCCGGCAAGATCAGGAAGCTCTCGATCAAAGACGCGATGATCACGCATACGATGACGAACGGGATGTCACCCAGAAACTTGCCGATGAAGCCGGAGATCGCGAACAGCGGGATGAACGCCGCGATCGTGGTCAACGACGATGACATCACCGGCGCCAGCATGCGCCGCGCGCCGCCTTCCGCGGCCTCCAGCGAGCTCTCGCCGGTCTGGTAATGGGTCAGCGCATCCTCGCCGACCACGATCGCGTCATCGACGATGATGCCGAGCGCCATGATCAGCGCGAACAGCGAGATCATGTTGATACTGCCCCCGGCGACATACACGATCCCCAGGGTCGCCATGAACGAGACCGGGATGCCGACGGCGACCCAGAACGCGACCCGTCCGTTGAGAAACAGGAACAGGATCGCCACCACCAGCGCCAGGCCACTGAGCCCGTTGCGCAGCAGCAGGTTGATGCGATCCTTGATCAGGGTCCAGCTCTCGTCGTAGACAGTGATCGAGACGTCAGGCGGATACCGGTGGACGGCCTCGGCCAGCCATTCCTGCATGACCCGCGCCGATACCAGTGAGTCGGACGTCGCGGATCGCATCAGCTGCAATTCCACCGTCGGCGCGCCCTGATAGGTCATCTCCACCTGATTCGGCCGTGGCCGCCGTTCGACCTCGGCGATGTCACCGACGCGCACCAGCCGACCATCCCGGTCGGCGATAAGCACGACGTCTTCGAACTCAAGCTCACTGCGCCGCTGGTTCAATGTCCTGACCTCGCGCCCGACATCGTCGCGGCCGACCGTGCCGGCCGGAAGATCGCGGGACTCGGCAGCGATCCGAGCGGCCACCTGGCGCAACGACAGCCCGAGGTCTTCGAGCGTCGCCTGTGGCACCTGGATCGCCAGTTCATCTTCCGGCAGGCCGGTGATATCGACCTTGGCGATACCGCGATCGAGCAGTTCTCTCTCGATTCGTCGCACCAGCGGCCGCAGCTCGCGGATATCCCGCGGCCCGTGAACCAACAGCCGCGCTACAGGTTCGTAGCGCAACATATGGCTGACCTCGGTCGACTCCGCATCCGCCGGCAGGTTGCGCACGGCGTTGACCAGTTCCTCGACGCGGTTGGTCGCGACCCCCATGTCCGTACCTTCCGGAAACTCCAGGTTGATCAGGCTCAGGCCCTGGCTGGACGTCGACGTCATCTTGTCCAGGCCGTCCGCGGTGCGCAGTGTCTGCTCCAGGGGCACGGTGATCGAACGCTCGACGTCTTCGGCCGAGGCGCCGGACCAGATGGTTCTTACGCTGACCACCTCGACCTCGAAGTTGGGGAAGAACTGCACGTTCAGATTGGCCAGCCCCCAGACACCCGCCAGCAACATCACCACCATCAGCAGATTGGCAGCCACCTTGTGCTGGGCGAAGATCCCGACGAAATCGTTGCGATGCGCAAACGCCACGCGTCAGCCCTCACCAGCGACGCGCACCAGCAGGCCATCCAGGGCCGCCGGAAGCTGCGTGGTCACGACCCGTGTGCCATCGGGCAGATCAACAGCACGAACCAGGACACGCACATTGCCGTCCGGATCATGCCATTCGCCGACGCGTTCAACGCGTTGTGGACGCATCCGACTCTGATCGTCAATCGTGTAGATCCTGTCGGTGCCATACAGGGCCTCGTGCGGCAGCGCGATCAGGCCGTCGGTCTCCGGCAACGCGAGTTCGAGGCGGGCGAAGCGCCCCTGGCTGACCTCGTCGGCACCCGTCGTGACCGTAAACAGTCCGTCGACACCACCGGTACCGCTGCTCGCCTCGCCGGCCAGGCCGCGAAGCTCGCCGCTGACCGCGACGCCGTCTATCTCGCCATGCACGACGAGCGGTTCGCCGGCCGACTGCGCGGCGCGAATCGCCGGGAGGTGGCGGGCCGGCAGCTGTGCACGCAGGACCAGGGCATCGGTGTCGAACAGGGCCACCAGCGGATCGCCGACCCGGGTGCGTCGCCCCGGCGACACCAGGACCTCGATGATCCGACCATTGAAAGGTGCGCGCACCTCGCAGCGTTCGACCTCGAGTATGGCCTGATCCCGCAGCGCCGCCGCACGCGCACGTGCGCCTTCGACGTCGGCCAGCCGAGAGGGGTGCTCGTCGACCGCCTGCTGGCGTGCCGACAATGCGATCGCCTGCTTTTCCGCCGCCTGCCGGGCCGTGTCGAGTTGCGACTGCGCACCGACTTTCTTGCTGACCAGATCCTGCAGTCGCGCCACCTCACCACGGGTCAGCGCCAACAGCTGGCGTTCGCGCGGCAGGGTCTCCAGGTTGGCCTCGTGGCGCAACAGTTCAGCCGCGATGCGCGCTTCGGCCTGGCGCAGTTCGGCCTCTCTTTGCAGCAGTTGCAGGCGCGCATCGCGATCGTCAAGGCGTACCAGCACCTGCCCCTTGGCAACGCGCTCACCCTCGACCACAGCGACAGCCTGCACGTCCGCGGCAACACCGGCCGTCAGCTGACTCGACCAAAGCGACTCAATGCGCCCGTAAAGGGTCACGCCCGGCCGGTAACGTCGGGCATGAACGGCCTCCGCCGCCACCAGCCACGCGCGCTCAGTGACGGTAAGCGGCTTGTGTTTCGGCTTGCTCGCGATCAACGCCGCGGCAGCCGCGGTGGCCAGCAGCAGGATCAGTAGCGGTAGCCACCAACGGCTGCGACGCACCCTTTCCTGCACAGGTTTATCTGGGTTCATTCTTGGCTTGGATGACTGTTGGCTGGTAGAGGTGGCGGCTCATTCTGGCTGCCCGCCCTCAAGTGAGGCGATGCGATCGCGCAATGCCTGCAGTTCTTTCTCCTGGCGGCGAAACGCCTTCAGCAGGTCCGGGACTTTGCCCAGTGCCACCTTTTCGCGCATCACCCGCCCCATTGGTCGCGCCGGCGTGCCCCAGACCTTTTCGCCTGCTGCAAGGTCGCCAATGACACCGCTTTGCGCGCCGATCTGCACGCCGTCGCCAATCTCGACGTGATCGGCGATTCCCGCCTGACCGCCGGCGACCACACCATTGCCCAGCCGGCTGCTGCCGGCGACACCCACCTGCCCGGTCAGCAGCACGTGCTGGCCGATCTGGTTGTTGTGCGCGATATGCACGAGGTTGTCGAACTTGCTGCCGCGCCCGATGCGGGTCTCGCCCAGGGTCGCGCGATCGATACAGGTGTTGGCACCGATTTCGACATCGTCCTCGATGACGACGATGCCGAGCTGCGGGATCTTGTGATGGTGATCGCCCATCCAGTGAAAACCATAACCATCGGAGCCCAGCACCACACCAGGATGCAGAATACAGCGGTCGCCGACGATGGTGCCGTCCAGCAGCACCACGTTCGGACCTATGTCGCAGTCAGCACCGATCTTCACACCCCGGCCAACGAACGCACCGGCACGGATCTGACTGCGCGGCCCCACGCAGACACCGGACTCAAGGACCGCCAGTGGTCCGACACCCGCTTCGTCGGCGACCTGGACATCGTCGGCAACCATGGCACTGACATGTACACCGCTGAAGCGTTCTTCGACCCGAAACAGCTCCATCGCACGCACGAATCCGACTTTCGGGTTCTTCACCCGCAGCAGATTGCAGTCGGCAATGGCCGGGAAGTCTTCGCCGACAATCACACCGGCGGCGCTTGTACCCCTGACCTTGTCCACCAGTTCGGGAGATTCGGCATAGCAAAGCTCGCCGGGGCCAGCCGTATCGAGCGGTGCCATACCGCGTACTGCACGTTCTGCCAGGCCCTCGAGGCTGGCCCCGATCTCGCGCGCAATCTCGCCAAGGGTGTGGGCAATCATGTCAATCCATCCGCTCAGTAATCATGGTGACTGTCTATCCAGCGCCAGGCGACAAAGGCTCCCAGCATTGCGATGCCGCCGGCCGCCCCATAGGTCATCGCCGGCCCCAGGCCCTGCCACGCATAACCGCTCGCGAGGCTGCCAACGGCCCCACCGGCGCCGAAGCTCACACTACTGTACAGCGCCTGCCCCCTACCCTTGTGGCGTCCGCGGAAATAATGATGCACCAGGTGGATGCCGGCCGCATGGAAGGTCCCAAACGTGGCGGCATGCAGCAGCTGCGCGACCAGCAGCATCGGCAGTGACGCCGCCAGGTTACCGATCACCAGCCAGCGCACGCCGGCCAGCGCCAGGCTGGCGACCAGCACACGGCGTGCGCCGAAGGTATTGAGCAGACTGTGCATCACCATGAACAACCCCACCTCGGCCAATACGCCCAGTGCCCATAGCTGGCCGATCAGTGTCCCGTTGTATCCGTGGTCCTGCATGAAGATCGAGTAAAAGGCGTAGTAAGGGCCGTGGCTGACCTGCATCAGAAATACCGCAACGAAAAACCCGATAATCGACGGCTTCTTCAGGATGGCACCCAGCGACGGCTGATCCTGTGGATGTGGCTCCGGGTCCGGGTCGCGCACCAGCAGCGAACTCAACCAGATCGCGACGAAGATCAGGAGTACCGACGGCAGGATCACCTCCGGGCCGTGCCGCTCGACCAGCACGCCGAGGATGACAACGGTCGCGATGAAACCGATCGAGCCCCAGACGCGGATACGCGCATAGCGCGCAACGCGGTCTTTCAGATAGGTGAAGCTAATGACCTCAAACTGTGGCAGCGAGGCGTTCCAGAAGAAGCTGTACAGGGTCATCACCAGGGCGATCGCCCAAAACCCCTCGGCCACGAACATGGCGCTGAACACCAGCACCGACACCAGCGAGGCCATGCGCACGATCTTCATCCGGTGCCCGAGGTGATCGCCAAGCCATCCCCAGATGTTCGGGGCGACGATCTTGGTCGCCATCAGAATCGCCATCAACTCACCGATGGCCACCGCATCGAAGCCCCGGGCACGCAGAAACAGTCCCCAGTACGGGACGAGCGCCCCGAGCAGGGCGAAATAGAACAGGTAAAAGGCCGACAGGCGCCAGTATGGCATCGTCAATTCGCCCCGCCGGAATGCGGCCATACGGGCCCGCCGGTAGCCACGCGATGCGCCTCAGCTGCCAGGCGCGGCGGGGATCACCGGGGTATTGGACCTGACGTCGGCATTCTGCCCGCGCTGCCGCAGGGCATGATCGAGCAGCACGATCGCCAGCATCGCCTCGGCGATCGGGGTCGCCCGGATGCCTACGCAGGGGTCGTGCCGGCCCTTGGTGATCACGTCTGTCGCATGCCCTTCGACATCCACGGTCTGGCCACCGAGGCGGATACTGGAGGTCGGTTTGAAGGCGACCCGGGCAACGATGTCCTGGCCACTGGAGATGCCGCCGAGGATGCCGCCGGCGTTGTTCGACAGGAAACCCTGCGGGGTCATCTGGTCACGGTGCTCCGTGCCCTTCTGCGCGACACAGGCAAACCCGGCGCCGATCTCGACACCCTTGGCAGCGTTGATGCTCATCAGCGCATGGGCGATGTCGGCGTCCAGTCGGTCAAAGATCGGCTCGCCCCAGCCCGGCGGCATACCGGCAGCCACGACAGACACCTCGGCACCAACGGAATCACCCGACTTGCGCAGTTCGTCCATGTACTGCTCGAGTTCGGCGACCTGCCCCGCATCGGGCCAGAAGAACGGGTTGCTCTCGACCGGGTCCCAGGAAAAACCGTTTGGCCGGATCGGTCCGAGCGCCGACAGGTAGCCGCGCACCTCGACGCCGAAACGTTCACGCAGATACTTCTTGGCGATTGCGCCGGCGGCGACCCGCATCGCTGTCTCACGGGCCGACGAACGACCGCCGCCGCGATGGTCACGGATGCCGTACTTCTGGTTGTAGGTGTAGTCCGCGTGACCCGGCCGGAACTTTTGCGCGATGTCGCCGTAGTCCTTGGAACGCTGGTCCTGATTGAAGATCACCAGCCCGATCGGCGTACCCGTGGTCCTGCCCTCGAACACGCCGGACAGGATCTGCACCTGGTCGGGTTCGCGA
>Ga0116164_10003525_pt1 | contig 10678 bp, 8 predicted proteins | sample AD_UKC109_MetaG_FD_89888 | JGI IMG/M metagenome (GOLD analysis project Ga0116164, IMG submission 89888) | Active sludge microbial communities of municipal wastewater-treating anaerobic digesters from Hong Kong - AD_UKC109_MetaG | ecosystem: Engineered > Bioreactor > Anaerobic > Digestate... | reverse complement strand
TACTCGCCGCACTTCTAGAACTTGCCAGCCAAGAAAAGGTTCAGAGGTGGATGGAGTAACGCCCCGCACTGCGGGGCGTTTGTTTTTTCCGGTCAGACGGACTTCTGCAGGAACAGGCCACACGGCGCCGGAGTGAATCCCGCTCGCGCGTAGATGGCGCGTGCCCGGGTGTTGTCGGCGCGCACTTCCAGCGTGACTGCACAGCACCCCTCGGCCTGTGCGATCGCATTGATTGTCGACAGCAGTTGCCGTGCGACCGAGCGGCCGCGCCAGTGGGGCAGCACGGCGATGTCGTGGATATTGAGCAGCGGTCTTGCGCGGAACGTCGAATAGCCGAGAAAGCAGGTGGCCAGACCGACAGCAGTCGCACCGTGGCGTGCCAGCAGGCAACGCGCACCCGGGTGACTGGCAAGGTCGCCGGGCAGGCGTGCGCGTACCGATGTCGACAGCGGCTGGCCACCGCCCATTGGATCACGTGCGTAGGCGTCCAGCAGATCGAGATAGTCGGCGATGTCACGTGGGTCGTCAAAATCCACGCGCCGCACATCGACTGCCTGTTCAGGCATGCCGTCCGGCCTGGTCCACCGCGAACTGGCGGGCGACACGGCCGCTGCGGGAACCGCGTTGTCCGGCCCAGCGCAACGCTGCAAGACGGGTCTGCTCGTCGTTGCAGCTGCCGGCATTGAGGCGCCCGAGCCAATGCTCGACGATTGCCAGGTAGTCGTCCTGACTGTACGGGTAAAACGACAGCCACAGGCCGAAGCGTTCGGAGAGCGAGACCTTTTCCTCGATAGCCTCGCCGGGATGGATCTCACCATCGACGATATGCACGTCCTGGTTCTCGGCTTTCATCTCCGGCATCAGGTGGCGCCGGTTCGAACTGGCATAGATCAGCACGTTGTCTGCAGGGGACGAGATCGAACCTTCAAGCACGGCTTTCAATGACTTGTAGCCGGCGTCGTCCGCCTCGAAAGACAGGTCGTCACAGTACAGCAGGAAGCGTTCGCGCCGGCTGTCCAGTGCTTCGACAATCTCCACCAGATCCACCAGGTGATCCTTCTCGACCTCGATCAGGCGCAGACCCTGGTCGACGTAGTGATTGAACACTGCTTTGATCAGGGTGGATTTACCGGTGCCACGGGCCCCCCATAACAGCGCGTTGTTGGCTGGCCGCCCGCGCACGAACTGCTCGGTATTGCGCACCATCTCGGCCTTCTGTCTGTGCATGCACAGCAGATCATCCAGGTCCACGCGGTGTGGCTTCTTTACCGGTACCAGGCGGGTCCCGAGTCGATCGTGCCGCCAGCGGTAGGCGTCGTAGGTCCAGTCGGGTGTGTTGGCGCGACCTTCCAACGCAGCTTCCCATCGGTCGAGAAGTCGGTTGGCACGGGCAAAAAAGTTGTCGGTTTCATTCATTGGTTGGTGCACCAGGCGGCGTCGAATGGGGTCCTCTGTGGCATCAGGCGGTGTAACGGCACGACGCCGCCGACGGAGGAAATACTTGCATTATAAGAAAATGCTTATATACTTGAGCTCATATCCGACACCGACCGGTACGAATGGGGTCGCGTCAGGCGAGCCGTTTTTAGAGGATTTAAACATGAAAAAGATCATCGCAATCGTTGCCCTGGTTGCCTCGGCACAGGCCTCGGCATTCTGGGGCTGGAACGATAACAGCAGTTACGGTTATGGCAATGGCTACAACAACGGCTATTTCGACGGCAATGGCACTGCGGATGCCGAGGCCGATTTCACCTTCGATTTCACCATGACAGCGCGTATGCGCGGTGAGGGTCGCGGGACTGGCAACGGCTATGGGTATGGCGCGGGTAACGGCTATGGCTACAACGCGAACGTCCCGTACTACGGTGCGCCTTACGGCTACCTGCCACCCGTCCCGGTCGCACAGCCGGTTGAGTAGGCCCCCGCAATTTTGCGACGCGCCCTGACGGGCGCTTCGAGTGTGCAAAAAGACCCCGGCATGAGGCCGGGGTTTTTTTTGCGTGGAAGATGCCGGTTTCTTGTCGGGCGTCAAGTTCCCGGGCGTCCGGCCGCTACGGCAGTAATTCGGAGCCAGCAACGTATGCCCGAACATCCCGCGCGCGCTTGCTCAACAGGTCAGGAGAACTACAAATGGGTTTCATTGGCGATCTTTCCATACGCAACAAGATTCTCGGCGGTTTCGCCCTGGTTCTTCTCGCGGTTCTGGGATTAGGCCTAAGCTCGATCAGCAGCCTTTCGACCGTGCAGGGCAAAGTACAGCAACTGGTCGAACAGAGCACTCCGGCGGCACTGAAATCAGTGGCGATCAGTGACTTGATAAAAGAGGCTACTGCATCGCTCGGCTTCCACCTGTTGAGCAAGACCGCGGAAGACGCCGCCACCCTGCAACGCCAGATCGGGCAGGTCGATGATCTGCTGGTCGAACTGGAGCAACTGCCCGCCATCGGTGCCGATGAACCCAGCCTGGCCAAGCTCGAAGAGATCAAGAAGCGTTTTGCCGAGTTCAAGGGCCTGACGCCGAAAATGCTTGCGGTGGCTGCCAACGACGAACTGAATCTTAAGGCGATGAGCTACGCGAACCGCAACACCAACCCGGTGTTTCGTGAGAAGTTGCAGCAGCTCACGGCGCTGATCGAGGCCGAACATGCATTCGAGCCCGAGATCTCGGTCGATGGCCTGCTGGACCAGGATGCGGCCGGCAATTACAGCCTGGCTGCCGCAAAGGAGCTTGCGCAACGCGCGGCGGCCGCCACCGAGGCGAAGGACCAGGCCCGCAGGGATCTCTTCTATCACCTCGTGACCTTGCGTTACCGCTGGCTCAGCCTCAACAACGAGGTGCGCCTGTTCCTGGCGTTTCGCGCCCCGCAGGCAGTGGAGAATGTTGCAACCTACCAGGCGTCTGTGATCGGTACGCTCGAGGAGGTCGCTGCACGCAGCGAACTGTTTACCTTCGAGCAGGAGGAGGCGTTTTCTGCGTTCACCGGTGGACTCGATGATTTCTGGCGCGGCCTCGATCGCCTGATCGAGCTGCATCAGGGCGATGATTGGCGCCAGGACGCGTTCCTGGTGAAGACCCGCATATCGCCCCTGGTCAAGCTGATCAGTGATGACCTGAATGAACTGGTCGAGCGGCAGAAGACGGCGATGCACGCGGCCAATGCCGAGATCGTCGATATCTACACCAGCAAGCGCACCGGCATCATGGCGACAATCGCGCTCATCATTGCAGTCGTTGGCTTCATCGCCTGGATGCTCGCTCGCGGCATTACGCGCCCGCTGGCGCGCGCCGTCGAAGTGGCCGAACGGGTCGCACACGGTGATCTGGGCAATGTCATCAAGGTCGCCACGAACGATGAAACAGGGCAGCTGATGCGGTCGCTCGATGCCATGCAGCGCGACCTGAGGCAACGCATCGATGCTGATGCCAAAGTGGCGGCTGAGAATCTGCGTATCCGTCAGGCGCTGGACAATGTCGGTATACCGGTCACCGTATCCGACGGTGACAACGTCCTTATCTACATGAACAGCGCGGCGCAGAGCCTGTTTACAGCGATGGAAAGCGTCTGGAAGCAGGATTTCCCGAAGTTCTCGGTGCACGAACTGGTCGGTCAGCGCCTGTCCGACTATCTGGCCGATCAGGATCTGCTGGCCGCTTACCGGGCGAAGCTGTCGAGCGGGAAGACCATCGAGGGGCCGGTCGCCGGCCGCATCTTGCGTCTGGCGGCCAGTCCGGTTTACGACACCGACGGCGGATACCAGGGGCGGGTCACGCAGTGGATCGATCGTACCGATGAACTGGCCGAACTCGAGCGTGACAAGGTGCGGCTGCAGGCGGAACGCGACGTGGCGGCAGAGAATCAACGCATCCGCATCGCGCTGGACAATGTGTCGTCGAACGTGATGATGGCCGACACCGATCGCAATATCGTGTATCTGAACCGCGCTGCGCTCGCGCTGTTCAAGGAAGCTGCCGATGACCTGCGCCAGGATCTGCCGGACTTCGATCCCAGCAGTCTGCTTGGCGGCAGTATCGATGCCTTCCACAAGCACCCGGAACACCAGGCGGGGCTGCTGGCGTCGCTGACCTCGACCCACACTGCCGAGGTGAAGGTCGGTCCGCGCACCATGCGCATCGTCGCCAATCCTGTCGTCGATGAAGATGGGAGGCGCCTGGGTACCGCGGTTGAATGGACCGACCGCACCGCCGAGGTGGCCGTGGAACAGGAGATCGACGGGCTGGTCGAGGCGGCGCGCGCCGGCGACCTGCGTCAACGCGTCAACGAGGCGGGCAAGCGCGGTTTCTTCAAGCGACTTGCCACCGGCTTCAATGCGTTGCTCGATGAATTGTCAGAGGTGTTCGACGAAATCGCCAGCGTGATGTCGGCGATGGCGGATGGCAACCTCGAACAGCGTCTGCGTGGCGAATACCGCGGCACCTTCGGTGAGGTGCAGGCCAATATGAATCGTACGCTCGACAATCTGTACGACATCATTGTGCGGATGCGCGATGCCGCCGATGAAGTGGGAACAGCGGCCGAGCAGATCAACGGTGGCAACCAGAATCTCTCTAGCCGTACCGAACAGCAGGCATCATCCCTGCAGGAAACGGCATCCAGCCTGGAACAGCTGACCGCGACCGTGCGTAACAATGCCGATAACGCCCGGCAGGCCAACCAGGTGGCGACGGGTGCCCGCGCGACTGCACAACGCGGTGGCGAAGTTGTCGGTGAAGCAATCGGGGCGATGGAGCAGATCAATGCCGCGTCCAACCAAATCGCCGAGATCATCGGTGTGATCGATGAGATTGCATTCCAGACCAATCTGCTGGCGTTGAACGCCTCGGTGGAGGCGGCTCGCGCCGGTGAACAGGGCAGGGGTTTTGCGGTGGTCGCGAGTGAGGTCCGTAATCTCGCGTCCCGCTCGGCCAACGCGGCCAAGGAGATCAAAGACCTGATCCGCGACTCGGTGGACAAGGTGCAGGTAGGCAGTGAGCTGGTCAATCAGTCCGGGGCGACCCTGGAAGAGATTGTTGCCGGGGTGAAGAAGGTCGGTGACATCATTGCCGAGATCAGCGCGGCGTCGACCGAGCAGTCGACAGGCATCGATCAGGTCAACCAGGCGGTCAGCACGATGGACCAGATGACGCAGCAGAATGCCGCGCTCGCCGAGCAGACGTCGGCTGCCTCACAGGCGATGCGTGACAATGCGGCCAACATGCGTGAGCTGATGGCGTTCTTCAAGATGGGCGGGGGACCTGCCGGCAGACCGGTGGCATCCGCGAAGGCGGTTTCGGCAACGCCAACGCCGGCCAGTCGACCTTCCGCTGCATCGCGTGCGGCTGTGGTCGCAAATACAGCATCGGCGCCCAAGCCGCGACCAGCGCCTGTGCCAAAGGCCACCGCCAGGCGCAGCGAAGTGCCGCTTGCCGCCGACGAAGACGGCGAGTGGGAAGAGTTTTGACTGTCCGCCGGGTCAGTTGCCCGCAAGGATCGGGACTGACTTGATCTCGCCTGCCTGCAGGGTGAATTCGCGTTCGCCCTTGCGGGTCTGATTGCGGGCGAAGGCGATGTAGTCTCCGGCGGGCAGCACGAGCTCCGTCTCCGCATAGTACCCATCGTTGAAAACCCGTCGCCGACGCAGCTTGCCCTGTGCATCACGCTCGATGCGATACACGGAATACCAGGTGAAGGTATTGGCCTGCGGGGCCGCCTGGTCCACCAGCCTCAGGCCGACCCGTCCGGCGTCAACATTCACGACGGCGGTCATGCTGTCACCGGCGGCAACATCGATCACGATACTGCCTTTACCCTCGCCAACCCGTGCCGATGCCCGATAGCGGCCGGCAGGTACGATGAAGCGTGCCTTGTGGTTGGGCCCATGCGCCGGTTTTTCCGTTGGGGTCGTTGTCGCAATGGCGGTGCCTTCCGGTTGGATGTCGAACCAGGCGTTGAGTAGCGGATCCTGATTGCCGCTGAGTGAGGCGAGCAGGGTCACTTCACCGGCATTCAAAGGCATTTCCAGTGTCCTGGTCTCGCCCGCTTCGAGGGTCACGGGGATATCCACCCGGGTATGGTCCAATTCTGCGGTTGCGCGGTATTCGCCGGCAGGCAAGATGAATGCCACCTGGTCGGTGGGCTGTGCCTGTGTCATCACTGTTGGCGGTTGTACCTCGCCTGGCCCCTGCAGTACGCGGTAGACACGGAACCTGGTCCCATCCGCCCGCGCACCCTGATCGCTGAAGGTGCTGAACAGTTCCAGGCGGGCAGCGCGCAGCACCATTTCCCGCCGGGTGACTGCACCGGCCTCGATATGCACCGGCAGTTCAAGCATCGCATTGCCGAAAGTCGCTTCGGCGATGTAGTCGCCTGCGGGCAGCACGAAGCGGGCGCTGTCGGCGTAGCCATTGCCCGCTACCTGCACGCGTACCGGACGCCCGAAAGCATCGGTGTCGTCGCGCAACACTCTGAACCAGGTCTCGCTGGCCACCGGTCCATCCTCACTCATCAATCCGCTGAGCAGCAGTTCGCCGGCGTCCAGCACGATCTGGTGGTTCAGCATCCCCTGAGACGGCACCTCGACGCGCTCCTCGCGGGTGACCGAGCCGTTGCGCACCTGTACCAGGTACTTCCCCGGATGCAGGCTGAAGATCGCCTCGGCCTGTGGGCCGCTGGTCGCCATGACCGTGTGACGTGGCTTGCCGAACACGGCCGCCTCTTCACGCATTACCGTGAAACTGGTGCCAGGGAACAAGGCGGTTCCATCCTGCAAGACACTGGTCAGACGCACGTTGCCATGGCGCACCGTATCCATCGACTGGCGCGGCGCGAACTGCGGTATCGGCGAAGAGGCCGGGGTTGGCGGATCCATTCGCCATATGGCCTGCTCTGCGAGCAGGGTGCCGCAGAACAATGCGAGGGCCAGGATGATTATCAGTCGCAGGTTCACGCGGATCTCCTCGAACAGCAGCGGAGTCCCGGCCGACCGCATCCCGCATGCTGCGGGAGGGTCGGATTCCGGTGGTTTGTTGGTGGGCACATGCCGCCGGTGATCCGGCGGCTCACATTCAGGCGTCGATGCGCTTGTACTTGATACGGTGAGGGTTGACGGCCTCGTCACCCAGGCGGCGTTTCTTGTCTTCTTCGTAGTCGGCGAAGTTGCCTTCGTACCAGACGACCCGGGAGTCGCCCTCAAATGCCAGGATGTGGGTGGCAATGCGGTCGAGGAACCAGCGATCGTGCGAGATCACCACGGCACAGCCTGGGAAGGCCAGCAGGGCCTCTTCGAGTGCACGCAGCGTCTCGACGTCGAGGTCGTTGGTCGGTTCGTCGAGCAGCAGCACGTTTCCGCCGGATTTGAGCAGCTTGGCCAGGTGCACGCGGTTGCGTTCACCGCCGGACAGGTCGCCGACCTTCTTCTGCTGATCAGCGCCTCTGAAGTTGAAACGTGAGCAGTAGGCGCGCGACGGCATCTGGAACTTGCCGACGGTGATGATCTCCTGGCCATCGGAGATCTCCTCCCACAGGCTTTTCTTGCCGTCGAGCGCATCGCGGCTCTGATCGACGTAGGCGAGCTGCACGCTCGGCCCGATACGCAGCTCACCGCCGTCCGGCTTTTCCTGCCCGGTGAGCAGACGGAACAGCGTGGTCTTGCCGGCGCCGTTCGGTCCGATCACCCCGACGATGCCGCCCTTGGGCAGGTTGAAAGTCAGCCCATCGTAAAGCAGGCGATCACCGTAGCCTTTCTTCAGATTGACCGCTTCGATCACCAGGTCGCCAAGGCGCTCGCCGGGCGGGATGTAGATCTCGTTGGTCTCGTTGCGCGCCTGGAATTCGCTGTTCTGCAGTTCCTCAAAGCGGGCAAGTCGGGCCTTGCTCTTGGCCTGGCGTCCCTTCGGGTTCTGGCGCACCCATTCCAGTTCTTCCTTCATCGCCTTGATGCGGCCCTGCTCCTGCTTCTGTTCCTGCTCCAGACGGGCCTCTTTCTGTTCCAGCCAGGACGAGTAGTTGCCCTCCCAGGGAATGCCGTGACCGCGGTCCAGTTCGAGGATCCAGCCGGCGACGTTGTCGAGGAAGTAACGATCGTGGGTCACCGCGACGACGGTGCCGGGGTAGTCGTGCAGGAAGTGCTCCAGCCAGGCCACGGATTCGGCGTCGAGGTGGTTGGTCGGTTCATCAAGCAGCAGCATGTCGGGTTTCGACAACAGCAGTTTGCAGAGCGCGACACGCCGACGCTCGCCGCCGGACAGGGTGCTGACGTCTGCATCCCACGGAGGTAGCCGCAACGCATCGGCAGCGACCTCCAGCTGTCGCTCGAGGTTGTGGCCGTCGGCGGCCTGCAGGATGTTCTCGAGTTCGGCCTGGCGCTTGGCGAGGGCGTCGAAGTCGGCATCCGGTTCCGCATACGCGGCATAGACCTTGTCCAGCTCGGTCATCGCCTCCTTGATGTGGCCCAGCGCCTCCTCGACGTTGCCGCGTACGTCCTTGTTCGCGTCGAGTTGCGGCTCCTGCGGCAGGTAGCCGATCTTTATGCCCGGCTGTGGCCGCGCCTCGCCGTCGATCTCGGTGTCGACGCCGGCCATGATCCGCAACAGCGAGGATTTCCCCGAACCGTTCAGGCCGAGCACGCCGATCTTGGCGCCGGGGAAGAAGGACAGTGATATGTCACGCAGGATCTGCCGCTTCGGGGGCACGATCTTGCTGACGCGATTCATGGTGAAGATGTACTGGGCCATAACTCTTTGCCGCGCTGGGCTGGATGGTTGCGAAGGCGGCGATTTTACACGCTCCGCCGGGGTTTAAAAAAAACACCTGTGGCCGCTACTTTCTGCAATCGGTCCGCCCGCGGACGCATTGCGGATTTCACACATGCAGGGTTATGCAGATCGAGTCCGGCGGCAGGCGACGACGCGTGCCGCGCTGGCCTTCACCGTGGTCGGAATCGCCGCGGGCCTGGCAGCGGGCCGCTTGATGCAGGCAGGTTCCGGCCTGGTAGAGCGGGCAGGCATGCCTCAGGGTGGCTATCAGGGCCTGCTTCTGGCTGTTGTCCTGCTGGCGGCCCTGTTGGCTGGAGTCTTGCTTGTGCGGGTGCGCCGCGGCACCGGGGATGCGACCGCGCGCGACCCAGTCACCGCGCTATACACACGCGGGTATGCGGATGAGATGGTCCCGCGTCTGATGGCGCGCGATGACCGCGACGGGCGCAGCGAACTCGCGCTGGTCCTGATCGGCGTGGATTACCTCGATGAGGTCAGGCGGCGCTACGGCGACCGCGCAGTGGACGAGGTCATGCAACTGGTGGGGCGGCAGATCTGTGGCCAGGCCCGGGCCGACGACCTGCCGTCGCGGTATGACGATGTACATCTCGCGGTGTTCCTGCATTGCCGTGAGACCGATCAGGCCGTGGCCTTCGGTCGCCGCCTGGCAATGTTGCTGTCCGGCCAACAGATCGACTGGCATGGCGACCTGATCAAGGTCACCGTCAGCATGGGGGTGGCGCTGCGCAGGACCGGGGAGTCACTGGAGCAGCTCAGTGGCCGCGCGGTGGCCCGACTGGCCGTTGCCGCCGGACGCGGGCCGGGCCAGATCGAATCCTCCTAGTCTTCCCGGCTGTCGCGCAGGTCGGCGGCGATCAGGGTGTTTTCCAGCAGCGTTGCAACGGTCATCGGACCGACACCACCGGGGACCGGCGTGATCCAGCTGGCGACCTCGCTGACGGCCGCCGTGTCTACATCACCGCACAGACTGCCGTCCTGCAGGCGGTTGATACCGACATCGATCACGATCGCGCCCGGTTTGATCCAGTCCGCGGTGACGAAGCGCGGTACGCCGACGGCGGCGACCACAATATCCGCGGCGCGCACCTTGCCCGCGAGGTCCTTGGTCTTGCTGTGACACACGGTCACGGTACACCGCGCCATCAGCAGTTCGAGGAACATCGGCCGGCCGACGATATTGGACTGGCCGATGATCACGGCGTCTTTGCCGACCAGGTCGATACCGGTGCGTGCCAGCATGGTCATCACCCCTTTGGGCGTGCACGGGCGCAGCAGCGGCTGGCGCAGTACCAGGCGGCCGATGTTGTAGGGATGGAAGCCATCGACGTCCTTGGTCGGCAGGATGCGTTCGGTCACGGTGTCTTCGTTGATCTGCGGCGGCAGCGGCAGCTGCACCAGGATGCCGTCCACGTCGTCGCGTGCGTTCAGGCTGTCGATTACCTCGAGTAGCTCATTTTCGCTGGTATCCGCCGGCAACTGCATCAGTTCGGACAGAAAGCCAACCTGTTGGCAGGCGTGCTGTTTGTTGCGTACGTAGACCTGTGAGGCAGGGTTTTCCCCCACCAGGATCACGATCAACCCGGGCCGACGCTGACCGCCAGTGATCCGGTCGTCGACGTGCCGTTTGATCTGTTCGCGGACGTCGGCCGCAATTGCTTTTCCGTCGAGGATCTGTGCGCTCATGAATGCCCTGTGGTCGCTGGCTGTCTTGGAAGATCGAGGCGTCATGATACCAGAGTGGGTTCGTTTGATTGACGGCCGCGGGCTGTGGCGCGTATCATTCAGCGCCTTCGCAAATCGGCGGGGAACCTTTCGGGGTATAGCGCAGTCTGGTAGCGCGCCTGCTTTGGGAGCAGGATGTCGGGAGTTCGAATCTCTCTACCCCGACCAGATTCGGGAAAT
>Ga0116164_10003523_pt1 | contig 10681 bp, 7 predicted proteins | sample AD_UKC109_MetaG_FD_89888 | JGI IMG/M metagenome (GOLD analysis project Ga0116164, IMG submission 89888) | Active sludge microbial communities of municipal wastewater-treating anaerobic digesters from Hong Kong - AD_UKC109_MetaG | ecosystem: Engineered > Bioreactor > Anaerobic > Digestate... | reverse complement strand
GGTACGGGCTGCTTCATCCGCGGTTCGCAAAAGCTGCTCACCCAGCTGACACAATTCCTGACCCAGAATAATCTGGAGGACAGAGTAACGCTTGGCGCGACGTTCTGCTTTGAAAAGTGCGATCAGGGCCCGGTGGTCAAGATCGGGGACGAAATCATCACCCACTGCACGAGACTCAAGGCGGTGGAAGCGCTCACCCAAAAGCTCAACCTGCATGTAGGCGCATAAGGCCTGCTAAGGAGGCAACCCCATGACAATCGTCAAAACGCTGGAAGCCATGTGCCGGGACTGCTACCGCTGCGTCCGCGCATGTCCCGTGAAGGCGATCGGCATTAAAAACAATCAGGCGTTTATCAACCCGGACCGCTGCATCAACTGCGGCACCTGTGTGAAAACCTGCCTGCAAAAGGCCAAGGTGGACGAAAGCCAGCTGGACGACGTGAAGAAGATCGTCAAATCCGGCGATGTGGTGGCGTGCGTCGCGCCCTCGTTTGCAGCCGAGTACCCCGGATATCTCCGCCGCCGTTTGGTGGCGGGGTTGCGGGGGCTCGGCTTCAAGCGCGTGGAGGAAACCTCCATCGGCGCGGACGCCGTGGCCGCCTATACCAAAAAGCTGGCCGCGTGCACAGGCTGCGGGGGCATCTCCACCGCCTGCCCCGCGGTGGTGGACTATATGCAGACCTACATGCCCGAGCATATCGACCTGCTGATGCCCGTGGTATCCCCCATGATCGCGCACTGCAAGATCACCAAGGCGCTGCATCCCGAGATGCGCGCGGTGTTCATCGGCCCCTGCGTGGCCAAGAAGGCCGAGGCGAAGCAGGAGAAATACAAGGGCATCGTGGACGGCGTGCTGACCTTCAAGGAGCTGAACCAGTGGTTCGCCGAGGAAGGCATCGTGCTGGACGACGTCTGCGATTCGGGCTTCGACCGGATCGGCCATCTGGACACGGCCAAGCTGTTCCCGCTGCCCGGCGGCATGATCAAGACCGCGGGGCTGGACGACAGCATCGATTCGGTCAACATCGTGCACACCTCGGGCTACGAAAACACCATCACGCTCCTGCACGCCGCGGTCGATTCCAAGGAGCTGGAGATCATCGAGCCGCTGTTCTGCAACGGCGGCTGCATCGGCGGCGCGGGCAACGAAAACACCGACAACATCTTTGAAAAGCGCAGGAACATTATCGAGTACGCGCACGAGAAGGAGCTCGTCATCGGCGACGAGGAGCAGATGCCGCCGGTGGATCTCTCCACCTCCTTTATCCGGAAGACCGTGCCGACGGTAAAGTACACCGAGCAGGATATCCTGGATGTCTACGAGCATACCTACAAATCCGCCCCCGAAAACCGGCTGAACTGCGGGGCCTGCGGCTACAACAGCTGCGAGGAAAACGCCATCGCGATTTTAAACGGCATGGCCGAGTACTCCATGTGCATCCCCTACATGCGCCGCCGCGCCGAGAACCGCGCCGACACCATTCTGGAAAACGCGCCCGAGGGCGTGGTGATTTTGGACGAGGCAATGAGCATCCAGTCGCTCAACCCCGCGTTTGAAAAATACTTCTCCTGTACGTCGGCGATCATCGGACGCAAGATTTCCTATCTGATGGATTCCACCCTCTACGAAAAGGTGCTCGCGCAGCCCGGCCAATACCTGGAATCGATCATCGAATACATGGGCAAGGAGTTCCACCAGGTCGTTTTCTACCTGCCGATGGAAAAGCATTACGTCGGTATCTACATGGATCTGTCCAACATCAAGCTCAACGAGGCGAAGATCCAGAGCTCGCGCGACAAGACCATCCGCCGTGTGGAAAAACTGATCGCGCAGAACCTGGAGATGGCCCAGAAGATGGCGGATTATCTGGGCGAAAGCGCCGCGCGCAGCGAAACCCTGCTGGAGGAACTGATACAATCCGATGACTAAAGAAAAGCTGCGCCTGTATACGGAGCTGATGCTCAAGCAGGTCAACAAGCGCCAGTACCGCGAATGCGGCGATCAGGCCGACATCATCCGTACGATGGAGCATACCGATTTCATCCTGTCGGACGGCATCGGTTCGGGCAGCTATGCCAATATTGCCGCGCGGCTGAACAACAGCCGCGTTCTGCACCTGATGCAAAGCGGCGTTTCCATCCACCCCGCCTGCGAAAAGGTGCTCAAGCTCATGCACCGCGCCCGCTCGGAAAAGGTACCCTTTGCCGCGTTCAACGCGGCGCGCATCATGAAGGGCGGGCAGTTTACCTCGCTCTCATTCGAGGCGCCGGAGCCGCTTCTGATCCGCGACGGCATCGTACAGAAGCTGCGCACGACCTACTACACGCTGTCCAACGAGGTAGTTTCCGAGACCTCCGTGCTGCTCAAGGAGGGCGACTCGATGATCTTTTTCACCGACGGCGTCACCCAGGCCGGGCTCGGGCGCGGCCACGGCATGGGCTGGGGCGCGGAGGGCTTTCAGGATCTGCTGCAAAAGTGCATCAGCGCCGGCATGACCTTCGACGACGCGCTGGATATCATCCTGATGAAAACCAAATCGCTCTCCGGCAACGAAAACGGCGACGATACCTCGCTTGCGCTGCTCACGCTGCGCAAGGCCAGCGTCATCAACATCCTCTCCGGCCCGCCCGCGAGCAAGCAGGACGACGAGAAGTTTGTCAAAGCGTTTTTGAAAAGCGACGGGTTGAAGGTGGTCTGCGGCTCCACCACGGCGGATATGGCCGCCCGCGTGATGGGCAAGCGCGTAAAAATGCGCACGATCCCCGATTCGCTTACCGCACCGCCGGAATACACCATCGACGGCATCGACCTCGTGATGGAGGGCGCGGTTACGCTCAACCAGGCTTACAACATACTGGAGGAGGACGCGTCCGACGGCGAGGAGGGCATCTTCCGCCTGTGCTCGCTGCTGCGCAGCGCCGACATCGTGCGCTTCTACGAGGGCATGGCGGAAAACACCGCTCACGACGACATCACCTTCAAACAGATGGGTATTTTAAAGCGCGCCATCATTGTGCAATTATTGAACGAAAAGCTGATCAAGATGGGCAAGGTCACGAAGATCGAAAAAATGTAGCCTGCTTCTCTTAAGCCAAGAGAAGCAGGCTACACATCATGGGTCTGCGCCGCGTTCATCCGCGGCATTTTTTGTATCCGACGGTCTTTCCTACCGCTTGGAAACGACCAGCGGCTCATCCTCAAACCAGACGCCGTCTTTGACGAGCTGGTCACGCAGCACCGGATACGGCAAATCGCGGATATCGGCGTACCGGCCCCCCGCCGCCATGGCCGCCGCCGTTCCCGCCGCCTGGCCCTGCGCCATACAGGATACGGTATTGCGGGTGGACATATGGGCATGATGATTCGACGTCACCATCATACCGACGGCATAGAGGTTTGAAAAGCCCCTGACCTGAATGGAGCGCAGCGGAAACCCGTAGGTGCTGCCGCCGCTGATCTGGAGCGCCGGCGCTTCATCATGAAAGCCGTAGGCGAAGATATCATCCGCGAAATGCGTCCCGGCGACGATCTCCTCGTTGCTCAGATCATAGTCGCACCGGATGCAGCGCGCCCTGCGAATCGTGATCGTCGGGCTGGTGCGCGCAATAAACGCGTTTTCACTGCGGGGGATCACCTGCTTGAGCAGGGCGAGAGCCTCGCGCTGGCGGCGGCGCAGCTCATACTCCGCCTGCGCGAGCGCGTCCCGGTCGGTGGGGCAGCCGTCCATCATGAAGTTCAGCTTGATAAACATGAAGTAACGGTCGTGGAGCGTCGTCGTTACCGTATGCATGCCCAGCTCCTTCGCCTTGCGGCCGAAGGCCGGGTCCAGCTTTTCCCAGTTTCCGTCCACCCGGATAATCTGATCCCTTTTGCCGTCCCGCAGGCCGCGCGCATATTCCTTCAGCGCTCCGTTGTCCTTAAGGAACCGGTAATAGGAATCGATATCGATTCCCGCGATCCCCATGCTGTTGGCGACAGGATAATCCCGCATCTCCGTCAGCGGGGCGCCCGCGCGCGCGCATACGTCGCCGTACCCGGTTGCGTCGATCACAACCTTTGCCATAAGCGCCTGGCATCCCTGATGCGATTCCGTAATCACCGTTTTCACGGCGCCGTTTTGTTGATCGGCGCCGACGACCAGGGTATTCAGCAGCACGTCCACGCCGGCCTCGCGCAGCAGCTCCAATGCGATCAGCTTGTAGATTTCCACATCCACGCACAGCGTGTCGGAATCGTACCCGAAATTCATAAGCGTTTCGTTATGCCCCGACGCCCCGCCGGCCTTTTCCAGCCGGTTGATGAATTCCTCCGGCAGGCCGCGGACGACCTTTTTCTTTTGTACGCCGGGGAACGCCTTCCAGAGATTGAAAAAGCTGTGCAGTCCGCAGCCGCCCTCGGCCGCGATGCCGCCCACATAGCCCTTTTGTTCGACCACCGCGGTCTTCGCGCCCTGCCTTGCCGCGGCGACGGCCGCGAAAACACCGGCGGTTCCCCCGCCGCAGACGACGACGTCATAGCTGCGGGCATTTATTTTCTGTTCCGGTCTGCAATAATATTCCATGCTCATTGCTCGCTTTTCTGATTTAGTCTCCCAGATACACGCCGTTGCTCTTTAGCGTTGCACGGAGCGCCTGCACATCCAGCGCGCGGGGCGTGCAGCCTTCCCGCGCGCACAGTGCGGCCGCAGTCCCCACGGCTTCGCCCTGCGCGATGCAGGACACCGTATTGCGGGTGGACATATGCGCTTCCCAGGTGCCGGTGATCAGCCGGCCCGCGACCAGCAAACCCTCAATCGCTCTGGGCAGCAGGGCGCGGTACGGAATGCCGTAGCATTTGGCGTCCCGGATCATGATGCGCGGCGCGCAATCGTGAAAGCCGTACAGCAGCACCTCATCGGCAAACCGTGCGCCGCTTGTGATCTCTTCCAGCGACAGATCGTACTCGCAGTCGATCACACGCGTATACCGGACGCCCAATCCGTTCGCGGTCCAGCTGACGTACGCGTGCTCAAAGCCCGGAATGTATTTGACGAGCATTCCGGATAGCTCCATCGCCTGATGGCGCAGCTCGATAACCGCCTTGCTGCACGCCTCGTTGTCGGTTGCGTCCACGTTGCGCTTGTTGACGATATTGATATAGTTGAAGTTGTTGGCGTGATAGGAAAAGCCCAGCGGACCCCACATGGTGTTTTTCTTCATGAATTCGGTGAAGCGCGGATCCTTTTTCAGGTCGAAGCCCAGACGGATCACATCGTCTTCGCCGTCCTTTTTGCCGCGGATCAGCTGGGTTACCATCTCTTTTTCCTCCAGATAGGCCACCAGCCGTTTCATATCCACGTTCATCATCCCGAACGGAAACCCGACCGCCGTCGTATCGTGTTTTTTCGTATACACGGCTCCCGCAAGCGCGGCGACGTCGCCGTCCCCCGTTGTGTCGATCACCACCTTGGCGCGTATCGCTTCCCGTCCCGATTTGCTTTCGATCACGATACCCTGCACCGTGTTCCCGCTGCGCATCACGCCGGTAATCATCGTATTCAGCAGGATCTTGACGCCGGCTTCCTCCAGCATCCGGAGAACCTCGTCCTTGAAAATTTCCCAGTCCAGCAGGGTGATGACCGAATCGTAATTGCCGCCCTTTTCCTGTTCCAGGTGCCCGTAGGAACCGTTGCAGGCGACCAGCCGGTCGATGACCTCCTGTGCGATTCCCCGTACCAGCTGCTGCTTTTTCGCGCCCGGAAACGCTTTATACAGATTGAAAAAGCTGTGCAGGGGTCCCGCGCCGCTGACAATGCTGCCGCCGACGTAGCTGTTGCGGTCGATCAGGATCGTTTCGGCGCCGTTGCGGGCGCTGGCCAAAGCCGCCGCAAACCCCGCGGTGCCGCCGCCGCAGACCACAACGTCGCATTGATACCGGATGGGGGTGCTGAGCGTCTCCTGATAAACCTTGTCTTTCTCCATCATGGCCTTCTCCTTTTGCTTTGCATCCATCAAAATCATTCCTCGGTTTGGATCACCACATACGGATAGGGATGCTTGGGATGATAGATCCCGGGGTACATCGCGCAATCGCAGCCGGGCAGCTGCACCGTTACATACGCCATGATATCCCATGCGGGGTCCACCTGATCCGCCGGGATTTCCGCAGCGTACGTCTGGCCGCGGCGCTCCATCGTGATCGTTTGGAAATTACCGCGGAGCTGATTGACATCGCGGAAATGCAGCACCGGATCGGCCGGAAAATCCGCGATCCCGGTAGCGTGCGCCCGAATCTGAATCGGGCATCCGCCCCGCGCATGCAGGGGTATTTCCGCCGTCAGCCCGCATGGCGCGGCGGCAGGCTTTTCCCCGGACGGGACGGCCGCGGACGGCGTAATCGTTTGCTCTTTAAGCAGGTCACGCACGCTTTTACTGTCGCGTTCCAGCTCGATCATCAGGTCGCGCCAGGTTCCCCTGCGCGTTTTGGAGCCGGCCGAGCTGAAATCCAAATCATGGTAGTATTCCCGGTCGCCCAAATCCGAAAGGGTGCTCCACGTCCGTATGGCGCGCTCCAGCCACCGGTCGCAGGACACGAGTTCGGATGAATTCTGCGTTTCCCGCCAGCATGCCAGCGCGTACGCCGCCCGTATTTTCTGCGCGTGGTAGAGACCGAGGTACGCGGTCATCCGCATATCGATGCATGCGGCTCTCAGCTCCGGCACGGCCGAAGCCTGTTCCAGCGGTCCGACGCCCGCCAGCACAGCCTCCGCAAGCTCCTCCAGCCATTGCGCGTACTGCCTCGGGGTGTATTTGCCTTTCACGGTCCCGGCGGCGCACACATCGTGGGCGAATTCGTCGATCCCGTAAAACAGGCCGCAGTCGCTTGGCTCCGTCGAGCCATAGGTGATGGCGTCGTAAAAATCGAAGGACTGCATTTCGTTCAGATTATTCTCCGCGAACAGCGCCCAGCCCGTGTTCAGCTCCGTCCAGTACCGCAGGGAAGGGTGCACCGGCATGTGCGCCGTGGTGATCAGCGGCACGATGCGGCTGGCAAGGGAAAGCGTGTGCGCAAGCCCTCGGCCCGTCTCCGGGCCGAACCGCCCGGTAAACTCGGATGTCCATATTTCGCTGTCCGCGTTCACGTTATACCCGATCCGTCCGTACAGGGTATACCACAGCCAGAACCGCTCGTCTTCCCACCGGTCCTGATTGAGCGTCTCGTCCCTGAAAACCTTCCATGGCGCCTGATGCGACAGCTCATGCCCGTACTTGAGCGCCAGCGGCGCGTTGACCTGAAAGCCCGCCGCGCCGGAAAGGGAACAGCTTTTCGCAAATCTGCGCGCGTAATCGGCGTCGCCCCACAGAAAAAGGTTGGTGGAGCCGTAATTCCACAGGCGGAAAATCACGTCATACTTTTTGGGCTTTTGCAGCATATCCGCATAGGAATACCGGCGCGAATGGTTATAGTTATCCAGCTGCTGCTGCTCCTCCGTGCGCATCACCGATAAATGATACGGCAGCGCCGCGTGCTCGCACCAGTACTTGGTCGGCACCTCAACATCCAGTCCCAGGCCCTGCGCGTGATCCACCATGGCTTCGGTCAGCCCCTTGGCCCGCAGATCCAGCGTGAAGCGCTTGCCCAGCTGCCTGCCGGCCTCCGCCACCGCATCGGCGCAACGGTTCCAAAACTCCTCCGCCGAAACCTGCGTTCCGACGCCCGACTCGTGATTGACGCGGAACTGGACGATATCGATGTCCGGAATCGCCTTGAGCAGCGCGATCATGCCCTGATAGCAATACGCGCTCAGCTCGGTTTCCGCCTCCGGCAGACGGTCCACCAGCGATTCCTGCGCCGTGGTCCATGGCCGCTGCTGCCACGTGGCGAGGACGAATTTCATGCCGTATTGATGGCAAAGGTCCACGATCATCCGCAGCGCCGTCAGGTTTTCCCGCTGCGGCGTGCGGACTCTGGCCGTAAGGCTGACCTGTTCAAATCCGGGCACCTCGAGGAAAAACGGATAGGGCGGGGACATGTAGGCCGTGTCAAAACCGAGGATCAGGCAAAAGCGGTTAAAGCGCGCCATCGCCAGACGCCGGAAATAGTACTGCCAAAATTCCGCGGATAAAAACCACTCGTTGTCCAGATGCCCCAAAAGATAACGGTCCATGCAGCGAACCGCGTTATCCGGCTTCTCCGTCGTTTCGGCGGCCTGTTCCATGGCGTCGGCGCCGTAAAGCCGGATTTTTCTGGCCATATCCAGCAGAAGATACAGCAATCCGGCTTCATCAAAGCCCGTGAGAACCAGCGCCGGAAACGCCCGGGTATGCACCCGAAAGCAGCCGAGCGCCTCGGGAACGCGCGGCACAGCCTTGCCGTTGCTTTCCAGCAGCATTTGCACCGGGTATTCCTGCGCCAGCCCGATCGCCACAAAGCGCTGCCCGCTTTCTATATGATTCGGAATGCAGGGAACCATCTGATATTCAATGTGGCGTTCCCGCAGGGCCTGCAGCAGTTCCCCGGTTCCCGTCTGTGTGACTTTGGTGGGATTGGATGGGTTCAGTATGAGCAGCGTCGTGTTCATCAGACAATCTCGCCTTCCCTATTCATTTTCTGAGCGCTGTAGAATCAGTCTTTCAATCCGCTGCTGGCAATGCCGGCCACAAATTGCTTCTGGAAAATCATAAACACGGTAAAAATCGGAATCAATGAGCACACCGAGGCCGCCAGGATCGCGCCGTAGCTCGCGGAGTTCTCATCCCGGAAGAAGTTTAAGCCCAGCGGGATCGTCGCCAGCTCCTTGCTGCGGATATAGACCAGCGCCGCGGCATACTCGTTCCAGGATGAAACGAACATGAAAATGATCAGCGCGCTGATCGCGGAGGTGGACAGCGGCAGGATGATCCTGAAATACGTCGAGAGATGCCCCGAGCCGTCTATCTTGGCCGCCTCCGTCATTTCATCCGGGATAGACATGAAAAACTGCCGCAGCATGAAGGTACCGAATGCCGTAAAGATCGCGGGCAGGATAAGCGCGGCGTGCGTGTTGTACAGCCCCAGCATTTTAAAGAGCACAAACCGGGGAATCAGCATCATCTGCGTGGGAAAGGCGAGCGTCGACAAGTAAATCAGAAAGATAACGTCGCGCCCCTTGAACTTGATTTTCGCAAACGCGTAGGCCGCCAGCGAGCTGGTGATCACATCCCCGATCAAGCTCAGGCCCGTCACCTTGACGGAATTCAGAAAGAAGGTCAGGAACGGAACATCGGAATTCCACACCTTATCATAATTGGCCCATGTGATCTCCGCGGGAATCCATTGAATCGGGAAATCGAATATCTTGTTATCCGGCTTGAAGGAGGAGGACAGCATCCAGACAAACGGCAGCACCATGATGACCGACAGCGCGCCAAGAATGATTGTCCAAATGGTCTTGAATAGGATTCGTCTGCCTTTGAGCGTCATGATGATCTATGCCCCCTTCTTCTTCATGTTGTTGACGATCATCCTCGAAATCGAGAAAATGAACACGAGGAAGAACAACACCCATGACATTGCGGTGGCATAGCCGATGTTATTGTTTAAAAATGCCGTACGATATATGTAATAGACCAAAACGGACGATGAATCGCCGGGCCCGCCTTTTGTCATAACCTGCACAGTCTCGAACACCTGGAAGGAATTGATGAAGGATATCATGATCAGGAAAAACATCGTGTTGGACAGCGAAGGAATGGTGATTTTGAAAAACTGCTGAACCTTGTTGGCTCCGTCAATTTCCGCGGCCTCGTACAATGTGCCCGGAATGCATTGCAGGCCCGCCAGCACGATGATAATGTTATAGCCGATCCGCTGCCAGATCCCGACAATGATAATGGAGAGCAGCGAGGTTTGCGTGGAGTTCAGCCATTTTGGAGGATTGTCGATTCCGACGGAATATAAAAACTGGTTGATCGGTCCGTAGGAAGGAAGAAACAGGATCATCCAGACCATGGAAATCGCAACCATGGATGAAATATTGGGTAAATAGAAAGCCAGGCGCAGAACGCCCTTGCCATACACATGCTTATCCAGCAAAACGCCCAGAATGAGCGCCAAAAAAATGGCGACCGGCACGAGTACCACGCTGTAAATAATCGTGTTGATCAGCGACTGAATAAAGGTCGAATCCGATACGAGGCGCGCATAATTGCGAAAGCCCACAAACTGCAGGTTTGTGATGCTGGATGCGAAATTCCATTTTGAAAAGCTCAGGCCGGCCGCCATCAGGATCGGTATCAGTTTGAAAATCAGGTAGCCGACAAAATTGAGGCCGATGAATGCCCAGCCCGCAAGGTTTTCCCTGGTGGAAAGATGCAGGGTGCGTCTGCGCCCGATCGCGGGTTTATCCGCCGTTTTTAACATTTTGGTTGGTCCCCTTCCAATACAATACCTCCCATCCCGTCAAGGAGCCCTGTACCTCCGGCGCTGTGGGCTGTCCGGAGGTACAGGTGTCGGATACGGGTATTGCTGTTAATCCAACCCGGCCGCGATCGCGGCGTCGCCTTCGTCCTTGATATTCGCCAAAGCGTCCTCGGGCGTCATTTCACCTGTGAACACAAGGGTCATGTACTTGCGAATCGCTTCGTTGATCGTGACCTGTCCTACGCTGATGGTGTTGTCCTTGCTCACCAGCGCGCGGTCGCGGGCCATGACGGTCATGGC
>Ga0116164_10003521_pt1 | contig 10685 bp, 7 predicted proteins | sample AD_UKC109_MetaG_FD_89888 | JGI IMG/M metagenome (GOLD analysis project Ga0116164, IMG submission 89888) | Active sludge microbial communities of municipal wastewater-treating anaerobic digesters from Hong Kong - AD_UKC109_MetaG | ecosystem: Engineered > Bioreactor > Anaerobic > Digestate... | reverse complement strand
GATGGGAAACAACGCATTAGGCAATACGTATTTCCAGATACGTTTTCCTCTGGGCATTCCCCAAACCTGAGCAGTAACCAGATAAGGCGCTGCGAGCTGTTGTTCAACCGATTTCTCCATCTGCCGGGTCAGATAAGCCAGCGAGGTCAAGACCAACGTGAATACCGGAATGACCAATTGCCCAAGACTATGGATAAACCGGTCTGCAAATGAAGCCGATGCATACCCGTACTGAACGCCAATCGAGGGCAACCAATCCATGCCGTAGGTGTCGGATGTAAATAAAACAACCAGCAAGGTTGCCAGCCAATAGACGGGCATGGCATAACCTGCATAGAGCAGGAATCGAATGACACGGGCAACACGCTTGCTCGCAAAAGCCGCCAGGAAAACACCTAACGGAACAGCAATAAGCAAAGCCAGAACGATAGCCAATCCATTGATGGATACCGTCCACCGCAATGCCTCGGTAATTTTACGGGTTACAGGTCGTCCATCGTGCATAGATCGTCCAAAGTCACCCGTCCACAGACCCCGTACCCAATGGTGAAACTGGTTGTCAGGACCATGCCAGTAAAAGGCAATTCCCAGCCAACGGCCTGATTGCTGAAGGGCATTTTGAATGCGCACCATTTGTTCTGCCATGGAAGGCGGAATTTCTGCTGCGGAAGGAAGGCTTTCAAAAGCGCGCAGGGCAAGGTCCAGATCCCTTTCCCGGAGCGCCGTACGGGCTGCGGAGATCAATCCGGGATCCGCTCCGGATTGTGCCAGTCCTTCTAGGCGTTCCCACCAGGATTGAACCAAGTCCGCATCACCTAACTGCCGGTACCAGGATTTCCAAAGTGCTCTTTTGCGATGATCCGGGATACTTAAAAATGATAATGGCAAACCTTTCGGAGTAACCGAAAAGTAAAAATACGGTTGGTCCATACCATACCGATTGGCCAAACTGGCATAACGTTCTGCGTACAGTCTGGGATTAAAGCCGCTTTCCTGGTCCCGACGGGCCCCTCCCGCCAATTCATCAATAGGGTCGCCGGGCAAATATTGGTACAAAGCAAATAAAGCGCACGCTAAAACCAATAAGGTGGTCAGCATACCCAACAACCGGATGACCATGAACCGGATCATCCCAGCAATTTATTGTTGTTGCGGAATAATCGCCGGCTCCCAGATGCCAGGCTTCACGACGGATGGGCGAACTTCATAATCTTTGCGATGAATGAAAAGCACTTCAGGGATAACCAGGAAGATCACCGGCTGCTCTTTGTAGAGTTCGGCCTGAAATTGCCGATATTCATCTATCAGTTGCTGTGGATCTTCTTCATGACGTAGCGAGTCGATGATTGCATCCGACTCCGGATCTACAAATCCTATTACATTACCGGTATTGTCTTTGAAACTTTGTGAATGCCAGGACTGGTAAGGATCATAAATACCCACTGACGGGCTATTTGACATGGTCGCCATCACAAAATCACCCGTACCGAGCCGCTGCCTTAAGGTTGAATTATCTGCGATAGGGTCCAGTTCGATGCGTATTCCAATTTTTGCTGCATTTTCCTGCAGGATCAGCGCCACATTCTGTCCTAAAGATGAATTTGCACTAACCATGACCGGCAAGACACATTCGATGCGCCGCCCGTCAATCATTTTGTCTACTGTTCCGTCGCGATTGCTGTCGGTCCAGCCTGCTGCATTCAAATGTTTTAAGGCTTCCTCGATATTTAGTGGAATGGGCTTCAGATCGTTATTGTAATTGGGGCTTCCCGGCATAAACGGTCCCACGGTACGCTGGGCCAGACCATTCATCAAGGTAGAGATCACCCGGTCCACATCCATGGAGTAGGCTAAAGCTATACGAACCTCCGCATCCCGCAGAATGGGATGTTGATTGTTCATCCCGATGTACATGTAAATACTGTTTGAAGCATGGCCGAAAGTGAATTTATCGGTTGCTCCCGGCTCTTGCTGGGTGGCGATGTAGTTATCCGGCCTGGCGATCATAGCCACATCCACACTCCCGTCCTTCAAAGCCGTCAAAGCCACTTGTTCATCCGAAATGATCTGATAGACGATCTCTTCCGGATAAGCTTCAAACAAAGGTTTACGGATTTTTAATTGATCACCCCACCAGTCATCGACCCGCTTCAGTGCCAGGTACTGCTTACTCTGCCAGTCTCCCAGCGTGTACGGACCACTTCCTACGATGTTATCTGGGGTCATATCCATCAGTTGGAAATACTGATCCAATGCCTGATAAGCTGTATCCTGACCAAGGTCAACACCGGTAGATTGCGGATCTTTTAACTGGGCCAGACTATATTTTGCCAATACATCTTCCGGATCATAATTATGCCGTGGGATCAGGTTGAAATTGGAAACCAACTCTTTAGCAAGCATATAACCAGGAGATACCCAGACCGTGATTTGTTTTGGATCAGCGGGATTTATCCGGATATCTTGCAAGTTGGAGAAAAAACTGGCGAATCCACTGACGGCACAGGCAGGTAAGAAGGCAGCTTTAACCGAAAATGCGTAGTCTGCCGCGGTAATTGGCTCGCCATCGGACCAGCTTGCTTCTTCACGCAACCTGAGGTCGAACCGCTGAGATCCTTTCCAGGGCCCTTCCGTTTCCGTCACGGATTCGGGCAAATCCGTCAACAGTAAAGCCTGGTACGTCAGATCAAAAGGATCGTATTCTGCGGCAGGCCAATAAATATGGCGGATGATCTGAGAGCCAACGATCGTCGATGACATCATGGGGATCAGGCTCAGCGGTTCATCCTGTACACGGATAGTCACGCGGAAAGATTCCGGTACGGAAGCATTTTCTGATTTGCCACAAGAAAAGAGCACAAAGAATAAGCAGAGTAGCGAACAAATCAGTAAAGAATGCCTTTTATTCATCGGATCAAGTTTATCAAGCGTCAACCTTACCAAAGGTAACGCGTATCCAGCGGCTTTATTCACGAATCCATATTAATTTATATGCAAAAAAAAGTTTTACTGGCAGGAGGAACCGGGATGATTGGACGCCAAACCCAGACTATTCTGAAGTCAAAAGGTTATTTACCGGCTATCCTTACCCGAGGTGACAGCCTTCCGGAAAAAAACATCTACCACTGGGATCCAGTAAAAAAAACAATCGATTCGAAAGCACTTGATCAGTGTTTTGGCGTCATCAATCTGGCGGGGACAAACATTGGCCAATGGCCGTGGACTAAGGCCAGGAAACAGGAAATCGCTTCCAGCCGTATTGAATCCACTACCTTTTTGATGGAACAAATCCGGACCGCACCTCACCCGCCGGAAGTATATATCAACGCTTCGGCGACCGGCTTTTACCCCGATGAAGATCAAGACTGGCTGCTGGAAGATCATGCACCGGATAATGATTTTTTAGGCACTACGTGCCACCGGTGGGAATCTGCCGTCCACCAAAACGCCCCCGGAAATTGCCGGGTGTGTATTGTCCGGATTGGATTGGTTATGAGTACCCGTGGAGGTATATATCCCAAATTTCGGTTGGGGACCTATTTCAAAATGGGTGTGAAACTTGGATCAGGGAATATGTATTATTCCTGGATTCACCTGGAGGATCTGGCCAGGATGTTTGTCTTTTTACTTGAAAATAAGACTTGTCAGGGCGTTTATAATGGGGTATCCCCACATCCGTTAACGATGAAGTCATGGATGGAGGTATTGGCTGAATTTCATAAAACCTGGCTTACCCTACCCTTACCAGCCTGGCTATTAAAACTTTTGTTGGGTGACTTCGCTCAATTGCTCCTTAAAGGTGGACAGGTATCTGCACAAAAAATTCAGGCAGCCGGATTTACATTTAACTGGCCGGAATGGAAGCAGGCATTAGATGACCTGTATAAGCGGTCAACTTAACGCCATTAGCACGCTAAATCAGTCCCATGCTGAACAACACGGCAGGCTGAATCTGCATCGCCAGTTTGCAAAGTTATTACGGGTCTACCGGGGATTAATCGTGGTCAAAAACTTCAATTTCCGCCACCTTGGTCACGAGGTCGGTAAATTTACCTTTGAATCGTGTGGCGCGAACGATGTGATTGTCGATCCAGTGATAGTTACCCCCGCGCGGCTTATTCATCAAAAGGTGGTGGTATTTGAATCCATATTCCTGCAGCCAATCCTGGGTGATGGCCCGGTGTTCTTCGGTCCTCGAAGTAAAAAATGTAATGATGTGGCCTTCATCAAACCAGCGATTGATAACCTCCAGGGCGTCTGGGTATGGAGGTACCGTTCTCATGCGTTCCGGTTCTTCGTTTGGCACATCATCACAGATGGTCCCGTCGATATCAATTAAGAAATTCTTTATTTCCGGGGGCAAGATGGGGCTTAAAGCTTCTCCTTTTTCGTTGTAAATCGGTTTTAGACTCTTGCTCTCTTGATTCATGTTTCAATTTTGAGGGTGTAAAGATACAGATTTAGACGTTAGATGCTAGATTTTAGATGCTAGACTGATCTTTGCGCAATAATAACGTCTTACGAAGATTAAAAGTTAATGGGGGAGGTAGGGTGTTTGGTGTAACGGTGTCGGGGAGTCATGATGTTTGATGTTAGGTGTTTGGTGTTTGGTGTAAAGGTGTTCGGGTGGTATGGTTTTATGGTGTCATGGTATCTGGGTATCAATAGGTATTCACTCCATAATTCTGAAATCTGAAATCCAAAAATCTGAAATCTGAAAGTCCCCTACTCGGAGGGGATCCAGGGGTGGGTAATACGCGGTATCGGTGTTTGATGTTAGGTGTTTGATGTTGGGTGTTGGGTGTTTGGTGTTTGGTGTTGGGTGTTTGGTGTTTGGTGTTTGGTGTTCGGGTGGTATGGTTTTATGGTGGCATGGTATCTGGGTATCAATAGGTATTAGCTCCATAAATCTGAAATCTGAAATCAAATAATCTGAAATCTGAAAGTCCCCTCCTCGGAGGGGATCCAGGGGTGGGTAATACTGGGTATCAATAGATCACAGTTTCACGGTATTACGATGTTTGATGTTTGGTGTTTGGTGTTAGGATGTTAGGTGTTCGGGTGGTATGGTTTTATGGTGGCATGGTATCTGGGTATCAATAGGTATTAGCTCCATAAATCTGAAATCTGAAATCAAATAATCTGAAATCTAAAGTCTTCCCCTAAGCATGATCTAAAAGTCCCCTCTTGGAGGGGATCCAGGGGTGGGTAATGCTGGGTATCAATGGATCATAGTTGCACAGTTGCACGGTTTCGGGGAGTCATGTTAGGTGTTAGGCTGGTCTGATTTTATGGTGTCATGGTATCTGGGTATCAATAGGTATTAGCTCCATAAATCTGAAATCAAATAATCTGAAATCTAAAGTCTTCTCCTAAGCATGATCTGAAAGTCCCCTCCATGGAGGGGATCCAGGGGTGGGTAATACGCGGTATCGATGTTTGATGGTTACGGTGTTTGATGTTAGGTGTTAGGTGTTTGGTGTTTGGTGTAAAGGTGTTCGGGTGGTATGGTTTTATGGTGTCATGGTATCTGGGTATCAATAGGTATTAGCTCCATAATTCTGAAATCAAATAATCTGAAATCTAAAGTCTTCTCCTAAGCATGATCTGAAAGTCCCCTCCTCGGAGGGGATCCAGGGGTGGGTAATACGCGGTATCGATGTTTGATGTTAGGTGTTTGGGTGTTTGGTGTTTGGGTGTTGGGTGTACAGGTGTTCGGGTGGTATGGTTTTATGGTGTCATGGTATCTGGATATCAATAGGTATTAGCTCCATAAATCTGAAATCTGAAATCCAAAAATCTGAAATGTAAAAGTCCCTCCCCGGAGGAGAGTCATGGTTTCTTAGTGTTGGGATGTTACAGTGAACGGCGTAAAGCGTTTACCGATAAGCAGGCTTTAACTATTTGTGGTAAAGAAAATAATACGCTTCCACATTGTCCAGGTAGGCCCCGTCAAAGCCGGCAGCAATGATCCGATCCAGGTACGCATTTCCATCGCCAAACAGGATATCCTTCCATTCCTGATTCCAATACACTACATAGATTTCATCCGGATAGCCAGGATAATTTTTCTTTAACCATTCCGGATTGCCACGTTTCCAATCGGACAGCCAATAGTACCGGTAATTTTCCGCTGCTCCGATATTCACGTACGCGATGACCAACCGCTTTCCTCCGTTTGCTTTTCGCCGGATCCCGGCCAAATCGCTGGCAGTCAGTTGCTCTTCTTCAAAGAACAAGTCAATCAGCAATACATCGTAATTGGTTTGGGAGACAGCATCCAGCAAAGCATCTTTGGTAGCAAACGCATCCGTACTGATGATGTACAGATAATTTTGGGCATCATCCAACTGCTCAATATCGCGGGTGTTCTCCCCTTCGATTTGGGAGGGGATCTTTAAATAATCATGATTATCTGCAGTTCGGATGAAAGACAAAAAACCATTTTGTTGATTGATTTGTACAGCAGCGCTGTAGGTCGCAGGATCATTGATTAACTCAGCAACCAGCACTGGCTTGAATTGCCCCAGTTGCTGAGCGGCGGTTATTCTTTCAGGATCCGGATTCAGTTTACCATCGTAATGCAATTCTTCCACGCCAAACCCATCGACCGCCAGGACATAGCTTAAGTCTAGTGCACTGTGTGGGTCCAGATCTGCAAATGCCAATTCCAAACCATTCTGCGGAATGATTAGAAAACCTGGCTTTTGTGTTTTCGTATAAGCACTGATTTCCCGGACCAGAGTTTGCATTTGAATTGCGGCCTCCGCCTCTTGTTTTTCCTTAGAGCAATGGACCAGAGGAAGCAGACAGAGGAATAAATACCACTTGAATTTACAAGTCATCGACAGATCTCATTGAATTTAAGAGACTTGCTCCCAGGTAAAACCGTTCCTGTAAACATATCCCCTCCCATAGCTAACTTACCGCTTCTGACGTTTAGTGTCTTGGGTCTAAAGTCTATTGTCTGGTTTTTCTAGTGTCTAGTGTCCTGTATTCCAACGCACGCCATGGACATTCATCTTTAAAGTGTACAGAGACTTCATAGCAGTGATAAAAAGCGTTTTTTCCTTTTTCCCACCAAAAGTGACATTAGCCGTCCATTGTTCCGGCACGCTGATGTGCAGGATCTGTTCGCCGGCCGGATTAAATACGGTCACGCCGTCACCCGTAAGATATATGTTGCCCTGATCGTCGATGGTCATTCCATCGGAGCGCATCGGAACAAATAATCGCCGGTTCGTCAGAGCACCGTCTTCCTCAATATCATAGACATAGGTCTTGGCACCATTTGCATCGGTTACATAAAGTTTTTTTCCATCCGGTGTACCAATCAGTCCGTTAGGACGCTCGTATCCGGCATCCATGATCAATGGAGCTTTTGCACCTGGCGGAAGATAATAAAGCCGCTCTTGTTCGATCTCTTTTTCACTATGGTCCCAATAGTCCCGTTTGTAAAAGGGATCGGTAAAGTATATACCTCCCCGGGGATCAATCCAGAGGTCATTCGGACCATTGAGCAATTTCCCCTCAAATCGTTCGATCAATACCGTCACCTGTTTTTGGGGATCAATTTTCCAGAGTTGGTTGTGCGCATCGGCACAAGCCAGAAGATTGCCCTGATCGTCAAAATAAAGGCCATTGGCCCTTCCTGAGGGCTGCATCCACACTTCCAGTCCGCGCTTCTTGCTCCATTTCAGGATACGGTCATTAGGTTGATCGGTAAAATAAACATCACCTTTTCGGTCCACCGCCGGACCTTCCGTGAAGGTATACTCCTGGGATACAGGTGTAAGCACTGCCGCATGGGCAACCAGGTTGGTAGCCGTTCCCGTTATTTCCTGGGCAAACGTCAGCGAAGCCGTTAGAAGACCTGGAATCAGGCACAATATATTTAATTTCATTTTTTTATACATTATATTTTTTTTCAATTCATCATTTCACCCCCCACACTCAACATTCAACATTCAACATTCAACATTTAAAATGTGGGTCTCTCCCACCCTTCCCGGTACTTCCGGGCCAGTCGCTCCGTCGCTTCGGCATCGCCGGGGATGGTCCTGGTTATAGGATCGTATGCCAGGGTGCGTCCGCCCAGATCCATGGATACATTAGCCAGGATGCAGCTGGCGGAAGAGATGTGCCCTTCTTCAATGTCTGCAACCGGCCGGCTTCCATCCGCAATAGCGCCCAGGAAGTTGATCATCTGTCCCCGGGTTGCCGGTGCGGCATGCAGTTCGATGTCCTTTTCGGTCAAGTCTTCCGGAAATTGCTCTCGTTCGTAAAGCACATCCTGACGCACAGGTTTCTGATCACGCCCTACCGGAACAAAATCGTATTTAATCGTATCTCCCATCAACGTTCCCTTTTCGCCGTAGATCTTGAAGGCCCAGGGATAATCTGGATCGGCCGGAGTGCCCCAGGTACGGTGCGTCCATACACAGGTTAGCTCCGGATACTCAAACCAGGCCGTCTGGGTATCGGAGATGGTCGACTTCCCTCCTTTCTGAACGTAGATACCTCCGGTAGATCGTACGCGGTCCGGCCAGCCCAGACCCAGCAACCAGCGGGTGGCATCAAACATATGGACACACATGTCGCCGACGATGCCATTGCCGTATTCTATGTAGGTGCGCCAACCACGATGGGGCAACCCCAGGAAAGGTCGCATCGGAGCCGGACCGGTCCAGGTTTCGTAATCAAAAAAGTCAGGCACCGGCTGCACCGGAGGATTGTCGTTTGAACGCATATGGTAGTAACAGCACAGTTCGACGTGCGAAATCTTGCCCAACATGCCGGCATCTACAATTTTTGCTTTGGCATCCATCAGGTGGGGTGTACTACGCCGTTGTAACCCTACCTGCACCGTCCGTTTGTATTTGCGGGCCGCAGCGACCATGGCTTCACCTTCCAGGACGTCGACACTGATTGGTTTTTGTACGTACACATGTGCTCCGGCTTTCATCGCGGCAATGGCAGTCAGGGCATGCCAGTGGTCTGGCGTACCGATCAGGACGATATCCAATTCCTGTTCAGCCAGCATTTTGCGATAATCGCGGTAACCCACCGGCTTTTTATGTGAAATTTGTCGCTGACTGATCAATTCAATGGCTCCGTCCAGCATGTGCTGGTCGGCATCGCAGATGGCTACCACTTCGACCGGTGATACCTGGATCAGGCGACACAGATCGCTTTTCCCATACCAGCCCGCACCGATCAGTCCCACCCGGTAATTCTTATCCGGAAAGAGGGCATCCAGTCCGGAAAGGCCCAGCATGGATACGGCCAACGAAGCGGATGAAGTCTTGAGAAAGGCACGACGGTTGATGTAGAATGGAGTCATGATAAAAAGGCTTTTTACCCAAGGTATCACTAAAAATACATTTCAAATGTATAGACAAAACGCCTTATTCCAAGCTCCTGGTACAGATGACTGTAACCTAGCTCGAGTAATCATGCCACCATCATCATCAAATCTGGAAGAATTTCAACATGTATAAGATTAGTGGGCAGCCTTTGTGAAATAGTTAAGGCTTCTCAATCAGGACGTCAAACTTACCATTGGTGATTTCGATAACATCATTTGAAGTATCATTTATGAGCCTTAAACTAAATGTTCCTTTTGCTCTTCCTCCGATTCGATAATCTATCGATTCAAGAGTTACCTTACTTTGGACATTGTTATCATCCAGTTTATAAAAGGACCGAAGCATATCAGCGGTATACTCTATATCTAATTCCTTAAAATCATTTAAATAAGAACCCTCATAAAAGTATTCTCCTGGCTTACATTCTTTATCGGAATGCAATAATATTTGAATGTATTTCACCGACCCAAAATCAGCTTGAATTTGTAGTGAGTAAATATCTCCTATATTGGTAAAAACATTTGGTGATGTACCAATTGCGGCTTTCACATAGGTAGAATGCTCCTTCTTGCCATCTTCTTCTAGTGAAACACTATAAGCGGAAAACACGGACTTCCCACAGGATTCTACAAGCACTAAAGGCAAAACGAGTAGCAACATCTGCAAAATCTTCATAATTCCATTTTTTGAAAAATTAAATAAATGATGGAATAAAGAAATCACCTAACTACAATTATTGGTTTTCATTCAAAAGAGATTAAAAAGCAGCTACTTCATATGAAATAACTACGGTTTTTCGATCAGTACATCAAATTTTCCATTGGTGATTTCGATAACATCATTGGTGTCCTCGTTAACCATCCTGACACTGAAAGTACCTTTTGCTCTTCCTCCTATGCGGTAATCGATAGATTCGAGAGTGACTCTACTTTGAAGATAGGTTTCATCCAGATCGTAAAACGAATGGCTCATATCAGAAGAATAGGTAACTCCCATTTCCTTAAAACTATTTAGATAAGAATCTGCATAGATGTACTCTCCCGGCTCACATGCTTTGTCGGAAAATAAAATTATTTCGATGAATTTTGGCGCACCAATAAAAGCAGCTATATGAAATGAATACAAATCCCCGATACCGGTAAAAACATTTTCAGAATTTCCAATGCCAGCAGTCACGAATGTAGACCGCTGCGATTTTCCATCCACATCAAAGGAAACAGTGGACGTAGAAAAAACCGGCTTACCACAGGACAACCCAAATAATTGACTCAACAGTAAGCATAGTACAATGGTTTTAAATCTTGATTTCATAGTTAT
>Ga0116164_10003518_pt1 | contig 10692 bp, 10 predicted proteins | sample AD_UKC109_MetaG_FD_89888 | JGI IMG/M metagenome (GOLD analysis project Ga0116164, IMG submission 89888) | Active sludge microbial communities of municipal wastewater-treating anaerobic digesters from Hong Kong - AD_UKC109_MetaG | ecosystem: Engineered > Bioreactor > Anaerobic > Digestate... | reverse complement strand
CCACCAGGGCCGAGGCTATACGTTTTTCCACATACACTCCCGCAGCTTCTTTAGGGGAGGGGCCCAATACCAGAAAAGGATCCGGTATGCCGGACTCCCGCAAGAACACCGCCTCGTCCGGGATGGCCACCGCAAAACGCTGGCATCCCGCTCTGCCGAGGGCCCGAGTGACCTCGAGCATCCCCACGCCGTAGCCGTTGGCCTTCACCACCCCCATGACCTGGCAGGAAGAGCGCACATACTTCCGGAAATTCCGATAGTTTTCCTCCAGGGCCCCAAGATCCACTTCCATCCGCGTCTGTCGAAGCATAGTCTTTCCTCCTTGCGCACAAACCCTTCCCCCGTCACCCGTTTTCTCAAGGCCGGTTCCGGGAACAAATAATTATTTATAGAAAACGAAATTTTCAGCCCTTGCAAGCCAACGGAAAAGCCCGGCAGCAAAGCCGCCGGGCTTTTTAAAAGACACGATACGAACTAAAGCAGCTCTCCCGATTTGCGTTTGGCATCGAAGTCCTTCACCAATTCCCGGAGCTTTCCGGAAAGCCAGAGAAGGGCCACAAGGTTGGGAGCCGCCATGAGACCGTTCATGGTATCCGACATATCCCAGATATTCTTCAGGAAGGCACCGCCGCCGCCGTAAGCACCCACCACGACAACCACGAGCCATACGATTTTGTAGAGCCCGATGGTGCCCTTGTTGGCTCCGGCGATGTAGGTAAAGCCCGTCTCGCCGTACCAGTACCAGCCGAGAATGGTGGAGAAGGCAAACATGGAGAGCCCCACCGAGAGGATCATGGTTCCCGTTGTTCCAAGAACCTAGCTGAATCCCGTAAGAGTGAGCTGGGCCCCCGTGAGGTCCGGATGGCTGGTAAGCACTCCGGTGGTCATGATGGTAAGAGCCGTGAGGGTACAGATAACGATGGTATCCGTAAACACCTCGAAAAGCCCGTAAACCCCCTGACGGATGGGATGATCCACCACCGCCGTGGCGTGCACCAGAGGAGCGGAACCGAGACCCGCTTCGTTGGAGAAAACTCCTCGGGCGATACCCTTGGTAAGAGCGATCTTGATGCTCCAGCCTGCCACGGCGCCGGGAATGGCCATGGGATCATGGAAAGCGTAGTACACCGCATCCTTGAGAGCTCCCGGAATGGCTCCGGCGTTCTTACTGAGCACGATGACCGCCCCTATGATGTAGAAAATAGCCATAATGGGAACCAGGTAGGTGGTAACATCGGAAATCCGCTTCAGGCCGCCCCAGATGACGAGCCCCGTAAGAATGGCCACGGCAATACCCGTGTAAAGATGAGGAATTCCAAAGGCCAGGTTCAGCCCCTCGGCGGTGGAGTTCGCCTGAATGGCGTTTCCTATGCCGAAGGCTGCGAAAGTGGTGAAAAAGGCGAAGAGCCAGGCAAGCCACTTCTGGCCGGTTCCCTTTTCGAGGATGTACATGGTGCCGCCGCGCCAGTTGCCGAGTTTATCCTTTTCCCGGAACTGCACCGCCAGGGAAACTTCGGCAAACTTGGTGGTCATACCGAATACCGCGGAAATCAACATCCAGAAGAGAGCTCCCGGGCCGCCGAGATGCAGCGCCGTAGCGACTCCCGCGATGTTACCGGTACCCACGGTGGAAGCAAGAGCGGTGGAAAGGGCTGCAAAAGATGAGATGGCTCCCTCTTCGCTGGAACTCTTCTTGCCGAGACGTCCAAGCACTTCCTTGAACATCAGGCCGAAATAACGAAGCTGAGGGAATCCGAGAATAAAGGTAAGATATACCCCGGTTCCCACAAGGAGCGTCAACATCCAAGGTCCCCACACTATGCCGTTAATAATACCATTAATCTCCATTACTTTTTCCATGTTCCACTTCTCCCTCCTTTTGCCAAACTATGTGTAACTCTCTCACGCACTTTTCGTACTTCGAAGTGCCTGCCCTTATGAAACGCCGCAAAATTCCGGGGGGAGCAAAACTCCCCCCGGAATTTCAAAAAAGAACTACCACTTGAGTCCGGAAACGAAAATCCACGCAATGGCCACGGGAGCCACGACGCGGCAAATCCATACCCATACTCCCATAAGACCGAAGGAGAGAACCCCGTCGTTGGTGGTCTCCTTTTTGGCTCCATCGAGCCATACCCAGCCCACGAAGAGGGAGATGAAGAGTCCTCCCAGGGGAAGCAACACGTTGGAAGAGATGAAATCCATGGAATCCAGGAAGGATTTCCCCGCGATGGCGATGCTTTCGTTGCCCAGGGAAAGAGCCGAAGGAACGCCGATGAGGAAAATGACGATCCCCATGGCGAGAGCCGATTTGGGACGTCCCCAGCCCATCTGATCCTTGAAGTAGGCCACCACGACTTCGAGCAGGGAGATCGCCGAAGTGAGAGCGGCGATGAAGAGAAGCAGGAAGAAGAGGGCGGACCAGAACATGCCGCCGGGCATCTTGGCGAAGCAGTTGGGAAGGGTGATGAAGGTAAGCCCCGGTCCCGCTCCGGGCTCGATGCCGAATGCAAACACTGCGGGGAAGATGGCGAGTCCCGCCAGGAAGGCCACCATGGTATCCAGGAAGCAGACCTGCACGGTGGAGCTGGTAAGGGATTCCTTCTTGGAAAGATAGCTACCGTAGGTAATCATGCAGCCCATACCGAGGGAGAGGGAGAAGAAAGCCTGTCCCAGGGCGGCGAGGAAGGTGCCTCCGGTGAGCTTGGAGAAATCCGGCTTGAGGTAGAAATCCAGCCCCGCCTTGGCTCCCTCCAGAGTAACCGAACGGCCGATGAGAAGAAGAAGAATGATGAAAAGTCCCGGCATAAGGAACTTGCACCACTTCTCGATACCTTCACCGATGCCCCGCATAACCACGTAGATGGTGATGGCCATGAAGACCGCCTGATAGAGTACCACCTGCATGGCATTGGTAATGAAGGCTCCGAAGACGTCTCCCGCCTGACCTTCCGCGGCGACTGCCATGAGCCCGGAGAAGGATTTCCCGATGTAGGCGATGGTCCATCCTCCGATAACGCCGTAGAACGACAGGATCATGAATCCCGCAGCAACCCCCATCCAACCTACCAGAGGCCACGCCCCGCCTTTAATCTTTTTGAAGGACCCCACCGCGTTGGAACCCGCGGCCCGGCCGATGGCAAACTCCGCAAGCATAACGGAAGCACCGATAACAAAGACAAGAAGAATGTACAATACCACAAAAGCGCCGCCACCGTTCTGGCCGGTGATATAGGGGAACTTCCAAATATTCCCCAATCCCACGGCAGATCCTGCAGCGGCAAGAATAAATCCTAGTTTACTCCCCCACTGCTCCCGTTGCTGGACATCATTACTCATAGTGCCCCTCCTCTACGTAAAGAATAAAAAAACAGGAAAACAAAAATTTGAAAATTTCGTCACACCACCACCGACATGCGCTCTTTCAATAAGGATACTTTTCTCTTTTTTCACCTCCCCTTTCTTTCCATTAGGAAAATGTTTTTACCGTAGCGGGATATTTTCCGCACATCTTCCATGGTACCTATTCTATTACAGTGTCCTCAAGGGATCAACAAGTACACAATGTTCATCTCATATTTTTTTATTTTCGGAATACGAGAAAAACTCAAACAACATCATAAAGAGAAACTTTTTTGCGGAAATTTAAGGGAAAAAAGAAGGGCAAAAGAGATCTCCGAAAAACACGAAAATGCCCTCGGTGGTATAATACCCCTGCTGCGGATAAAAGGGTTCCGCCGCAAAAGGAGGTCATGTTGCATGTGTCTTGCAGTTCCCCATACAATCATCCGGATCCTCGGTTCCGGCGAAGCCCTGGCGGAAGCCCGGGGAGTGCGGCGGCATATCCGCACGGACTGCCTTCCCTCGGCGGAAAAGGGAGATACGGTGCTCGTTCATGCGGGCTTTGCCATCGAAAAAGTGCTCCCCGAGAAAGAGGAGGAGCTCGGAACTCTCTGGGAAGAAATCTACACTCTTTCCGGGGAGGAGCCTTCATGACCTCTCTCTCCCCCGCAAAGGCCTGCCTCGAGGCCATCGAAAAATGGCAGGCCCCCCTGGAGAAACCTCTCAAAATCATGGAAGTCTGCGGCACCCACACCATGGCCATAGCCCGGCATGCCCTGAAACAGCTTCTTCCTCCGGGGATCGTTCTCGTCTCCGGACCGGGCTGTCCGGTCTGCGTCACCCATCAGAAAGATCTGGAACATGCTCTGGAGATGGCGAGAAATCCGGAGATTCTTCTCACCACCTACGGAGACATGCTCCGGGTTCCCGCATACCGCTCCTCCCTTCTGGAGGAACGGGCCCGGGGAGCCTCGGTAACGGTGGTAACCTCCGCCATGGAAGCTCTGGAACTCGCCTCGAAGGAACCGAAGAAAAAGGTGATCTTTCTCGGAGTGGGCTTTGAAACCACCGCCCCCGCCACGGCAGCGGCCATACTGAGGGCAAGGGAAAGAAAAATCTCCAACTTTTTCGTGCTCTCTCTCCACAAAAGAGTTCCTCCGGTGCTTCGTTATTTGGCATCCCGGGAGAATCTGCAGATTCGGGGATTTCTTCTTCCGGGACACGTAGCCACCATCCTGGGAGAACTCCCCTTCGGCTTTCTCGGAGAGGACTTTCACCTGGCCTCCGCCATCGCGGGATTCGAGAGGGAGGATATTCTGCTGGGCATGGCCGCCCTTTTGCGCCAGATGGCCCGGGGAGAATTCCGGCTCCGGAACGTCTATTCCCGGAGCGTACGCCCCGAGGGCAATCCCGAGGCCCGGAAGCTGATGGAAGAGGTTTTTGAATCCGCTCCGGCCCTCTGGCGGGGGTTGGGAACCCTCGAGGATTCCGGGCTTGTTCTTCAAAAAAACTACCACAATTTCGACGCTGCCCGAATCTTTCCGGCTCCCTCCACCATGCCCAAAGAAGACCCCCTGGAAAAACTCTGCCGCTGCGGCGACATTCTCATGGGGCGCCTCGCCCCGCATCAATGTCCTCTTTTCGGCACTTCCTGCACTCCCCTGCATCCCCTGGGCCCCTGTATGGTCTCCGGTGAAGGAAGCTGTGCCGCCGCATGGAAATACGAAAAAAACGCCTCCCGAGCTGCGGCAGATTTCAGCCTCGCCCGGGAAGCGGAATAAAGGCTGGAAAAATTCCAAAAAAGCTGCACATTCAAGAGGTACGTCTCTCCGAAAAGCCGGAGCGTATCTTTCTGTCATTTTCCAAAGGAGCGAACATATTCCATGAGCATACTGCAATCAGGACACGGCGGCGGAGGCCGGCTCTCCTCGAACCTCATAAGCGCCATCGCCGAACGGTTCACCTCCCGAAACATCCTTCCTCCGGAAATGGAGGATTGCGCCCTTCTCTCCTCCCGCCAGGGAATCAGCCTGGACGGTTTCACCGTAACTCCCCGGTTCTTTCCCGGAGGATCCCTGGGAAAGCTGGCGGTCTGCGGCAGCCTGAACGACGTGGCGGTACGGGGAATGCGTCCGGAAAGCCTTCTGCTGGGAATCATCGCGGAGGAAGGGCTTGAAGAGGAAGAGCTGCTGGAACACATGGACCAGGCCGCCGAAATCTGCGCCCGGGAAGAGGTGCGCCTTCTCGGAGGAGACACCAAGGTGCTCCCCCGGGGAGCTCTGGATGGCCTTTTTATCACCACCTGCGCCGTGGGCAGCTCGGTATGCCCCTCTCCTCCTGGAATGAGCCTGCTCCAGCCCGGAGACGCTCTGCTTCTCACGGGATCTCCGGGGCGTCACGGAGCCTGCATCGCCGCCTGCCGCTACAATTTGGACATTCCGGATCTCCAAAGCGACTGCGCCCCTCTCTGGAGCCTCCTGGAGCCGCTTTTCGGAATGGAGGGATTCCGCTGCGCCCGGGATGCCACCCGGGGAGGAACGGGAACGGTGCTCTGCGAATGGGCGGAAGGACGAAAAGTGGGAATTCTTCTGGAAGAAGAGGCTCTCCCCCGGGATGAGCGGGTGGAATCCCTGGGAGATCTCCTGGGACTGGACCCTCTCTATATGGCCTGCGAGGGCACCGCAGTGGTGGCAACGGCCCCGGAGGATGCGGAAAAGTGCCTGGAACTCCTGAAACGGCATCCCCTGGGAAAAGATGCCGCCATCATCGGAAAGATCTCGGAGGAACACCCCGGCATCGTGGGATTACGCACCTCCCTGGGAGGCGTGCGCATTCTGGATATGCCCGTAGGGGATCCCCTCCCCCGGATTTGCTGAGGTGGAGCCCTCAAGGCAGAGGCGTTCTTTTCCGGAGTTGGAAAACAAATTCCGGAAAAAGAAAGAATCTTCGAGAAATACGGTAATGCCCTGGCAGTCCAAAAATCTCCTGGAAGGAACGAATCACAGCATCTCTCCTGAGATATGGCACAGGTACCTCCGGAAGGATTTTACCGCCGCATATCGTATTTCTCGAGAAAACCCCGGGGAGAAAGGATTTCCGGCCTTTCCAGGGCCACATCCATAAAATCCTTGTCCCCAGTTATAAAAACATCCACATCCTCTAAAAGAGCCGCATACAGTATGGGATAATCCGCAGGATCCCGGATTTCAAACAACCCCGGCTCCGGATGTTTAGAACTGAAAACCATTTCGAAGGAAAAACCTTCGAGAAAATTCTGAAGAACTCCCTCTTTTCCGGGGAATTTACGGTGCACCACTTCCTCCATTTCGGCAACCACCAAGGACGACAAAAGAATATGATGTTTTTCCACAAGCAGACGCAAACACCGTTCTATTCCTTGCCCGGGAAAAAGGATGGCCGAAAGAAGCACATTCGTATCAAGCATCACCCGCATGATTCTCTTCCCGAATCTCTTTACGTACCTCCCGCACCAGGGTCACCACATCCTTTTCGCTGTTCAGCCCTGCTCTCTCCGTTTCTCCCCGAAAGCCCTCCTGAGCTTCCCGGAGGGCAAGCATGGCGGCGTTTTCCACAAAAATCCGCCCGTCCTTCTCTACAAAAACCACCTTGTCCCCTTCCCGGATCTTCAGCTTTCGCCGAATTGCAGCGGGAATGGTTATCTGTCCCCGAAGGGTCACCTTCGCAAGCTCCATAACCTTCTCCCTCCTTTTGCATTGAATCCAAGATTTTCCTTGAACTCCTGACATCATTATAGACAGGAGTTTCTTGAAAAGCAAAAACCCGCAAAGACTTTTCATGTTATTCTGAGCAACCCCTTGGCAGGGGATGAAAAAAAGGGAGATATCAAAGGGATCTTTGTTTACAAATTTCCCTGTCTCCACACAACCTTTCTTGTGGCATATCAATGGGATCCTTCAACACGGACCTTGCTAGCCCTGGGAGTTCATGAAGATTTCTACAGGGATTTAAAAAAACAAATATAAGAAAGCACAAAAAAAGAGGGGTTTCCCCCTCTTTTCGTATTTTTGCGCTTTTCTGCCGGTCTTGCGACCGCTTTCTTTTCAGGCACTTCCGAGATATTTCAGTTCAGGCTTTTTCCAAAGGCATGGCGATACGTTCCACCGAAAGAGCCCGGCCCGTCTCGTCATCCACCTCGGCAAGCAACCCCCGAAGCTGCACGTTCCGGGAACAAACCTCGAACTTGGAAGGCAAACCGTTGAGAAAACGCGACAAGGTTCCTTCCACTTCCATGCCGATAACCCCTCCATGCCCTCCGGTCATTCCCGCATCGGTAATCACTGCGGTTCCTCCGGGAAGAATCTCCTCGTCCGCCGTCTGGATATGGGTATGGGTTCCCACAACGCAGGAAACCCTTCCGTCCAGATAGTGAAAAAGAGCCCGCTTCTCCGAAGTAGCCTCGGCGTGAAAATCCACGAAAACGCAGAGAGCGTCGTTCTCTTCCAGCAGAGCATCCGCTTTCCGAAAAGGACAATCCAGAGGAGGCATATAGACCCGGCCCTGAAGGTTGATCACCCGAAGGCGCTTTCCCTTTTTCTCCAGCACCACCGTACCCGATCCGGGGCATCCCGGAGGATAGTTGGCGGGCCGAAGCACCCGGGCTTCTTCATCCAGCACCGGAAGGAACTCTTTCTTGTCCCAGGTATGATTGCCTCCGGTAATGCAATCCGCCCCAAAACCGAAAATTTCGTCCATCACCTTTCGGGTAAGTCCGAAACCGCCTGCGGCGTTTTCTCCGTTTACGATCACGAAATCCAGGGGGCCCCGGTCCGTTTTGATGTGCGGAAGCAGGGAGCCCATAGCCTCCCTGCCGCTCCGTCCCATAAGATCGCCGATAAAAAGAATTCGCATCTCTTTATAACATTTCTTTTCCGCTTACTTGGCGTAATCTACTGCCCGGGTTTCCCGAACCACGGTAATCTTGATCTGTCCGGGATACTTCATTTCCTCTTCCACTTTCCGGGCCATATCATAGGCAAGTTTGGCAATGCCCGCATCATCCGCCACGTTGGGGGATACAATAACCCGTACCTCCCGGCCGGCCTGAATGGCATAGGCCTTGCTCACTCCGTGGAAGGACTTGGCGATGCCCTCAAGTTTTTCCAGCCGCTTGATGTAGGCATCCAGGCTCTCCCGCCGGGCACCCGGCCGGGAGGCGCTCACCGCATCCGCCGCCGCCACCAGCACGGCATATACCGTCTGGGGCTCTTCGTCCTCGTGATGCGAGGCGATGGCATTCACGATATCCGGAGATTCGCCGTACCGCTTGGCGAGATCCGCCCCGATCATGGCATGGGGACCTTCGATCTTGTGATCCACCGCCTTGCCGATATCGTGAAGCAGCCCCGCTCGTTTGGCAAAACTTTCGTCCAGTCCCAGCTCCGCCGCCATGATGCCCGTGATATGGGCCACCTCAAGGCTGTGAATCAGGGAATTCTGGCCGTAACTGGTACGGAACTGAAGCTGCCCCACCAGTTTCACCAGCTCTCCGTGCAGGTTCTTGATTCCCGCTTCGAGAAGAGCCTCTTCTCCCGCATTCAGAATTTCTTCGTCCACTTCGTTCCATGCCTTGGTTACAAGCTCTTCGATCCGGGCGGGATGAATTCTTCCGTCCACGATCAGCCGCTCCAGAGAACGCCGGGCCACCTCACGCCGCACGGGATCGAAACTGCTTACCGTAACGGCCTCGGGGGTATCGTCCACGATAAGATCTACCCCGGTGATGGTTTCGAAAGCCCGGATATTCCGGCCTTCCCGGCCGATAACCCGGCCCTTCATCTCGTCCGAAGGCAGAGGAACCACGCTTACCGCCACCTCCGAAGTATGCTCCACCGCGCAACGCTGAATCGCGATGGAAAGAATCTCCTGAGCCTTGCGGTCCGCTTCCCGTTTGGTCTGCTCCTCCATCTCCTTCAGCCGAAGGCCGATACGATGATTGGCTTCTTCCTCGGCTTCCGCGAGAAGGGTCTGCTGCGCTTCCTCCCGGGACATCTGGCCGATCTCTTCCAGGCGTTGAAGCTGCTGTTCCCGAATCTCCTCGATTTCTTCGCTGCGTTTTTTGAGCTTGTCCTGACCGTTCCGCAGATCGTCTTCGCGACGGGTAAGGGAATCCAGCTTCTTGTCCAGATTCTCCTCTTTCTGCTCCAGCCTGCGTTCCGCACGCTGAAGCTCTCCCCGGCGCTCCTTGACCTCTTTCTCGGTCTCCGAGCGAAGCCGGTGAACTTCCTCCCGAGCTTCGGAAAGAAGTTCCTTCTTCTGACGCTCCGCCTCCTGCTTATAGGAACGAAGCATTTCCTCAGCCTGAACCCGGGCGCTGGAAAGCCCCCGCTGTTCAAGCACTTTGTGCACGAGCAAACCTCCGGCCAAGCCGAGGGCAAGCCCGAACACAAGCCATAAGACATTCATGAGTGCTCTCACCCCTTATTGAGTTGTCAATGTACGGCTTCCTGTATGAACAAATCTTCTCCCCCAAAACAGGGAAGGGAGGAATTTCCATCTGAAGCCAGACGGAAACTATTGTAACGGTAAGAGCCTCTTCCCACAAGAGAAAAGAATCTTTTCTGAAAAAGTTTCGGGCAAACCCTTGGATTTTCCCGACATGTTCTCTCTTCCTTTCTAGGGAGCGAGCATGCAGAAATCGCTCCTCTCATCCCCGCAAGGATTCGTCAGAACATATTCCCGGGCTTTATCAAGCTCGGATTCATTTCGGATAACCCTCTCCCAGTAATTGTGCTGCCACAATCTTCCGGAAAAAGGTTTCCAGGCCTTTTCCCGGACTCCGCGAATATAGGCGCGGGTGGTCAACCTTTTGAAACGCCGCACCACCTCGGGCAAAGACAAGGAAGAGGGACTTTCTCCCAGGACGATAATTCCATGAACGTGATTGGGCATCACGATAAAAACATCCGTCTCAACGCCGGGATAGCGAGCAGGCATTTCCTTCCAGATTTTTTGCACCATCTCCCCCGGAGGATTCAATTCCACGCAACCCTCCGTAATCCGGCCAAAGAGAGATTCCCGGTTCTGCACGCACATTGTCACAAAATAAAAACCCGCATCCGAATAATCGTATCCCCGCAATCGGATGGAATGGCGCCGGAAAAAATGCTTCGGTACGTTGTCTTTATCCGGATTATTTCCCATCGTTTTCCTCCGTACATTTTCCGTCATACCAAAACCCTCGGAAATTCATATCTCCCATTGCATACGACAAATAGCCCCCTTCTCCCGAGCGGGGGTTCGTCTCCGCCGGGGAAAGGGGGTTTCTGTAAAAAGGAAATAAGGCCTTATGCCTTGGAATATGATATTTTT
>Ga0116164_10003515_pt1 | contig 10695 bp, 13 predicted proteins | sample AD_UKC109_MetaG_FD_89888 | JGI IMG/M metagenome (GOLD analysis project Ga0116164, IMG submission 89888) | Active sludge microbial communities of municipal wastewater-treating anaerobic digesters from Hong Kong - AD_UKC109_MetaG | ecosystem: Engineered > Bioreactor > Anaerobic > Digestate... | reverse complement strand
GACTACAACGTGACGGATTACGCCTGCGTGATTGTGGACGAGGCGCAGTTTTTAACCAAGGCGCAGGTGGAAAACCTTGTGCATATCGTGGACGACCTGAACGTGCCCGTGGTGGCCTACGGGCTGCGCACCGATTTCCGCGGGGAGTTTTTCGAGGGCAGCCTGTGGCTGATGGCCTGGGCGGATACCATCGAGGAAGTGAAAACCGTGTGCTGGTGCGGCAAGAAAGCCACCTACAACACGCGTATTTACAACGGCAAAGTGATCAAGGAGGGCGAGCAGATTTTGCTGGGCGGCAACGAAAGCTACACCAGCCTGTGCCGCAAGCATTGGGCGGAAGGAAATCTGGGCAAGCGCTGACGAAATCCCGCACAAGCTGGTGATCCGATTTCCGCCATCTCGGGCCTGCGGCTTGCCCACTCGGTTTTACTGTCGCGCTTTCCGGTCGCCGTGCTCTGTAAAGCCTCCCATCCTCGGTTCGCTTTCGGTTTGCTGAAGCCGCCACAGGCGGCACGCTCTCCTTGGATGCCCGACGTAGCTCTGCTGCTACTTCGGGTCCCGCAAACCCAACCTGACGAAAATCTGACCCACTATCGCACAAATGCTTTAATCATCGTTTACCTAGACATACAATAAGGTAATATAAGCTTATGGCAGTCAACAAACCATGGAATTGTTAGCACTCATCTTGAATGAGTGCTAATTTTATCTTGCAATCCGCATTTCCGCGTGATAAAATATATGCATGCGGAGTGAAAACCCGCATATCATTATGTTTCATACAAAGGAGGCTTTTGCATGCCGCAAAGCAAGGGCAATATTTCCATTCACGCCAAGAATATCATGCCGATCATCAAGCGTTGGCTGTATTCCGATAAGGATATCTTCATCCGTGAAATGGTTTCCAACGGCTGCGATGCGATCGTCAAGCAGAAGATGGCGCACCCCGGCACGGAGGACGAGTACCGCGTGATGGTCACGCTGGATATCCCTAAAAAGGAGCTGCGCTTCGACGACAACGGCATCGGCATGACCGAGGACGAGGTTAAGAAGTATATCAACCAGGTCGCATTCTCCAGCGCCGAGGAGTTTTTGAAAAACTACGAGGGCGACAACAAGGGCGGTATCATCGGCCATTTCGGGCTGGGCTTCTACTCGGCGTTCATGGTCGCCAAAAAGGTGACCATCGAGACTCTCAGCGATTCCGAAGGCGCGTCTCCCGTGCAGTGGGAGAGCGAGGACGGTATGAAGTACAGGCTCGGCGAGGGCAGCCGCACCACGCGCGGCACCACGATGATTTTGGAAATCGCCGACGACGAGGAGGAATTCCTGCAGGAGTTCAAGGTGCAGGAGATCCTCAAGCGGTACTGCGGGTTTATGGCGCAGCCGGTGTATTTCGACGTGATCAAGCCCGAGGAACCCGAAAAGGACGAAGGCAAGGAGAAGGATGCGGAGAAAAAGATCGAAAAGAAGGAGCCCGTCCGCATCAACGATACGCTCGCCCTGTGGCTGAAAAAGCCCAGCGAATGCACCGACGAGGAGTACCGCGAGTTTTACAAGAAGGTCTTCCGCGTGTACGACGAGCCGCTGTTCTACGTGCACCTGAACGTGGACTATCCCTTCAACCTGAAGGGCATCCTGTACTTCCCCAAGCTGACGAACGATTTCGGCACGCGCGAGGGCGAGATCAAGCTCTTTTCCGGCCAGGTGTTCGTGGCCGACAACATCAAGGAGGTTATTCCGGATTTCCTGATGCTTTTGAAGGGCGTTATCGATTGCCCCGACCTGCCCCTGAACGTCAGCCGCAGCTTTTTGCAAAACGACGGCTACGTGAAGAAGCTTTCCGCCTACATCACCCGCAAGGTGGCCGACCGGCTGACGGGCCTGTTCAAGAACGAGCGCGAAGCCTACCAGAAATACTGGGACGACATTCACCCCTTCGTGAAGTACGGGTGCGTGCGCGACGGCAAGTTCTTCGACATGGTCAAGGACACGATCCTGTACAAGACCACCAAGGGCGACTACCTCACCCTGCAGGAGTATCTGGCCAAGAATGAAGCCAAGCTCGGCAAGAAGGTCGTCTATACCAGCGATCCCACGCGGCAGTCCGCGTCCGTCGCCCTGTATGAAAAGCAGGGGATCGACGTCGTGGCGCTCGATACCCTGATCGATTTGAACTTCGTGAGCTTTATCGAGTACTCCGCGGGCGTGGAGGGGCTCTCCTTCGCGCGTGTGGACGCCGACGCCGCCACCTTTACCAAGGAAGAGGCGGCCGACGACGAGGCGAAGAAGCAGACCGAGGAAAGCGAAAAGGCGCTGAAAACGCTGTTTGATACGGCGACGGGCAACAAGGAGCTGGAGATCAAGCTGCAAACCCTGACCGACGAGGATACCTCCGCGCTTCTCGTGCAGGACGAGCAGGGCCGCCGGTTCTCCGACATGTCCAAGATCTACGGGCAGGATTTCAAGATGCCCGAGCGCCATACCCTCGTTTTGAACCGCGCTGACAGCGTGGTGCAGCGGCTGCTTTCGGAGGAGGACGCCGAGACGAAATCCCTCATCGCCGCCCAGCTCTACGATCTGGCGCGCATGTCCGTACGTCCCCTCGAAAAGGACGAGATCACCGCGTTCCTCAACCGCTCCAACAAGCTGCTGAAGCTGGTGAAGTAGGGGAACGGTGGGGCGCCGCTTGGAAGGACAGTCCTTTCCGCATTGAGAATACCCGTACGCAGGAACAGTATAGCTGTTCCTGCGTTTTAGCATGCACAAATTCAGAGGGAAACCACGATATCGGCGTATGATTGCGTTCATTCCGGGGGATTTTTCACTTTCGCGCAACGAATACGGTGAAGGAGTTGGTGGGATGCGTGCGGATTTGGCAATTGATGCCCGCAATATCAGCAAGCGTTTCGGGGATTTCGCTGCGCTGCGCAACGTGACGATCTCCGTGCCGCAGGGGGATATCTTCGGCTTTATCGGGAAAAACGGCGCGGGAAAAACAACCTTTATGCGGATCGTATGCGGGCTGATGCAGCCCAGCGGTGGAACGCTGGAGGTAAAGCGGCATATCGGTTTTCTTCCCCAGAGCGTCCGTTTCCGCGACAGCATGAACGCGGGAGAAGCGCTGCGCTTTTTTGCCGGACTGAAGGGCTGCGACGCGCAGGAGAACATCCGGTTCGCCAGAGATCTGGAGATTGATCCGGCCCGGAAGATCAACAGCATGTCGCCGGGGCAGCAGCGAAAGCTGCAGCTGGTGATTACGACTATCGGATCGCCGGAGGTCCTTGTGTTGGACGAGCCGACGGCGGGGCTGGATCCGTCGGGCGTTCAGCAGGTCAGGGAGATCATTAAAATCCTGAACCGGAAGGGCTGTGCGGTGTTTATTTCCTCCCATGTTCTCATGGAGCTTGAGAACCTGTGCGATACCATCGCGGTGATTGAAAAAGGTGAGCTGCGCTATCAGGGCGCATGCGGCACCGCGTATGAGATCGAAACGGGAGGGGTGGATGCGGAGCTTCTGGATACCCTGCCGCAGCCGCAGCGGGAGAAGCTTGAGGTGAAGGATACGCTGTTGATCGCCGGTGTGGAAAGGCGGGAGGTGCCTGCTGTGCTGCAGCTTTTATACGAAAGAAACGTCAAGGTTTTCGGCGTGAAGCGCCAGGGAATCGAGACGCTTTACAATCGTTTGATGGGGGAGGGATGACGCGATGCGATCATGGAAAATGCTGCTGAAAAGAGATATCAAAAACAGCTTCGGCAAGAAGGTGTTTATCCTGCTCTTTTTCCTGGTGCTCTTTCAGTTTTGGTTCGTCTTCACCTCCGGCAGCGTCGATCAGGTGCGGGAAACGGGGGAAATGTTCTACATGGCGGTCGTGTTCTCGTTCAACTTTTTCGGCTCCATCGTGGCGCTGGCGCTGCACTATAACGGGATTTCGGGCGAGAGGGAGGCGAAATTCCTGGACCTGATCCTGACGTCCGGCATATCCAAGCGGAAAGCCTACCTGAGCAAGGTGATCGCATGTCTGACCGTTTCGGGCATTTTCGCGGTTTTTTATTCGTTTGCGATGACGCTGATCTATTGGGCGCTGTCCAGGGACATCGGCTTGAGCCTGATGACGTTCCGGTACACCTTGCCGATTATGGCGTTCCTCTCCGTTTTTGGCCTGATGGGGTTGATGCTGTCCGTCATCCTCCGGTCGTCCAGGGCGTCGCTGGTCGCGTGCATGATTATCGGCGGCCTGCTGATGCCCAGGCTGTTTGTGATGATGGTGGACGGTCTGGGCAATCTGCTGGGCTTCAGCCAGCAGGTTGCGGATATCGTTTACATGATTTCTCCCGCGCTGATTATGAACGCCCTGAACGGATATGCGGAAACAAGCCGGCTGCTCTGGGGCTTGTTGCTGCTGCTGATCTACTTTACAACCATCCTATGGACGGGTATAAAGGTATTTGTAAAGCAGGATGAGCTGAATTACGGAGAATAAACCGGAGTTTTTATACAACCGACCATCGATATGGAAAGGAGATTGACAATGAGTAAGAAACCGATGAGTAAAAAAGCGGCGGTCCTGATTCTCGTCATTGTGATGGCTGCGGCAGTCTTTGCAGGGATCGTTCTCCTAAATAGAGGGGACGGACCCGTAATGGGGATGATCCTGTCCGGCGGGGAGATCGCGGACACAGGCGCATATACGGACGCCGAGAAGACGCATGACAACGGAACCTATCTGGTAGTATCCAGCGCCTTCAATCAATACCAGGCGGATTATGAGGCGGACATACCCGAAGGCGAAACGCTCTATGCGGCCGTTCACTTTGTGGAGTGTCCGCAGGGGTCCGCGTTCACGGCCAAATGGAGCCGGGACGGTGCGGTGATCGCGCAGGAGGACGGGATACTGTCCACGGGGCCGGAAGGCGTTATCTCGTACATACTTGACGGCGCCGAGGTTATCGGCGGCAGCTATACGTTTGTGCTCTATCGGGACGGCGACAGTCTGTTCGAGTATTCATTTTCCGTGAAATGAGCCGACCGATGTGGACGGGAACTGAAAACAGGCGCGTGCTTTTCACCGGCCTGTACAACCAAAGCTTCGATTACGTCTATTCGTATGTGTTTGCGCGAACCGCCGGTAACCGCCAGTTAACGGAGGAGATCGTGCAGGAGACTTATGCAGCCGCATGGCTGTCGCTCAGCTCGTTCCGGCATCAAAGCTCCTGCCGTACCTGGCTGTGCTCGATCGCGAAAAACAAGCTGCGGGAAAGCTACCGAAAGGCAATCCGCCGCGAAAAGCTGGAGATGCCGGATGGACCCGTGCCGGAGGACTTGCCGGACGGCGCGGATCTGGAAGCGCTCGCATTCAGCCGGGAAACGGGACGTTATGTGCTGCGCGTATTGGAGGAGATGAACCCGCTGTACCGCTGCGTGCTGATTATGAAATACATGGACGCCATGCGCGTCAAGGAAATCGCCAAGGCGCTGGGAAGATCGCCCAAGGCCGTCGACGGGATTCTGCAAAGGGCGAAGGGCGACTTCAGGACGGCTTATTTAAAATTGGAAGGCAGGGACCGGAATGAACAAGGATAAAGCGATGCAACGCCTGCTGCGATCCGCCGATATCCCGGCGATACCGCCCAAAGGGGTAAGGGAACGGATATTCGACAGGGTGATTTCGATGGAAATCAAACCGGCCCTGTCCCCTGTGGAAAAGTTCTTTTTTACTAATCCATTGCGGGCGGCCTGCGCAATCGCCGTTCCCGCAACCGGGCTTTTGTGGGCCGCTACGGGCGGGAATTTCATCGGCTTGCTAAGCGGGCTGATCCATTGAAAGGAGATGCTGAGATGTTTGATATCATCGGGCGCGCGGTTTTCGCGCCGCTGGACGTGTTCAACAAAAACGAGGAAGAGGGCAGGCTGGGAGCGTCCGTCACAACGGTTGCAGCGGCAGCCGTGCTGGGATCGGTGGTTGCTCCGGTTGTTTATTACCTGGTCAACAGGGGCAGGTTTGAAATCAGCCTGAATATCGGCGGCATGTGCGCCGGGCTGATCGTATCCGGCTTAACCTGGCTGGCCGCATGCGCGATGCTGTGGGCGCTTGCGAAGGCTTTTCACAAGGAAGTTGGGTTCAAGCAGGTTGCCTCCGCTTGGGGGCTGAGCTATATCCCAAACCTGCTGTGTGTTGTGCTGTACGGCCTTTTACAAATTGTTCCGGGAATTTACATAGGCAGCAACATGCTGGCCGCGGTCTTCAGCGCGCTTTTCATCGTGCTTCTGGTCTGGAAAGCGATCGAATACTTCCTGCTGCTGCGTTTTGTGCTGGATACCTCGGTCGGGGAGTTTGCCATCGTTACGGCGGTATCGGCAGTAGTATTTGCCGTTCTGATCCTGCTTGGAGCTAAAGCCGGTATTCGGGTACCGATGGTATAAAGAGACTGTCGAATGAGAGGAAATTTGGTAAGCGAAAGGCCGCACATGCGGCCTTTCGCTATTATGGATTAAAGATTTGGTTTTTATCGTGGGGCTTGCGGATGCTTGCTCCCCGGCGCCTTTCACCCCCGCGGCCTGTGCATCGCGATCACTTCCTGAAAGCGCTGCTGGGAGGGCGTGCCGTAGCGCTTTTCCTTGGCGGGAAACGTTTGATCGAACGCCGTAGCGGCGGCCTCGTCCACGTGATACACGGGATCCTCGATAAAGCGCCCCGCCGCGAGGTCCAGCGCGCCGGGCGTCAGCTCGAAGGTCTGCAGGGCGGCGCAGTATTCGTTGCCCTCCGACGCGATACCGTAGTTTTCCGCCGGTTCAAAGCCCAGGCGGCCGTAGTAGGCCGGTTCGCCGTAGAGAAAGACGGCGGAATATCCCATCTGCCGGGCGAGCGTGCGCGTATGCTTGATCAGCCGTGTCCCGATGCCCTGCCGCTGATATTCCGGAAGTACGGAAACCGGCCCGAAGATGATCACGGGCAGCTCGCCGCCCGCGTCCAGCGCGACGGTTGATTTGGCGTACATGATATTGCCGACGATCCGGCCGTCCAGCACGGCGACGTAATCCAGCGCGGGGATGAACGAATCCGCTGTGCGCAGGATGTGCGCCAGATAGTGCTCGTCGCAGCCGGGACGGAATGTGTTCCAGAATGCCTCGCGCGTGAGATCCTCCACCGCGCGGTAGTCGGCGGGCTTTTCCCGCCGCAGGATGATAGGCAGGTTTTTCATTCGGCTCCTTTCAAAAACATACAGCCTTCCGTTTTTCGGAAGGCTGTCAGGATTACGGATCGGATTAGCCTAAAAGCATCATCACAAGGCTCAACGCCACAAACAGGCCGGTGCAGATCTTGGTAATGAACGCCAGCTTGGCGTCCATGCCCTTGGCTTTGCTCTTGCCGAAAAACGTCTCCGCCGCGCCGCCGATTGCGCCGAGGCCTGTGCGCGCACCGCTTTGCAGCAGCACGGTCACGATCATTACAATCGCCGATATCAAAAGCAATATGCCGATAATCCATTGCGCTACACTCATGCAGGAGTACCTCCTTGGGGATTAATCAACCTATACTACCATTGGAAAGCGCAAATTGCAAGCGCCGCCCGTAAGAATCTTTGCGCTATTGCTTTTTTTGGATGCGCTTGACCACGGGCATCAGCAGCACCCAGACGGCCACGCCGCTCAGGCCCTGCATCACGTTGCCCATCAGGGCGGGCACCGCCGTGCCAAAGCCATACAGCAGCCAGTCTGTGGCGAAATACCCGGCCACCATCGCCGCCTCGGCGATCAGCATGTAAAAGAGCTGCAGCGGCTGGCTTTTCTTCGTGTTTGCGGCAACGGCGATGGCGGCCACCGCGCCTTTGATCAGGAAGGTTGGCAGCATATAGGCGGTGTAACCGGCCAGCAGGTCGGCCAGCATGCTGCCGATCGCAGCCGCCAGCACGGCGGGCCAGCCGAGAATGGAGGCGGCCAGCAGGATAAAGCCGTCGCCCAGGTGTACGTAGCCGGTCAGCAGGGGGATTTTGAACAGATAGGTCGCGATGAAGATGATCGCGGCCATGATGCCGGACAGCGCGATGGCTTGGGTGGACGTTTTTTTCAGCATGACGGAGGCCTTCTTTCTGCATTCGGTGCGTTAAAGATACGGTTTCTTGATGTTGGTCGCGCACAGGCCGCCGTGGCGCTTGTACAGCGCGTACAGGGACGCGAGGGCGGCCGTAACGCCCGGATCGTCTTCCAGCTCCAGCCGCAGCAGGAGGTTCAGGCATACGGCGTTCGGGATCATCGCCAGGGTATGGAAGCATACGTGCCGGGGAATCCATTCCGGTTTGTAGGTCAGCGCCGCCTGGAATTCCGCGTGCCTGTCCTGCGTGGTGTACACATCGGCCGCCGTCAGGCCGTAGGGCGCATCCGTATGCATGCCCTGCAGGGACGGCTGGCGCTGGCTGAGCAGGAAGCGCGCGCCCTTTTGGATTGCCGGGTCTTCCCCCGGCAGCCCGAGATCGAGAAGCCTGTCCAGATGGATCACGGTTCCCGTGACCGTTTCGCCGAAGGAACCGTCCGCCGCCTGCGCGGAGAGGATCTCCCGCGTCAGCGCCGCGAGCGCGCGGCTGTCCTCTTCGGTAAAGGGCTCTCCCAGCGTGCGCTTGATCAGAAGCGCATATTCGCCGTGCCTGTCCCGCAGATACGGCAGGGGGGACAGGATGCCTGCCGCGCCGCCCGGGATCCCCGCGCGCGCAAGCGCCGACAGGATATCGTAGGTGATCTTTTCCCCGTCCTTCCCGCGCCACAGCCCGCTTTGCGTCTGCCTGGCGGCGAGCTGGGGGAGAACGGGCGTCAGCAGGATGCTCGCCGTCTTCGCGGGCAGCGACCGGAGCAGGTAATAGCTCTTATGCTGCAGGATGCCCTGGAAGGCCGGCGCGTTATCCTGAAGGAACTGTTCCGCATACCCGCCGTATTTTCGGCTGTTCATCAGCGGGATCAAACCCGCCGGCGTACATCTGAGCATCGCGCACTCCTCCTGCTCCCGGCAATCCCTTCGATAGAAAAACGGCCCCCGGTCGGGAGGCGAAAGGCGGTTCTGCGTGCCGGTGTGCTACTGGTAGCTTAACAGCGTTTGGAGGTGTTTTTCTTCCTCGGCGGCAATCCCGTTGAGGATTGTGGCGGCCTCCGGATCCTCGCATGCCTTGGCGAATTCACGGTAGGTTTCCATGGCCTTTTGCTCGGCGTCCGCCGCGAACGTAAGAAGGTTTGCGGTATCCTTGAGCATGCCCTTGCGCACCGCGGCCATCAGCCCGCCGTCAAACAGCACGGCGGATGCGACGGCCGCAAGCATCAGCTGCTGCTCCAGCCCCGCGTCCAGCCCATCGTACAGCGCGCTGAACTGCTGCAGGTGCTGCCGCTCGTCCGCGAGGATGAGCTCCAGGTGCTGCCGCAGGGGCGCAAGCTGCGGGTCGTTCGGGTCGGTCAGCATGAGCGCCCGTTCATAGGTCTGGATGGCGCCGCGTTCCATTTCACAGGCCACATACAGCGCTTCCTGCCCTGATCGTATCAGCATTCCGAGCACCCTCCCCGTACGTTTTCCACATGCTTTCCACAAATAACGCATTTTGAATGTGGAAAGCCTGTATCCCTTGCCAGGCAAGGGATACAGGGGATTTGTTACAAGTGTTAACCCTTCTGTGATAAATAATCGTTGAGCTTTTCCACAAGGGCGTCGGGATCCGAGCCGTGTGCCGCGCAGGCGTCTTCCAGCGATTCCGCCGTCGCATGCGGGCAGCCGAGGCAATGCATGCCGTAGCCGATCAAAATGCTCGCGGTGCCGCGGTCGAGCTGCAGTACCTCGTTGATGGACATATCTTTGTTAACGGTTGCCATAAAGTGTTCCTCGCTTTCCTGAATGGACAAAAGTCCACGCTTATCTTAACATCGGGGTTAACGCTTGTCAACGAACCGCACGGCGGCGTTTCGCCCCGATACGACATGAGGTTTGTCCGGGAGTTTCCCGCGTATTACGGCTGCATCGCGCCAAACAGCACCAGCCACGCCAGAATGGATTTAGCCACCAGGCTCAGTACGATATAGGCGCGCTCCCCGTACAGGTAATCCTTCCACTTGCCGACCTGCCTGTACTGCAAAATCATGTTGACTGGGAAGGTGTTGAACATTACGAAATACGTGCCGACGATCGCCCATACGAACCACGGAACCTGGCCGAAGTTGCTGGTGCCGAACATGTACAAAAGGATCGCCGCCCAGGGCGCGAGGCCCGCGAAGGCGCCCCATACGAAGGGACCCCAGCGCACCTTGCCGTTGCCGCGGCCCGAATTGAGCTGCTCCATCAGAAGACCGAACAGGTTCATCGACGCGTTGACGACGAAGATCAGGAGCAGGGACGCGATATCGTAGATGCCGAACAGCGTCGCGATCAGCACGATCATCACCGACGAACTCAGCGCGTACTCGAACCAGCGGAATTTGTTGATGCCCCTTTTCAGATCCCGGTTGTAGACCGCGTTGAGCCTGTTGGGGATGGAAATCAGCGCGTGCGCCGCGGCGGACAGCAGCAGGAACACGCCGACCAGGATGCCGAACGGCAGCTCGAACAGCACCCTGGACGCCGTTTCCAGCGACTGCGTTTCCGCGTTGTACGTCAGGTAGAACAGCGTGATTTTGGGCGAGAACTCCGCGATTTTCTGGATGACGCCCGTCGCGAGGAAGATCAT
>Ga0116164_10003513_pt1 | contig 10698 bp, 7 predicted proteins | sample AD_UKC109_MetaG_FD_89888 | JGI IMG/M metagenome (GOLD analysis project Ga0116164, IMG submission 89888) | Active sludge microbial communities of municipal wastewater-treating anaerobic digesters from Hong Kong - AD_UKC109_MetaG | ecosystem: Engineered > Bioreactor > Anaerobic > Digestate... | reverse complement strand
CATTCAGCCGGATGAAGCGCTGATCCAGCACATGTTCTTCCGCAAGCCCGGCCTGCCGATTTTGATGGTTCGCTTCCCGGACGGGCGCAGCGTGCCGTACTGGAACACCTTTTATCAGGAGGTTTGCTATCCCCGCCCGGACACGCAGGATATCATGCGGGCGACCGGTTTGCAATACGCTTCCGCCGAGGCGCTTTCAGGCGTCGTCAACCGGGCGCTGGACGCGGGGCAAACCCCGCAAACGATCGATTTCGGGCGTTTTGCGCATGCCCGCGCCGCCGTAATAGAATTTCTGGAAATAAAGCGCAAGTATCTGGGGCAGCTGGACCTGAATATACAGTCGCCCGCGGTCTGGGCGTTTTACGAACAGACGCTTAAAACGCTCGCGGGATACGGCGCGGAAATCGTCCGCCTGGACGCGTTTGCCTACGCGCCCAAAAGCCCCGGCAAGCGTAATTTCCTCAACGAACCCGAGACCTGGGAACTGCTTGGGAAAGTAAACGCCTTAGCGCGGCGCTGCGGATTAACGCTCCTGCCCGAAATCCACGCAAGCTACAGCCAGGGCACCTATGAAACCCTGTCCGCCCGGGGGTATATGTGCTACGATTTCTTCCTCCCCGGCTTGATTCTCGATGCGCTGGAGAACGGCGACGGCGGCTATCTGGCCGCCTGGGCGCGGGAGCAGATGGAAAAGGGCATCCGCACGGTCAACATGCTGGGCTGCCACGACGGTATCCCCCTGCTGGACCTCAAGGGGCTTTTGCCAGTGGAAAGAATCGAAAAGCTGATTCAAACCGTGGTGTCCCGCGGCGGCATGGTAAAGGACCTGCACGGAAAGAAAAATATATATTACCAGGTCAACGCCGCCTACTTCAGCGCGCTGGGCGAGGACGAGCGCAAGCTGCTTTTAGCCCGCGCGCTGCAGCTTTTCATGCCCGGCAAACCGCAGGTGTGGTACCTGGACCTGTTTGCCGGAAAAAACGATCACGAGGCGGTCGGCCGTTCGGGCGCCGGCGGACATAAGGAAATCAACCGCACCAACCTGACGAGCCGTCAGGTGGAGGACGCGCTGCAAAAACAGGTCGTCAAGGACCAGCTCACCCTGCTGCGTATGCGCAACAGCAGCCCGGCGTTTGGCCCGGATGCGGATATGATTGTGAAACAACCCGCCATGCACCTGCTGCGCGTCGAATGGAGAAAGAACTCTCAAACGGCGTTTCTCGACGTCGATTTGATGAAGTACGCGTTTCAAATCGAAATTGTTACCGATGGAATATCAACAAAATTCGAGCAATCATGAAATTCAAAAATGAAACTTCGGCCATATTAGCGTTGTGATGTAAGGATTTCATTCCCATCTGTTTCCGCGCACAGGCGGCGGACAACCCCCGTTTTCTCCTTCGGCGTTATGCTATAATGAAGGGGATTGGGAGGAATACTATGGTCGCGTTTGAAAAGATCAGCTCGGGCATTCCCAGCCTGGACGCGCTGCTTGATTATATCCGCATCGGGGACAACGTGGTTTTTCAGGTGTCCTCTTTGACGGATTATTCCGTTTTTGTGGACAAATTCGTGCGGCAGGCCAAGCGCGACGGGCGCAGGCTGGTCTATATGCGCTTTGCCCAGCATCCGCCCCTTGTGTCCGCCGGGGACGCGGTCACCTACACGCTCAACCCGGAGGAGGGCTTTGAGCCGTTCACAACGCAGGTCCACAACATCGTGACAGGCGAGGGCCCCGGGGCTTTTTATGTATTCGACTGCCTGTCCGAGCTGCAGGGCGCCTGGGCCGCGGACCTGATGATGGGCAATTTTTTCCGCGTCATCTGCCCGCATCTGTTCAAACTGGATACGGTCGCGTTTTTCCCGCTGATGCGCGGCGACCATGCCTTTGACACGCTGGCCCGGATTCAGGAAACCACGCAGCTGTTTTTGGACGTTTACAGCGCCGGGGAACTGCTCTACATCCACCCCGTCAAGGTGTGGAACCGCTATTCCCCGACGATGTTCATGCCCCATGCCTGCGACAGGCGGACGCTTTGCTTCTGCGCGCTGACCGACGCCGCTGGCGCCGGCCGGTTCTATTCCGTCGTGCCCGCCCCCGGCCCCGGGCAGGATTTTGACAGCTGGACGCGATACTTTCAGGCTTATGCCGCCGGGCCTTCCGACAGCGCGTGCGACCGGCGCACCTGCCGCATGATGCTTACGACGGATAAAAAAATCGCCGCGCTGCTTGACGCCGCCTTCTGCAGGGAAGACTACCTGGACGTCAAGGCGCGCATGATCGGCACGGGGCGCATCGGCGGCAAGGCCTGCGGCATGCTGCTGGCCCGCAGGATTCTCGCCCGGGAGCTGCCCGCGCTCGCCGGGCGCACCGAGCCCCACGATTCGTTTTTTATCGGCGACCATGTGTTTTACACGTTTTTGGTCCACAACGGCTTATGGGATTTGCGCGTCGCGCAAAAATCCGCCGGGGGCTACTACAAGCTTGCGGAAAAGCTGGCCGCGGGGATCATGAACGGCGGGTTCCCGGATACCGTTCGCGCGATGTTTCGCCGGACGCTGGAATACTTCGGCCAATCGCCCATTATCGTCCGCTCCAGCAGCCTGTTGGAGGACGGCTTCGGAAACGCGTTTGCCGGGAAATACGAATCGGTATTCTGCGTCAACCAGGGCGACCCGCAGCAGCGCCTGGCCGCCTTTGAGAGCGCGGTGAAAACGGTTTACGCCAGCACCATGGACCGCTCGGCGCTGGAGTACCGCGCCGGGCGCGGGCTGCAGGAGCAGGACGAGCAGATGTCCATCCTCGTGCAGCGCGTTTCCGGTTCCGTGGTCGGGCAGTATTTTTACCCGTCCGCCGCGGGCGTCGGCTACTCCTACGACCCCTATAACTGGAACCGCAGCATTGATCCCGGCAGGGGCTTGCTGCGCATGGTCTGCGGGCTGGGCACAAGGGCGGTGGACAGAACGGGCCTGGATTATCCCAGGCTTATCCATATCGGCAGGCCCGCCCAATCGACGCTGGTCACCGCCGACGAAAAGGTGCGCTTCTCCCAGCATTACGCCGACGTGCTGGATCTGCCGGCCAACCGGATGTCCTCGGTTTCCATCGGCGCGCTGGTCGGCGCCGCGCCCGCGTGGTACGGCGGCTACGTGGCCGAATATGACAAAACCCATTACGCGACCTGCCGCGGATTTACCGAAAACAAGGCGTTTCTTACCGATATGGAAAACATACTGGCGGTGTTACACAAGGCGTACGGCTGCCCGGTGGACATCGAGTACACCGTCAACCTTTCCCCCTCGGGGGATTATGTGATCTGCATCCTCCAGTGCAGGCCGCTGGTTACGCTGGGCACGCAGGCCGCGGCGACGGATATGCCGTCCCCCGCCGGCGGGGAGCTGCTGTTTGAAGCGCGCAACACGTCCATGGGCATCTCCCTGACGCGCAAGATCGACACCGTGGTCCTGGTGAACTCCGACGGGTATAACCGGCTCCCGTACCGCAATAAATCGGAAGTCGCGGGCATCATCTCCAAAATCAACCACGAAAACAGCGCCGAAAACAAGGCGGTCATGCTGATATGCCCCGGCCGGATCGGCACCGCATCCCCCGAGCTTGGCGTTCCGCTCCGGTTTTCGGATATCTCGCGTTTTTCCATGATCGTGGAATATGACGACGCCGAACGCGGATTTCTGCCGGAGCTTTCCTTCGGAAGCCATTTGTTTCAAGACCTGGTGGAATCCCGGATCTTCTACGCGGCGCTGTTCAGCTCCGGTTCAGGCCGCTCCGTGTTTCAGCCGGAGCTGCTGGAAAAATTCCGTTTGGCCCAAGCGGAGAACCGCCCCGAACGCCTCGCCGGTATCGTTTCGGTCTATGATGTGTCTCAGGCGTGCCTTACCCTGTATCACGACATGGTCAAAGGGCACAGCATCTGCGCGTTTGGCAGCTGAGCCCCGCCGGGCATTCCAAATAGCATTGTCATTAAAAACCAGTTGCGCCGTTTCTATATTGTGTTATGATATATACAGCGAATGCATAAAACAGCGGTGTGACGGAAGACCGGTGGTTTTTACGCCGTTTTTCTTGTTGGCCGCATGACGGGAAAGAGGTTGACTTCCATGAAAATCGGATGCGTGAAGGAAATCAAGCCGCAGGAATACCGCGTGGGGATGACGCCGGGCAACGCCCATGATTTTGCGGCGCACGGCCACGAGGTAATGATCGAAGCCGGGGCAGGCGAAGGATCCGGCTTCTCCGACGAAGCCTACGGCGCCGCGGGCGCGGCGGTCGTCCCCGACGCCGGGGCAATCTGGGCAAAGTGCGGGATGATCGTCAAGGTCAAAGAGCCGCTGGAAAAAGAGTATCCGCTGATGCGGGAAGGGCAGATCCTCTATACCTACCTGCACCTGGCCGCGAACAGGCCGCTGACCGAAGCGATGATGAAAAGCGGCTGCATCGGCGTGGCGTATGAAACGATTGAAGATCCAAGCGGCGGCCTGCCGCTGTTAAAGCCCATGAGCGAGATCGCCGGGCGGCTGTCCGTACAGGAGGGCGCGAAGTATCTGGAAAAGCCCTTCGGCGGCAAAGGCGTGCTGCTGGGCGGCGTGCCGGGCGTCAAAGGCGCGAAGGTGGTGATCCTGGGCGCGGGAATCGTGGGCGCGAACGCGTACAAAATGGCCATGGGCCTCTCAGCGGACGTGATCATCATGGACGTCGATCTGGACAAGCTCCGCGCGCTGGACGCGCTGTACGATAACCGTATCCAAACCCTGTTTTCCACGCCGTCCGCGATCCGAAACGAGGTGCAAACCGCCGATCTGGTGATCGGCGCGGTGCTCATTCACGGCGCGAGCGCGCCGAAACTGCTGAAGAAGGACTATTTGCGGGAGATGATTCCCGGCAGCGTGGTTGTGGACGTCGCGGTGGACCAGGGCGGTTGTTTTGAAACGACGAAACCGACCTACCACCAGGACCCCGTGTATGAAGTCGACCAAATCGTGCACTACTGCGTGGCCAACATGCCGGGCGCCGTGCCGCGCACCTCCACCCTGGCGCTGACCAACGCGACGCACGGCTACGGGCTGAAGATCGCGGGCCTCGGCGTGGACGCCCTTATGCGCGATGATCCCTACTTCCGCAAGGGCATTAACATCTACCGCGGTTCCTGCGCCTACGACAAGGTCGCCCGGGAGTTCGGGCTGCCCTGCAAGGCGCTTGCGTAAACCGCCTGCATCCGGCTGCCTGCCGGACTGAATTGACAGCATTCGCCCCTTTTGCTACACTGCAGACAAACGGCAGCATCCCGGACAACGATCATTGCATTAACTGTATACGAAAAGCGAAAACCTCAGACGATTTGACCGACAAATTACGGGAGGGATTGTTATGTGCAAGCGGATACTTGTGATTGTCCTGGCCTTGTGTCTGATCTGCGGATTCGCGCCTGCGGCGGATGATCCCGCGATCACGCAAACGGGAATGGCTGCTTTTGAGTACTACGGAACGATGAGCATCGGCGTATATGCCGAGTTTGAGAACACCGGGGATCACGCGATAGAATATGACGAGGGCCTTGCCGAACTCTTTGACAAGGATGGCAACAGCCTTTTATCCAGCAACCGTGTGTATTGCTATCCCACGGTGCTCGCTCCGGGCGCGAAAGGCTATGCGTACGCTATTTTGAGCCTTGACGGCGTCGCCGCGGAAGACGTTGCGGAGTACCGGATGACGCTGACGGGAAAGGAGACCGCCAAAGACGCGGGCCTGCTTACGACCGCGGGCGCCTGCGAAACCGTGGAAAGCGGCGGCTGGACATATACCTATATGGCGGCGGAGATTACCAACGAGTCTGCGGATAAACTCTATGATATCTACTGCGTTTACGCCCTCATGGACGCAGCCGGGCAGTTGCTGTATGTGGACATGCTCAACGCCTACATGCTCGGTATTCCGGCAGGCGGCTCCGTTTTTGTCCGTAAGATTGTGCCGGACAGCCTGATCGCGTATTTTGATGAAAACGGCCTTGCCCCGGCCGCCGTTGAGGCAATCGCTTTTCAAAATCCGTACGCGAACTAGGGTGGGTATCCAAGAACAATCAAATCTGCCGTATTGTTACCAGAAGCGGTTTGCTCGGTATACCCGGCGGCATGACTTCAGAGTATCGTTTTTCGGAATGTTTCGATATTGCGCGCCAGAAGTCCATCCTTGCGAAAAACCCCGGAGGACCCGGATATAAACGTATCCACCCCGGCTCTGCGAAGCTTTTGCGCGTTGCCCAGGGTAATGTTCCCGTCTGCCGCTATGCGTATGGCTTGGTATTGCCGCTCGTCCAGCCACTTGCGCAGACGGCCGGCTTTGGCAAAGCTCTGCGGCAGGATCGCCTGGCCCGCGTACCCGGGATTGACAGTCATCAGCAGCACGTAGTCCAAATCCGGCAATACGTCTTCCAGACAAGCAATCGGGGTCGCGGGATTCAGCGCGGCGCCTGCCGCCGCGCCTTTGCCTTTGATCCAGGCCAGCGCCCGCTGCAGGTGCGCCGTGCTTTCCGTATGCACGGACACAACATCGCCCGGCCGGATATCAAACCACGGCATCATTTCCAATGGATTGGTTACCATAAAGTGAAAATCAAACGGAATGGCCGTACGCGCGCGGAGTTTCGCGGCGATATCGGTTCCCAGCATCAGATTGGGCACAAAGTGGCCGTCCATAATATCCAAATGCAGATAGTCAACCTTCTGCGCTTCAAAAACCGCCAGCGTTTCCCCCAATTCAAACAAATCCATACACATCATGGACGGCGCCAGCTGAACACTATGCACTATTCTTACTCCTCCCACTCTGTTTTGAAGGCAACGCAGCGCCGGATTATTTGCCGATTCGCGCGATCAAATCATCCGCCTGCGCTCCGGTCGGCAGCGATACCTGCGTTCCCGGCCTGGAAACCGTCAGCGCGCCGACCGCATTAGCATACCGCACTGCCTGGATAATATCACGGGTTCGCCAATACGCAACCGTCACAGCGGCCATAAACGCATCGCCGGCGGCGGTGGTATCCACAGCCTGCACCGGAACGGCCGGTAGATTGACCGCCAGCTGATCTCCGTCGTATACAAACGCGCCCTTGCCGCCGCGCTTGATGATGACAAAGCTTGCCTGCGTCCTGTTCATCAGCGCTTTGGCGGCCTGCAGCGCCCTGGCGTCCGTATCGGGCAGAATGCCGCAAAGCGTTGCCGTTTCGGTCTCATTCGGGCTGAAGATCAGCATTCCCGCGATCTTCTCCAGCGGGAAAGGCTGCGCCGGCCCCGCGTCTGCCACCACCGGGATATTCCTTTGCCGCGCGGCCTGGCAGCAACAAATTACGGTCTGCTGCGGAATTTCAAACTGAAGCAAAAACGCGTCGGGCCGGATTTGATCCATCAGCAGGATTACCCGATCGGCCGTCAACCGCATATTGGCGCCCGGATATACCAGAATTCTATTGCTGCCGTCCTCCTCCCGCAAGATCGCGGCCAGCCCGGTGGGCTCGGAGGCGTCCCGCGTAAGGCCGTCTATAGTAACGCCATTTCTTCGCAGCGATTCCTCCAAAAGCCTCCCGTAGCCGTCCTCCCCGATCCTTCCGCAAAAATGGGTATCCGCGCCGAGTAAAGCGGCGCTTACCGCCTGATTGCCGCCCTTGCCGCCCGGCGTAAACCCATAATCCCGCGCAATCACGCTTTCGCCGGAGCGCGGCATCGTGCGCATGTTGAGAAACAGATCCATATTGACGCTTCCGGCCACCAGCACGCGGGGATTTTGTTTCATCGTCTATTCCTCCGTCTGCCGGCGCGGCGTCCCGAAGCCTTCGCAGGCTCTGAAACCGGCGTGTTCATTCCCGATTCCCGGTATTGTCCGCAGCGCGCGCATGGGCTTCATCGGCGGTTTGAACCCGGGCCATCACGATACGGCTTTAGACAATCATACCGCATTGCCGCCGCCGTGTATATAACTATACAGCAAAGAAGCCGGAAGCGCCAAATGAATAAACAAGCCAACAATCAAAACCGGAAACACATTTTGAACATGCAAGGCGGACTGCGTTGAACAGACTGGAATAGCATGCTATACTTCAGGTAAATACAAAAAGCCGCAACAGTAAGGAGAAATTCCTATGAATAGAAAAAAGCACAACCGGGCGGGCTATGCCCTGCTTGCGCTGCTGATCGCGCTTGCCGTGATCGCAATGCCGCTTTCCGCCGCGGCGGAAAGCGGAAACACCGTCAACCTGGTCTTCATCCACCACAGCTGCGGGGAAAACTGGCTGGGTAGCGGGCTGCTGTGCCAAACGCTCAACGAAAACGGCTATCACGTGGCCGATATCTACTACGGCTGGCGGGAGTACGGCGACCGTACCGACACAGCCGACTGGCCCATGTGGTTTACCGATACGGTTATGGACCTGGTCTATAATGAAAAAAGCGCCATGACCGCGCCAAACGCCATTTCGGCTGCCGCGGGGGAAAATACGATTATCATGTTTAAAAGCTGCTATCCCTGCAGCGACGTAGGTGGCAGTATGAATGATGAGCAGGCGGTCTACGAAAGCCTGCTTCCGTATTTTTCCGCGCATCCCGGCAAGCTGTTCATCCTCGTTACGCCGCCGCCGATGATCTCCATTTCCTATCCGGCCGTCACCAGGGCGCTGTGCGACTGGCTGTGCGATCGGGAAACCGGGTGGCTTTCAGCGTATACGGCAGAAAATGTATACGTGTTTGATTTTTATAACGTGCTCACCCACCCGGACGCGCACCACCGGTTCATTGACGGGCAGGAGGAGCACGTCAGCATTGAGGGCGCCGATACGCTGTATTACGATTCAGACGGGGACGACCACCCCAACCAGGAAGGCAACCAAAAGGCGACGCGGGAGTTCATCGGGCTTTTAAACCATTGGTACGAGCGCTTCGCAGCAGAAAAATAGAGTACCCGCCATACCTGAAGAAAAGTAGAATCCTTCAGATACACAGGAGCGTAACCTATGAAAGATTTCCCGGAGTTTATGAAAAACCCGGCCAACCGGGTCCCCGCGCGGCAGCAAAACACGCCGGACGTGCAGGGGTATTACTACACGGCGGCGGACGGAAGCCAGATGGCGTTGTGGATCTGCCTGAAGGATAGGGTATCCAAAGAGCACCGGCATGATTTTGACGAGTATATGGTATGCGTATCCGGGGAGTATGTCGCCGTGATAGACGGGGAAGAAACCATGCTGCGCGCGGGCGATGAGCTTATCATCCCGAAAGGCGCCCTGCAAAGCGGGCGCTGTAAAGCCGGAACCAGGACGATCCACGCGTTCGGCGGGAAACGAATCGCTCGCTAGCGCCAAAAAGCATCAATGTCCGCGCAGGCGCAACAGTAAACATGCCGACATATCCCGCAGCGCATTGTCCGGGGTGTGCGTTTTCATCCGTTTCATCGTTGCATAAGTCATCAAACACAACGGTTTTCTCAGGATCGCGCTTTGCAAGCAGACAACAACCCGTATTTTATGACATGACTTTCCATGTCATACTATCGTAGAATAATTTTACAGGAGGCTGCTTATGGATTGGATCCAAAGCCTGTCCAAGGCTATTCACTACATTGAAAATCACCTGACGGACAGTATCAGCATTGATGATGTGTCGCATCAAACCTATACGTCAAGTTCGCATTTTCAGTTCATCTTTCACGTGGTGACGGGGATAACCATAGGCGAGTACATCCGAAACAGGCGGCTAAGCCTGGCTGCGCAGGACCTGTTGCAGGCGGACAGCAAATTGATAGACGTCGCTATGCGCTATCAATATGATACGCAAGAAAGCTTTTCCAAAGCATTTAAGCGTTTTCACGGAATGCCGCCTTCGAAAATACGAAAAGGCCAGGCCAGGCAGTTTCATCCGCTGACGATTAATATAACCATTCTGGGAGGCTTTGATATGTCCGGAAAATTTACCGACGAATTTCATTTGCTTGATTGGAGCGACATTGACGGGGAAAAGGGCGACAAGCTAACCAACGAAGAGAAGTATCAACGGATCGTAGATTGGTCGCGGAAAGCCAGGTGGCGGAACCCGAATGTTTTTGACGCGCTGACCGAATGGGTATTGGATGATTCCGAATGGAACGGGGATAAGCTCGCCGAAAACGAGCAAATTCTGATGCACGGCGTGTTTGCAAGGTTCAGGGAACAGAATGCCAGGCTGCGGGCGTATCTGAAAAAGCTGAATGGCCAAAACATCGTGAACGCGCCCGTGTTCAAGGCGTTGGATTGGTTTGACGAAGAATTGTCGGGCCATGTTCACCAAGAGCACCTACAGGATGTGGTGGCCCGCGTGTTTGCCGATTTTTCAATCATGCGGGAGCGCGGCATCCGCAAGGTTATTGCGGGTAATAAAACAGGCCCGACAGGCACCGACAGCGTGGAGATATACGGCTATATCAACTCTCTGAAGGACTGTGACGCGGGTGTGCAGTGGGCGCTGTTCATGCCTGGTTTGGTCAAAAGGCAACAAACCGGCTTTCAAGTGGAGAACTTCACTTATACAACTATGCCGGATATGCGCTTCATCGGACGGGAGGGTGATGAATTCAATAATATCGAAGCCCGCAGGGAGCTTTTCCAAACGCTGGATGCCATGAAAGAATACCGGTCGGACTTTGGCTACGATTTGTTTTTT
>Ga0116164_10003512_pt1 | contig 10699 bp, 8 predicted proteins | sample AD_UKC109_MetaG_FD_89888 | JGI IMG/M metagenome (GOLD analysis project Ga0116164, IMG submission 89888) | Active sludge microbial communities of municipal wastewater-treating anaerobic digesters from Hong Kong - AD_UKC109_MetaG | ecosystem: Engineered > Bioreactor > Anaerobic > Digestate... | reverse complement strand
GACATGGAAAAAACGGAGCTGTTTTTAAGAGAATTTTGTATCGGCAAAAAAGGTGCGGTTGCGGCGGTACACAAGGAAACACAAAAGCTGATCGGCTATATTTTGTTCAACGAATTAGAAAAAAGCGTATACGAAATCGGATGGATTTTTAACAGGAATTACTGGCGTAAAGGGTATGCTTACGAGGCCTGCCATGAAGTCATGCGATATGCGTTTTCCGAATTGAAAGCGCATAAGATATTTGCGGAAGCCATCGACGCAGTCAAGTCGGTCGGGCTGATGGAAAAACTCGGGATGACGCGGGAAGGCGTCCAAAAGGAACAAACGAAAGACAACGCGGGAAACTGGGCGGATGTTTATTGTTACGGGATCGTGCAAAACAAGTGGCAGATGGACTAAGCGTCACCCGCCGTTTTTTTGATCATATGTAAAACACGCCGCCGTAAACCCGCAGGAAAGACGACAGCGTTTATTTTAAATGTATCAACTCTTTCAGCCGGAGACGAAAGGTCAGGTTGCCTTCTTTGCCGCCGTCCGCTCGATCAGCGCTTCATAGCGTTCCATGGCGTGGGCGGTGATATCGTCCCAGGAAAGATAGATGGTGCGCCGCGCGGTTTGGCCGATCTCCTTTGTCGCCGCCGGGTCCGTAAGGGCGCGTTTGATCACGCTGTAGAGGCTCTCCGTCGTGTCCTCGCAGAGGAAGCCGTTTTTGCCGTCCGAAATCGGTTCGGCGGTCGCGCTGCCGCGCACGACGACGCTCGGCGTACCCATCGCCGCCGCCTCGCGCACGACCATGCCGGACGTATCGTATAAGGACGGGAAGACGAACAGATCGGCGTTTTCGTACAGGCCGTACAGGTACGTCTCGTTTGTGATATGCCCGGTGAACCGCGTGCAATCGCTCAAACCCAGCTCGGCCGTTTTTGACTGGATAGCGCGCGCGTCCGGCCCCTGCCCGGCCAGTACGAGCGTGAAGGATTGCCCCTTGCTTTTCAGCATGGCGCAGCTTTCCAGAATGCGCAGGATGTTCTTTTTCCAGTTGATCTGGCCGCAGTAGAGAAGGATCGGCGTATCCGGAAGGTCGAAATACGCCCTGGCGACGGCCGCGCGTTCCGCGCTCGGCGAGACGTCCGGCGTGCCGTTGGGCATGATCACGATCTCGCCGTTGTAGCCGTAGTCGAACAGCGTCTCGGCGGAGCTTTGACTGACCGTCCAGACTTCGTCGCAGCGCTGATAGAAATTTACAATGGTGGCGACGGCGAAGTTGGCCAGCATTTCGGCGCGGGTCAGCTGGTAAAAGTCGTCGTAATAGCGCGAATGGAACATGCCGACGACGGGGATGCCGCGGCGGCGGCCGATCCGCTGCGCCTCGAGGCCGGAGATAAACGGGGAATGCGCGTGGATGACGTCCAGGTTGATGCAGCGCATGCGCGCGTCGTAGTGGGTGTCCAGCTGCGGGATGCCGGTGTTGTACTGGCGCTGGCGCGGGACCTCCATGCTGATGAAGTCCACAAGCTCGAACGGATATCCGCCGCGATAGCCGGCGTCGGCCATCGGCGCGACGACGTAGCACTCTTCGCCGCGCTTTGCGAGCGACACCGCATAATTGTAGACGACGCGGCCGACGCCGTCCACGATCGGTAAAAACGTGTCGCTGAACTGTCCTATTTTCATAGCAATTTTGCCTTTCTTTCGGTGTAATCGATCCGCGGCCCGCAGGACGATTGCAAAACGATCGCCAGCCTGAGCAAATGAAGGCCGTCGGGCGGGAATCGTCCGCGCCGCCTGCCGGACACATCCATTCTACCATAATATAAAAAAACATGTTATGATAGAAGCTAAGCTTTATGCGGATTTTGCAGGAAAGGGGCCGCAATGAAACGTGCGCTCGCCGTATTGCTGATGGTTTGCCTGCTCTGCACAGCGGGCATGAAAACGGCGTTTGCGGAAGCACGGATAACGGGCGATCTGGACGGCGACGGAGCAATCGCCGCAAACGACGCGGCCCGGGTCCTGCGCGCCGCGTGCGGCATGGAAACGCTCGATGCCGCGACGTCCGCCCTTGCGGACGCGACGGGCAACATGGAGGTCGGCAGCGGCGACGCCGTTGCGATCCTGCTGCATGCGACCGGCAGGATCGACGCGTTTTCCGACCTCGGCACCCTTTCGGACGATAATTTGCTTGGGGAGCGGTACCTCGACCGGTTTTCCTACCGCGGCATCGTTTTGAAAAACGACGGGTACATCAGTAGCGACGTCAGCGTGACCGTGACGGAACAGACGCAGGGCGATTATACGTACCATATTGCGGACGTCTACGTGCAGAACATCGAAAGCATCAAAACAGCGTTCGGCGGCGGGGACTATCTCGCCGGAAAGGAATTGACCCAGCAGATCGCGATCGATAACGGCGCGATCCTGGCGGTCAACGGGGACGGATATTCGAGCCGGAGCAGCGGGCCGCTTGTGCGCAACGGCGTTTGGTACCGGGACACGGTCGACCGTGAAAACGACGTTTGCGCATTGCTTCGCGACGGCCGGATGCTGACCTTTGCCGCCGGAAAAGTCACGGTCGACACGCTTACGGAGCAGGATGCCTTTCAGACATGGACCGGGGGCGTAAACCTGCTGGACGGCGACGGCCTGCCGCTTGGCATATATAACTGCCCGAACTCCGTCCTTTCGCGCAGCGCGCGGACGGTGATCGGGTACTACGAGCCGGGCCACTATTGCTTCGTTGCGATCGACGGGAAAAAGAACCCGGACTCCCGCGGGGCGACGATTCCCGAAACGGCGGAACTGATGCAATCGCTCGGATGCGCTGCCGCCTATACGCTCGGCGGCGGAAACTCGTCGGTCATGACGACGCAGATAGAGATTTTAAACTACAATCCGGATGGAGGAAGGGCGGCGAGCGATATCGTATATATCAGCGAACCCGTCGCGATAAACGGAGATTCATGAACAAACGAAAGATAACATTGCTGGGCACCCTTCTTCTTGCGCTTATCGTACTGTCGACGACAAGCGCGCAGGCGGCCTTTTCGCCGGTAGCCGGCGACCTGTCAGTGGACGGCCAGTTGAACGCGGCGGACGCCGCGGCGATGCTGCGCGCGCTGGATGCCGATACGCTCTCGATCGAGGAACGTGGGGACTGTGATTTTACGAAAAACGGCGTGATCGACGACACCGACGTGCGGGTCGTGCTGTTTTATGCCTGCGGCGGGATCGACGATCTGGAATCGTTTGGCGAGCGGGTTTCAAGCGGCCTGTGCGACGAGTCGCTGTTCGACAAGTTCTGTTATTCCGGCGTCGTAAACGACGGAAACGGAAATTATAAAAGCCAGAACGTTTCGGTCACCATTTCGGACGGATACTATAAGGAAGCGGTCTACCATATTGCGGACATCTACATCCAGGATATCACCTGCTTTTCCAACGTGTTCGCAAACGACGAATACAGGGGCCAGACCGAAACGATGGAGGATCTTTTCAACGGCACGGAGAACGCGATCGTTGCGATCAACGGGGATTTTTATTCGCTTCACTACCGCGGACCGATCGTGCGCGACGGCGTGCTGTATTACAGCAAGATCTCGCGCGACCTTGACATCGGCTTGCTGCTGACCAGCGGAGAACTGCTGACGTACCGCTACCGGCTGCTGAGAAAAGACGAATTTGACACGATGGACGTGTATCAGAGCTGGGTGTTCGGCCCGGCGCTGCTGGACGACGAAGGACATTCCAAGACGGAGTTCCGCAGTTCGGTCACGCCGAAGAACCCGCGCTCCGTTTTAGGCTACTATGAACCGGGACACTACATCTTCCTTGCCGTGGACGGACGTTCGTCGGAATCGCGGGGACTGAAGATGGAAGACCTTTCGCAGCTTTGCGAAGACCTTGGCCTTGTCAGCGCCTACAATCTGGACGGCGGGCAGTCGAGCATTTTGCAGGCGGAAAGCGGAGCGATCAACGTCCCCTATGCGGACGGCCGTCCGGTCAGCGACGCGCTTGTCATCTGCGAGCTGGAGCCCCAGCTGAAGGAAGCACAGGACGTTACGACCGGGTCGCAGGAATAGCGGACGGGAAATTTCCGGCTGGCGACGCCCGAAACCCAACGTGAGAAGCAATGGACGATTTATTTTCAAGCAACATAGAAGAAAGCGCGCCGCTTGCCGATCGTATGCGTCCGCGCACGCTGGACGAGTTTATCGGGCAGAAGCACATCGTCGGCGAGGGCAAGCTGCTTCGGCGCGCAATTCTGACGGACCGGCTGCAGTCGTCGATTTTTTTCGGCCCGCCGGGAACGGGCAAAACGACGCTTGCGGCCATTGTCGCAAACGCCACGGGCGGCGCGTTCGTAAAACTCAACGCGGTCACTTCGGGCGTCAAGGAACTGCGCGCGATCGTCGAGGACGCGGAAAACCGGCTGAAGCTTTACCGGCAGCCGACATACCTGCTGCTGGACGAATGCCATCGCTGGAACAAGACGCAGTCGGACTCCCTGCTGCCCGCGCTGGAGAAAGGCACGATCCGGTTCATCGGCTCGACGACGGAAAACCCGATGATCTCCATGACGAGCGCCATCGTGTCCCGCTGCCGGGTGTTCCAGTTTTATCCGCTGTCGCCGGAGGATGTGGAGCTGGCGGTCCAAAACGCGATCGACGACGAGGAGCGCGGTTTCGGCAGGCAGAAGGTCCTGCTGGACGAGGACGCGATGCATACGTTTTCCGCGATCGCCAACGGCGACTGCCGCAACGCGCTCAACGCGCTGGAGCTTGCGGTTTTGACGACCGAGGCCGGCGAATCGGGCGAAATCCATATCACGCGGGAGATCGCCGCCGAGTCCAGCCAGCGCAAGGTCATCAAATGCGACGAGCAGCTGTATTACGATATGCTGTCCGCGTTTTGCAAGAGCCTGCGCGGCGGCGATTCGGACGCGGCGCTGGCCTGGTTTTCCCGGCTGCTCTACGCAGGCGTCGACCCGCGCATCATCGCAAGGCGGCTGATCGCGCACGCAAGCGAGGACGTCGGGCTGGCGAATCCGCAGGCGATGGTACAGGCCGTTGCCGCGGCGGACGCGCTGGAGCATATCGGCCTGCCGGAAGCGCGGCTGTCCCTGACGCAGGCGATCATTTTCATCTGCGAATCGCCCAAATCGAACAGCGTGGTCGAGGCCATGTCGAGAGCCGTGGCGGATGCGGAAAACAGCCTGGACGAACCCGTGCCGATCCATCTGAGGGACACGTCCTTTGCGGGCGCGTCCAAGCTTGGGCATGGGAAAGGGTACCTATACCCGCATAATTATCCCGGGCATTGGGTGCAGCAGGACTATATGCCGCCTTCGCTGAAGGGCGTGCGGTATTACGATCCGTCCGATCAGGGACAGGAAGCGAAGATAAAGGAAAACCACGAGCGCCGCGAAAAGCTGCGAGGCAAAGACCCGGACAAAGGAGAAATCAAATGACGGTGACCGTTGCACAAGGGGCTAACGCCGTGAATCTGTTTGTCGGTATTTTTTCCGGCACGTTCGGCCTGATCGGGCTGATTTTCCTCACCGTCGGGCTGAGCTTTTCCGCGGCGTACAAGCGGAAGCAGAGACTGTGCACGGCCTATGCGGAGGGAAAGGTGAGTGCGTTTGAAGGACAGAACCTGTCCTCCTCGATTCGCCTGATCTATTCGTTTACGATCGACGGACAGACGATGCAGCATATCTCTTCCTATGCGAGCAGTGCGCCGGGGCTTCTGATCGGACAGACGGTGCATATCCATTACGATCCGCAGAACGTCGGGAATCTTTACGTGGAAGAGGAAGGGAATCCTCAGCGTGCGTTCACACGCATTTTCACCATCCTCGGCGCGCTTTTTGTCGGGATTGCGCTGGCTGTGGCGGCCGTCGTGCTCGGATTTGCCGCTTAAAACCGGCCGCAGCAAGAAAACGGGGATATTTCGGACATTTTGTGAATATTTATGGGGTGTCATTGGCAGTTGTCCGGCCATATGGTAAACTGGACGTTGCGAAAATGCGAAGGCGCGTTTTCACGGAAGGAGCTTTGATTACATGGCGAGAAGAAGAAGGAGAGCATCGACCGCGCGCAAGACGTTGATCTTTGTCTTGCTTGTCGCGTGCCTGATCGCGCTCATTCTTTACTTAAAAAACGGCGGAACGAGTTCGTCCGGCGATTCGACCGCGCAGGTCGAAATAAACGAAGTGATGACCTCGAACAAGGGCACGGTGCCGGATGAAACCGGCGATTTCCCCGACTGGATCGAGATCCACAACACGACCGATTCCGCTCTTGATATTTCCGGCTACGGACTTTCGGACGATTTGCTGTCCGGCGCGAAATGGACGTTCCCCGACGGGTCGGTCATTGAGGCGGACGGCTATCTCGTCGTATTTTGCAGCGGGGACACGACCCGCGGAACCATGCATACCGGCTTTAAACTCTCCGCGTCCGACGATGTGATCCTGACCACGGTGTCCGGCACGGTGATCGACAGCATTTCGCTGAAATCGGTCGACAGCGGTTATTCGCTCGGCCGCAGCGCGGATGACGGAACGAGCTGGGTGCAGATGCTGCCGAGCCCGGGGTACCCGAACACGGACGAAGGCGCGGCGGAATACCTCGCGACGCTGTCCGCAAGCGCGGACGAGTCGATCGGCGTTTATATCAACGAATTCATGCCGAGCAACGCGTCGACGATCGTGGGTCCGGACGGAACGTACTGCGACTGGATCGAGCTCTACAACACGACCGGATCGGAAATCGACCTCTCCGGCTACGGCATTTCGGACACGCCGACGCAGCCGCTCAAATACACTCTGCCGAGTGGGACGACCATCCCCGCCTACGGCGTGCTGGTGATCTATTGCACCGGCCGGTCGACGCCGGACGGTTCGACCGAAATCGAAGCGCCGTTTGCGCTGTCCGCCTATGAAGAGAGCGTCGTGTTTTCGACGCCGGCCGGGCGGATACTGGATGAATACGATTATTCCCGCGCGGACACGGACATCAGCTTTGCGCGCTCGCCCGACGGCACGGGCGACTTTACGCAGACGTCCCAGCCCACGCCGGGTTATACGAACGACAACGCCGGACTGCAGGCGTTTATGGCCACGCTTTCGTTCGGTACGGGCGACATCGTGATTTCGGAAGCGATGAATTGCAACTATTCCTACCTGAAAAGCACGGACGGGGAGTATTACGACTGGATCGAGATCCACAACCGAACGTCCGAACCGATTTCACTTGCGGGGTACGCGCTGTCCGACAACGCAAACAATCCCGCCAAATGGACGTTTCCCGACATAACGCTGGAAGCGGGCGAGTACTTAACGGTTCTGGCGTCGGGTAAAGATGTGTCCGACGCGCAAAAAAAAAATAGTCTAGAAACGAACTTCAAGCTCTCCGGCGACGGGGACGTCGTCCTTCTGTATTCGCCGGACGGCACGCTGCTCGATAAGCTGCAGGTCCCTGCGGGCCATGCGGACGTGAGCTATGGCAGGACCGGAACGGAGCTTTTATACTACGCGACGCCGACGCCGAACGAGGCGAACAGCACCGGCGTGGCGGGCTATGCCGAGGAGCCGACGATCTTGCTTGCAAGCGGCTGCTACGACAGCACGCAGAGCGTCACGATCGAAGTGCCGGACGGCTGCACCGTCACGTATACGACCGACGGTTCCACGCCGACCGAGTCGTCCACGCGTTATTCCGGGGCGATCTCCATCAGCCAGACGACGCCGTTGCGCGCGCGCGCGTTCAAGAGCGGATATTTCGGAAGCGACACCGCGACGGCGAGCTACTTTATCTACACCGGCGCGGACACGCTTGAAAACCACCGCACGTCCCTTACCATCATCAGCCTTGTGACCGATCCGGAAAACTTATGGGACGGTGAAACCGGCATCTACGTCATTGGAGACGATTATGCCGAAGTGTCCGGGCAGGATGCGACGGATATCACGATGGACGCCGGTATGGCGGACAGCAACTGGAATATCGTCAACTTCAACGCGCAGCCGATCTCGCATCCCGATCCGCTGGGCCGCAACTGGGAACGCGACGTGCATTTTGACATAATCGACGAAACCGGCACCTACGAATACGACGCGGACGGCGTCATCCGCATTTTCGGCGCATATTCGCGCAACAAGGAGCAAAAGGGGCTTGCGTTGATTGCCCGGTCCGGCTATGGCGATTCGGTTTTTTCGGATCAGTTTTTTGAAAATCTGGACATTACGGATTTCAAATCCCTGATCCTCCGCGCAAGCGGTCAGGACGCGACCCAAAGCCGCATCCGCGACATCGTCATTTCGTCGCTGCTGGGCGACGCGGACCTCGGCCTTTCGGCCGATCAGGATATCTACGTCCAGGCGTACCGGCAGGTCGTCGTGTATCTCAACGGGGAATACTGGGGCGTATACAACCTGCGCGAAAAGATCACGAAATACTTCGTTGCTTCGCATTACGGCATCGTGGACCCCGACAGCATCGACATGCTGATGGGCAACGGCAACGTCAACTGCGTGATCGCGGGCAACGGCTGGGAAGACTACAGCGACATGGTCGAGTGGGCGGGCAGCCACGACCTCAGCAATTCCGCCAACTACGACTACATCTGTTCGCTGATGGACGTTGAAAACTACGCGACCTACTGCGCGGCCGAGATCGTCGTCGGCAACACCGACACGGGCAACATCAAATACTGGCGCTCGTCGGAGACGGACAACAAGTGGCGCTGGCTGTTTTATGATTTCTGCTGGGCGATGAACCGCAACGACAACAATTCGGACGCCTATACGTCCGGCTACCGCCGCGATTTCTTCACCCGTTACTTTGATGCCGAGGGCCACGGTTCGGGCAAGGCGACGTCGACGGTGCTCTCCCGCGCGCTGCTGCAAAATTCTTCGTTCCGCGCGCTGTTCCTTGAAAAGGTCGCCCTGATGCTCAACGAGGTCTACACGCCGGAGAAGATCAACGCGCGCGTGGACGAGCTCGAGGACAACATCATGGACGAAATGGCGTACGATGTTGACATTTGGGACGATATAACGTATACCTCTTGGCAGCAGCACTGCGACCATATCCGCGAGTACGCGGACAACTATCAGGACTATTGCCTGAAATACGTACAGGCGTATTTCGACTTAAGCGATTCGGATATGATCAGCATTTTCGGACGCGTTTCATCACTGGAAGGCTGAGGATATGGCAAATCGAAAAGAGCTTGCCGGGAAGCCATACCGGCACGAACTGAAATACATCATCTCCGAAGGGGAGCACAGCCTGCTTGCGACGCGGTTAAGGGCGTGCTTGAAGCAGGATTATTACGCGTCGAAAAACGGCGGGGAATATTTCATTCGCAGCCTGTATTTCGACGATCCGTACGATTCCGCCGTTTCGGAAAAGATCGAGGGCACGGGCTCGCGGGACAAGTTCCGCATCCGCATCTACAACCTTTCGGACAGCGCCATCAAGCTCGAGCGAAAGCATAAGGAAGGGCAGTACATCAAAAAGGACAGCCTCTCGCTCAGCCGGGCGGAGTGCGACGCGATCGTCCGGGGCGATCTGGAGTGCTTGAAGCACAGGCCGGAACCGTTTGCAATGCAGATATACGGTATCTTCAAATCCAACTATATCCGGCCGAAGGTGCTTGTGGACTATGTGCGGGAGCCGTATGTGTTCCCCGCCGAGGACGTCCGCATCACGTTCGACAAGGATGTCCGGACGGCTATGCGCGTGACCGACCTGTTCAACCCGCATCTTGCGACGTATCCCGTCTGGGATTTAAGGAACTGCATGATACTGGAGGTCAAGTTCAACCAGAGCCTGCCGATGTATGTGCAGGAACTGCTGACGGTCGGCGCCGCGCAGCACACCGCCGCCAGCAAATACGTGTTTTGCCGGCAGTACGATTTTTAAATGCGTTTTTGCGCAGCGTGCGCAATGTTTACACCAGGATGATGTGAAGGAGGAACCATATGAACCCCATTATGCTCGCGGACTCGGACCCGCTCGCGACCGCGTTCAATATCTCGGAGCTGTTTTCGAGCACGCTCAACCCGCTGCAGGTGATCCTCACGCTGCTGATCGCGCTGGCGATCGGAGGGTTTTTGTATTTCATCTACAAAAAGACGTTTGCGGGCGTTGTGTATTCCCGATCGTTTAATCTGAGCCTCATCATGCTGACGATGGTGTCCGCGCTGGTCATTATGCTGATCAGCTCCAACCTGACGCTTTCGCTCGGCATGGTCGGCGCGCTGTCGATCGTACGTTTCCGTACCGCCATCAAGGACCCGATCGACACGGTCTACATGTTCTGGGCGGTCGGCGAAGGCCTTGCGCTCGGCGCGGGATTTGTGGACGTCGGGCTCATTGGCGCGCTGGTCATCGGCGTGATCATGGTCATCATCACGTCCGCCAAGGGAAACAGCGCCATGCCGTACCTGCTGATTTTGCACTTTGACGAGCGCGCAAGCCAGCAGATTAAGGGACTGATCCGCCAGCTGCCCAAGGCGCACATCAAGAGCAAGACCGTTCAGCACGACGGTATCGAGCTGACCATCGAGCTGCGCATCCGCGAGAGCGACACGGACTTTGTGGACAAGTTCCTCCGCGTGCCCGGTGTGTTCGACGCGACGCTGGTCGCGCATCAGGGCGATTTGCTTTCCTAGTTATTTTTACGATCTTCG
>Ga0116164_10003511_pt1 | contig 10701 bp, 7 predicted proteins | sample AD_UKC109_MetaG_FD_89888 | JGI IMG/M metagenome (GOLD analysis project Ga0116164, IMG submission 89888) | Active sludge microbial communities of municipal wastewater-treating anaerobic digesters from Hong Kong - AD_UKC109_MetaG | ecosystem: Engineered > Bioreactor > Anaerobic > Digestate... | reverse complement strand
TTTCCATGTTCATTGGTTGTGATAGCCTTTCCGGGGCATGCTTCTTCGCATTCCAGACACTTGTCACACAGTGAATCTTCCATTACAGCATCACATTCAAGCGGAGCATTGGTTATTATAAATACAAATCTCTGGAATGGTCCGAAATCAGGCGTCAGTACATTCCCTCTCAGGCCATATGTTCCCAGCCCACAGATTACTGCAGACTGCTCTGTGTTTATTATGACATCTGGTTCAGGTTTTCCCGGTCCTACACTTTCTGAATACACAAGCTGCCTGGTTGCCTTTACTTCAGGATTTGTTCCGAAGTCATCCCTGGTTCTGATATTTGGAGTCGACCGCTGTATGCATGCCTCATATCCGTCATCCTCAATGAATCCGGCCATTCGAAGCAAAAATGTTTCACTCAGTTCCTCTGAAATAGATTTGACTCCGAGGCTGGTGTAAGTATATGACTGGGTTTTGTTTTCCATGGCCCTGATTATTCCCCTTGGAATCCTGAAGCCAAACCCTATTACACATTCTGCATCTGGAAGTATATATCTTGGGTCATGGAGCGGTGAAACACCTTCATACCTTTTTATATCTCCTATTCCTACTATATCCGCACCATATTCAATGGCCTTTTGTTTTATGGTTTTACTGTCTATCATACTCCAGGGCTCCTATCTGTCCAATGTCCATCTTTTGGTTCTTCTCAGTGGCTTCTGGAACCTGCCGTCAAGACAACCACCCTCTTTTTCCAGTTGATTGATACATGCCTGGAGGCAGCCTCCGCATTTAACCATGTTATATCCGAGCCAGCTCGGAAAATATTCATCAAGTGCCTTGTAGACCTTGATTACCTCATATTCATTTGCTTTTGCCTTGCCCAGAAGAAGGTCAAGGTTATTGTCTTTGTTTTCATCAAAGACTTCTGCCGGAACAAAAGGATTCTGATGACGGCCCGTGTGTGTATAGAATGCAAAGCACTTCCACTCGTCCAGGGCACCCCATTCAATCTTTTTTCCACCGATTGTTATTGACACAGATTCCTTTGCACTTATGCAGCTTCCGGGGCATTCCCTTACGCATGCCATGCATTTCCGGCACAACTGCGGTCCGTCATATATTCCATCCGGTTCAAGGGGAGCATCAGTCAGTATAAATGCAAACCTCTGCATGGGGCCGAACTGGGGTGTAAGGAACATCTTGCTCCAGCCTATTTCTCCCAATCCACATATATATGCCGCTATCCTGAAGCTGAACTGCAGGTCCGGGGCACGTCTGTCACCTGAAACAGCCCGGGTAAATGAAACCGACCTGTTCTTCAGTTCTATTTCTTCCTCGGGTGAGATTGTACTTCCCCGGCTTCCATCCATGTCAGAAACACTTCCTCTTGCTCCTGTGTTCCTGTACGTTACTGCTTCCCACCCTTCGTCTTCAATCATCTGCCCGAGTTTGTATAAAACAGCCGGACCAAAGACCTCATTTATTCCACCATATGCCATTGAAGGATATTGGTAGAACTGGGTTCCCTCCTCGATTCCCCTTTGCACACCGCGTGGTATCCTGAATGCGAGGCCTATAATATATTTTGCTTCAGGGAAAATATATCTTGGATCCATATCTGCGGGAGCGCCGTCGAACAGGCCAAGATCACCTATTCCGCATATGTCCGCTCCTGCGTCGATGGCTGCTTTCTTTATTCTTTCACTGGTCAGCATCCTATGCTCCTTCCAATATCTCAATTGTGCGTGTAAAAGCATCTCTGATATATTTCTTCCTTGCCTCATCACATCGAAAAGCAGGGGCAGCACACCCTATTGCACCTATAAGCTTTCCCCTGTTGTCCAATACCGGTATACCAATGGCCCAAAGTTCATTGTTCTGAGTGTAGATATCCACCATGCCATCTTCCCTTATCTTTTTTATTTCTTCCTCAAATCCCTCAAGAGTAACAATTCCATTCCATCTATCGCCCGGAAAACCATTTTCTTCAATTATTTCAAGCAGTTCCTGCTCTGAACAATAGGCAACCATGATTCTGCCCGTCGCTTTATCATAAATACTGGTTTCCCTGAACCTGCCGCTGTTGACCTGCACGACTGATTCATATCGGAACTGTTTTATCTGTTTCCACTCTCCGGCGGACAAAACAGCAAAGATGACATTTTCCTTTATGTCATCCTTCAGTGAATCAAGTAATTCATTGGGCAGATAATTGTATTCAATGTCATTCAGCTGACTCATTATACATATACGGTCAATCTTTATACCGGTGACATAGTTTCCGTTTTCAAGCTGAGAAACATAGTCTCTCTCAATCAATGTTCTCAGAAGATTATGGAGTGTATTTGATTTTATTCCTGTTCGCCTTGATATTTCTGATAACCTGAGGCCATTCCTTGATATGTCGTCAAAAATAAGAAGATCCAGTATATTCATGGCTTTTTGGACTGAAAAAACAAGATTCGTAGACATAGACATCCTCCATATTCATTATTGATGAATATTATTCATTTTACATGAATATATTAACATAGCAGGATGATGAAGGAAATGGTTTATTCTCACAAATTACATTTTATACATTTCTGAACCTGCAATATGCATATTATATAAAAACCACCAATGGATACAACTCACATTGGTGGCTTGCCTGATTATGTCTTTATTAGTAACTTCCCCTTATAAATGGGCCTGGCACTTGGTTGTGCAAAAACCACCAATGGACCTGCTCCATTGGTGGCTTGCATAGTTATGTCATCTGTTGTCCGCCGGTTACGTTTATTGCCTGTCCTGTCATGTAACTGCTTTCATCCGAAGCAAGGAAAACCATGACATTTGCAACATCCTCATATTCACACGGACGCTTCATTGGTACCTGATCCAGGTATTTCTGCCTTACCTCTTCCTCTGTAATTCCCTGGTTTGCAGCATACTGTTTGAACAAGCTGTTCACCCAAAGAGGGGAATTAAGGAGATTTCCGGGGCAGATTGCATTGACGCGTATATTATCCTCGGCAAACTCAAGGGCCAGACTCTGTGTAAGGCCTATTCCTCCGAATTTCGATGCTGAATAGGCTGAATTCTTGCTTGAACCCTTCTTTCCTGATTTGCTGTTGATCTGAATGATGGAACCTTTTTTGTTCTGAAGCATTCTCTTTGCCGCACATTTTGCGAACACAAAATAACCCAGCAGGTTTACATTCATTACAAACTGCCATTTCTTGATGTCAAACTCAGTTGTTGCACCGGATATCAGTACCGCTGCATTGCTGACGGCAATATCAACTTTTCCATATTTGTCGACTGCTACATTGAACAATGCTTCAACATCTTCCTCAGAAGTTACATCAACCTTCACGGCAACTGCATCCGTAAGTTTCTTTGCTACTTCGATTGCTCCTTCAATATTGATATCACCGATTACAACCTTGCAGCCTTCTTTGTCAAGCCTCTGTGCCAGGGCTTCACCCAATCCCTGGGCCGCTCCTGTTATAACCGCCACTTTTCCTTCAAGTCTTTTGATTTCCATGATCCCTCCTATATCAGAACCACATTGTGTTTTTCACATTCGCTCACAATCTTTTCATCAGGCATTGCATCGCAAACCCAGAAATCTATCTCATCAAGTCCGGCAAATGTAAATGTAAGGTCCTTGTTTATTTTACTGCAGTCCATCAGCATTACGGTTTTCTTTGCCCGTTCAAGGACTTTCTTCTTGAGAAGACACTCGTATCTGTTTGATACGGTGAATCCGCTCTCTGACGAAAATCCTGATGCTGACATAACAGCTATGTCTATGTTTATGCTCTCCATCATGGTCAGTGCATCCGGTCCTGAGCATGAAAGGGTATTTTTGTTGACCGTACCACCAAGCTGGATTACTGAGTGTGCAGTGCCGGAAAGCTTCAGGGCTGTATTGACTGCGCTTGTGACAAATGTACAGCCATCGCCTTCAATCAGGTTCGCAAGGCTCATTACCGTCGTTCCTGCATCAAGGTATATGGATCTTCCCTTTTCAATGAACCTAAGTGCCTTTGCTGCAATTCCGGTCTTTTCAACAACACCTTCACGGGCCCTCTTTGCGTATTCGTTTTCTTCTCCGTCAAGGGGCATTACCTTGTTTGTTGAAACAGCTCCCCCATGGGTTCTTATTGCATAACCTTCATTTTCCAGCAGGCTCAGGTCCCTCCGGAGGGTCATTTCAGAGACATCGGAAAATATTTTCCTCAGATTCTGGAGATTGACCTCCCCGGCTGTATCCAGCATCTTCTTGATTTGCTGCTGCCTGTTGTTCATTGCTATACTCCAAGTTTATTAAGTCTGTACATTTCCGTTTCCGTGAAATTCTGTTTTGAAACATGCCCTTCCAATGGAACAATCTTCTGATGGATTGCATCAATTATCCAGCCCGGCTGGGGGAAGAAGAATTTTTCATATTCAGAAGCCGGTGTTATCCAGTTCCTTGCTCCGACTACAACGGGTGGTGCATCAAGGTAATCAAATGCCAGTTCGCTTATTGTCTGTGCCATGTCCTTGAGGTGGGAACCTCTCTCGCAGGCGTCACTTGAAAGGATGATCCTGCCGGTTTTCTTTACAGACTCAATGACCTTCTCGTAATTGAACGGTACAATGCTCCTTGCATCAATGACTTCAGCTGACATTCCATATTTTTCCTTCAGCTCATCAGCTGCCTCAAGTGCCCTGTAAAGGGTTGCGCCAATTGTAAGGATGGTAATATCCTTTCCTTCCCTCTTGATGTCCGGTTCTCCCATGGGAATTTCATAATATCCTTCGGGAACACCTGTCTCAACGAATTCCTCGCCTTTGTCATAAAGCCTCTGGCTTTCAAAGAATATGACAGGGTCGGTTCCTGCAAGAGCCGTGTTCATGAGGCCCTTTGCATCATATGGTGATACGGGGAATACTACCTTCAGTCCCGGTATGTGTGCTACAAGACTGGTCCAGTCCTGTGAATGCTGGGCGCCATACTTTGAACCAACTGAAACCCTCAGAACCACAGGCATCTTAAGTACGCCTGCGCTCATTGACTGCCACTTTGGCAGCTGGTTGAATACTTCGTCACCGGCCCTTCCGAGGAAGTCACAGTACATGAGTTCAACCAGTGCCCTTCCTCCGCACATTCCATAACCTACTGCGGTACCAACGATAGCAGCTTCACTTATGGATGAGTTGAACAGCCTGTTGTAAGGAAGAGCTTCCGTAAGACCTCTGTAAACTGCAAATGCTCCGCCCCAGTCGCGGTTTTCCTCGCCATAGGCAACCAATGTAGGATCAGTATAGAATCTGTGTGCAACTGCTTCAAATATTGCATCCCTCAGCTGGAAAACCTTATTCTTTGAAACCAGTTTACCATCCTGATAAGCATATCTTTCCTTCCTGGCAATCTGCTGCACCCTTGGGTTCTCCTCATAAGGCATATTGACTTCAGGTTCGCGGTCATCCAGCTTTTCGATCCTTTCATCGGAGAACATGAGTGACTCTATTGCAGTTGGATTGCCCACTATGTCCATCCTCGGGGATACATTGTCATCAATGGCCATCTTGAATACTTTTTCTATAAGCTGTCTGGTCTGCTCAAGGGTTTCCTCAAATGATTCATCCGTTGCCACTTTTGCATCGACCAGTGCCTTTCTGTAAGTTATCAGTGAGTCCTGCTCCATCCAGGCATCAATCTCTTCCTTGCTTCTGTATGCCGATGCGTCGGATGGTGAGTGACCCGATATTCTATAGGTAATTGTATCAAGAAGAACGGGGCCATTCTTGTCTTCAAGGACCTTTCTCTTGCGCCTTATAGCATCGATGACCGCCAGAGGATTGTATCCGTCGATTCTTTCTGAGTGCATCTGTTCCGGATTGACACCTGCTCCGAAACGGGCCAGGAATTCATAGCCCATGGTTTCTCCCATGGTCTGTCCGCCCATTCCGTACTGGTTGTTGAAGAAGTTGAATATTATCGGAAGGCCGCCCTTGTATTCTCCCTCCCACAGTGTCCTGAACTGGTCCATGGACGAGAAGCACATTCCTTCCCAAACCGGTCCGCAACCCAGTGAAGCATCACCTATGTTGGCAATGACAATACCGCTTTTGCCGTTGACTTTTTTATATAGGGCCGCTCCGGTTGCTATGTCCGCCGAACCACCGACTATCGCATTGTTCGGGTAAATGCCAAATGGTGTAAAGAAAGCATGCATCGAGCCGCCAAGTCCTCTGTGGAAACCTGTTTCACGTGCAAATATCTCAGCAAGGGTTCCGTAAATCAGGAAATCCTTTGCAAGTTCCTTTACGGTTTCCTGTTTGCCCTGGACTACCTTCAGTATTGCTCCATCGAAATATTTTTCCATGATGTCCATGAGCTCTTTGTCGGATAGTTTTTCTATTGCAGAAAGTCCTTTGGCAATGATTTCACCATGACTTCTGTGGGATCCGAAAATATAGTCATTGGCATCAAGCAGATAGGCCTGACCTACCGAGGATGCTTCCTGCCCTATTGAAAGATGGGCCGGCCCGGGATGATTGTATTCAATTCCGTTGTACTGCCCGGTTGTCTTGATTGCGTTGAGCATACCCTCAAATTCCCTGATTATTGACATGTCCCGATAGATTCTGATGAAATCTTCATTTGAGAAATTGCCCTTTTCCTCGTCGATTGACTTGTTATACTGGTTTACGGGGATATCCTTGAATTTGATTTTCCCGCTTTTTCTTACCTCATTTGGGTCTATATATAAGTTCTTTGGCATTTTTATGCTCCTTTCTAAAATGCAAACAATGCTTCTCTTATAGCTTCACAAACCGTCGGATGGGGGAATACTATTTCCTTGACATCCTCCACTGTCATTTCCATTTCTATCATGAATGATGCGCCGTATATGAACTCACTGGAATAATTTCCAATGGCTGACACACCGATTACATTTCTCCTGTTCTTGTCAATGAGTACCTTGCAGATTCCGTTTCCGCCTTCATTTTCGGCAATATATCTACCGGAATACCGCATGGATACATTCGCGCACTCGTACTCGATGCCCTTGCTTTTGGCTGTTTCCTCGGTCTCACCTACGCTTGCAACCTCAGGATTTGTGTATATGACGGCCGGAACTCCGTTATACCTCATCCTGTCCTTTTTACCGAGTATGTTGTTTATGCAAACCTCTGCCTCCCTGTATGCAGTGTGGGCCAGCATGGATTGTCCATTCACATCACCGGCTGCATAGACCTCGGCAACATTGGTCCTGCCCATGTCGTCAGTTATGATTGCGCCACGCTCAGTCAGGGCAACATTTATATTTTCCAGACCAATACCCTTTGTCATGGGTTTCCGGCCGATGCTCACGAGGACTTTGTCAGCCTTCAGCTCAGTGACTGCACCATCCTTCTCAAATGATATGCCGTCAGCTGAAAACTTAACGACCTTTGCACCAAGGTTGAATTTGATTCCCTTTTTCTCATAATCCTTCATGAGAATTGAAGATATATCCTTATCGGTCATTCCGCCGATTCTGTCAAGCATTTCAACAATGGTGACTTCACTTCCTGCACTGTTGTAGTAAGAAGCCATTTCAAGACCTATGACCCCGCCGCCCACAACTACAAGCTTACCGGGTATTTCGGTAAGGTCCAGAATCTCCCTGTTGGTAAGAGCAAATCCCTTTTCGTATGCATCCTTAAGTCCGTCAATCGGAGGCATTATGGGAACTGAACCGGTACAGATCATAAGCCTGCTGCCGGTATAGTTTTCACCGTTGCATGTTACATTGAAACCATCTGCAGACTTCTTTTCTATAAAGGCTTCGCCCTTTACAACCTCTACCTTATTGGCCTTCAAAGCTGATGTTACTCCGGACACAAGGGTTTTCACTACCTTTGCCTTACGCTTGATGACTGCAGCCTGATCCAGGGATGCTCCTTCAAATGTAACTCCGTACTTTTCCCCGGTTTTTGCGTAATCAAATATCTTTGCCGAATACAGAAGGGCCTTGGAAGGTATACATCCTTCATTCAGGCATACTCCGCCGATGTTCTCCTTTTCGAAGAGCAAAGTTTTGAGTCCTGCATGCCCCGCTCTTTCAGCGGCAAGATATCCAGCGGGGCCTCCGCCTATGATCATAAGGTCATACGTCATCTCAAACCTCCTGTCCCAGAAGCAGGGCGTCGAAGTTCTCCAGGCTCACGCAAAGGTCCTTGAGGAACCTTGCCGCAGGTGCTCCGTCGACCGCTCTATGGTCAAATGTCAGTGAAAGTCCCATTGATTGATAAGCTTCAATATTACCGCCTTCGCCGCGGACCGCCGTCTTGATTCCACAGACTCCAAGTATTGCAGTTTGCGGTGGATTGATGACAGGTGTAAATGATTCTATCCCCAGGGCACCAAGATTGGTTATTGTAAAGGTTCCGCCTTGCAGAAGGTCAGGATTTATTGTTCCCTTCTTGCACATGTCGGCAAGCTCCTTTGTTTTGTTGCTGATGGTACCAAGTGACATGAGGTCACAGTATCCAAGTGTCGGGACCATGAGACCCCTTTCCGTATCAACGGCAATTCCCATGTGAACCGTGTTGAATCTTCTGATTGTATCGCCTGTGAAATGGGCATTCAGGTCCTTATGCTTCAGAAGCGTCTTTGCTGTTGCGAATACCACCAGGTCATTGAGGGTTATGTTGGGAAGACCAAGCGTGTCCTTCATGTTCTTGATGCTCTTTCTTACATTCATTATTGATGTAGCATCAAATGATGAATTCAATGTAAGCTGAGCCATTCCTGAAAGTGAAGCATGCATTGCATTGCCGATGACTTTTCTTATGTTGCTGACCTTTGCATCCTCATATTCCACAAAATCATTGGGAACAGCCTTTGTGCGGGTATCTTCAGCAGTAACCCTTCCGCCGATTCCGCTTCCCTGGTATGCCATACCCTGTTCATAGGTTGGAGCAGCCGCTTTTGTAAAAGCAGGTCCGCCCTTTTCAAGTTTTTCAATGTCTCTCTCAATTATTCTTCCACCGGGTCCGGAAGGTGCTGCAAAGGCAGTATCAATTCCCTGCCTGTCTGCACGGTTTTTAGCCCTGGGTGAAATTCTGATATCCCCTTCGGCTGCTTTGAAGGTTTCAACAGGTTTACTTACCTCGACAACTTTTTCAGGCTCCGACTTGCTTTCCTCGGTTTTAGTCTGAACCGTTGATTCCACAGATGCTGTGAATTCAGAGATATCTTCGCCTTCTTCACCTATTACGCACATATTTGAAAGAACAGGAACATCATCATCCTCTTCAAAGAATATCTCAAGGATTGTACCTGCCACTGCTGACTCTTCATCAAATGTAGCCTTGTCTGTTTCATATGTGAACAAAATGTCGCCCACTGCGACCTTGTCACCCTTCTTCTTATGCCATTTTGTTACAATACAGCTCTCTACCGTATTTCCCTGCCTTGGCATTATTACTGCACTTGCCATTAAAAGACCCCCTTATATCAAAATGATAGCTTCTAACTTTGTATGTTAGATTCTATCATTGCTCCCTTCATAAGTCAATTGAAATAATTACGACAGACGTAAATATTTACGACTGTCGTAATTATCGCCCGGTTGTATTTCTAACCTGTTGGGTAATTGTTCGGCATAAAAAAGGAGGGATGTTCATTCCCTCCTTTATTTCATGGGTTTTGGGTTATTTCAGTTTTGCTACAGCAGCTTCTGCTGCCTTGATCAATGGGTAGCCTGCCGGAGATGCGGTAAGCAACGGCTGTGTACCGATCTGCGTCATTATCAGGTCATGTACAGTCATATGGTTCTGTATTGCAAAACCCAACACATTGGTAAGTTCACCGGCGCATTTTCCGCCCATGACTTCTCCTCCGAGTATTACACCCGACTGACAGGAAACAATCAGCTTTACCATTTCCTTATGGGCATCCTCTATTTTACCGGGATGTCTGTTGATGCCTGTGAATGAACTGGTTATAATTTTGAAACCTTCCTTCACTGCATGTTTCTCAATTAACCCGGCTACACCAAAGGCTGTATTTCCTATGCATGTGGAATATATTCCCACTGTTCCCCTGAAAACACTGAATGTGTTCAACCCATATAAGTTCAGGCCTGCTGTCCTTGCTTCTGTGCAGGCTGTTGATGCAAGCATAATTCTGCTCAGCCTGCCAGTTGCAAAATCAACTTTCTCTGCACAGTCCCCGGCTGCAAAAACATCGGGAACACTTGTCCTTCTGTACTGGTCAGCCTTGATGAATCCAAACTCGTTAAGTTCAAGCCCCATATCTGCAGCAAGTTTTGTATTCGGATTATATCCAAGTGAAAGAATGACCGCATCAGCCTTGATTTCCCTTCCGTCCTGTAGTACAACCCCGCTTACGCTTCCGTTTCCCTTTATTTCACTGACTCCTGAACCGGTTATAACTGAAACGCCTCTTTCCACAAGAAGTTCCTGTGCAACAGAAGCAAATTCGTCATCAAATGTAGCACCCAGGATATACGGAAGTATTTCCACAAGTGTAACATTTTTTCCTTTCTTGTTGAGTTCATCTGAAACCTCAACTCCAATAAATCCACCGCCAATTACAACAACATCCTCCATTCCCGTAAGTTTATCAACGATTCCATCAAGATAAACCTTGTCCTTTGGTATTGTGAATACATTTTTAAGATCCGTACCCTTCAGCCATTTTGGTACTGAAGGCAGGGA
>Ga0116164_10003509_pt1 | contig 10703 bp, 7 predicted proteins | sample AD_UKC109_MetaG_FD_89888 | JGI IMG/M metagenome (GOLD analysis project Ga0116164, IMG submission 89888) | Active sludge microbial communities of municipal wastewater-treating anaerobic digesters from Hong Kong - AD_UKC109_MetaG | ecosystem: Engineered > Bioreactor > Anaerobic > Digestate... | reverse complement strand
AGGCAACTGCTGCATTGTACCCTGCCCTGTCTATCAGCCAAAAGGCTCCTACCGGGGTGGTTGTTCCAATTCGCTCGGCAGCTTCAACGGTGTAATGCAAGGCATCTGCGCCGGCCATTTCATATTGTTTGGACATATTTTGAAATGACATGTTGCCCGAATAATTCACACTGACACTTTCTGTTTTTGCTCCTTTTTTTGTTGTAATCAAAATGACTCCGAAAGCAGCCTTTGACCCGTAAATGGAAGCTGATGCAGCATCTTTTAATACAGAGATCGATTCAATATCATCCGGGTTTACCAGCTGTATGCTCGGGATTTCTACGTTGTCCAGCAAGATAAGAGGCGTCGTAGAACCTTCTGCGGAACCAACGTGGCCACGTATTTTCATAATGGCATCGGATCCTACTTCACCGCTCCCTACCTGTATAGTAAGACCCGGTGTGGAACCCTGAAGCGCACGTCCTACGTCTGCTATGGGACGTGAGGTCAAGGCCTCCTGTACGTTTACGGAAGATACAGCTCCCGTCAGATTTACTTTTTTCTGTGTGCCGAATCCCACGACAACCAGATCTTCCAACGTAATTGCATCTTCTTCCATTATAATGTCCAGTCGGGCCCGACCGTTCAATGGTACGTCAAGGGTTTTGTACCCAAGGGAGGAAAAAGAGAGTGTTGCAGAAGAAGGTGCCACGATGGTAAAATTACCATCCAGATCCGTTGTAGCGGATGTCACCGTCCCCTGTACTACAACCGTCACCCCTACCAGGGGGCCGGTCTTATCCGAAACATTCCCGGTTACGGTAATGTTCTGAGCGCTTGCATATGCCGAAAACAGCATGATGCAAACCATGAGGATAGTTTTTTTTTGATAGCATTGATTAAGTTTTAAGGTTAGATATGTAAAAATTGAGTTATGCTAATGTAAGAAATAATACAATATTAACTATCATTTGGAACAATTATGCCAGAAATAATGATAAAAAAATATCATATAGTTCAGTTTTGATTATATTTGAAGAATAATTGCACAAGTAATTATAAACCTTAACCATTATTCTAACCTAATTTAAATTACTTATGGATGTTTACAGAAAAAGCGGCCGCCTGACCCTCACCTGCCTGGCGACCTTGGTTATTGCAATGATTGCAGGACCTATGTGGGCCCAAAATGTAAACGTAACAGGAAAGGTTACCGATAATACCGGAGAACCTCTCATGGGCGTTTATGTTTTAGTCCAGGGTACTTCGCGGGGTGTTTCTACAGACCTGGATGGGAATTATTCCATCGCTGCCCCTGCTGACGGAACCCTTTTATACTCATTTATGGGATTTGAGGACGTTGTGGAACCGATCAACGGCCGTTCCATAATTGACGTGACCATGAGCGTGTCCTCAGTGGCGCTGGAAGAGCTGGTGGTTACAGCTCTTGGCATCAAGAAAGACAGAAAAGCTCTTGGTTTTTCGGTAACTGAAGTGGGCGCAGAAGAGTTGCTCAAAAACAAACAGACCAATGTCATTAACTCACTGGCAGGAAAAGTGGCCGGTGTAAACGTAACCCAGTCCGGTGGCTCAGCCGGTTCGGGATCAACCATCATTATCCGTGGTGGTAACTCAGCCAGTGAAGGCCGCGATAACCAGCCTCTATTTGTTGTTGACGGGATTATTTATGATAACTCCACCGTTGTGGGAGGTAATTCCGGAACGGACGGTATGACCAAAAACGCATCTACATTTGGTAACCGTGTTATGGACATCAACCCCGAAGACATCGAATCCATGTCTGTACTGAAAGGTGCTGCAGCTGCAGCTTTGTACGGATCACGTGCTGCAGACGGAGTTATTGTCATTACCACAAAGAAAGGAGGAGAAGACGGTGTTGTAAAAGTAAATGTCGGATCCAAATACAGTTATTCCTGGGCCAATTCTCTTCCCGAACTTCAGGATGTTTACGGGAGAGGTTATTACAACCAGGCCGGTGTTTACAGCGATTACACGTATAATTCCTGGGGCAACAAGATCACCGGAACTGTTTACGATAACGTCGGCAATTTCTTCCAGGGCGGAAATATCTGGGATAATACAATGAGCGTTTCGGGAGGCAATAAAAACAGCAGTTTCTATCTGTCAGCTTCTCGCTACGATCAGGAAGGTATTGTTCCCATGACGGGTTACAACAAAACTACATTCCGTTTCAACGGTGAACAGAAATATGGAAAACTGACCGTGGGAGCAAACGTAGCTTACTCATTGTCCAATACAAAAAAGACCCTCACAACAGGAGGTCTTTACGGTGGTGGTGGTAACGGTGCCATGACTGCCGTATACGGCTGGGCACGGAATGATGATATGACTCGTTATCTTAACGAAGACGGCACCAAATACCGTATGTTTGCTGCATACCAGGATCTGGCTGCCGATCGTGAAAATCCTTACTGGATCATTAACAAAAACAAACTGTCTGACCAGACACGCCGCTGGACGGGATCCGTTAACGCAAACCTGGATGTAACCGACTGGTTCAACGTTATGTATAGGGTTGGTCTGGACACCTATTCTTATGACGAGTATACTTACATTGCTCCCGGAGGAGCCGTCTCTGAAAGGTATCAGAACGGTCGTTTGTCAAAGAGTGATAGAACTTATCAGTATTTGTCTTCTAACCTTATGTTGAATTTCCATAAGACTTTTGGTGATTTCGATTTCAACCTGCTTTTGGGACAGACTACTGAAGACACCAAAACCGTCAGACAGAATCATTGGGGTTATGACTTTGTAACCGCAGGAACCATCAGTTTTGCCAATATTGCCAACGAGAATAAATTTTTCACAGAAGCAAATGGCCGCAGACGTCTGATTGGTGTATACGGGGAATTCCGTGCCGCTTATAAAAACATTGCTTATCTGACAGTGACAGGACGTAATGACTGGTCTTCCACACTTCCCATAGAAAACCGTTCATACTTCTATCCTTCTGTTAGTGGTAGTTTGGTTTTCACAGAACTCATGCCTAAAAACGACATTCTTTCCTTTGGTAAGATCCGCGCTTCCTGGGCACAGGTCGGTAAAGATGCTTCTGCATATGCTACCAACACCTATATGTGGTCACCCGCTGCAGTTAGTGAAGGATTCATTGGAATCGGGAACAGCTGGACACGGGGTAACCCTTACCTGAAGCCTGAAATCCAGACATCTTGGGAAGTTGGGGCTGAATTGCGTTTCTTCGGCGGACGTCTGGGTGTAGACTACACATACTATAATAGTTTAACCACCAACCAGATTGCGGCTCCCCGCCTGGGTCAGTCCACCGGGTATATCTTTATGTCTATCAACTCGGGGTCTGTTTCCAATAAAGGGATGGAACTGATGATCACTGCTACTCCGGTTGAAACCAAAAACTTTTCCTGGGATCTTACGCTGAACCTCTCCGGAAACCGTGGTCGACTGGGAAAATTCATGAAAGGTGTTGACTTGTTCTATGTAACGGACGTACAGATTGGCGGAGTTAAAGCCGCTGCTGTTCCCAACGGAGGTTATTTCCTTGGAATTACAGGAGATTATTGGAAACGTGAAACTATGAAAGATGAAAATGGCGTTGTTATGAAAGATGATAACGGCAAAGAGATCGAAATGCCTGATGGACGTTATATTGTTGATGAAACAACCGGTCTTTACAAAACCACCGGTGTAGTTACCAACCTATTGGGAAACCGTGAACCGGATTTCATTGGTGGTTTGGGAACACCCTGACTTACAAAAACCTGAGCTTTTCCATTCTTTTTGATATCCGCAAAGGCGGTATGATCTATAACGGAACCGAATACTTGCTGCTTAACAACGGACTTTCACCGCAGACTCTTGATCGTGAATCTGTTACTGTGGAAGGTGTTTCCAGCACTACCGGAGAACCGGTTTCCTATACCTACAATGCCGGTCAGATGTATATTGTCAACGGCGCTGAAAAGAGCGGTGATTATATGATCCAAAGCTACTGGAGCAATTATGCATCCAATGCATACAACCTCTTGACTGACACCAACTGGTTGCGTTTGCGTGCCGTATCTCTTGCTTACGATTTCAGAGGCCTGTTCAACAAACAAAGTTTCATTAAAGGTCTTACTGCTACCGTTACGGGAACCAACCTCTTCCTGTGGAGTAATTACAAGGGAATGGATCCTGAAGTCAGTGTTTCTGGTTCCGGTACCGGTGGCTCCGGATCGTCTGGTATTGACTATTGCGGTGTACCTGCCACAGCCGGTTTGTCATTTGGTTTAAACATTACATTCTAATAACAAACGGATTTAAAAACTCAGATTATGAAAAAAATACTATATATAGCTTTAAGTCTGTTGCTTACTCTTGGGATAACCGGCTGTAACGATTGGTTGGACGTAAACGTAGACCCGGACAACCCGAACAATGCCAGTGCTACGGTGGAAAGCCGTCTTCCCTATTCAACACTATTATATGTACTCATGGGGCTCAGCTTGTATGCGTGGTTCTACCATTGCCGGTTTGATGAGCCAAACGTCCACTACTTCTTCAAACGGAAGACTTTCGGCTTGGAATCCCATCCAGAGCTCCTGTACTACCTCATATCAAAACTGGTTTATTGGAGCTGCCTGTAACATAGATGACATGATCAACGCAGCGGAAAAAACAGGGGCTTACCACTATATTGGTGCCGCTCATGTAATACATGCCATGGGATTCATGCTTATGGCCGATCTCTATGGAGAAATGCCTTATTCCGAACCTTTGGGAAGTAACCCTACTCCCGTATACGATGACGGTCAGACCATTTTTAACGGATGTATGGAACGTCTAGACCTTGCCCTTGAATATTTCAACATGACCCAGGAAGAAGGAGCTACTCCCCTTGCTGCCGGTGACAGCTGGAACCAGGGTGATGTTCAGAAATGGATCAAATTGTGCTACGGCTTGAAAGCCCGTTGGTTAAATAAACTTTCCAAAAAATCCTCACTTTATGACCCGCAGGCTGTTTTGGATGCACTCTCAAAAGCCCCTCAATCCAACAGCGAAAGTACCGTAATGAAACACAGCAATAAGGGAGATCAGGACACCAACTTCACTGTAGGTGACCCGTATCAGACCAGTGTCATTTGGGACTGTTCCGCCTGGGGTTCCACACAACGTTACACCAAATGGTACAATGACCTCCACACCAACCTTAGGGATGCCGGTGTAATTGATCCGCGTATGAGCAAGGTGTTCCCTGCCCGTATGAGCAAGATCCAGGTAAGTGCTGGCGGAGATATTCTGAATTACGAATGGAGCCGTGATCAAGGAGTAGATGTTATGTACGGCACACGAAGAATATACGGTGCATTGCTTAATGCAAGCGTTGCTTCTTCAGATGTAGCCAAATCCTATACCATTACCGATGCCGGTGACAAAGCTCAGATTATTGCATTCTTTGACACCGAAGGATTCCCCTACACGGTCAATGGTGATGTAGTAGATGTTACCTATCCCAAAGGTTGTTTGTACATCAACACCAACGACTACAATCAGGTTATGGACCTGAATTACGTGAACATGAGGGCCCTGGCCGTGTCTCAAACCGGCGGTTGTGCAGAAAACGATATGTATTACTACCCCAGTTCGTCATATAATACAGTGGCAGGAACCGGTTCCTTCTGGGCACGTCCCGATTCAGACTCAGACATCCTTCCTTACCACGAAATGTGTTTCATCAAGGCTGAAGCCAATATGCGCATGGGCAACTCCGCTGCTGCCTATACCGCTTATATGGACGGTATCCGTGCCAGCTTCGCCCGTATGCAATCCAAATTGCAGGACTGGTCAGCCACAGGGACCGTCAACCCCGACCAACAGCCTATGAGCCAAGCCGATATTAATGCCTACCTGGCCAGTGGTGCCGTTGCGCAAAATGCCGGCGAACTGACGATGGCTGACATTATGTTGCAAAAAGTGATTGCAATGGGAATTCATGTGGAAACATGGAACGATATGCGGCGTTTCAACTACGGAGCCGGAAACATCGGCAATTTCGGACAAGTCTATATAGATTACGTGAGACCGGCCGAATTTACCGCAACCAATAAGATCCCGGGGACCTCACCCACACAGGAAAACTATTGGTTCCGCCGTTACAGCCAATGTTCTCACGAAACCAACTACAACAAAGACAACGTGGCAGCTTCCAATCCTCTTGCTCTTGAATTTGAAAACGGAGCCATCTGGAGTGATCCGGTATGGTGGGATATAGCTGAATAATTATTCGTAATACTTTTAATGATCAGAGCGGCCGGTACCGGCCGCTCTTTTTTCCTTTTATGGATGATCTTTCCAAACACATAAGAATAGCCATCCCAATTATATTGGGAACCGTAATTTTTCTGTTTTTCTTTTTTTGTGCCCCGGGCCTCATCTGGTTCCGGGAGCAAAACTATTTGTTTTTTTATACAACAGATTTTTTTCTGGATCATGTAACGCATCCGGGAGGTCTTGCTTCTTATGCGGGTGCATTTCTAACGCAATTTTACGCTTTCCGTTGGGCCGGAGCATTAATACTTGCCGGGCTCATAGTCCTGATACAACAAGGCATCAACAAGCTAATGGTCATCGCAGGGGCAAAGAACTCTTACCGGGTTCTGTCTCTCATCCCGGCGGTTTTATTATGGCTCTTTTCGTGCGATCCTAATTATTTGACGGGCGCTCTTGTCGTTTTGCTCATATCTTTATATAGTGTTCAAATGACCGTTCAAATACGGCATCAAAACCTGTATTTGCTACGCGTCGCGATCCTTGCTGTCTTATTATATGTTACTGCCGGGGGATCTTTTTTGTTGTATTTGGCTTTTATTCTGGGTTTTGAGCTGTTCAGTCAGGACAAAAACGTGAAAAAGCGAAGACAAATTTTCCTCACAACCGAAGTCTTGTTACTTGCCCTGGGTCTTCCCCTGACGGCCTCATTCATTTCTCCTTATCCCCTGGAACATCTTTTCCTGGGAATCGGTTTTTACAGGTATCCCGGTGAAAAATTTTACCTTCAGTATATTCCATGGCTGGTGATGATAATAACCGTGATCCCGGCAGGAAAAATCCCCGTTATTAAAAAACCACGTTTACGATTTGTCACTACCTTCCTATCTCTGCTTTTAATTTTTGGCAGTGGTTTCCTGTTGGCTCGTGAAGCGGTGAATCCCGCCATGGAAGAATCACTGGAATATGATCACCTGGTCTGGAATCAACAATGGGATAAAATAATCCGTAAAGCCGATAAAAAGGGGCCTTCCACGTCCATGTCCATGGCTGGTCTTAACCTGGCCCTGGTAAAGACAGGAAAATCCGGAGACATGTTGTTTAATTACTTCCAGAAAGGTACGGAAGGTTTGTTTCCCGAATTCGGGGGCGATTTTACTTCGCCACTCACTACAGCGGAGGTTTTTTATCATTTGGGTTTGATCAATGAAGCGCAACATTATGTTTTCGAGGCCATGGAAGCCATTCCCAATCATAGAAAAAGCGCCCGATGCCTGCAACGTCTTGCCCAAACAAATCTCATTAATGAACATTATGATGTGGCACAAAAATACCTGGTTCTTTTGCAAAAAACATTATTCTACCGCAACTGGTCACGTAATGCCACTTTCCAAAACCATCCCGAATGGACCACTTTACAGGAATACCGTCTTACTGAAGACAAAATATTCGGGTCAACCAACATGTCAAACATACTGAAAGACCTGACTGTAAAAAATCCGGACAACAAGGCGGCTTTCCAATATTTGATGGCTTATACGCTTCTGAATAAAGAATGGGAAAAAGCAGCTGAGTTCTATGAATTGGGGCAGCAGCATTACACCGTTATCCCCTGGGCTTATCAGCAAGCCCTGGCGTTTGAGTGGTACCAGAAAGCCGGGAACCTGAACCAAACTTCCATGGAACTGGATCCGCAAATACAACAAGGGATTTCCGAATTTATGAAAACCATGTCGCAGTCTTCAGAAAAACATGCCCGTGCCATTTTGGAAAAACCTTTTGGACATACGTATTGGTATTACCTTTATTTCATATTTTAATCTCATGAAACGGATCCTCCCTGTGTTTTTTCTATTGACTTCCCTGGTTCAGTTTACAGGCTGTATCCCCAATGTATCAAATCCTGCGAACTTAACTGCCATTCCCGCTATTTTCCCCGATTACACATATGTAACGGTTCCTTCCACAATAGCTCCGCTGAACTTCGCTCCGCAGGACATTTCTTATACTGCAGTAGTGGCAGAATTTTCAGGGCCGGACGGGACCCCGTTCCGGGTGAAAGGCAGGAAATACATTGCCATACCTGCAAACAAATGGAAAAACCTGTTAACAGCCAACAAAGGGGACAGTATTTGTGTGGCGCTGAGCGTTATGAAAGAAGACAAGTGGGTGCAATACCAGCCCTTTCCCATATATATTGGCCAGCATCACGTAGATTACGGACTGGCATACCGGCTTATTGCTCCCGGTTATGAATTGTACAGCAGGATGGGGATTTACCAACGGCATTTGCAATCCTATAAAGAAAAGACAATCCTGGTTAACACACTGACTCCCGAAAGCTGTATGAATTGTCATTCCGTTAACCGTGGGAATCCCGGTTTTTTCAACCTGCACCTGAGAGGGAAACAGGCAGGAACCGTCCTTATAAAAGACGGAAACCTGGAAGTCTATGAAACAAAAACTCCGGAAACACTTTCAAATTGCGTATATCCATACTGGCATCCTTCCGGACGTTTCATTGCTTATTCGGTAAATTCCACTCGTCAAATGTTTCCAATGGATCCCGGACAAAGAATTGAAGTATACGATACGGCCTCGGATATAGTAATTTTTGACACGGAAGAAAACAGTCTGATCTCTTCCAAACACCTGACCACAAACAATTTTGAAACGTTTCCGGCTTTTTCTCCTGACGGGAAGACATTATATTATTGTGTTGCCGATTACAAAAACATGCCTCAAGACTATAAAGACGTTCGTTATGCCTTGTGCAGCATTGCATTTGATCCGGAAACCGCTACATTCGGAGCAACGGTAGACACATTGATAAACGCACCCCGAATAGACAAAAGCCTCACATTCCCCCGTCCTTCTTACGACGGAAAACACCTGATGTTTACCCTGGCCGATTACGGAACATTCCCAATTTGGCACACGGAAGCCGACCTGGGTCTTTTGGATCTGCAAACCGGAGAATGGCAGCTGATGGAGGGTGTTAACAGTCCACATGTTGACAGTTATCACAGTTGGAGCAGTAATTCCCGCTGGATGGTCTTTTCCAGCCGCAGGGGAGACGGATTGTATACCCGTTCATATATAGCCTCAATAGAAGATAACGGCAAAACCGGAAAACCATTTTTACTGCCACAGAAAAATCCCGTAAAGTATTATTCGGAAACTCTTTATTCGTTCAATATCCCCGAATTTATAACCGCTCCGGTGAAATTAGACATGAGAAAAGCCGTAAAAAAAACCGCCCGCAAAACAACTATGCAATGGGGCGGTCTTAAGGATTCTGTTACGGTTACTGAACAGTAAGGTATTTAAACAACATCAGGGCTTCGTCCGGATTGGAATAATCAAGGGCATGATCCTTAGCATATTTTTCAATAAGTGATCGTTTTCCAGGGAAAAACCGTTTGAAATTTTTTTCAGTCAACGCATAAGCTTTCTTGTTCCTTATAAGGTAAGCATTCTGATGAACGGTGAAAGGAGTAGCTTCTCCGGCAAGGAATCTTCCTCCTGTTGAAACATTAAATCCTTCACTTCTCAGGTTCCTTTTTTCAATGGGAACGTTGGGGGATTTCTCTTCCCTGCCGAATGCCCCGTAACGTTTTTCTGCTTCCAGTTCCAGGTATTGCTCTACTCCAAACATAACATTCCCGTTCGTATCAAGTATCTGGATATAATGATCCAGCAATGGAATAAAATAATTCCTGCCTATGGAAACAGCCGTCACCTGACTCATATCCGGTAAAATATCCGGATTCCCTTCATCATCCAGAAAGCAAAGAGTAGAGGAAGCCAGCAGGATATTCAACTGTCCCGTATAGGCCGTTCCGTCTTCAAACTGAATGGTACCGGTCATATATGCAGGAAACATATATATTTCCGTATAGGGCCTGGTATCATCTATATCCAGAAAAACCGATTGGGCATGACCGGCAGTAAAAGCAACGGTCATAATAACAAACAGAATACAAAACTTTTTCATATCATTCCACAATAGCCCCTGCAACAATATTTGCCACACGGGTGCGCATGCTGACAGCAGCCCCGTCATCGTAAGGATGAACCCGGTTGGCCAGCAATATGATTGCCGTATCCGATTCCGGATCAATGACCATACTGGTTCCGGTGTAACCCGTGTGCCCGTATACCGTGTTTGGATTGAACAGGTTCCCGTTCCAGGAGCCTGCTCTTCCCCAGCCTAAAGTGCGCCCAAAGGCAGCAACTTCCGCCGGCACCCGCGCCATGGCCTTCACCGTAAGGGGTCCCAGGATCCGTTTCCCGTTCACTTCCCCTCCGTTAAGCAATGCTACTGCAACAACGGCCAGGTCCGTGGCATTGGAAAAGACACCGGCGTTTCCTGAATTTCCTCCGTTCATCAACCGTGCCAGCGGATCGTGCACTTTCCCGACCAACGGGAGCCCGTCCTCTTGCAGTTCCGT
>Ga0116164_10003506_pt1 | contig 10717 bp, 7 predicted proteins | sample AD_UKC109_MetaG_FD_89888 | JGI IMG/M metagenome (GOLD analysis project Ga0116164, IMG submission 89888) | Active sludge microbial communities of municipal wastewater-treating anaerobic digesters from Hong Kong - AD_UKC109_MetaG | ecosystem: Engineered > Bioreactor > Anaerobic > Digestate... | reverse complement strand
CTTGTGCCCACCACCAAAGGCGACATCTCCTCCATGATGAGCGAGATCGAAGAGTTTATCTCCAGGGTGCAGAACACCTACCTGAAAAACCTCATCGAGAATATATTCAGCAGGGAAGGCATAAAAGAGACCTATATGAAGGCCCCGGCAGCAAAAGGAATTCACCACAACTACATCGGCGGACTCCTGGAGCACACCCTGTCCGTGCTGAAATCTATCGAAGCGATCTTTCCGGTTTATGCGCATCTCGGGATCAATAAAGACCTGCTCATAGCAGGGGCACTCCTCCATGACATAGGCAAGATATACGAATACTCGTATGACAAGGTTATCGACATGACGCCCGAGGGAAGACTTATCGGACATATCTATCTCTCAGCCCACATGACGGATAAGGAGATCGACGGTATCGAGAAGTTCCCCGAAGAGCTGAAACTCCAGCTCCTCCACCTTATCCTGGGGCACCATGGCCAGCTGGAGTTCGGCTCTCCGAAACTGCCCATGACCAGGGAGGCCATGCTGCTGCATATGCTCGATGATCTGGACGCAAAACTCATAGGCTTTTCCTCGATCATAGAGTCCACACCCGAGGAAGAAGCGTTCACATCATATTCGAGCGTCTACAACAGGTATCTGTATACGAAAATATACCGGAACGAAGAATAACTTTCTTAAAGATCCCGGCATCCAATTGAGATCGGATGATTTTGCAGGGGCAACATCCCTGACAGATATGGTTTTTTAAGGCTTGAACTTCTCTTGGAAGAGGTGCACTCTGGTGGTATGTAAGGGGGAGCTGATGAATCCTCGCACAGTACTGATGACAACGCTCTTAAGCGTTTTGTTGTTCCTGTACAGTCTGCCCCCTGTGCCTGCACACGCTCTTGAAATCCGCAAGAGTATTGTTGCCGGCAGATTCTATCCTGCAGATCCGTCCGAACTTCGCCGGCTCATTGAAAACTATGTCCGGGCAGCTGAGAAAACCTGTGTTGAAAGCCCTGAGAGGATGCACTTAAAGGCCGTTATCATGCCGCATGCGGGGTATGTCTATTCCGGCCCTACCGCCGCCCATGCAGCATCCGTGTTGAAAGGCGCACATGTTACCAAGGTGATCATCATGGGCCCTGACCACCGCATCGGATTTACAAACGCAAGCATCAGTGGAGCCGACGCATACGAGACGCCACTCGGGCAGGTCATGATCCATGAGGACGCAAACCGCTTGAAGCGCACATACGATATCTTCGGGGTCATCGAGCTCTCCGACAGGTACGAGCACTCGATAGAGGTTGTCCTCCCGTTTCTGCAGTCATCCCTTGCTGATTTCTCGATCATTCCCATTGTCATGGGCACCGGAGAGACACGCCCGTATGCAGCTGCGCTGGGCAGTGTCATCGACGAAGATACGCTGCTTGTTGTCAGTTCCGACCTTTCGCACTATCTTCCCTACGAACAGGCCGTAAAAAAAGACCGGGAGACGATCGACATGATTGTCTCTCTGAACGAGGAAGGGCTCGGCACGGGGAAAAACCGGGCATGCGGAATACTGCCCATACTGGTAACGGTACATCTTGCCCTACAGAGGGGCTGGAAGCCCATACTCCTACACTATTCAAACAGCGGCGATACCGCAGGTATGCGCGATCAGGTTGTCGGCTATGCGGCAATCGCCTTTTATGGGGGTCCTATGCAGAAGACATTCAGTGAAGAACAGGGACAGGCATTGGTACAACTGGCCAGGAAGACGATCCAGGAACGACTGGGCATACAGTCTGAAGAAGGTGAATCCCTGTCACAGACGCTCACCGAAGATGCCTTCCAGGCAAAACGGGGGGTTTTTGTCACCCTGAACAAGAAAGGCCGGCTCAGAGGATGTATCGGGTGCCTCGAGGCGCGCGAGTCCGTACTTGATGGAGTAAGGCACAATGCCATCAATGCAGCATTCCGAGATCCCAGGTTCACTCCGGTGGCGCGCTCGGAGATGGATGATATGGATATCGAGATCAGTATTCTGACCGATCCCATGCCGCTTGAATACACGGATTATAAAGATCTCCTGGCAAAACTGCGGCCTGGAATCGACGGTGTGATAATCCGCTTAGGCTATGCCGGTGCAACATTCCTCCCCCAGGTATGGGATCAATTACCCAAGAAGGAGGAATTCCTCGCACATCTGTGCGCCAAGGCCGGATTACCGTCGGATGAGTGGAAACAGGGGAATCTCGAGGTCTCTACGTATCAGGTTCAATACTTTGAAGAGCCCAAGTGAAAAGGCAATACTTCGTGTTGTAGTAGTAACCGGAATATCCTCCATTGTCACCCAGCTCTATACCCTTCGCGAATTCCTCACCCTGTTTGCGGGCAATGAATATGTCATTGCCCTGATCATCTTCAACTGGCTTGTCCTGGGCGGTCTCGGTACCATGGCGGCCCGCTTCCCGTCCCGGGCAACACCGGTAGCACTTGGCTTTCTCACATCCGTCCTGGCCGCCCTGCCGACGGTTCAGCTGCTCGCAGTCCGTTATCTGCATGATATGGTCTTTGTCCACGGTTCATCACCGGGGTTTTATCCAACCTATCTCTTCATACTGTTCACCACGATGCCTTATGCACTGCTCGTCGGATTCGTGCTGCCATACAGCCTTTTCACCTTACGCGGTGAGATGCCCCATTACCCGGGGACCAGGATCTATATCGTTGACAATGTGGGAGACGTTACTGGCGGAGCGCTGTTTTCCTTTGCCCTGGTATACCTGCTCACGCCCATGAAGGCCCTGTTCGTAGTAAACCTGATGCTTCTTGTTGCCGCATGTCTGCTGCTATCCCCCCTACTCCGCACACGTCTTTCCATTGTTGTGTGCGCTGCCGTGGTCATGGCCATAAACATGGCAGGGGTTGTCCTGGAAAATAATTCTCTCTGTTCTGCCGAAGGGGAGCTTGTACACTACGAAGAGACCATGTTCGGAAGGCTTGTGGTGCAAAAGAGTGACGGCCAGTACACCCTCTTTGAAGATGGTGTCCCTGTGTTCAGCACCGACAATACCATCCTGGCCGAAGAGGCGGTGCACTATCCGCTCTCCCAGGTCGAAAATCCCAACGATGTGCTCATCATCTCTTCAGTTGCCGGTATGATGGGGGAACTGGAGAAATACAGCCTTGAAAAGGTGGACTACATTCAGCTCGACCCTGCGGTCAGTGCGGTGGAATTCCGGTTCGGGCTCCTGCGTACAATAAAAGGGCTGCAGGTCATCAATGGTGACGGCAGATCGTATGTCCGGGATACTGCCTCGAGGTATGACGCCATTATCATAAACCTTCCCGAGCCCGAGACCTTTCAGGTCAACCGGTTCTTCACCAATGAATTCTTCAGTCTTGCGCAGGCGCGTTTGAGACCCCAGGGGATATTGAGCTTTTCCGTGAGCGGCTTTGACAACTACCTGGCGGAACCTCACCGGCAGAAGATATCCTCGCTGTACAACACGGTAAGAGATCGGTTTTCTCATGTTACCATGCTTCCCGGAGAAAAGGTCTACTTCCTCTGCAGCAACTCCCCCGTCAGCGATGACATCCCCGAACTCCTCGGACAAAAAGGAATAGAAACAGCATACATACACAGCTATTTCTACGGCAACATCAACAAAGGCCGGATAGACTATCTCGCCGGTTCCATCGATGCATCCACCCCGCGTAATACCGATATGTCTCCGTTTATGATGCGGATCATGTATGCGCAGTGGTTTGCAAAATACAGCACCTCTCCGTACTGGTTCACGGTGATCATCTGCGGAATTGCCCTGTTTTACTTCTCCCGCATCACCAGGGAAGAATTCGTTCTTTTTACCACCGGGGCAACGACCATGGGGGCCGAGATTCTCGTCATCTTCATCTTTCAGATCCTCTACGGATACATTTACCTGAAGGTGGGGCTCATCGTGACGGTATTTCTTGCCGGGCTTCTTCCCGGGGCACTCCTCGGTCAAAAGATCCGGAACAAGAGCAGGAAGTTCCTCCTGCTCACCGATGCCGGCCTCATAGTATGTATGGCCCTTGTTATCATGGTGCTGCACTATGGAGGTCAGAGCGTACCCCAGGCTCTGTTCTACAGTGTTGCCCTTTGTATATCCGTGTTGTGCGGGTTTCAGTTCCCCATTGCACTGGCGCTCAGAGGCGGGGACAACCCTGCTGCAATACGCACCTTTTCAGCCGATCTCACAGGCGCAGCCTCCGGGGTGTTCATCATGTCCGCCTTTATGATCCCGTACGCTGGTATTCTATGGGCGACCCTCGGATTGATTGTGCTGAAGTGCACGAGTATAATGGTGGTGGGGATGAGCCATGGAAAGGATCAGCAGGCGTCAATTTCTGTCCTGTAGTGCTGCTGCACTGCTCGCACCGTGCGTATTCCAGGTGTTCTGCCCGTTTGGCCGGACCTCTGCCCGGGCAGGTGAGCCTGTCGATATCACAGGCAAGATTTTCAAAGGAGCGGCCCCCAGGGAGTTATGGAAGTTCTCGCGTGAAGGGTTCCTCTATACGAAGCTGGAAGGGAACAAGGTGGTCTGCAGGATCTGTCCAAACGGCTGCGTCCTCTCTGAAGGAGACCGCAGCGTCTGCCGTTCCAAGGTCAACATGGGCGGAACGCTCTACTCTCTCACCTATGGAAATCCCTGCTCTGTAAATATAGACCCCATTGAGAAAAAGCCGCTCTTTCACTTTATGCCCAAGACTCAAGCATTCTCCATCGCAGCAGCAGGCTGCAATCTCCGCTGCATGAACTGCCAGAACTGGGAGATATCCCAGGTAACACCGGAGGAGGTGAGAACCTATGAGCTTTTCCCCCCGGACGTGGTAAAGGCTGCGAAAAAGTACCAGGCCGCCTCCATTGCGTATACCTATTCAGAGCCCACGAGCTTTTTTGAATACATGATCGATACCGCCCGCCTGGCAAAGGACCAGGGGCTGTATAACCTCTGGATCTCCAACGGCTATATCAACAGAAAACCCCTGCTCGAGCTGTGCGGGGTCCTCGATGCTGCCAATGTGAATCTGAAGTCTTTCGATGACGATATCTACCGCAGGCTGAACGGGGGACGGCTGGAACCGGTACTGAGCACCTTCAGAATCATGCACGGTGAAGGCGTCCATTTTGAGATCACCAACCTCGTTGTCCCGGGATACACCGATGATAAAGAAATGGTGAAGAGGATGTGTTCCTGGATCCTTGAAAACCTCGGGCAGGACCATCCGCTTCACTTTCTCCGGTTCTTCCCGCGGTACAAACTGGACAGGCTCCCTCCCACACCGGTCGCAACCCTGGAAGAATTCCGCCGAACCGCTATCAGAGAGGGCATCAGGTACGTATACCTGGGCAATGTCCCTGAACATGAGGGGAACAACACGTACTGCCACAACTGCGGCAAGCTCCTCGTGGAACGCAAAGGATACTATATCCCGACGTATCATATCGAAGAGAGCAGGTGCACATTCTGCAAATCAGAGATACCGGGTACCTGGGCTGCGCACAGTGCAGGGGATAGAGAGACAAAACCCTCTCGGGGTTAATGGGCGATACCATAGAGTGAACGTGTTACCCATACACCTTTACTAAAAAGTTACCTCTATTGTAGATGTTATCTAACCTATTATTTTTAATGTTACTTTCTTTGCTTGTTCAAAAGAAAGTAACCAAAGAAACACACCCCGAGAAGCCGCTCCTTGCGGAGTTTGTTCGCTCATTTGAAAAATTCGGGCCGCGGCTGAACTCGCTCCGTTCCACTCCGCTCAAACAGAACCCGCTTTCCCCCGAATTCTTCTGCACTCGCTCACTGGCTTCTGAGGGGCCCCGTTTTCCGTGCTGAAATTCACGCCCCGGGAGAAAACCTCCATGATTTCAAATGGCTGAGTACATTCGCCATTTAAATACAGATATCTATGGAAGATATTGAATATACCAGAATCTTAGAAAATTGTGATTTATCGCAGTTATATGGAATACAGCACGTGCGTTCAGTTCTTATAGATATGGAAACAATGAGTGTGTGGTCCGTCTGTTAAGATAACCATCTGCAACCTTCATCTCGACTCGACTGTAAAGTTCCTCACATAATCTATACTGATCAATTCTTCCCGGTTACATTCTCCACTCATTATCGATTACTCATACTATTGACTGTGAAGAAACAGCACTGACGGATGCACTCGACCATAAGTTCACCTTGCACCACGTTTTATTTCCCTGTGTCGCAGCGGAGCCCATGCAGCAATCATCACAAAGCCGGTGAAGCAAAGCCAAGCAAAGAGATCGCCGATCTTGGAGTATAGTGTAGGCACCCCCTTCATAGGGACATCTGAGATGATCACTGGTTCTTTGTTTCTGAAATCATCAGTTGCTGTAAGTACTCGACCCTGATAATCAACGGCCATGGTCAGACCCTCGTATGTGCAGCGAACCAGTGAGAACCCGTTTTCAACAGCCCTGAAGGTGATCGCCGGTGTATGTATGGAGAGTATTTCCCGCCAGTCCTCGGAAGGCCCGAACAGAATGTCAGCCCCGGCCTGTCCGGCCTTGCGAATAAAGCTGGGAAAATCCTCGTCAAAGCAGATCACGGCAGCAATTTTTCCATAGGGTGTGTTGCAGACTGCCGGTGCCTTGTCCTCGCTCTTCACAACGTAGGGCTCTTCTATTACCGGGACCGGGCGTGGCTTGTGATATTGCCATAGCACCCTTCCTGATGGTTCGATAAAAACCAGCTTGTTTTCACCGCGCGATCCAGGTTCTTCGTCAAACACTCCTAATGCCAGCAACAGATAGATATTTTCCTCGATGGCAAGATTGCACGCATGTTCAACGAATTTTGCCTCATCGCGCTTGGCCACTATGAGACCGTACTCATGCCAGTTGACGATTTTAGCGCCAACACCGGCGCCCTTCCTGGAGAGAAGTTCCATTGTCTCGATGGTTTTTCCCACAGGTGGAATCTTTCTCGGCTCCCTGGACGACAGCATTGTGATTATATTTTCTCCGGAAGGAGCAACGACAGAGGCTACACGAACGGTTTCTGAATCCACTGGGAAAACTGCCAGACGCGCCCCGCCCAAAAGAAGCACCGTGGCCAGAACACCGGTATAAAGAACAACCATCCCCCTTATTTTGTGCCAAGCGAACTCATCCTGCCAGGATGAATTCACCACAGCTGCCAGCCAGGCGATCAGAAATGTTATTCCATATATGCCCGTAACGGATACCAGCTGTTCCAGGGACAGATTGCCGTACTGCGTATAAGCAATGGAACCCCACGAACCGAATGGACCGAACGATCCCAGGTATTCCATCGTTGTCCAGGCCAGAGGGAGCACAAGGGTCGATAAAATACCCTTAACCCGGGGGGCGATGATCCGGTCGATCAGAAAAGTAGCAGCAAGAGCCATCCCCATGGCTGCATTCAGGATAATGAAGATAGGCCCTTTCATTATACCGAGCCATTGGATATTGCACCCCGCCATAAGAATAACCGATGCTATGATAAAGCCCCTCGCAGGCCTTTGTGTGCGTGTAAAACGGAGCATGAAGACCGGCCAGAGTTACGCCGCCATAGGGACAGTCCATCTCCCGTTTCCGATAACAAACAAGAATGCACCGATAGCAGGCCAGAGGCATGACCAACGTTCTCCCTTCATATCGTTCCCTGATTGCATAACAGTCATGTGGTCTTCTCCTTTATAATAGGCCAACCCCTTTATGAGTTAGCCCAGAAAAAATATGCGCGATACAGCTCGAAAAACTTTTCCTTCAGCACTGCTTTCCAATTGCGTGTGTATATGGTTTTCCCTGCCATTATTGTCATCTCGACTTTGATTTTATGGATATCGTAGCGGTCCATCTCAAACAGATTTTCATTCAGCACTACGAGGTCAGCTGTCTTGCCGACCTGAATGGAACCCAGGCTGTCATCCATCCGCAGCTGATACGCCCCGGAAAGGGTGTACCCTCGAACCAGGTCTTCCAGGCTCAGACGTTCCGAAACCGGCTGCAGCAACGGCGCATCCCTACCGACTTGGACCGCCTGACGATTGTGGGCGACCTGCATGGAATAAAAAGGGTTTGCCCAATTTATCCAAAACGGCGTAATGAGGTCACTGCCGAAAGAAACCGTTGCGTTGTCTTCCAATAACGGCTTGGCGCGATATACCTTCGCAGCCCGCTCTCCATAATAGGGTTTGAAGAAATCAAGGGAAACGTCACCATTCCAACCCGGCGTAAAATTGGCGACCACACCCAGCTGCTTGAACCGGCGGAAGTCATCATCCTTCAGGATGGGAAGATGGCATAGGGTGAGACGGGTATAGAACTGGTTCCGGATCTCGTGTTTCGCTCTTTCATAGGCATTGAGCATTACATGGGCAGACCGGTCACCCCAGCAATGCACATGCAGGTCGATCTTTTCCCTGTTCAGTTCCTGGATGAAATCCACCATCCGGTCTTCGCTGAAAAGAGTGGCTCCGCTGGCGCCAGGATTGTTCGTGTAAGGCTCCATCAACGCGCCTGTGTTGTTCGTATGCAATCCGTCAAAGTGAATTTTAATGGAATTGAATTTCAGATTCCTGCCGCCATAGGTGCTGCGCAGGCGTTTCAATTCCATGACGGCACTATCGATCTGATCAGGCAGGATGAGATGATGGCATGCTTCAATCCGCAAAGGTAACCGCCCCTCGCGATCAAGCCTGGAGATGAAGGGATACACCATATCCGGAATGGTCATATTGCCCGCATCATACAGGGTGGTCACCCCATGGGCGGACAGGAAATCCAGAAATATGGAGAACATCTTTTCATACTTTCCTGTGGGCGTGACGTTTTTAAAAATTGCGTCCCAAGCAATACCCTCTTTAGCCCAGCCGGTGGGTTCGCCTTTTCCATCCCGCTGGTAGTATGCAAGCCCCGGAACGGCATCTGCCGTATCGCTGGATGCCCCCATCGCTTCCAGCGCCTTGCTGTTCATCCAGCAGCCATGGCCCCAGCGTTCCAGCAGAATCACGGGGCGGTCACTTACGACAGCATCCAGGTCTCTTTTGTTCGGCCCTTCCACACCGAAATCCTCCTGCCGCCAGGTGCCTGCCACTATCACGGGAATTTCCGAATACCTGTTTGCAAATTTCTTCAGCCATGCCAGCACCTCTTTCCTGCCGGTATACGGGAGAGGGTAAACCTCGGTGAAAGGCATGGTGATCAGCTCAACTGTGCCTGCAACCAGTCCGGGATGGACGTGCGAGTCGATCAGACCGGGCAGAACCAGCTTACCCTTGAGATCAATTTCCTCAGTTCCCGGACCGATCCATTGTTTTGCACCTGGATTGTTGCCGACGTAGACAAAACTGCCATCCTTGATCGCAACCGTTTCAGCCCAGTGCTGCTCAGGGGTTACCGTGTAGATTTTTGCATTGGTGAATACGCGATCGGCAGAATGATAATGAGCGGCACCCTGCTTCTTATGAGTACCGATTTCTTTTGAAAAGATTTTCATTATTCCAACCTCCTTCTTAACCAATTGATACTATTATATCCACGTGCTATTCTTTGATTGATTATGGGCAGGAGCACGTTCAGCAATATATATGCCCATTGATGGGAATATATATTGAGACATTATCTGTGTCAATTTATTTTCCCAAGTTTGGGCATATTTAGGGAACTATACATGGGTAGAAAAAATTTAAAAGAACAGAGATCATCGGAAATTATCGCGGCGCTTGAACGCTGTATAGAAAAAAGAGGGTTGGAAGGTACCACGCTGGAACAGGTGGCGGAAGAGGCCGGAACAAGCCGCAGAATTATCCGGCACTACCTGGGTAACAGGGAAGAACTGATCCTTACAGCCATCAATCAGATAGAAAAAAAACATTTGGACTCCGCCATGGAAGTGATGGGTGATTTCCAGGCAGAAGAACGACTTGAATCTGCATTGAACTATCTTTTCAGTGAGAAATTCAATAGCCTCCCCCTTAATAATCTGCTTGCAGGACTCTTAGCATCAGCCGTGAGAGGAGATGAAATAATACGGGGAGCGATGAAAAGGATTTATGATAAATTTCAGTCCACAATAGAAGATGAACTGAAGAGAGCATATCCTGGGACAAAGAGAGAAGATCGTCGCCGTGTTGCTTTCACCATTATGACGTTAGCGTTTGGAAGCGGCTGGATGATGCAGATCGGTTTTTCAAAAAATCTTATCAAACAAAATAAGGCCACAGCTTTTATGGTGATTAAGAAATTTGCTGAAGATGCGGGGTATACGCTGCCTGAACTTGATCTGTCCTCTAACAACTGAAACATCCGAGCTTTTACTATCTGTAATGTATCTAATTGCTTCGACTTATGATCTCCAAGTCATAGCTATACTTTTTGAAAGAAAACTTCGACTTATGCTTCTGGCACGTACTTTATCATGTAAGATCCTCTTCAAATATCAAGCTTACGTGCCAATATCCAAGCTTGCCAAAGAGTGGAGGTAATCCCCGAAGATCTAAAATCTCCCATGTCCAATAAATTCATAGTTCCTATTGGAATAACTCGGCACCGGACCAAATGGGGCCCACTCAGAAGCCAGTGAGCGAATGCAGAAAAATTCGGGGGAAAAGCGGGTTCTGTTTGAGCGGAGTGAAACGGAGTGAGTTTGGCCGCGGCCCGAATTTTTCAAATGAGCGAACAGACTCCGCAAGGAGT
>Ga0116164_10003505_pt1 | contig 10719 bp, 12 predicted proteins | sample AD_UKC109_MetaG_FD_89888 | JGI IMG/M metagenome (GOLD analysis project Ga0116164, IMG submission 89888) | Active sludge microbial communities of municipal wastewater-treating anaerobic digesters from Hong Kong - AD_UKC109_MetaG | ecosystem: Engineered > Bioreactor > Anaerobic > Digestate... | reverse complement strand
GGTAGGTATTCCAGGACTAGCAGGACAGATTTACATTCAAGCCGGCAGAGAATTAAACGAGCTTCGACGCGAAATGGGAAGTTACAAATTTGTTGGTGAGAACAAAACAAGATTAATTGGTCGATCGCCTGATTGGTTGGACGCTTTGTCATACATGATGGCGGGGAAAAAACGACAGGATGACCTAACATACAAGGAGTAATCTGTGACAAAACAAGAACTGATACAATGGGGTCGCGAGAATAGAATTCAAGAATCCTTTGACGAAAGATACAGACTCCGACAGCTCGAAACAGATTACTATAATAACGACCAGCTTTTATCTTACGATACAGCACTTGAAGCATGGAACTTAAAAGCTTCCAATCTCCGCGATAATATCGATATCGTAAGGTATTACGGTAAGCTTGGCCCGTTTGAAACTGAGCTTGTTGACCCTGTTGAAGGTCGTGACCTTTATCATAGGCGCAACCCGGCAAGCATTCCACTTACTAAAAAGATTATCAACGAACTGGCTTGTGTTTATCGAGAGCCGCCGAATAGGATTTTCAAGTTTGACGGTAAGTCTGACGGTGATAACGGGAAATATCAGAGATTTATCGAATATCTTTTGAAGCAGTCAGATGTTTACGATTTGAATTCTCTATTTTTAAAACTAGACAGATTCTCATTACTTCATGGTGTGGCTGGTGTATTAATAGAATATGTTCAAGATATTGGCAAACCAAAGGCAAAGTTTGAAGATTTTTATTATACTAAGGGTAGACTTAACTACTCCCCGCTTTTGGCTCATAATCTTGCAATAAAAACTGATATTTATGGCAATCTTGAGGCGATTAATTATTGCTATTCACTTGAGGAAACAAATGCTGGCAGCACCAAACTCAATGATTACTCAAGAGTTATTTCCGCAGATTATGATATTTTAATTGAGAATGATGAGGTGTTGACGGAGTTCGACAATCCGCTTGGGTTTATTCCTGTGGTTTTTCTCCGTGACGATGTTCATCCGTCACCTGGCGAATTTTGGGGTTACGGGCTTGGTGAGATGCTGGTCAAGTATAATTATCAGCTCAATCAAGACCTTGCACTTTTACAGCTCCTGATTTCAAAGCAATCAAATCAGCAAATCTATTTTGAGAACATAAAGCCTTCTTCTCGAACTGAAATATCGAATTATCCTGGTGCGAAAAACTATCTGATGCCTCAAGACACGGAACGTGAAGCAAAGATACACGTTGTAAATCCAGGTTCTGACACTGCTGCAATCAGAAATACTCTCGAAACGCTATTGCAGTTGATTGCAAAGGTCAACAACATGCCACCAGAGATACTCCAAACAAACAGCTCGAAAGCATTAACCGAAGCCAGAGCGGAGCTTAAAGATCACTTTATTGCAAGGCAAACACCTTGTAGAGTTTTTGAGCAAAAGTTCTGGAAGATGAATATCGAAGTTTTAAAAGAATATGCGACCCGCGAATTCGACAGTGTAACGCTTGATGAAGTCGTGGTTGATTATATGACGTGGCCTGCAACCAATCTCACTGACATTAAAGAGATGGTTCGTTTTATGTATGGCGAAGCTGCCGGAACGGCGTTTGGCCCTCTACTTACACCAAAGCAGGCGATAAAACTATTGCTCAATGTTTCAGACGATGAAGCTGAGCGAAGAATCCAAGAAATTTTCGAAGGGGTGAAAAATGTCGGATGCAACATCGGACAAGAGCCAGGAGATGGAAAATCAGACCAGCTCACAAGCACAGTTGAATCAGAAGATCGATCAGTTGATGGAGATAGTCAAGAGCCAGCAAGTGGTGATGAAGGATTATCAGAGTAATTTTGATAATTTCAAAGACGACATCAATGACAAGATTGATACTTTGGGGAGCAAGACAGATGGCAGACTCGGTGATATGGGCCGACAACTGGCCAAACTGAAAACTGACTCAAAGAAATCTGATGACAACGAAACAGATAAGGTTGAAGAGGTGGCTAAACCTTTGGATTTTGATGCAATCGAATTGAAAGTTTACAAAGCCTACAAAGAAAAGGGCTTTGCATACGACCCAGACAAAGATGAATTGTCTCTCATGCGCGCAATACGCAAGGGAGTTGATATCGATGAATGGTTGAAAGAGCGCATCAAGGAACTAAAGGAAGCCAAAAAAGCAGAGGATGAAACAAAAGCCGCGGAGGAAGCAGAAAAAAATGCTCAATCAAAGGCTGATGTTCCTGACTCGCCAAATCAACCAACACCAGGCGGACAACCCGCCAACAAAGTTGAGCTATCAAAGATAGACCAGCTTACAGAAAAAATGAAAGAAACTGCAAGGGAGAAAGGCGTTCATTCGCCCGAATACAGGGAGCTAGAAATTAAAATGTATGCGCTCCACGGGCAAACAAGGATTCCTTCTTAGATTAAATTTTTGGAGGTAAATCATGGCATTTACAAGTATGTCCTCGATGGACACCATAAAATCAAGAGCCATTACTGGAAACTATATAGACAATTACGAATGGCTAATGCTGCCGACTCCATCGGCTGATGTTCCACTTTTGAATACTGTTTATTCTGAGACAAATTACCAGAATAGAATTAATAAGTGGGTAATCCCGCCAACAGTTAAAGCAATTGACACTCTCGGAGCTGCAATCACCACAACTGATGGCACATCAATCACTGTTGACCACGGCGATTGGTATATGAAGAATATGGAGATTCTTGTTGATTCAGAGCTGATGAAAGTTTCAGCTATTTCAACAAATACTCTTACTGTTGTCAGAGGTGTTGGTGACACAACTGCAGCAACTCACTTGGATGAGGCTGAAGTTGTTATCTTCCCACCAAGAGCGCCAGAGTATTTCACAGCCTACCCAGACAATGCAAGATATAATGGTACAGCCCCAACTCCAATTGAAAACTATGCCACACAGTATGCCATCGACATGAGCATTACTGAGATTGAGGCTTGGTCACAGAGACAAGGACTCTACCACTACAACGCCAACGATAGATATCTTGAGGCAAAAAGAGCTGAGCTTCTTCAGAATATTCAGCTTGATATTGTTATGGGTATTCCTCATCTTGCAACTGACAGAACTGACCCAAGCCGTATGGGTGGTATTAAATATTATCTTGAGAATAACGGCGGTATTGTTTCAAGTCTTTCAGGTTCAAATCTTACGTATTCTGATATTGTGAGTGTTCAGAAAACAATCAAAAGAGCTAATGGCCCACGTGCGCTTAAGGCTATTGTTGACTACGACACACTTCAGAAAATGCAGGGTTGGGGGATCGAGAGAGTTACAACCAGAGAAGATACAACTGTCGGTTATGAAGTAACCACAATCAAGTCAGTCTTTGGCACAATCGATCTTCAGCCAATAGACCAGATTCCAGCAGACTTCTTCCTGCTATATACTCCAGCCGATATCAACTTCGGCCCGGTCGGTGTTGCAGGAGACTCAATGGGATTCAAGAGACATCAGAAGGTTGATGGTTCAGTTTCATATGATGCAATCTGGGGTTGGTACAACCTTAGAATTGACAACCTTACAACTCACCACGCGCTGCTTAAAGACTGGACAGCCGTTTCCTCAACAGGTTCATGATGTTTGTTTTCCGTAGTGATTCGCCTGTAAAGTTTTTCAAGGTTCAAATCGGCGATCATATGGAAAATGGCGAGATTGTCCCTGAATTTCAAATGATTGAGTTCAGGGACAACTTCTTTCGCACAAAAGATGAGAATCTTGCAAAGGCTATTGTCAAGAAAATCAAGTCTATGCCTGATGTCGAAGTTTTAGTCGGGCCAGAACGACATATGCCAAAAAAGAAAATCACTCCCTCAAGGAAATATAAATGACAGTTGACGACATAACGGACGAGTATATCGATCAGAATTTTGATTCATCATTGACCCAATTAAAACAGATGTTGGGTCAATACGGTGATGATGAGGATGATTGGGTTCAGCGCAAGTCTTATGCGTTTGATTTTGTCGTGCGGGAAGTGGAAAAAAAGGCAAACGTAGACTGGGATGATATTGAGAATCAAGATGATTATAAAGCTTCAGTAGCTTTAAATATCTTGTGGCAAGCTTGTGAGAGTATAGGAAGAGGTATCTATGACGTTAAAGCAAAAAAATACCGTGCTGACTATTATGCTGAATTTAATAAGCAAAAGCCAGAAATAAACTCAGTATCCTATAAGTCTAACGTTGGTTACATCATTCCGATATTCTAATGGCTAAATTACTGTCAATCTGGGGGCATGTTCCTGTAATGAAATATGCCTCTAAAGGTATTTCACTAACAGCGATGCTTGACGCAATCGCAACTGGCATGATTGAGAACCGCAGACAGAGATTGAGCGGGCAAAGTGACAGCGAGGGTTCGCCCTTGGCTCCGCTTTCTCAGACAACCATTAGAAAAAAGGGTCACTCTCGAATTCTCTATGACACTGGTGAAATGGAAGATGGTTTGACTTACAAACCAATCACTGGTGGTATCGAATTGACTGGTGACACCCGCGAAGTTATGGAAAAAATCTTTTGGGCTTGGAGTGGTTCGCCGAATCGACCAATCAGAGATTTCTTTACAGTTGGTGATGACGATATGGATTTGATTGAAAAAATAGTAGGTGGCATTTGAGATATGTTAGGGAATTACTTCTTAAGTCTATTGTTGACCGTTTGAAACTTCTTGAAATCGGCGGGGCGGGAGTGACAACAAAAACGCTTCAGTATGATTCAAAAGGTTTGGTGGTTGAGGATGAAAACGGTAATGCTGACTTACTCGATGTTTCAATCGACCCGTGTTTTATCTGTGTCACGCCTTATGTAGAAAATCTCAGACATGCTTTTCAAGAGAAAGGTAAGGAAGCTCACTGGAAATACGCTGGAATTGGAGTTGAAATGACTCGAATCCAGGCGGAAAACCTAAACTCAAGACCACATGATTATGATTCTGTTTATGGTGAGGCACAAGCGGGGCAAAATTACTGGTCTAGAGTCGACTACCTTATCATGGGGGTATCCCCTATTGGAAATGACGTAGAAACCGATTTATATAACGGCAATCACACGGTTTTCAAGGCGCTTGAATATATTCAGTTGCTCTTGTCGGGATATATTCCATTTGCGAACTCTACTGAGTTGAAACTTATTGATGAACTTCCATACCTTCCGATGAAGGATGAAAACGGTGAAAAAATATTTGACGCTCCGTATGGAGTTGTCGGGTTTGGTGCAACCTATTCACATTATGTAAACATGAGTGACCAGTTCTGGTATCAGGTGGTTAAGCCAGTGCCGGAGTTGACTATACACGATAAAATGCCAACCGAAGAGTTGGAATAAATTTTAGGAGTAAAAATGAGGCTTAAAAATAGGTCAGGCGCTATGATGCTTTTGCCAAACGGTCTTCCCTTTTACCACAACGCTACATATCCAAAGCAGGGGGAGATGGAAAAAAAGGAATTTGAAGAGTGGTTGAAAAATTATCCAAGCTTCAGATTGGCAGTTGAGCGCAAAGAAATAAAAGTAAAAGGAGAGGGGTAAATGGCAAAAATTATTTCCAACTCAACTACCTTGCTTGGAACAAATGTCATAACAGTATTTGATCCAACCTCGCGTATTTGGGATGATGCAAGGATACATCAGAGCTTTGTTGTCATTACTGCCCAGAAAGGCCCTGCGAACCAAGTCATTCCACTTACGAGTGAGCAACAGGGAATCTCAATTTTTGGTAGGCATACAGACGACTCTTACGCAAGAGCGATATTCGACAATGTTTTCCGCTGGGCAGATGCTTTTGGCACGCAGCCTAAGATAAATGTTGTTCGAGTTGTCGGCCCGTCTGCAGCTGTTGCTTCCAAAAATATTCCCGACGAGAATGGAACAAATACTTGGCGAATTGAGGCTAAAACAAAGGGCGAATGGGGCAACAAGCTCAAGGTCAAAATCTCAGATGGCACAAAAACAGACTATGTCGAAGATGCTGCAGCTGGCCCGATTTTGACAACTGCGACATCTGGCGGTTCGATAACTGCAGGAACTTATGAGATTGGTTTTGTTTGGGAGAACACCAACGGTGTAACTCTCATGTCAGACCTTGAGTCAATCACTACAACTGGTGATGCGTCAACTATCACGATTACAGCTCCCGATGATTTGCCGTACGGCGCAACAAAAATCAAGGGATATGTAAAAGTCAGTGATAACATGCGTGCGACAGCTTCGTCAACGTCGGGTAACAATTATCTGACAATTACAGCAATACCAGCTGGTGGTGCAGATGAAGAGCCAAGCACAAGCACTGCGACAATTAAGACTCTCAAAATTGAATCCAAGTATGGTTCAGAGGAAAGTTACCAAATTTGGGACAACTTCCAGTTTACCACAACCGACATTGAAAAGTTTAATGCTGACCCTCAAAACGGCGGTCATCCGTGGCTTTCAATTGTTGACTTGGACTCAGCGTCTGACGTTCCAGAGAACTTCCCCGCTGCGATGTCGGCTTATCTTACCCTCACAGGTGGAACATCTGACAATGCAAATGTTGACGCTTCAGTGATTGTCGGAACAATTACTGAAGGTGGAACATCAACCGGACTTAAGTGCTTCAGAAACGACTACGGCCCAGGCATTGTCGCAGCTCCAGGTTGGTCAGACGGTACAGTTCACACTGAACTTGTAGACCAGGCAGAGAGTTTTCATCGTTTGGCACTTCTCGACTTTGCTTACAACGAATCAGTTGCCGATGCAAAAACTTGGTCAACAGGTGGTGCTGTCAATTCCGAGTATGCTGCTGCATTCATGCCGTGGTGGGGCTGGGCAAATCCAGACTATATCGACGGTTACGGCGAAAGACGCTACTGGTGTCCACCTTCTATTCAGGTAATCGGAGCAATGCACCATGCAGTCACCGGGTTCTCAAGTGAGTTTAGACCCGCTGCGGGTAACCAGTTTACACTTAAAGGTGTAGCACCCAAAACAGGCACTGAAACAATCGGCGGACTTTACGCTGATATTGACAATACGACTGCCACTGAAATGGGTGATACTTATCACATTAACGTGATTCAGAACCGCCCGATGTGGGGGCCGACAATCTATGATTGTGTGGTCAAGAATGAGGGAACAAACATTAAGTTTATTCCTGAAATCATGGTCGTCAACAAGCTTCACCAGATGGTTCAGAATGCGTTTGACAGGTCAGACCTAGTGTTCAGTCTCATTAATTCCTCAAAGACCGACCAGAATGTCATCGAATTTTTCGATAACTGCAAACGTCTTTGTGAGACGGTTATGTCAACCATGTTTGGCATGGGTGGATTCACTGCTGTCAAAAATGGCGAAATCGTTAACACACCTGGTGATGCTTACAGGATTCAGATCGATGCTGATAACAACCCACTGTCACAACTTGAGCAGGGCATTGTAAGAATAGATATCTATTACCACAAGCTCATCTTTGCTCGCAAGATTGTCGCAGTGTTGCACTCACGCAATCTGACTGACCCACTGAGATAGGGAGGTAGCACATGGCTAACGAATATGCTGGTGTACACAAAAATACAGCCATAAAGGCTAGCTACAGGATTCAGATTGTTGAACCAAGTGGTACCTTGCACACATTCCGCCCGACAAAGGTGAGTGTTGATGCAACCGAGGCGAATCTTGCTGAGGTTTCACTTGGCGATCTTACTTTCAACAAGCACTATTTCATGACAACCCTGAACTCTCCAGATATCACAATCACACTTCCAACATCTGATAGTCCTGCTGTTAAGTGGATTCATCAGTGGATGCACGATTTTTGCGTGACTCACACGAATATGGATAGACCAACGGTTTACATCCAAGTTCGTGATGAGACTAAACGCAAAGATATGAGAGAGTGGAAGTTCACATACGCAACGCCTTCGCAGTCAATGCCGGCCATTGATGTTGAAGGAAGTTCGACTGACGCTCACACTGACGAAATAAAACTTAAAACTCATGAAGCTTTCCTTCTTGAGGTAAATGGTGAAGTTATAGCCGAATCGTAGGCTAATCCGGGGGAGCTGTTAAGCTCCCCCTTACTTTTAAGGACGAAATGTCAAATAAAATAAAAAAGAATAAAATTGATAATTTTACTTATGAATATGAAGCTGACCTACTTTGGCCAATCGAAGTTGGCGGTGAGAACCAGAACGTAAAAGTGGTTATGGCTTATCCGTTGATTAGTTATCTCCCAGATGATTTTTTGACAAAGGTAAGCGGGAAATCTCTTACCGACAGGTACACCCTTGAGCTTATGGATTTGTTTATCACAAAGTTTGTGATTGGTAAGGAAATCATTGAACCAGGGACATCAAAGTTCAAAGAGATTCTGGATAACATGATTCAGCCACAGATTGATATTTGTTCTGAAATTTTTGCTGAAATGTTCACCAATCTACAGGCTCAAGATTTTGGGTATGTTCTTGCTAATGATGGTTTGCCGGTTGCTGTGAAATGCCAACTCCCGATTCCGATTAATTTTAAACTAAGCGGGGGAGAGGGTGAACATAAAACCACAATAAAATCGATTACATTCAGATCGCCGAAACGCAAAGAAATACAACAGAAAAAAACTCTTGAGGATATTGCCGACTGGTATATGAGTCTTGCTGAGACTGTCCAAGCCACAAACGGTAAACCACAAAAAGAGGACATAGCCGTTTTAGGCTCAAATTTAGACTTTGCAAACTTCTGGGCTATCAATGCTTCGTGTAACAAGCTAGCTGAAGAATCAGCTTTATTTCGTCCAAAGACTCGATAGAAACGAGTCATACTCGCAGCCTGATGAATTAACCAGGTTCAAAAATGAAAGCTATATCGCAAAATATTTAGGGTTCGGGTTTGTCGACATGCAGGAAATGACAGTACTTGAATTTGCCATGTTCTGTCTCGCAGCAAATGAAATCGCGCGGGAGGAAAAGGCAGCAAAAAAGGCAAGGGAGAAGCGTGGGTAAAGAATTCAATATAAATATTAAAATTAACGCTATCGATGGTTTCTCCGATACCTTTAATAAAGTAAATAGTGCTGTATCAGGGATGGCTAAGATGGCCAAGTCATCGGGTGGAATGTCAAACTCGATGAATAAAGCATCAAAAGCTGGAGGTAAGTTTTTTGATTTGGCTGCACCTCAAATGCTCCAACAGACAGGCCAGCAAATCGAAAGTATCGGAGCGTCTCTTACAAGTTTGGGGATGAAAGCCTACGAATCAACCGCTAGTCTACAGGAAGCAAGAAACATGCTTGAAACTGTCGGATTGCAAGGTGATTCACTCAAACGAGTTGAGGATGCTGCAAGGAAAGTCGGTGGTGAATACGCCATGATGACTTCCGATATTCTTTCGGCCAGTTACGATCTTCAGTCTGGTATGTCATTCCTCAATGATGTTGACGGCCCCGAAAAAGCTGGTGAGTCTCTTGGTAAAATGGCGGAGATTGCCATTAAAACAGCCAAAGGAACTGGCGCAAGTGTCAATACCATGACTAATGTTCTGGCTACCGCTGGTAACGCTTGGGGTAAGCAATTTCAGGGAAATAAAGAACAATTTCTTGCTTGGGGTGAGACATTTGGAGATGTCTTCTCGAAAACAATTGAGCTTGCACAAACAACCGGCCCAGCAATGGGTACGTACATTAAAAAACTCGAAGGCTCACTTAACTCACTAGGCAATACAACAATGGAGCAACAGCTTGCGTTTGGTGGTTTCTTTCAGACGCAAGGACTTTCGGCTTCATCTGCTGCGACTGCTGTAAAAAATATGGCGGGGGCGTGGACAAAAACAGCTATGCCTGCAATAAAAGGTCTAGGAATTCAAACAATGAATTCTGATGGTTCGCTCCGTAGCATGGTTGATGTTCTAAGGGATTTTGAAAAAGAATTTAGCGGAATGACGGTTTTGCAGCAGGAAGATTTCTTGAGAAAGGCTTTTGTAGACAAGAAATCAATTGGTGCTGTGAAAATGCTTATGCAAGATTTTCAAAGTTTTGATAATCTCCAAAAGACTCTTTCTAAAAATTCTGCAGGCGCGATGCAAACTATGGCTGATAAAACCACAAAAGGTGCTAAGTTTGCTATGGAGAGAAACAAAGTTGCCGTTCAGAATATGTGGGAAACCATTGGTCAAGCAACCGAAGAGTCAACCGCAGGTGTTGTGAATTTCAAGACTCAAGTAGTTGACATGGTCACAAAGTTTACACAAGCAAATCCAAAAATTGTTGGTGCTTTAAATTCTGTTGCTCAAGTCGCAGGCACAGCACTTCAGAGTCTTGGTGGTGTAATGAAGAATGTTGGATTTATCCAGCAAGGCATTTCAGGACTTGGACAAATGCGAGAATCTCTTGGCAAAATGTGGAATTCCATGTCAAAAGGCACCAAGATTATGGGAGGCGTGGCCTTAGGAATTGGCGCTATCGTCGGGATTTTAGCGTCAACTCCAGAGGGAATGGAAATGCTAAAAGAAATTGGGCAGACACTCAAAGAAGCGATCGCGCCTCTTATGCCAGTTCTTAAGGATTTAGGGTCAAAGGTTATGGAGGCGATTCGCCCTGTTTTACCGCTCCTCGCTGATCTGGTCAAACAGCTTGTCGAAGGACTCGCTCCGATTCTACCTATTCTTGTTGAGGCAATTACACCGATAATCACGATTCTTGCTGATGTTTTAGCCGACATAATACCAG